>Ga0325410_1000627_pt1 | contig 37198 bp, 28 predicted proteins | sample PopdelMetagenome_16_FD_206182 | JGI IMG/M metagenome (GOLD analysis project Ga0325410, IMG submission 206182) | Populus deltoides microbial communities from Bellville, Georgia, United States - Xylem-PdIQD-R3 | ecosystem: Host-associated > Plants > Phyllosphere > Stem > Wood/Secondary xylem...
GGGCATGACCGAAATTCAAAGTTTCAATAATAGAAAATGACTTTATTAAAGAAAATAACTCATTCTAACAAAACCAGAAATTTATATAATTAGAAAGATCTTGCTCGATTTGTGTTTAATTTTTTGTTGGTGGAGAGTGACAAAACAAAACAATAATCAAAATCTGTGAAATAATTTGTTAATTATAATTATGATATTTATTTTGTATCAAAGTATTATTTTAAATATTCTTGATCGATACTCTATTAAGATTAGATATTTAAATGTTAGTTATAAAATTTATATTGTATTCTTTTTTCTATGAAAGAAAACAATTGTTCTCATAAATTAGAGTATAAGTGATACTTAAAAATAATATATAGGTGTTTATAAGACAATATCTATATTGAACTGACTTGCATGAGATTTTCTATCAAGGCTCACTTGATACTTGTATAAATGATCTTTAGACTTAATATTATTATGTTATCTTATATAAGGAATGCTGTGTTTTGACCCTAACTGCATGTTGCCTTAATCAAAGGTAACAAATAGAAAAATTTTGAGTATAAATGAACTATATGAAGTTATTTGAGTGATAAAGAGGATTTATCACCTTAAGTGAACTAAAAAAAATTATTTTACATGTTCTTAAATAATATTTATTGTGAAATCCTTGTGCAAGATGAAATTAAATTTGAAAAGAGTTTTAAATCTTTTTCAACTAATCAATGACTATAATATTAAGAAGAAACATGATTTGACAAAACAAACACACTTAATTTTTAAATATATGAATTGAAATATTTTTGATGAAAGTATAATAATTACACCGAGAAAGTTGTCATTGGAAGGTTAAGACAAACCATAAATGATTTTTCTAATATTTAAGGGATCATGATACGTTGTTAGACAATAAACTTGATCTTAAAATATAAATTAATAAATTAAATTTTTTAATCCTATTTTATTTAGTATAATGATTTACATTTGGGATAACATATTTGAAAACCTATTGGATCATGAACATTAAGAATCATGAGTAAGAAATTAAATTAGAATGATTAATCAAGTATGACTTGATTGTAAATAAGATCTATAAATTTAGAACTATAAATATAATCTATACAATAAATTATAATTTTAGACCTCGAAAAATCAAGTAGGGATCCTTATAATTTTAAAACATTTTAAAATTATAATTTTTATTATGTATATGTGTTTTAAGAAATCCAGTAATTTTTAATTGAGAATAGTATTTTAGAGGTTTTTAGTATTTTTTTTTCCTTCATATTTTTAAGTCGAAAAAGGTTGAGATTAGGATTTTTAGGATCTGAAGAATTAGCAACCTAATTTTTTTGTCACCAAAGGTGGCAGGAAACCATTACAGCATGAGAAATATCATTTGTTCATTTGGATGACTTGTCATTCATTTCCTTTTAAAAAAGAAGGGGAATAGTTTGGACTCGAAGGCCTAGGCATGCCTAGGCTGTTTTTTTTGAAAGTTTAGGGGTTCTAGCCTTGGCTTGAAGGCCTAGTTACTCCTCGGCTTGGTTTTTGAAAGCTAGAATGCTTATGCCTGAGCTTACTCCTTTCATGTCCATACATATTTGGGCTATTTTCTGAGCCCTTATCTCTCTGTTTTTTTTTGGTTAAATTTCTTTTTATGTTTTAAAATAAATCTCGATGTTTCAAGAAATATTCAATCATGTCATATTTTTTTAAATAAAATTAGAATTTTTTATAGTGATATTTGTAATTTTTTAAATAATTATGTATGAAAGTAACATGTATGAATTTTTAAAAAACAAATTGTACATGAAGATTCAATGAGAATAAAATATATTTTTGTTATTTTTTATTTTTTTCTTGAATTATTTATTCTTTTATTTTTTCATATAGTCATAGAAAAATAATCGAGATATTGTTTTTTTCTTGGTTAAAAATTGATTTACAAATCATGATAAATTCTTATAATATTTTCCAGGCTGGAAAAAAAAACTCATCAAAAATCAATAATAACAATCGTTATACAATTGAAATAAATTTTTGAAATTTTCAAAAAAATAAATGTAGTAGACTTGTAATTCCATTAACGATAATAAGATATCTTATAATTAACTTGTAACTTAAAAATTTCTAAGCAATAATCAGTAGGCTTGTAATACTATACTTGTTGTTTTCATTGTAATCTAGTAGTTTTGTAATTTTTATTATAAAAAAACCTAGAAAATATCAAAAGAAAAGAAAAATTAATTTATATATTTTTATCAAAAAATTCCCATGCGTGTTGATAATAAATTGAAGAATCATCCATAAGTTTTTTGATTCTAAATTGTTAAATTATTTTTTACATTAAAAAAATCATTTCATTTTTTCAATTAAGAGAGAGAGAGAGTATTCGTTCGTTCTCATAGTATTCCAGAATTGTTGTCTAGACTCTTTGTATGCAATCCCTTCAATAGGCATTACATAGGGGCGTTAAAAAAACCCGATAAACCGAGTAAACTGATAAAACCAAAAAATAATTAACTGAAAAAATCGAACCGAAAAAAAACCGATTAGATTATGTAGAAAAAACCCCGGTTCGGTTCGATTTTGTAGTACAGAAACCGGGTTAACCGGACCAGACTGAACCAGTTAAAAAAAAGGTCCCTAGTATAAATAGAAAATGTTGCCACGCCGCGCCCCTCTCTTCTCTCGAGTCTCGCCTCTCCCTCTCTCCCAAGGTCGCCCCTGTACTAGAGCACCCGCCACCCGCCCCCTCTCCACTCTCCATTCTTCACTCTTCACTCTCCTTAGACTTAGAAAACAGAAACACAAATCGACGTTTCCTCAGTCTTTATTGGACCAAAACAGTTTGTGTTTCCATTGTTTGAAACCAGTCAAGCCTCTCAAAAACAGATCGACGTTTCCTTAGTCTCCACTACTTCGAAATCGAATCAGTGAGTTTTAATTTTTTTCTCTTTTCTAATTAATTAATTAATTAACTAATGGCTGCTCGTAATTTGGTTAAGCTTATTGTTATTTTTAATATATCTAGGTTTATTGTTATTTTTAATCAATTTTGTTGGGTGATGAATTTTGGTTTAGGTTTAAATTAGAGCTATTTGGGTGATTAGAGCGAAAATTTTTTTCTTTGTTTGAATAGAAGAAATTTAGCAGTTTAGGATTATGATTATTGTGATTTGATGATTTGTTTGCTACTGTTGTGTTGTTATGGCTGATATTTTTTATTTTGTTGTCTTGTACTAGTTTTACAAGGTGTTTCTGAAATTTGATGTCGAGTGGTTTTCTTAGTTCGGTTGCGTGTATCATTTGAGTCATGTTTGCCCAAATTCTTTTTTGTGGTGGGGTTTGCTGTTGCCAATTTCAGAATCTTACATGTCCAGTTTAATAAGCCTGTAATGTCTTTAAACTACTTGATCAATCTCTGCCTCTTGTGCTATTTTGTTAATTAATTAGCCTATGTTGATTCTGTTACTGTGTTGGTTGATTCCATTGCTGTGTTGATTCTGTTGCTATTTTGATAGGTTTTGTTTTGTATGGCCTAACTAGTTTTGTTTTGATGGGTTTTGTTGATTCGATTTTGTTTTGTCATTCTGTGTTGTATTTTGTTTTGATGGCTTCTTCTGTCATTCTTTTCAGCACTTATTCTATTTTGTTTTATGAAAACTAGTTAGTCATAACATGTATTTTGTTTCCTCCATTGATGGATTTTCTAAGCTTGTTTTAACATGTGCATCCTTTTTAATGTCATATAGATTGCAGAATACAAGACATGAAGAGAGACAGCTTTTACTAGAAGGAAGTTGCCTCTAGTCAAGGCCAAAAGGTATTTGGAAGATGTTATTGACTTCTTCGTTTGTTTTATGATATCACTATCATTATACTTAATTCTCTTTACTTTTTCAAATATTTGTTTCATTTTAATTTTTAAACATGATTTTAATCTTTATGTTTATTAAGTGCGGAAAAGAATTGTGCTTAATCTATATCCATTCATTATGAATAACTCTTTGAGATTTGCAGCTTGGATTCTGTTTAGAGCAAAAAAATATCCATACATAGTATAATTATTGGAAATATAAACAACTAAATAATTCATCAAATAACCATGAATATTTTGTTTATGAAAGGAGAAGGGATTTTAGTTCATCACTTCATTATAGGATCAGAAGAAATCTATTCCAATTAATTTTTAGTGGAATTCCTCCCAGCTCATTTATGCAAGTGATAATGAACATGTTTGCATTTGGTAATTACAGACGGAAAACCTTCAAAATCAAAATGATTCATCCACTGGCACTACCTCAACATCAACCAATGCCCCGGTTTCAAACACTAACCCAACATCAACTACTGCAGGATCCGCCACGGATAATACAGGTAAACAACTTCAAGTCCTTGCATCAAGGAAAAGAAATGTTGATGATAAAAAAAAAATCATAAATTTGGGATCATTTTACAAAACTTGATGGTGATCCTACAACCCCTAGAGCTGAATGTAATTATTATGGAAAGGATTATGCATGTCATACTATTATTAATGGGACAAGTAATATGTGGAGTCGTTTAAAAGTATGCAAAAAGTTTTCTTTTGTGATTGATAAGAAGCAAAATTTTTTGGTATTAGAACCTAATAAAACAAGGGGTGAATCAAGAGATCGAAGTGTGGGAACTCTTAAGGCAATAGGTTATGTTTATGATGAATGCAGAAAAGCACTAGTGAAAATGGTTATAATTGATGAGTTGCCATTTTGTGGAGGGTAAGGGATTTAAATTATTTTCTAGGACCTTGCAGCCTAGATTTGACATTCCTTCTCGTTTCACTGTTATGAGAGATTGTTTGAAACTTTATGTTGAAGAGAAGGAAAGATTAAAGAGAGCTCTTAAGGTCAACGATTATGCTTAACAATAGATACATGGACATCAATCCAAAACATTAACTACATGTCCTTAACGACTCATTGGATTGATAATGAGTGGAATTTGTATAAAAGAATTCTGAATTTTTGTCAAGTTTCGAATCATATGGGTGAGACAATTGGTCAAGTTATTGAGAATTGTTTGTTAGATTGGAGGATTGATAAACTTTTAATTGTTACAGTAGACAATGCAAGCTCTAATAGTGTTACTATTTCATATTTAAAGAATGTGATGAAAGATTGACCAATTAATATATTGTCACATGAACATTTGCATGTTAGATGTTGTGCACACATTGTAAACCTCATTGTGTGTGATGGTTTGAAAGAGATTAATGTTTTGGTTGTTAAGATTTGAAATGCAATTAGGTTTATGAGATCTTCACCTTCTAGGCTACTTGCATTTAAGAAGTGTGCAGAAAAGTTGCATATAGAGTGTAAGAAATCATTCTGTTTGAATGTTGCAACTCGATGGAATTCAACTTATCTTATGTTAGAAGCTGCTGAAAAGTTTGAAAAGGTGTTTGTGAGGTTAGGTCAAAGTGAACCTAGGTATATGAGTTACTTTTTGGAGGTTGATTCAAAGGGGAATAAAAAAAACATAGGGCCACCTGGTTTGGAGGATTAGGAAAATGCTAAAACTTTGCTGAAGTTTTTAAAGATCTTTTACATGTTACATTGAAATTTTCTGGGGCATTGCATGTCACATCAAATTCTTTCTTCAATGAATTGATTTACATGCATAAAAACTTGTTGCAATTGTGTAAAAGTAGAGATAATCTTTTGAGTGGAATGGTGATGAACATGATGAGTAAGTTTGAGAAGTATTGGGGTTGTGAAGCAAATCAAAATTTTTTATTGTATGTGGCTAATGTTTTGGATCCACGTCTTAAGTTGAAATATGTGAAATTTTATTTTGGTGAGTTGTATGATTATGACAAAGCACAATTGCTAACAAAAAAAGTAAAAGATAATTTGGCGAGCTTGTATGAGTTTTATTTGAAAGCCGATGAAGTGGTGGATGATAATAGGCATAAACAAGATGTTAATAATGCCATTGATGACATGGAGGTAGATGTTAACACTTTAGCTTGATTCAAAAGGTATTTACAGGAGAAAGATAGTGTGGAAAATAGAAATGAGGTTGAGAGGTATTTTGTTGATGGTTGTGAGGATCCTAATAATGATAAATTAGATATTTTAGGTTGGTGGAAGATTAATGCTTCAAAATATAAGATACTTTCAAAAGTTGCTATTCCTATATCTCTATAGTGGCTTCCGAATCAACCTTTAGCACAGGCGGTTATACACTCGATCAATTTCGAAGCTCTCTATCTCGAGCAACAGTTCAAGCACTTATTTGTTGTCAAAATTGGTTGCATCATAGTCCAATTCCAACTGATAATACAACCTTGATGAATGATTTTGAAACCTACGAAAACCTTGAATCAGGTAATGTTTCTTAAAAACTTACACCTTTTATTTTATGATTTATTAATTAACACATTTTTATTCTAACATGTTTAATTTTTTATTTTGTAGAATTTGGTGGAAAGTTGCATTAAGCAACGAATGATAATTAGTTCACAAATTGTGATGCATTTATTGAAAACGTATGGTATAAATACTATTTTTTATTTTTATATCTTCTGATTTAATGTATCATGATATAATTCTAGATTATGAATTTTAGAAATCAAAGTGCAATGCTCTTGAAGTGCTTTTTTATTGAGACGATGTGCACATGAAGATTTTTTTTTTGCTTGGAGTATTTTATGATAATGTTATTTGTTGTTTTTTCGTTAAGCCCTTTGAAGGCAATGATTTGTAATTTGGATTTTAACTTATTGGTGTGTGATTGTGAATGTGTGTTATTTAAACTTTTCAGAAGCAGAAAAATATCAGGAAGGTAAAAAATATATTGAACACAAGATTGACATTAATAATTTCATATAAATGAGTATTTAGTGGCCAAAAAACTTAATAAACATAAGAGTGACAATAATAATTTAATACAATTGAATGTTTAGGGGTAAAAAAATTAAATATATTTGGAATCTTCAAAGAAAATGAGACAATATCAACATTAATTGCAAGCCCATCAAATATCCATTAAAAGCCCATTATAAAGCCCAAAAAATGCATATAGGTTTTTCCCCTTTTTTGGATAAAAAACTGAACCGAAACTGGTCGGTTTGGGCCGGTTTTGGTTCAGTTTTGGGTCTTTTTTTTTCGGTTTGGTTATTTTTTGGATAAAAACTGAACAAAACCGAAAATAATCACCCCTAGCATTACAGGCCAATTTCCTTTTTCATTTTCGGACTATGCCAATTTGCTTTACTTGCATAGTAAGTGGTCGAGCGTTTGGAAATGCGGGCCAACACATGTTTTCAAAAAAATTAAATATTTTTTATTAAAAATTAATTTTTTATGTTTTGGATCGTTTTGATGCACTGATTTCAAAAATAATTTAAAAAATAAAAAAATATCATTTTGATGCATTTCAGCACGAAAATCACTTTAAAAAACAACCAGAACTACACTCCCAAACAAATTATTTAATCAAAGAGTCTCGCATTCATAAAGACCTTTTTTCTTTTTAGTTTTTCAAGAGTATCACTCCCTTGCTCAGGAAGTAATAGACCGAACATGAAACGTATGAAGTATTCATACTCTAGAAATACCTAATAATATATTTCTTATTATTTTGGATAAAAAATTAAAAATTAAAATTAAAATTAATCTAGTTAGGTCTCATTTGAGTTTAACCGGGTTAATCAAGCCGTGTTAACCACTAAATCATTTGAGATTCATCTAATAAGCTTGTTAAAAAATTTGATTTGGATTAGATTTTAAGGTGACGGGTTATCTGATCGACCATAGGAGCTAAGCCGAGTTTTTAAGCTGTGATCAAGAGCACCTATCCTACAATAGTTTATTCCCTCGCTTCTCTCCAAACAATACCAAAATCATGGACCTGCTTCAGTTTATTCTTGTTGATTCACGTGAAATTAAGAAGGGAATACCAAAATCTTCTTACCTACTGAACTTACCCTTTTGTTCAAAACACTATACTGATAAAAAGTCCACACATCACTTAAAAACTTGCTGGCATACAATACACGAGGGACTTCAACGGGGCACGCACCTCTATGGTTTCAACATCTATGACTGCTGGAGCCTGGTTACCTAATTTCAGTACTTGAACTTATATGCAATTAATTAGGGGCATGCTTTTCATTGCTCAAACGACTGAAATCTTATCCTTCACTGAAAACGTCGGTGAATATGTGATTTTTGGAATACTTGTTTTTTAAAATATTTTTTATTTAAAAATTTATTAAAGTAATTTTTTTTATTTTTTAAGATTTATTTTAATAACAGTATATTAAAACCATTAAAAAACATATATATATTTTAATTTAAAGTAAAAAATAAAAACATTTTAATTTTTTTTTAAAAACACAACATAAAAATAAATGGGGTATTAATCTGCCAAAAACGTGTTATAAGATATTGATGCCTGGCATACAGCATGGTCGGCAAAATCAAGCTGGATATTTATTAATATTCAAGAATGACAGTATGTTTTCTCTCCGTCCATAGGCTCATTTTCGAAGGAGGCAGAAACCTTAAATGATGGCTACCCCAAAACCAACAAGCCTTGGAAGGCACGGAAAATGAGAGTTAATAGACAGCAGGAAAATTGAAGCCCAACAAATCCATTGCCTAACTTTGGTCACTATAATTTATTAGAGTCCATCACCTTAGTGCTCCTCCATGCTTCGTTACCTAAATTGGTAATTGTAAATAAAATTAATTACTCTATACAATTTACTTAGATTTACTGCTGTTAATTAGTCCAAATCCTTCCTCATAATCATCGAACATGCCATTTTTAATGCCTATACTACCTTAGTGTGTTTGTGGGCATGTTCGAGCACCCGACATTAATGGGTTTGAATTCGTGGCCAGACAAGGTTGCTGTTTCTAGACAATAAAATTGGATCCACTTACATTTTCAACACTAATTAAAACATTTTGGTGCCTGGCAACTATCAAAAAACAAAAGGAAAGGAAAGAAACAATGTGGTTTGCAGACACGAGGCCTTGGCTTCAAGCTCAAACCTTTGAAGTGTACATTATTTTCAGCGTGTAGATCATATGTCCTGTGCAATGAAGTTAGGAAAATGTCTTGCTTATTATGCATTTACTTCAAGCACATTTTATGCATATTTCTTCTTGCCCATGTTAAATATATGCCCTCATCAATAGATGAAATTAATTAGGACGTCAAGAGAACATCAAGCAAACGCGTGGATGACATAATATATATAGGAAACCCAAGCTTATAGTTTTGCTCCATGCTAATGGTTGGATTAATTTTAAAATTTCTTATTCTTACTCTTTACATGACTTGAATTTAAAATTAAATTATATGCGAGTTGTCTTAATATAATCCAATCAATTTGTCTGATTCAAAAACAATCTGATCAATTAGTAAAAATAAATCCGATAATGAAATTAAGAAAAAAAGATGGAATTAACAAAAAAAGCCCTCTCGACCCAAATTCTTGTCTAACTTGAGTTTAAAATTCAATCGTGTGGAGTTGCCTCGACGTGACCTAGTTAACTTGGATGGTTTAAAGATTGCTCGACTGATCGGTAAAATATATGAGGATGAAATTGAGAATAAATGATAAAATTGACAGAAAAAAACTCTCGACCGAACTCCTTGCCGAGTCTAAATTTAAAATTACATCGTGTGAAAGTTATTTTGATGTGATCTAGTCGATTTGGTTTGTCTAAAAATAACTCGGACACCTATTAAAAATATATGAAAATTAAATAGAAAAAAGAATGAAATTAAAAAAAACAAATTTTATTAACTATTCATAAATTTCCCAAGTTTTTTTTTAGTATTAGGTTAATACACTAGTTTTTTTTTCTTCGGGTTGACGCACAATTAAAATTCAATGTGATATTTAACCACCTTGATTGTAACAATATAGTCTTAGGACACTGAAAACAAAATAATAAACGTGTGACGGCTCTGACTTTTGAGGTATTTTAGCTTTGGTGGCCATTTTATTTTGGAGTCATGACCACTCGTGAACAGAAGCTAGCATTTTTATGGCTTCCCACCTACAACCCTTTCCTTTCCATGACTAAAATAATTGCGATCACCTACTTTCTTATGTTTAGTTTCTTTTTCTTTGAGTAATTTTTTTTTTGGTTTTTCAACCTTTAATAATAATCTACACGAACCATCAAATCAGAAATCCCTTGAAACTCTTTTAGGAGAGAAAAATTGCTATGACTTGAGTATAAACTTTTTTTTTGTCATTTCAGATGTTTTTGTATCGATTTTGTAGCATACTTATCTTGAGAAAATATAAGACTTATTTATAAAGAAAACTTGATAACCCTATAAATGGTAAAGTATCACTTTGTCCCAGAATAATATCACATATATTATTATTTTATGATAGTTTTAGAAATTTATACAATCAAGTCCATACTTGATTTTTCTAAGTATAGAATTATAATCCCTTATATGTTTTACTTTATAGTTTAAAACTTATATACAATCAAGTCACATTTGATTAATTATTACAGTTTTTTTTTATTAATGGTTCTTTATATGTACGACCCATTAGGTTCTATAATATATTGACTCAAATACAAATTATAATTTTAATTAAAATAGGATTGAATAAATTAAATAATTTAATGTATTATCAATTCAATAATTTATTTATTTATATTTGAAGATCAAATACATCGTATAGTAACATACCATAATCCCTTAAATATTAAGAAAATCATATATGGTTTGACTTGACCTTTCAGTAAATAGTTTCTCACTATAATTATTATCTATTCAACAAGAATGTTTGGATTTGGACTTTTGAGTATGAAGTGTGTTTGTTTTGTCAAATTATATTTGATCTCAACACCAGTCATTGATTCTTTAAATAAAATTTGAAACTCTTTTCAAATATCATTCTATCTTACACAAGAATTTCACAATCAATACTATACAAGAACATGCCAAATATTTTTTTTTAATGTACCTAGGGTGATGAATTCTCTCTTCATCACTTAAATACCTTCATATAGTTCATGTTATACATAATACCTAATCGTTTGGTACCCTTGATTAAGGCAACATGTAGTCATGATCAAAACATATCATTCCATATATAAGATAACTTGGTGATATTAAGTTTAAGAATCACTTACATAACTGTCACATGAGCCTTTCTGTAATAGCCCTTACATACTCAGTATGTGATCATACAAGATAAACAATAATAAATTACATAAGTAGTGTGATTTTGTTTTTTGTAAAACACAATTTTGGGTGACTCATACTCACCCAAACTTTATCCATAATTGTTTATAACAATTCCAAATCAACTCACACAAATACATCTTGCAATATAACACCATCATAAAAAAATATACTTAAAAGAGTAAAACATCCAACATCTTATATTAATAATGAAAATAAATATCCAACACTAGTGAGGAGAACTTCAACATAAACAAATAATAATTCATAATAATTTGACTTTTTTGTTTATTACAAACTCTCATAAGCTACATGAATATTATAAATCATGAAAATCTTACAGCTAGATAAAATCCATTAAAGAGGTCCTACAACTATACAAAATAAGCCATCTAGTTCTGAACAACACATAATGAACCTATAAAAAATAAAACAAACTAAGTAAAAAGAATAATAGTTAAATTTCACATTACATCATTAATCACTCAACATGCAAAAATGTTGTTTTTTCTTAATAAATACATATGATTCATACAACCTTTTTAGCTACACAACATAACTTTACCATATACATTACTTCTACCAACCATTGGAAGTAACATAGTACCGTATCACCCCTAAGTTTGGATTTTGAGTTAACTACAAAATTCTAAATTCCTTTTACTTCCCAAAATATTCTAATAAGTCATATAATATTTTAAACCCTAAAACTCCTGACCGACATATGTCATAGTTTTAAGCCTGATTTTGGTGTTATTACACCAATAATTAACTTTAAACAAAACAAGCTCTTCACTCTAAGACAAATTTCTTGATTTTTAGTTGATTGTACATCCATATAACTATATAAACAATCCAAATTCTAATAAGATAATCTTGTCCAAGATGTATACCAACACCTTTTTTAATTTTGCATACACAGTTATCTCATGTTTTAAGCCCCACATATGTGGCTGACTCCCATATTCAAATACATTTTCTACATGTCCTCCAAGGACCACAAACCTAGCCCCACTCATGTGGCAAGCTACCTTGTTCAATACATTTTTAATGTGTTCTTCAAGGACTAATAAAACTAGCCCCACTCATGTGGTGGGCTTCCATGAACACATTTTATTCATACCCGTTTCCAACACAGGTTCACAAACTAAGTTTCCTGCTATGAGATTGGTTTTCACATAATTACACAATCATATGAGAAACTTATAGTTCATTATTCCAAGCCTCACTCATATGGCCAACTTCCATACATATAACACAATTTAAAGTACACATTTAACAAGACTTCACTAGTCTTTAATCATTTTATTACTTTGCATAAACATCTCCTTATCAGAATGCAACTTAGAAATTAAACATTAAACTAATACTGAAAATTAAGGAAGTTGAGGTGACGAGCACCTACTTGTTCCTCTAATTGGTCTTGTCCCCCTTGTCCGGGATCTCGTAGCCGATGCTTGTCCTACATCACCCAAGGTCTTACATCAAACTCACTTTTTAAATATTAAGAATGTACTTCTTAATATTCTTTTAACAATTTGAGTACTTTTTACTCATAAATACACCTATTCTTATATTATCTCATATTAAACTTAAGGTTCTCAACTCTTAATGTTCTAATATAAACAATGTTATCATATAAGCTTATTTCATGAATACACATATATTATGCTTTTCTTTTTCCACATAATAATCACATATCTTCCTTAAACAACCCAAAAGAATCAAAGAAAACCAGGAAAAAGCCAAAACACAAAATCAAGTTACCACAAAATAGTAGCCAAAACAGTCTCATAATTTTGAGAAACGATATGACAGTTTTCTTAAATCGGTCTAGTCATTTCTCAAAATGGCTTGCTCATTTTAGCTTTTGGAAATTTCCTTTTTCTCTTTCTCTCTAGTCGAACCCTCATCCTTGAAATCTTAAGTTTTTATTTCCTTTCAAGATTAACCCATACTCATGCAAATTACATACTTAACACACCAAATGATGGGTTCTTTAAGGAAACACACTTAATTACTACAAAACCCTTTTTTTTTCCCCACAAAACTTGTCGTGACGTGCATGATGTCGAATGGTGGAGCTGCCTCCTGGATTGAAGGGTGTTGAGGTTTAATCATAAAGTTATAATTAGAGGGAGTCACCACCTAGTATCATGGTCACTAGAAAACCTATAGTCTGCGAGAGTTTGGGTAAGGGGACTAGTTGTGTAAGGGGAAGACACATTACCCCCAGTGCACCCTACCTAGGATAAGTTGCATTGTTTATTAATTGTTAATCTAAGTCATGTTTCTATCCATCAGTCTCATCTAAGATTCAAGGCAGATCTCCCTTTATGAGGAAGTCTCTATCATATCAAGTTCAATTTTAACCGTTCTAAGATCCTAATTTTAACATCGCATTTAATTTCTATTTTGTATCTTTAATACCTGAGGGTATACTATATACTGTAATTTTATACCCTAAAATATTAAAGTCTACAATTAAATCCTAGTCCTCCAAATATTAAGTAAACAAATTAATTGTTGTGAAATTTTTGGTATTTTTGTTAAATCCTAATGGATAATAATAAACTGGTTACAATATCCATTTTGTTTTTTTAAAACATGATAAAAATGCAATTTTTTTTATAGAAAATATACATGAAAAACATTTATAATTTGGCCATATGCACCAAAAAAAATAATTTTTTGTGTTTTTGAAATGAGGAAATTTTTTTAAATTGTTTTTGGATTTTTTTAAATTTCAGAGAAAACCAAGTATTTTAATATTGAGTCTGTATCTTACATTGTATGTCTATAGTTCAATATTAAATAAAATTATTGAAAAAAAATCATATTTTTGTGTTTTCTGAAATATGGGAAATTGTTTTTTGAATTTTTTATTTTTTTTAAAATTCTAGAGAAAAATCAGGTATTTTAAATATCGGGTCTGTATCTTACAATGTAAGTATATTGTCTAATATTAGGCAAAACCTATTGGAAAAACATGCGAGAGACCCATAAATAATTTCAAAACGGTCTTTGAATTTTTTAGATTTTTTTTGAAAATTTTAAGGGCCTGTTTGGCTAAACCCTAAAATAAGAACATTTAAAACTAAATGAAAAAGCTTAGGGAGTGTTTGCCAAACACGTCCTTAACCTAAAATCAGAGACATTAACAAAAATCTTTAAGGTTGTGTTTGACAAACACGCCTTAGGGATCCAAACAAGGCCTTATTGACACGACCAAAAGATTGATGTCTTCTCCCAAGTGTAGGAGTGTCGAAGTAATAAATAACCCAGCAAGACCGGGATCGAACCACAGGGAGGTTAATTGTATAAATTATAATAACAATAATAATAATAATAATAGTAGTAGTAGTAGTAGTAGTAGTAGTAGTAGTAGTAGTAGTAGTAATACTAATAATAATAATAGTAGTAGTAATAGTAGTAATACTAATAATAATAATAGTAGTAGTAGTAATAGTAGTAGTAATAATAATAATACCAATAATACTATTAATAATGATAATAATAAAGATTAAGAAGAAGAAGTTGATGAGAACTTGAGATGGAAGATTAACGTAAGGATTAAACAATGATAACAACAAATGTCAAGGTTAGAGGATCCATTAGTGGTATTTCAAACAAGTATAGTATAAACTCTTATTATTCAATTGGAAACCACACACAAAAGAGGTTCCAATCAGATTATAAATTGTTAACATGATTACATTAGTTATCCTATTCGAATAATGCTAATACTTGTAAATGACCTTTTTAAATCTTGGGCTTCACATAAAAGTTGTAGGCCTATGTCTTATCTTTTCATCCACATAAAATGGACCTAAATCCAAGATCTGCAACTCCAGATATGACCCAATTACCGAACAGTGTTCCAGTTTGGATTGCATCAACATCTCTTTTCTAAGTTTGGCCATCTCTTTGTCCTTTCAATTTCAGTACTTCAACTAATCAATCAATTCTTTTATTTATGTGATGGACCTGCATTTAAGATGAACATTTACCATAAATTAAAGGTATCTTATATAATTAGATATGTTATTATAAAACATGCTTTAGTTAAGGAGTTATTGATACTTCAAGTGCAAAATGATGATATAAAACCTTGATAAAAATACACTTTTAAGTACTAATCATGAAACATGAGAGGAGTGCAAACACATGAGGGAGTAGGTGAGGAATATGTATTTCTTGTTAGCTAACCAATTTTCAGATTCAAAGATGTTAGAGGCAAGCAATAACATGACACCATATAGAGGAGACAATGAAATTGTAACTGAGTTACACATTATAAATCAGCGGATGAATCAAATGACCAATGAATTTGGAGATAGATTAGATAGATTGGAGAGGCAACGTGCTAATGATCATGATGGGGGTTCAAAATAGGCACGAGTGAAGAGAATTTAATGTTATGAGGGCTGTTAGGCGAGTTAACATTGATGTGGATGAGTTTGTGGTTAATAATACGAACATGAGTGATGTTGATTTTAAGATGTGTCCATGAGACATGAGGAATGTTTTGGAAAGCAGTGAAATGATTGGTTTGGAGGGGGAAAATATTATGATAATTTTGTTTAGAGGGGTAATTATATGTACTAAGACCATAATACTGAATTTGGTGGAGATTTGCATACAATTAAGCTGAAAATACCAGTTTTTTAAGGGAAGCATGAACTTGAAGTTTATTTAAAATGGGAGAAGAAAATGAAGTGGATTTTTTAGTGTTAGAATTATCCAGAGCCCAAGAAAGTTAAGCTTATTATGATTGCTTTTACTGATTTTTTCATTGTGTGGCGGGGTCAGTTAGTGACAAACCGTATAAGGAATTATGAGAGACAAGTTGATACTTGGGATGAGATGAAATCCATTATGAGGAAGATATTTGTGCCTAGCCACTACTATAAAGAATTGTATCAATTGTTGTAAAGTTTAAGTCAATGTACAAAGAGTGTTGATGAGTACTTCAAGAAGATCGAACTTGCTATGATTCGAGCTAATGTTGAGGAGGATAGGGATTTTACTATGACTAGATTCATGAATGACCTTAATCATGATATATCTCATATTATAGAGTTCCAAATGGTGTATATGACCATAAATGTGGACAAACATCTTAAACAGAGGGGTACCATTCGACAAAGCTAGCCATTAGGCCCTTCGACACCTTAGAAACCCATTTATAAGGCTAACATCGGGGGTTTTCCATCACAACTGAATAAGAAGGGTAAGGCTACATACCCTAGAGAGAAGAAAGACACCCTGACCATTGTTAAAGGTAACAATGTTACTCCTACTTCTCATAAATATGATGTTAAATGCTTTTCATTGTTTGGGTTTTGATCATGTTCTTTGATAGTTTCCAAACAAAAGAGTTATGATTATGAAAGCTAATAATGAGGTTGAGATTGATGGTGAGGATGAAGAGGAGAAGATGTCACCATTGAAGGATGTTGATGATGTTTATGTTGAGTATTTGGTTGAGGGAGAGGTATTTGTGGTGAGGATAGCATTAAATATGCATGTCAAGGTGGATGATTTGGAAGGTCAGTGGGAGAACATATTCCATACGAGATGCCATGTTCAGAATAAGGTATGTAGCTTAATTATAGATGGTAGTAGTTGAACTAATATAACTAGTACTGAATTGGTGGAAAAATTGAACTTGCACACTACCAAACATTATATACCTTATAAATTATAGTGGTTAGATGATAATGTTAACATGAAAGTGAATAAACAAGTTTTAATTGTTTTTTCTATTGATAAATATTATAATGAGGTATTATGTGATGTTGTGCCAATGCGAGTTAGTCATATGTTACTTGGTAGACCATAACAGTATGATAAGAGAGTTATACAAGATGGAGTGACAAATAAGTATTCATTTGAGATGAATGGAAGACTTATAACTCTTGCATCTTTGACACCTAAGCAAATATATGAGGAGAAACTAAAATTAAAGGAGGGGAACATGGCTGAAAAGGAAAACTTATATATTAGAGGGACTTTCTTTACTAACAAAGTTCTTCTTGGTTTTGATGATGATGTTATTTTCTAGCTTGGTACTAATTTATTGATCTTAAAAGATGTTTTCCATGATACATATTTGAGCTTGAATCTTTTTTAAAAAATGGAGGATGATACAAAGCAAGTTATGTTTGAATTTGGGCTTAAAATGTATGCTGACAAATTTTGTAAGATCAGACATATCTCTCAAACTATAAAAGTATAGTGTGGTAAATGTTTATGTTAAATGGAGTTCATAAACATATTATTTCATAGGGTTAAAGTTACTAGGCTAATCTTGTTGAATCTGCTAAACTAGACATTCATGTACTGTTTGAGACATATCTTAATCTACAAGTGGAATTTTTCTTTGATTCAAGTTGGGATGGAAACTATACATGTTGTGATTTCCAACCATATATGTTAGGTTCAGTAATTCATCTAGATAAGAGAGAATGACATGTTTGAAGTTAGGATTAAAATCTACCAATAATATGCAAAAATTGAATATTCGGGCTATATGGAAGAATTTTAGCATGAAACTTTGTTTTTATCATCCTATTTTATTTATTTATTTAATGTTTAACAATTCTTTTTAATTTGGGCTTGTTTTGGCTCATTAGAATTCTTTTAGGGGTTTATTTCATTATTGAAATAAAATATGATGATAAAAACAAAGTCTCCATGCTAAAATTCTTCCATATAGCTCGAATCTCCAATTTCTACACCTTCTTGGCATATTCAGTCTTGACTTCAAACACTTTTCTCTCTCTCATCTAAATGAATTACTAAGCCTACCAAATATGATTAAGAAGCTTGCGATGTCTAGTTGATAGCTAACCTTGAATTATAGAAAAAGTCCTCTTATAGCTCTAGATACGACCCAAATAGTACACAAAGGTCTAGTCTAGCAGATTTTACCAGATTCATTTACTAACTTTGACCCTCTAAAATAATATGTTACAAAAATCCATTTGACCTGAAATTATACCATAATATGGTTAATTATGTCTAGCATCTCTTTGTAAAATTTCAGTTCAATCCAATATACGGTTTGAGATATATGTCCAATCTTGCAAAACTGGTCAGTACTCATTTTAAGGCAAAATTTGGACTTGACTTGGTTCGTATCTTCCTACCCTTCATTTAAAAGTTTTGATTTCAAATTTGTATCATGAAAAACATCTTCTAAGGTCAACATATCAATACCAAGCTTAAAAACCACATCATCATCAAAACTAAGAAGAGCCTTATTTGTAAAGAAGGTCCCCTTGATATATAAGCTCTTCTTTTTAGCCATCCTCTCCTTCTTTAATTTAGTTGCTCCTTTTTGGATGTTCTTTTTTTTTTTTTTACTCTTTATGTTACTGATATATTTTAAGATAGCACCAAACTAAAATAACACCTTTGTTTTTGTTTTCTTTTTCTTAAGGAACCCTAAATGCAAACTACTAAGTTTTAGACATGAAATAATGAAAATCGACTTAAAGACAACTAAAGCTAAGGAAGCCAAAACTAACAAGAAGAAAACAAAGGATATAACCTGATTTTAGAATATAGGTTTGATACCAACTGATACAGACCTCTTGATCACATGGTCAAGCAACTCCCAACAAAGTAGATAACATCCTAGAAAGTCGAAAATCAGGTTTGATAGAACCCTGACCAAGAGGTAACCCTGTACCTATGAACTAAAGGTATTGAAAAAATACTTGGATTCAAAGATAACCTTATATCTGAGAACCCTAAGTATATGAATGATACCACAAAGCCAATTAATCTTTAATAAGTCTGGGTACGATCTTTGTCCCTGCAAAGAAAAGTTGTTTTGGCACAAACAAAAAAAAGAAAACTCATATTTATTCGTTAACTTACTATTTAGATTTGCAGTTAAAAAAATAATATAGTCTTCTCTAACTAAGCCTAATGGATCCTTTTTGGGTTGCAAGCTAATGAGCCTAAACTAGTAATCAGCTAATATAAATTTAATAATGAAATAAACCCCTAAACAATGTCTAATGGGTCAAAACAAGCTTAAATTAAAAATAATTGTTCAACATTATATAATTAAAGAAAATATGATAATAAAAACAAAGTCTTCAAGCTAAAATTCTTCTATGTATCCCAAATCTGTAATTATTTGCACATTCTTTGTAGATTTTAGTCCTGACTTCAAACATGTCATTCTTTCTTGTATGGATGAATTACTGAGCCTGCCATATATGGTTGAGAAGCTTGAGATGTTTAGTTTCTAGCCAAGCTCAAATCGCAGAACAATTCCACCTGTAGCTCTAGATATGACCTAGAAAGTACATGGAGGTCTAGTTTGGTATATTTTCTAAGATTCATCTAGTAACTTGAAACCTTTGAAATAATATGTACCTAGACTCCATTTATCTGACAACTTCCAACAATATAGTTCCAAGTGTCTAGTATCTCCCTATAAAATTTCAGCTTAATCCAATGCATGTTTTAAGATATATGTCTAATCTTGTAAAACTGGCCAACACTCATTTTAAGGTCAAATTTAGATTTGATTTGGTTCGTACTATCCTTCTCTTCTTTAAAAAGATTTGACCTCGAATCTATATCATGGAAATCATATTCTAATATACAAGATGAAAAATATCATCATCAAAACCAAGAAGAACCTTGCTAGCAAAGAAGGTTCTTCTGATATACAAGCTCTCACTTTCAGCCATCCTCCCATTCTTTAATTCAATTGCTCCTCTTTAGACATTCTTTTTTTTTTATTCTTTATGTTACTAATATATTCTAAGACAACACAAAACTAAAATAACACTTCTTTTTTCTTTTTTTAAAGAACTCTAGACGTAAACTACTAAAATCTATACATGAAATAATGAAAACCGACTAAAAAACAACTAAAGCTAGGGAAGCCAAAATTCAGACATGTTGTTATTTTTAAATAATTTTCTTTTATACTCTTATAGGTAACATTGTTAATTTTTACTATGTCAAAATTAATATCTGACTGAATCTCAAATTTTCCAATTATAAGATGTACAATTTATCACGTAGTTCAGAAAACATGTAAACAATACTTAATAATTCTTAACTTTCATTATAGTTAATTTCATTACACCTTTATTTTTAACTATTAATGGTTGTAATCATGTATCAAGTTTATCAAATCAGAAGGAATGTTAGTGGTAGTTTGAATTACATATGTTTAGATCCTAAAAGAAAGGTTAAGTGTTATAACATATATTTCATCAATGAATATGTCTTTCAAACTGAAGAGTGTGGTCAGGGTAGAAAGACCAATAATAGTGGAGTTTGTGTTAAAGGATCAACTTCTAATAAGGTTGAAGTTGATTTTTATGGGAAGTTAGAAGAGGTGATTGAATTGCAATATCATACCGAGCATAAATAGAATCTTTTTATTCAAATGTCATTGATATGATACCACTGATAAAAGAATTAAATAGATCCCCACCATAGTTAGGTTGAAATTAATACAAAGGTTATACTTCGCAATGTTGAAAATATTTTTGTTTTTTGCCAAGCAATGCTAACAAGTTTATTACACATACAGTCATTTCTTTAGAAAGAATCGTTCTAAGGTTGATTGATTATCCATTGTGAAAACCAAACCCATGGATCATGTCCAAGTTGTTCAAGATGGTAATGATGACGTAATTGTGAGAGATGATATATTTCAACTTAATGAGTTAATTGATCCCTATTGAGTTGCTCCATCTACTGAGTTAGAAAAAAATTCAAATTTTCGTGTAACTAAGAATATTTTTCTTGATGTTGACACTGAAGAGTTTAATGATATATTGAGAATGAGTGGACATACAAAAGTCAATAAAGATGATGAGATCGATGAGCTTTAATTCAATAATGAAGATTATGATGGACATGACGATGAAGAAGAAGAAAAAGAAAAAGAAAATAAAAGAAAACGAAGAAGATAATTATGATTAAAAAGATTTTGAAATAATTTTATATGTAAAATATCAATGTTTAATGACATTGACTTTAATGTAATTTTTCCATATGTTGTTGTTTTACAATGAACTATTATTAACACAATTGAAACATTTATTGTTTTGATTTTATTATTATGTTGTTGTATAGAAATTATGTTATTGTATTGTGATTTTACTGTATTCAGAGGTTGTATAAATATTAAATACAAAAAATTAGGGAAAAAGCAATTGTTTTATATTGATGTAACTACTGACAGAATAAAAATATCAACATAATTATTGATGGACGAAGTCCCTCGAAGAGTTCCAAAGAGTTGAAAAAAATCACAGGAGTTTGCTACTGACAATTACAAATAGAATTACCAACAGACTAAGTATATTAAAAAGTTCCAGAGAGTTGAAAAAAATTACAGGACTTTGCCACTAATAATTACAAATGGAATTACCAGTGAACTAAGTCCCTTTTAAAATTTTACAAAGTTGGAAAACAATTATAGGACTTTTCCACTAAATATTACAAATTATCGATGAAATTACCTACAGAATAAAATTTCATCAAAGAATTTTGGAGGGCTTATGGGAAATTTTAGGTTTTATTGAAATATTTTTGTGTTAATTACCAATGAATTTTAAAAATTAATAAATATTTAATTGTCTTCGAATAGTTCTAGAGAGTTGGAAAAAAATTATAGTACTTTGCTATTAACTATTATAGACATAATTACTGATAGACTAAGTTCCTTGGAAAGTTCCAGAGAGTTGAAAAAAAAATTATAGGACTTTGCCATTGACAATTACATATCTAAGTCCCTCGAAAAGTTCTACAGGGTTGGAAAAATAATTTTAGGACTTTTCCACTGAAAATTATAAATCATCAATGGAATTACTGATGAAACAAAATTTCATTTTAAAATTTTGAAGAGGTTTTGGAAAATTTCAGGTTTTATTGAAAAGTTTTGGTGTTAATCACCAACAAAATTATCGATGGATGTTCAAAAATAATAAATTTTTATTCGTCTATTGGTAATTTTGTTAGTAAAAAACCCCAATAATAAAATATCAGAATCCCTAATTTCTTAAGAACAACCCATCTCCATTATATCTTCTCTTTGTGTCAATTTCTTCTCTCTATCTTCCCTCTCCTTCTCTTCCCCTCCCCCCATCCTCAGTGCTAGTGACAAGCAAACTTTTAAACTAATGCTCACCCCTGGAATGTTGCTTCTTTTCATTGTGATGCAGCTATGGACCTACGGTGTCATTTATGTAAGAAAAAATGTTGATGTAAAATGAGGCAAGTGTGCAAAGTAGATTGGGATGTCAATCTTGTAAAACCATTGCAATTATATGAATAGCTCAACAAAACATAAGATGGATAGTGACTCTTTATCCTAAGGAGATGACTTAAAATGCTAAAAGAAAGTGTTTAGATTGAGCTTTCTTGCATGTAGAATATGTTTTGCTTGCATTCCTTAATGTGAAATAAACTTTAAGGGTATATACTTAGCATTTATAAGAACATAATGACTTGGATTATATTTTACAATTTTGGTTGACAACTAATGCGTTACATTTCTTTTTAACTATATTTAATTTTTAAGGAATAAAATACATTTTAATTATGTAAATTTGGTAATTGAGATGATGTTATTATGTTTTAAATTGATTGGCATGATGATGGAATGTATTTAATTTGGATAGCAATAATGTGCAATAATTGAAAAATATATGAGGATGTTAATATGTTAATTGAATTTTGGAATGGTTTTAGATTAAATATTAGTCATAAATAAAATCAACTGGTTTGTGACTTTATTTATTGATGTGTATTTGTAGGTAATAAAATTTTAAGTAGACTCCCCATATAGAGGGGGTGCTGCAATTTTTTTTTAAATAAAATATAATGATAATGTTATTACCGTTTTATAATTAATTTGTTTAAAATTTAAAGAGAATATCATTAGAGAGTAATACGAACAAGAGTGTTGTTGGTTCTTTTAACAGCATTTCTGATGATCATAAGTAGTTAGGTGTCGACCATGACCAGTCACCTCAAGCATAGGCACCCTCTTTTGACATAAGCTCATCGAGTGCGAGGCCGACTCGCAGAGGGGGCGTTCCTTCTGAGCAGGATGTATACATTGAGAAGTATATGCTTAGTGGAAGCCTAACCACACATGTAAGTTTGTTTTCCTTTCTTGCATGATTAAAAAAAAACAACAATGAATATTTTTTTAATTAAAAAACTTAATGAATGAATAAAATTTCAGGTTTGCAAATGTGGAGGTTGCTCACATAATTAAATCAATGACAGAATCATCGATGGGAGTGTCTTTGTTTCAATAAAGTCAAGTTTCTAAAAATCCTAAATAGGCATGATTGATGCTTAGTTCAAAAGGTCCAAGGTTAGTATATACATAAACAATTTTTTATTTTTTATTTTTTATTTTGTTAGTTTTTTTAATTTTAATAAAATAATTATTTTACAAAATTAATGTGTAAGGAAACATTATACCGGGAGGAGGTTGATAACGTTGTTGCCAGAAGAGTATGGTAGAATCACAATACTATTAGATAAGATTGAATTCAAATTGTGATATTTTTTTTAAATGTTAAAATTTTATATTTTGTAGTCTTAATCGATAATTTTTTTTCTAAAAACCAGGTTGCATGATTTCTGGTACGAGGTAAAAAAAAGAAATTTGCAAAAGAAAAAGGTCTCCCAGGTTAGAAAGACGTGGTTGCGTGGAGAAATTTCAGACCTCTACACATCTCAAAGGGTATCCAGGATGCTTATATCTAGCATGTGATGTTTGAGCATTTCTTATGGTGATTGCAGTCTGATGCAGAAAACCAGACCAAGAAGATTCATGATTCCATTACCATATACACTAACGGATCCATTCCATTTGTTTTATAAGTTATTTTTAAAAAAAATTGTTGTATTATATGAAAATATTGAAGTAACAATAGCTTTCTTTTGTAGGCTACGGTGCTTGGATGCGATCCAATACCAATTAAGCTTTTTGTTGAAACCCACATGGAAAATGAGGAATGTCGGAAAAGGGTGCATCAGCTCATAGATAGACGAGCTCAGAAGTTTATGATAAGTTGGATTTCAACAATTTTTTTAAGTTATTTTTTTTAATTTGTTGACTTTTTTTTTCCATAAAACATATGGTTAGAGGCTAGATCTACTAATGGACCCAATAGAAATCAAGTTTGCAATATCTCCTACACTACGATTGAGGATATGTGAATGTGTTGTAATGTATCGACCATTGGTTCCTCACAATCGAGATCGAGCCAATAATTTTTGGTCGTCCAAGTGAATATATGAGAACAAGTTCAAGCTCAAACAACTCAACTTATTGCTGAAATGACCCAACTTAGGTCTAAGACAACCAATCTAAAGGATAAAGTGAATGTTCTCGAGTATCTATTGACAACCCTCACTGATACATGTAGTCAATCTCATCACCCTCTTGCTTTCGGTAAAGATCTGCCTTCGAATTCTATCCACTAAATAAATTATATTCAATAATATTCTTAAAATTAATAATGAAAATTTGGTTTTTTATATGGCAGTCTGCTTTATGTTGGAAAGACCAAAACCCATTTGCAGGTCCAAGCGCATATTCAATTCTTTGCACTTTTAACTTAATTTTGCTGTTAATAAATAAATATATATATATATATATATATATATATATATATATATATATATATATATATATGCGCGCGCGCGGGGTACACTTTTACCAAGTGCAACTGACAATGTACTTCGAAATTTCTTTATTTTTTTTAAGTATTTAACACGTAATTTAATGGTTATAAGAATAGATTCTGACAGTTATTCTCATTAGCATATGGAAGTGAAATAAATCTTTGAAGCATTTATAAGAGAGGGTGAGGAAGAGAGAGAGAGATGAACAAAGACATAAATGAAGAGAAGAGAGGTGGGTTGAGAGCATTTAACGGGAGAAAAAGTGACGAAGAAAGATGTTGAGGAAAGAAGGTTTTGGCGTTTCAATTCAATGGTCATCTTTGATTTCTGCATTTAAGTAAATTGAAGATGAGTTAATGAAGGCAGATAGACTTGTTTGAACACCTCTTTTCTCCATCAATGCCTATAATAGTTTGGTCCCTTTTATTTATATTGCTTTTCTTTTATTATTATTTTTTTTCTTAGTTTTCTACAGATTCTATGCTCAATACAGGTATGTAATTAAAACACCATTAGACGTTTGAACGAAATATAATTACTTGTCCTGATCTTTTGTGTTTTGACTACTAGCAATAGAATAGGGCAGGTTTATAATTATGTGATCTTGCAGAGTTGTCTATTTCAGTGTCCCTCTCTCATTTATATTAAGTTGGCGAAATTTGGTCAGGGACATAACCCAATGCATAACTCTTCACGCACACATAACTCATGAGAGATTTTAATATAATTAATGGTGTTGATGAAAAATAAACTTGTTTAATTAAGTTTATTTGTTGAGAAATAAATCCTCTAATATTTTATATAAAAATTTATAGAATTTATGATATTAGATTATGTATTATGTTTGAATTCATAGGTATAGCGAACTGGCCATATCCGAGGTGCAATGACAAAAATCCCTGGGTTCAACACCTTAGGATAACATAAGTCAGGGCAAGCCATTAAACCTAACAACACTTAACCCAGATGGTGCCTGGGTCTAGCATGTGCCAAACCCAGATTATGTTTGGACTTGGCGTATTGTTAGACCCAAGCGCTGGGCTGGTAGCATTTGCCAAACCCTTGCATTGGGTCTGGCACACATTGCCAGACCCTTACATTAGGTGTGGTAGCACTAGACCCATGCGATTGGTCTGGAACACGTTGTTATGTGTTAGGTCTGGTAGCGCCAGATCCATGTGGTGTATGGGTTTGGCAAGAGCTAGACTCAACGTCATTTGGGTCTGGTGTTAGTCGGACCCAACAATCACTTGGACCTGGACATTGCCAGACCTATCAACTTTTAGGTTTGGATTTGACTAGACCCAAGAACACTTGGGTCTGTCTAGTGTCACACTTAGCACGCCTTCTTGAGGACATGCATGTTAGCTCAACGCGCCTAAAATGCAAGAAACTTATACCTGTATATTTTTTTTGATCAAACTTTTTTCAGAAAAGATATATAAAGATGTATCTATACAATCTCGATTGATCACTATGTAATTAATAAAATTTTAGTAAAAAAGATTTGGATCCTCTCATGTTAGAGCTATATTATTGCTAAAATTTAAATTTTGATGTAGGAAAAAAAAAAACTAAATGATGGTTTGTATAAGAAAAGACTGATTGTCTATATTAGATATCTAGAAAAAGAGAACAAGCTCTTTATAAAATTATTAAAATATCAAAGTAATTGCTTACTATAATGACAAAAGTTTTTAAATACTAGTTTAATCCTTGTGTAAAACAAGATTCATGGTCCCATAAGTAAAACTATTTATAAAGGATATACTTTAAAAAGTCATATACTAATCACACATCTAGATTAATAAAGTAATCCTAACATCATGAAAAGTTTAAATAAAGCTACTACATCATTCTCATCGAGATAAAAGAAACTTGTTCTCAAGTTGAAACTATTTTTGCCTTTATCTCATGAATGTTCAATCTAGACTTTTTATCCCCTTTTCTTTGTTTGTTATAGGTGTATAACAATTCTAGATATTATTTTCAATCCCTTTGTATTAAGTTTTTCATGAAATAACATCAATTGATAACTTATTTTTTTTCTATTGTCTTTTAGAATTGTAATTTATGGAAAACATCAAACTTGCTTCATCAATATGTGTTGTATCCATATAATCATTAAACAAATCTATACTTATCATAATAGTAAACTTGTAATAAAAATAATTAATATATCCCAAATCAATAATTTCTTTTAAGAACCTTTAATGTTCTCTTTATACTCAACATATAACTTGTCAAAGAGTGCATCATTGATGACATCATTATCATCGTTATTGTCATTATTTATGCAATAATTCACATAATTATCATCAAAATAAATATCATAGATTGCTGAAGATCCCAATCCACCTCTATCTCATCATAAAGTAGTGAAGAACTCCAATTCGTAACTTCTTTCTTAACAAATAATGTTTGTTGCTCTTTAACTAATACAGATGAGAATAACACAAGAAAGACAGTAAGCACGAGCAAAACAAATTTTACCGAATAAGATCACTACACAAATATCCTAATTCAAAATTTTATTACTGAATATTTTTTGTTCAAGTAGTCCCCCCTCTAAGTGGTTTATAACTCCTTAAATACATCTAAAAACTAACCTAAACAAACTAGAAAACCCAAAAATAAAGTAAAAGCTTATGAGTCTAATTTAGAGGTCTTTTGGAAATCATCTAGTTATGGTGAGTTAATCTATTATAAAATTGGGTTTTTAGAATCTCCTAATAAAATTTAAGCATGATCTAATGATCTGATCAAATTTTATGGCCTTTTTCATCAAGCTGATAACTTTGCGCAACCCAAACCTTTTTTTAGGCGTAGTCCACTCCCATTAATCCATAAAATCCTTACAAAGCTATTCACAAAGTTTAGTTATGACAAATTCACAACTGACTCATCAAAATTACTTGCATTATTAAATCTCTTTATCTATTGAAGTGTAGTGTTTTTTTCTCTTCCAGTCCATCTTGCATTATATGGTTTATGGATCTAACATCATGAAAATAGTCTAGATCCTTGTGACTACCTTTCGGTATATCTAAGATATTTTAGTCACCTTCCAAAGGCTTCTTCAAGGCTTCCAATTTAATTTCAATAATGGTTAATGTCTTTTGCTTGAGTTGGTTTAGAATTCTTCATAACTCCAACATCTCTTTGTTTTTATTGAACTAGGAACACTCATTAGCTTGGTAGTCATCACCAAAAAACCATCAACTTTGATCTCTGATACCCATAGACGTAGGAAAAAAAGAGCAAAGATAACTAACATAATAAAAGGTTGGCTATCTAGGTTGAACATCTAGAAAAAAAAAAGAGAACAAATTGTTTATAAATTATCAAAATTGTTGCTTATTATAGTAGCATTACCTCTTAAATATAATTAAAAACCTAGATCCTTGCAAAAAAGGATTCATGGTCTTAGTTCACAAGTACAATTATGTTGCTTATTGTCATAACCCGATTTTTACTTCTTTTTCCAAATATTTTCCAAAAATCCAAAAAATAGTAAAAACAAATAAACATGTTTTCAATGTTTTTCAACCATTCACATGCACTTTTGTAGTTTTGAATTATTTTTCTCTTATTGATATCTTTTTGAAAAAATCAAATTCAAAGAAAAATGTTTTATATATATTTGTATCCATTTTGTATTTCTTGAATACTTTTCTTATCAAATTGATGTTAACGTTGTTTGTCAAATATATATATATATATATATATATATATATATATATAGAAAGAGAAAATCAAAAACCATAAGAAGAAAAAATAGACAAGAAACTAAAGTACAAAACAATAAAAATAAGGGATTAAGATAAAATGAAGTTGCTTGGGACCAAGTAAGTAAAAAAATGATCAAAGTCTAATGGGCTAAAGTGTAAAACAATATAAATGAGAGACCAAAGTGAGATTGAGTTACTTGAGGGACCAAGTAACTAAAGAAAAGATGATGAAACTTATGACTTACAAATAGATGAGTAGGTTGTAAAGAATAGGGGTTATCTCATAAAAAAACATTACTCATCATCTCTTTCACCAAAGTCCTAACAAAAAAAATATTATTCATCATCTCTTCCATCAAAACCCTAGCCATTAATTTTTTTTTTTTTGAGAAAATATGAGTTAAGATGGGGAGAAATAAATCCTAGAAGAAAATTATTCATCTTCTCCTACCTTTCTCCGACCAAAAAAAAAACCCTAGCCTTGTTTTTCTCTCTCTAAAGTTGAAACTCCCCATTTGATATGTCTCACCTCTGACCTCCAATTTTGATGAGATAACCATCATTATTTTCATCTTGAACCCCTCTATAAAAGCCCTCAATTAATTAAAGCCAACAGTCCTTACATCATCATCATTTGAAGAGAGAGAGCAAAAGATAGAGAATAGGCCTAAAAAGCTTCTCTCTTTGGTTTCTCTATCATCACACCTCTAACCTAGGCAAGACCATAGCCATTCTTCTTCTTTTGAAAATCACTACATAGCTAAATAATTCCCAATACCAAAAAACTATGTGTGAGCCGTTAAATGGAGAAAAACAAGATGGTAGTGAGAGAGTCACAACCACCATGGTTTTATGAAGTCAAATACCCCCCACCACCACTATAAAAAGAAGGAGGATGGTCTCGCGCACCCTACAAGATTCTCCATATAACGGTCTAAAATTGGTAGCTCGTGGAACAACATGCCAAAGTAAACAACTCCTTTCTAACATTTGGTAGCCACATGTTGCCACTGATTTTCTTATTTCCAGTAGTGTTTTACCTTTATTCTAACTCTTTTTAGTCATCCTTAGCCACCTTAAAAGGTCTATTTCAAACACAAAACTTCTCTTGAATAATTATCTTGCTTTACTATTGATTTTTTATATTTTTATAATGATGTTTTGATTGGGTAGTGTTCATTGAATGGATATTTGAGTTAGAATGATTTTAATCTTGCATTTTGATTTTATTGTTAATTTTAATGTGTTGTGATGAGATTTTAAGATTGAACAATATTTATGGGATTGAGATTTGTGTTTGAATGCATTTCACCAAATCCTTTAAATTGTGCATATTGTTTTCTTTCATGTTCTTGGCCATCACATCATTATTCTTAGCATTGCAATATGTCTTTCTTTATGTATGAACATGTACCTATTCAACATTATGTATTGATATGGTCTTTTGTATTAAATAATAGAAAATCAATGTTCATTCATGAATGTATCTATGTTGGTTTTTATAACTTGTTTATAAAACTTATTAAAAGTTCGGCCCAAATTAAATGGCTCATTAGGCCGACATTCTAAACTTTTAAAAAATCATTCTTGTTTTCTCACAAATCATGTTAATTTTTTTTTTCTATTCACTTTTGATATTTAGAGTAAATGGACTCAATATGGGCCATTTCCTTGGAGATTAAAAGGAGTAATGCATCCTCTTATTTTTTCAAACAATTAAATTTTCAGTCTAATATTCATCGATAACAAAATCAGGAGTATTAAATTTTTAGTCCAATATTCACTGATAACAAAATCAAAAGTATTAAGAAGATTTTCAATCTAATATTCACCAATTACATCAAAATATGAATCGAGAGTATTAAGTTTTTTCAACAAATATTGCAAGTAAAGCCCATGTGTCATAGGTGAACCTCATTGAAACACCTTCCATGGACATTTTCTAGGATTTGAACTGGGTTCAATGAGCCCAACATAGTCTCATAGATCATTCACTAACATGATTAACTACTACATTTAACATTTTTACCGACATAATATTTTATCGGTATTTACTTTACTATTCTATTGATGTGTATTTTACCGCTAAATTTATGGATGAAATATGATCGCTGGAAAAAACCTCATCGGTAATTTCTTATTTGTCGAAAAGTCCATTGGTAAAAAAAAAATCAATGGTTTTACAGACAGACAATGTGTGCAAAAACAAATTTACCTGCTAGAATATACCAATGAAATTATTCCATCGGTGATTGGCAGTGGCATTTGAAGTAACTTTACTCCAACTCTCTGTAAAATATCGACGAAATAATTTCGTCGATGATATAACAGTTAAAGTGGCATTTGCAGTAATGTTTTTCTAGCTCTCTAGAATAAACCGACGTAATGAGTCTATCGGTAACCCAGTTCATAATAATTAAAAAATATATTTTTTAAAAAAATCTATTAAATAGAAAAGGAAAATAATTTTTAAAATATATTTTTGTATAAAATTCATGTAAAAATAAATTATCTTAATATAAAAGCCATATATTTATTACAAATTTATACATTCAAAGACAATGAAACTAGAACAAAGGCGACCCTGGAGGAGGAGGACGAAGAGGGTGGTCGTTCCCGGGACCATAGGGCTAATAAGGGGGTGCACGTGTACCACCCATTTGTGATCTCATATCCATAACCATTCGACAAAATTCATCATAATCCGCAGAGAGTCATTCATATTTTTCATTTAGATAGGTAGTATATTCTTACACTCCTTGATGTAATAAGGTCATAAACTCCAGAGACTGAGTGCTCGGTATCGATTGCGAGCTCCTAATAGTTGAAACACTACTGACCGTCTACAAGTTCTCGGTCGTAGTGTTGGAGAGTATGTACATCTGATTTCTATTAGGTCCACCAGACGATTTTGTCTCCATCCACAAATCTAGATCGAAATCCAAGTTGGTCAAAGGATTGTCCCTGTATCTCCTTTTCAATTGGCTATGTTATATATCTCCTAGAAATAAAAAGTGAGATATCAAATTCAAGAAAATAATAAATTACAAAAGAAAATGGTTGAACGAATGCACAACAAAGTGTTGAGCTCAGTTGTTGACGAACTGTTATACCCCTTTTCGGCGGTCTTCACTCCGCAAATGAATCTCCACAAAAAGCTCCATTGGGCTTAGCTCATGTCTAAGAGTCGTAGTTTGTAAAAACAAATGTTGCTAGTTAAATGTATTTATAAATATCAACAAATTAATTAAAATAGTTGTGATTAAAATAATTTTTATCATTCGCTTTACATGCAAAACGAATGGAACTGAGTCGGTGTGCATGGTAACGGAATCATAAATTTGCCATCTCTGGTTCCCCTCACTGGACTATGAGTGTCGTGTGAAATGCTTGTGCTGAATATGGTGGCCTAAAATCCTTCCAAACTGCCACGTCATTCCTTCGAATAGAGTGTTTTCTCTCGCATATTTTTTAGATTTTTTTTTGCGCCCAATACCAAAAATCATATAACCAATATGATACAAACGTATTATATATGAGTTAATGACAAATGAAATTTGAATATTTAAAATTCAAAAAAAAATTATTGTATTGTTTTTTATGTTACCTAGTTGTTGCGTGATTCTCTCAAACCCTCCTCGCAACATTATCAATGAAAGAGTTTAGAGTAATCAATGCCTTTTTACTAAGTAAAACCTCTAGTAACCAAGCGTACCTTATACCTCTCAATGCTACCATCAACACGACACTTTAACATATATACCCATCGACTACTAACAACATTCATCGAAGGATGAAAAGGAACCAAGGACCAGGTGTCGTTAGAGCATAAAGCCTAAATTTCCTCGCATATAGCACCATACTAAGCCTTATACCTATCAACATCAGAAAAAACAATAGGTTCATTGGTAGGAGGAGACACTACCCGATAGATTGGAGCAACAGAGGTAATTGTAGACGATGTTAGCAAGGCAGTTTTCAGCAGCCAAGGAAGGAGGACCATGGGATACTGACAAGCGACAGGTCAAAGGGGAGAAGAACCTGAACTCGTAAGCTTTTAGAGAGGATATGAGGAGAGATTGACACAGAGTTGCAAATTAGTAGAAGAACCTGTCGAAGGATCGGATTGCATAACAGCAAAGAGCGAAGAACTTGCGGTAGAACCAGGCATCTATATAGTAGTAGAACTAAAAGCATGCAACTCTAAAGAAGGAGATCCTGTTCCTGCACAATAATCATTAGAAAAACAAGCAGATTGTGACAGAGGAGCAAGGCTGGATGGCGATGGAATTGTTGCAGACATGGTGGGTGAGTGGTGGATCGAAAGGGGTGCGGTAGGTGGCCAGTTAGAGTTGTTGATTTGGTGAATTGGTGGGGCAGTAGGGTGAAATTTAGGGAAGGATTCCAGGTTGGGAGGTGTGTATCTATTCAGAATTTGCAAAAGAAAACACATCTTCATGAAAATAAACATGACAAGAGACATAAATACGTTGAGATGTTAAATCAAGACAATGATAACCAAGATGAGAGGAACTATATCCTAAGAACACACATAGAGATGAACAAAATTCCAACTTAAGAGCATGATATGGATGCAAAAAAGGAAAATAACAACACCCAAAAGTACGCAGAAAATCACAATCAAAAGTACGATGAAACAAACACTCTAACAGAGATTTATTTTGGAGGATAATAGTAGGCATGCGATTAATGAGATATACTGATGATTCAAATACATAGTTCTAAAATCTTAACGGAGCACTACATTTTCCTAGAATGGTAAGATTGGTTTCGATAATGTGCCGATGGTGACGCTCAATTGTACTATTTTGTTCATGAGTATGAGGAAAAATTAACCTATGATGAATACCAATAGTATAAAAGAACTGTTTAACTTATGATATTCACCACCCCAATCAGTTTGAACAGATTTAATTTTATGTGAAAACTGGAGCTCAACAAGTGTTTGAAAGCGATGAAATGTAGAAAACATATCTGATTTTGCAATAATAGGATAATACCATATATGTTTGGTATACGCATCGATAAAGATAACAAAGTAATGAAAACCATCAAAAGAAAACATAAAAGTAGGGCCCCAAACATCACTAAATATTAAATCAAGTGAGGAAATAGTTTTGTGACCCGTAGGTCTCAACGACAGACTCGACGACTTGCCTAGTGGACAAGTTTGACATTGAGCAAGAGAGCGTCTAGAAGTACAAACTATTTTATTTTTTGGAAACTAACAAATTTAAAATGTGGGAAGTAGGATGACTCAATCGACGATGCCCCAGATTAGCAGTCGCAAAGATGCAAGGAGACCAATAAGCCTGAGGAATGGACGTGGTAGAAGACAGACATAACATGGAGACCATCATTACTCTGACCAGAAAGGAGCACTTCCTTGGTGATGAGATCCTTTACATAAAACACAGGTGGTAAAAATCTATGAAATTCAAAATAAACATTATTATCATGATAAATTTTATGAATAGAAAGTAGTGGTTTGGTAATATGAGGCACATAAAGAACGTTAGATAATTTAAAAATGCATTTTGAGAAATGTAACATGGTATGTCCAATATGGGATATGGCAAGTCTCTTATCGTCACCAACATGCAAATGATCATTACTAAGATAGGATGCATAATCGGTTAGAGTTGCAAGATCAGGTGTAACGTGTTGGTTCGTATCGGTGTCTAGGAACAAAGTGTTGCCAAAAACGTTACCAACAACAAGGTGGACAGAGGGTTGCTAGCCACTACCTTGAAGTTTTGCACAATGTGGAGCTATGTGGTCGAAGGTGAAGCACAATTGACAATTGACACTTGACATTCTGCTTAGAAAACCGGTAAGTAGACCATTGTCCAGACCTAGAGGGGCGTCTGTTCTGCTGCTAGTTGCTCTGTCTCCAGTTGGTAGGAGTAGAGGAATAGAAGCCATGGTAGTCAAACTTGTTTTGGTGGTTATGGTAGTTGTTGTTGGGACGTCAGTTGCCACGAGAACGACCCTTGTTACGGTTGAAATTGGGGTTGTGCTGAGATGTGGCAAGGTGAGTAGAAGATGTTGGTAGTAGCGGTGGCTGAGGCAACAGAGGTGAGCTTGTATCCATAGATTGAAAGGAGGTCTTATAAAGAAATTCATGGGTAAAGAGATGGCTATGAAGGTCGGCATATGACAGCAGTTCTGTCTTAGTCACAAGGCTGGTTACTAAGTCTTTGAACTCGCCACGAAGACCACGAAACATATAAAGATTGAAGTCTTTAAGAGAGATAGGCCATCCAACAGTAACCAATTCGTGAAATAATGATTTTGCTTGATGTATATGTATAGTAATCGAAGCATCACCATGCCGAAGATCTTGAAAGGACCCATGAAGTTGCATAATGCGAGAATTAGACAGAGACGCGACTAACACGCTCAAAATAAATTGATCTTGTTGCTTCCAACAAAGAAAATATAGGTTAATTGTCAAAGAGGAACTATCAGAACTGTTAGAAATATGAGAGGGAAGACACTACACTAAGCCATCAATAAAGTGAAAAACACTTTGACCAAAAAAGTATGTCTTCATATGCATTCGCCAATAGAGATAATTTATGTTCATAAGCTTCAACGAAACATGCTGCCATCAATGCACCTCTGCTGCCCATGCCCAACACCCCCCTTAAGCCTTTGTCTCTCAATGCCAATCCTCTGGAAATTTTGGTCGCAACAGAGGCTGTTTCCATAGAGGATGGCGTCCCAACCAGTTCAGTAGTAGAGGGAATAGGTCTGCTGTATTCAGACAAAATTTTTGTAGCCTCTATAGCTCCTCTAATAGTGATGGCAGGCAAGGTAACTGTAAGGGAAATTGGCAGTGTAACATGGGGTAGAATACACGCTGCTAATTGGGCCAAACATTTGGCCATACAACCCTTCGCTGTCCTTAACTTCAGCATTGGGATTATGGACAACAACCTGGTGCTAATCTGGTGCTGAGTAATGTCTCCTCAATAGGTACTGCCGATTGGTTTCCAAACACTGGTGCAACTTAACACGTTACACCTGATCTTGCAACTTTGGCTACTTCAGAACCATATCTCAGTAATGATAATTTGCATGTTGGTGATGGTAAGGGATTTCCCATATCTCATATCGGTCATACTAAAATATATACACCACAACGTTCTGTCACTTTGTCTAACGTTCTTCATGTTCTGCATATTACAAAATGTTTACTTTTGTTTAGAAATTCTATCTCGATAACAATGTTTATTTTGAATTTCACCCGTTTGTGTTTATGTCAAGGATCTTAACACCAATGAAGTACACAAAATATTTATGGTATTACCCTCTTGTTGCCATGTTTGATTTTATTTTGTCTTTCACCAATTTCAGACCTTGTTGAGCGTTAATTTTCATTAAAAAAAATTTTATTCAAACTGATGGGGATGGTGAATACCAAAAATTATCCATTTTCTTTCAGACCATTGATATTCATCATCATCTGATTTGTCCTCACACTCATGAACAAAATGACACAGTAGAATGTTGGGTGTGGGCAGCAGAGGTGCATTGATGGCAGCATATCCCATGGATGAAGGGGATGTTTTGTGAAGAAATTCATGCATTAGAAGATGTCTATAAAGATCAGTATACGAGAGAGGTTCTGCCTTGGTCTCAAGGCTTGTTACTAAGTTCTTAAACTCTCTTTGAAGGCCATGAAACACATATAAGTTGAAATCCTTCAACAAAACAGGCCGGCCAGCAACGACTAACTCATCAAATGATGCCTTAGCTTTTTGCATAAACTGAGTTACTGACTCATCACCTTGTCGAAGATCTTGAAGGGAGCCATGAAGTTGCATAATACGAGAATTGGACGTGGAAGCTAGAGCTTGTTCAAGTGTGCGCCAAACATAACTTGAAATTTGGCAGTTAACAACAAGATGGAGAATTGATTTACCTAAAGAGAGGTACCATTGGCAACAAGAACATGGGAAGAAGGACATGAGTTTGAGCCATTAACAAATTCGAAAACTCCTTGGCTTAGGAGATACGGCTTCATTTGCATTCATCAATATAGATAATTGGTGTTTGTTAACTTGAGAGAGATGACTTGGTGAGTGTGGGAGAGGGAGATAATGGCAGTGGCAGCAACAACAGAAATAGCAGCAAAAAAAGGCTATAACAGAGGAATATTGTTTGGGTTGAAAAGGGCGTGGCCATCATTTATAGGCTATGGCCAAGGCGAAATAGAGGCAGAGGAGGAAGAAGGTGCTGCGATAGAGGAGGAAGTCGGCACCACCAGTGCTGCAGAGAGGGAGGCAGCTGGTGGCTGGGATGAAGAGTCCATTACAGAGGGGAGAGGAAGTATTTTAATTTATTTAGGGCTTTGATACCAAGTTGAGAATAATAGAATGATTTAGGTTTTCTGCGTGTGTGTGTGTGTGTGGCAGTAACTGCAGGAAAATGTAGGATTATTCCAGTGTGTGAGTGTGTGTGGCAGTAACTATAGGAATAATCCTACATTTTCCTCCAATTACTGCCACACACACACACACACACACACACACACA
>Ga0325410_1000629_pt1 | contig 37126 bp, 16 predicted proteins | sample PopdelMetagenome_16_FD_206182 | JGI IMG/M metagenome (GOLD analysis project Ga0325410, IMG submission 206182) | Populus deltoides microbial communities from Bellville, Georgia, United States - Xylem-PdIQD-R3 | ecosystem: Host-associated > Plants > Phyllosphere > Stem > Wood/Secondary xylem...
CCAACACGTAAACCCCAGACCTCTCTCTCGTTTCCCTGTATCAATTCTGTCTTCCTTTTCTTCATTAATTAAATCCCCACCCTGAATTTCTTTTTTTTTCTGTTTTTTTTTTAGGGGGGGGGGGGGGATACGAATTTGTATAGCCAGAGCTTTTGGGGGTTAATTTTGGTTCACATTCTTCGAGACATTGAGAAGGGCTTTCATTCAACATTGTGATCGATAGATTCAAGTTAGTTTTTTTTTCCCTCTTTGAGTTTGATGCATATATTTGTATTTGTTAATTTGGGTTTTTTTCAACGATTTTTTGCACGGAATCTAGTTGTCCAAAATGAAAAGAAAAAAAAATTTGTTTATGCTCCAGATTATTTGCACTGAAAACAGCATTTTTTCAAGGAAGTTTCAGAAAAAGAAAGAAAGATTTCTTTTTCTTCTGTGGTTGACAACGCTAAAACTGACAACTATTTAAAGTGATTAAGAATTTGCGTGTTGTTGATGCTGCAAAGTTTTTCTAGGACATTAATTAGATAAAGATGGCCCGTTTACTGTTTTGTGTAGAAGTTCACAGGATTCTACTGAATTTTTCCGTGCCTTGGGTAGTATGGCCCTTTCCTTCTATTATATTGGCTGATTATGCAACACAACGCGACTTGTTTTGGGATATTCATTCTGTAAAAAGTGCTAGATATGCTGTAGATTTGATATAGATGTTTCCCTTCTCGATTTGCAGCTTGAATTCCTATTCCAAGGCAGCACAGGGAGCTTAATTTCGATAAGTTGGGTGGAACTAGCAAGCGTTTAATAGATTCTGAGGGAAGTAGCAACCATTTAGAAAGTTACGAGGTTATGGCTGACGAAAATGCTATTCCTGCTCTCAAAAGTTCAAGTTCTTCCGCATCATCAGAATCTTCAGCAAGATCTGGTGGGGTCGAAAAGGATGATCCTGCCAATCCCTTTATCGAACCAAACCAAGCAGGTGTTAAATCATCAAGAGGACCCTTATTTCCAGCAGAAGTTTCCAGCCACAATCTGGTTATTAGCACACAGCTATTGCCCCCACCATCGCCTCAAAGTAATGTGACGCCAGGCTATGATCCAAATCGGCTCTCATCATCCATTTTTGCCAAGCCTAGTAATCCAGCCGAGTGGAGCGCCACTTCAAATGAATCGTTGTTCAGCATTTACATGGGAAATGGTAGCTTCTCAAGAGATAATGCTTTCATGTTATATAAATCTGGAGAACTCCCCAAGTTTGAAGAGACAAGCAATCCTTTACCCAGCTTGAGTCCTGTCATTGAAGTAGAGAACAATGATAGAAAGAATAAAAATATATCGATAGAAACAGAAGTGAAAGAAAAAGAATCGTCTGATTCTGAAGAAATGGAACCTAAATCAACAGCTGATATCAATACCAAAAAGGAGGTTCTGGTTGCAACAGAGAAAATTAGCTGTCGGGAAAAGATGCCTCCTGTCGAGGAGGTTCAAGTCTCCTTCTCCAGTAGTAACAGATCATTTCAATTCCCACTGTAAGTTACCTGACTGTGTATCCATGCAGAATAAAATGGTTTTTGTTTCCAGCATCTACCCAAACCAAAATGCTTGCGTCTCACCTTTCTCTCCTTGCTTTTCCACTTTGATTTTTGATTTCGTCGCAAGAAATTGAACTTGTAAGAAACGTTATTTTTTAAAAACATAAATTTGGAACTCCGGATTTATAGCTATAATTACCCTTTTCCTATCATCCATTATTAGACCATTTAGATTTCTTAGTTCTGCTAAGTACTAAGTCTGCCGATGTTTGCCTGTCCTGTATTGGCAAGATACCTGAAGCTAATGTTTAACTTCATTTCAGATTCGATTCTACCTCAGGAAGGACAACTTCTTTCCATGAGGTGACGGGGAAGCATCCCTCAGAGAAGCACTCGCAACAGGAGCCACCAAAGCCTGCAGAAACCACCCCTGGAACAAACCCTAAGGCTGCAGGAAATAGTTGGTTTTCTTGCTTCTCCTGCTGCTCACTTGGATGTTAAAAGAGAATTCTTCATAACTATTTTAACACCAACCTCTGTAAATCTCCCTCTTCACGAAAATCCCTGCCCTGTCCATCGGATCGAAATATGAACCATATTTTCTGCAATTGTTTTTTCTTGTATTGGTGATTCTTCTTCCAATGCAAAACCTTAGAGCTTATACAGTCAAGGTATAGAAATCACCATCTAAACTAATTAAGTTGTAGAACCTACAGTCTTCATTCAATCCTGTGGGAGAAGTTTGGCTTTTAGATTTTGAAAAAAGGAAGTCAACGTAAGAATCATGTACGAAGATCTATTGATTTAGAAATTCCAGAGGGAAAATCATAGGTTGGATTCTTACATTAGATTCTTCATTCTTCATAACTATTTTATCTTGACATCATTTCTTAGTTTGTTTCTCTTTTTTATTAAGAATACTAGTGCCAGTCTTAATAAATTAAAAAAACGAGTGTTTTGTATTTCTTAGTTTGATCTCTAGTTAATCCAAAATTAGCTTAGCTAACAAATTAATCTGCAGCAGCATCCCCTTCTCTAGATGCATGCTGCGCTTTGACTGTCCGTTCTCTATACAGTAATTCCTGAGCCTTGGTAACCATAGCATAAATGGCATCTCCTGCTTCGTGATAAGATTCACCACCAGAAGACGAATTCCAAGCGATCAAGGCAGCTCCAAACCTATGATGACTGCCCGGAGTTCCGCTCTTACAGAAGAATAAACTCCAGTATTTATAGCAAAACCCTGAACCCAGGAGCCCATGCTATCTCTCATAAGACCCCCAGCTTCTGCATGCCCCCCCTGGATTACCTTTGCTACAACCATACGTTCAACCATCTCATGACACTTGCATCTCCTGCCAATCCTGTGCTTTCAATAGTACTAATTAGCCATGCTCTTGATCGCCTCTACTGGATTGCTACACGCCATATCCGCCTCCTCAGAAATTCTATGGTTTCTACTCTTCCATTTCCGTATCAGATGTCAAGTTTCTAATAAGCCACATGTGCATCTCCACATCAAAGAAATGTCACACCTCACGTGCTTCATGACAATTTCTTAACACATGCATAGTCAACTCCACCACTGCCGGGCAATGGTGGCAACAAGGGTCGTTCACCATGTATCTTATATTTCTTCGCTCATTAGTTATCAGCCTATTATGAACATGTAGCCAAATAAAAATCTTAACCCTCACGCACACAAGCTTCCATGGTGGTGCCAGCTGCCTACCTTGATTGCCCACGTTACCTTGAGCATTATACGCCGATTTTCACCATTCTTCGAGTGACGCCAATACATGGTGTCCTCTCCCAAATCATTTGATGGCGCTGAATAACTTGCTAAACCATTGTCGTTGTTGCAGTGATTCTGAATAATAAAAATAACAAAGAATAATGCTTGTGTTTAAGAAGAGATTGATGAATGAAAAGCTTGAATACTTTATTCATAACTGCAGCTCAATTTATAGAGCTGATACATAACAAACTCCTACGATGATGGTTCTACATTCAAGCCATGATCAATTGATATTGGAAATAACAAAGCTGCGAAGTAGCAGCAAGAACAAGAGAATAGGAACAAAATTGACTAAATCAAAAATTAAAGAAAGAATAAAATTTCAGCTCAACAGTCCTGAACATTATTTCTAACACTCCTCCTTGTTTAGGAACTGCAAACTCCCAACTTTGTTCTTAGAAATTCGAATTTGTTGACTGGCAGTGGTTTGGTGAAAATATCAGCTGCTTGTTCTTCAGTTTTGCAATAAATAAGAATGATACTCCCATCTTTCTGCACCTCTCTCAAAAAGAATAATTTGATGTTGAAGTGCTTGGTTTTCCCGTGAAACACAGGATTATTAGAGATGGAAATGGCAGCTTGATTGTCGACTAGAATTTCTGTGCTTTCCTTTTGCTCCAGGTTAAGATCAGATAAAATTTCCTTTAGCCACAAAGCTTGATTGACAGCAGTTGTTGCAGCCACAAACTCAGCTTCAGTAGTGGATTAGGCTACGGTTTCTTGATTTTTTGAATTCCATGAAAACACACCAGAACCTAAAGAGAAACAGTAGCCTGATGTGCTCTTCAAGTCATCAATTGAGCCTCCCCAATCACTGTCAGAGTACCCGACCAGTTTGAACTCTCTACTTCTTGTGTATCTTATGCCAAAATTGCAGGTTCCTTTGACATATCTTATCACTCTTTTAGCAGCCTTGAAATGCAATTCACTAGCACAATGCATGAATCTAGACAAGATACTCACAGCATTCAAAATATCAGGCCTAGTTGCAGTGAGATACATCAAGCATCCAACAATTTTTCTGAATTGTGCTTGATCAACCTTCTCGGCTCCATCTTCTTTACATAGCTTCTCCTTTTGATTCATAGGAGTGCTTACTGCTTTGCAATCTTCAAGTTTGAACTTTTTGAGGATTTCTTTGGCATACTTCTTCTGACATATGAACACTTCATGTTCAGCTTGCTTAACTTCCATTCCAAGAAAAAAGGACATCAAACCCAAATCTGTCATCTCAAATACACTCATCATCTCTTGCTTGAACGTCTCCACATTATTGTTGTTATTTCCTGTTACAAGCAAATCATCAACGTAAAGTGAGATGATAAGTATGTTATCACCATTTTGCTTGATGTAAAGAGTCGATTCAGAGAGGCTTTTAGTGAATCCTAAGTGCTGCAAATGTTCATCGATTCGGCTGTACCAAGCTCTTGGAGCTTGCTTCAATCCATATAGTGCCTTCTTAAGAAGACAGACTTTGTCCTCCTCTCCTTCATTTGCAAAGCCTTCTGGTTGCTCAGTATAGATCTCCTCCTGTAAAACACCATTTAAAAACGCTGACTTGACATCCATTTGATACACCTTCCAATTCAGTTGTGCTGCAATGGCAAGTAGCAGCCTGATAGTATCAAGTCTTGCTACCGGTGCAAACGTGTCTGAGTAGTCCACGCCAAAGATTTGTGCATAACCCTTCACCACTAGCCTGGCTTTGAGCTTATTGATTGAGCCATCAGCGTTGAGTTTTGTTCGATACACCCATTTTACACCGATTACATTTCTGTTTTGAGGTCTGTCAACCAACTCCCACGTGTTGTTTCTCTTGATCATGAGAAGCTCCTCCTTCATCGCAGCAAGCCAATTTTGATCTAGCTTGGCTTCTTCAAAGTCTGCTGGTTCACACACAGCAATGTTGCACCTTTGATACACATCAAGGAGTGACCGTGTGCCTCTAACAGGAGTGTCATCTGTCATGTTGATGTCCCAATCTTCCATGCTTTGATCATCTGTGTCTGAAACAAGATAATTGCCTTTTGGAGAGGCTGAATCTTCTTTGATTGCATCGTTCCAGTCCCATTCTTCATCTTCCAGGAATTGGACATCTCTGCTTATAACGATTTTTCCAGTTTGTGGCTGGAAAATCTTATAAGCCTTTGAAACTAAGCTGTAGCCAACAAAAATGCCTGGAAGTGCTTTCTTGTCAAGTTTATCCCTCTTGACCTGTGGAACAAGGGTGAAGCACAAACATCCAAATACCTTAAGAAAATTCAGAGATGGTTTGTAACCATACCATGCCTCAAAGGGTGTTTGATCCTTCAAGGCTCTTGTAGGCAGTCGGTTTTGCAAGAACACAGCAGTGTTTGCAGCCTCTGCCCAGAATTTCTTTGGTAAATTCTTCTCATGTAGCAAGCATCTTGTCATTTCCAATATGAACTTGTTTCACCTCTCACTAACTTTGTTTTGCTGAGGAGTATACGGAGTTGTTAGCTGATGATGAATGTCCGCCTCCTCTCAAAAAACGTTGAAGGCATTGGAAGTGTATTCCTTGCCATTGTCTGATCTGAGGGCTTGAATTTTGCAGCCACTTTCATTTTCAACTTTGGCCTTGAAATTCCAGAACACCTGTGCTACCTCTGACTTGTGCTTCAAGAAGAAAATCCAGCACATTCGGCTGTAATCGTCAATGAAGACAGCATAATACAGACTCCCATTTAGAGAGGGTGTCCTTTGTGGTCCTGCAATGTCAATATGAATCAATTGCAGCTTCCTTGTTGCTCTCCATGTGGCTTCTGGAAAGGGCTTCCTGTTTAGCTTGCTAGTGTGACAAGTTCTGCAGCTGGATATGTGATCATCAAATGCTGGGAAATCCTTAGCCATCATCTTGGATTTCATAAGCATCAGCCCTCTATGATGATAGTGCCCGAGCCTCTTGTGCCAAATATCTGTGATATTTTTTTTAATTGGGAAAGCAGTATGCTCCTCCTCCAATGGATTTAGAGCAAAACTCTTCCCTTTCATGATTATTTTGAAAATATTATGACCATTCACATCTTTGATCAAGCAGCAATTGTTTTCAAACACTACTTTATAACCCTTCTCAATAAGTTGACCAACACTGAATAAATTTTGATTTATACCAGGGACATACAATACATCAGAGATGAACTTAGTACCTGAGCAAGTCAAGATTGCCACGGTTCCCTTTCCTTCAACAACAAGGTATTCTCCATTTCCAATTCGAACCTTTGAAGTTGTTTATTTCAGCTCCTTGAATATGTTTCTGTCATGTGTCATGTGGTTAGTGCAACCACTATCAATGAGCCAGTTTTCACTTGAGTCATTTCTGGAAATGCAAGTGGCCACAAACAATTGATCTTCTTCTTCTTGATCAGCAATTTGAGCTTCTTCACCATGCTGTTGAATTTTGTTTTTGCAGATAACAGCCTCGTGCCCCATTTGATTGCATTTGTTGCACTTAGCTTCTGGTCTTCTCCAACACTTAAAATGTGGATGTGATCTCCTTTTACAATGCTGGCATGGAGGAAAAGGTCCTTTTTTGTTTCCAGTGTTGCTCCTGTTGAAATTCCTGGAATCACCTGATGATGCTTGACTGCTTCCATTCTTCTTGTAATTCTTTCCTTTTTCTCTATGCTTGACGAATAGAGCTCCTTCAATCTCATCTTCCTGTCTCATGATCCTCCTTTGCTCCTGAGCTTGTAATGCATTTAGCATTTCTGTCAAAGTAATTTTTGACATATCCTTGGTATTTTCCAAGGATGTAATTGCAGCCTCAAAGATTTCAGGAATTGTTACAAGAATTTTTTGAACAATTCTTGACTCAGGCAGGGACGAGCCAAGTAAACTGATTCGGCTTGCAATATTAAGCAACCTGTCAGAGTACTCTTTGATGGATTCAGTCTTCTTCATCTTCTGCAACTCGAAATCACGCATCAAGTTCAACACTTGCATACCTTGAATTCTTTCATCCCCTTCATACTCAGTCTTGAGAAACTCCCATATCTCCTTTGCTGTTTTCAGAGACATGATTCGAGTGAAAATGGTGGATGCTACTGCAGCAAACAAGCACGCCTTTGCCTTTGATTTTTTTGTTTTCCTCTCCTTCTGTGATTTGACCTGCGCCATGGTGGGATTGTTTGGAAGTGCAGGGATTTCATAATCTTCTTCCACTGCCTCCCACAAATCCAGAGCCTCTAAGTATGTCTCCATCCGTACTGCCCAAAACTGGTAATTGTCACCATTGAACACTGGTGGAGCAATTGATGAGAAGCTTACTTTTGTCTCCATAGGTTACAACACAGATCCCTTTAAATCAAGAAGCTCTGATACCAATTGTCATTGTTGCAGTGATTCTGAACAACAAAAATAACAAAGGATAATGCTTGTGTTTAAGAAGAGATTGATGAATGAAAAGCTTGAATACTTTATTCATAACTGCAGCTCAATTTATAGAGCTGATACATAACAAACTCCTACGATCATGGTCTTACATTCAAGCCATGATCAATTGATAATGGAAATAACAGAGTTGCGAAGTAGCAGCAAGAACAAGAGAATAGGAACAGAATTGACTAAATCAAAAATTAAAGAAAGAATAAAATACCAGCTCAGCAGTCCTGAACATTATTTCTAACAACCATGACCAGGTGTCCTCCTGGCAACAGATGGGCAAACTCTTCCCATTTCCATTGCTTGTTCTCATCCACCATATCAGCAACTGTCTCCATGCGAGTCTCCTCTGGAATCACGTGATTAGATGATTGATTAATGGGCCATAACCCTCAATCCACTCATCAGTCTAAGATTTTACCGGTCTCTCATTGCCGATTGTCCATGCAGTTCCTTGACGTAGCGGAAAGCTCTTGAGAAAGCAGTTCACCATCTGCTTTCAAAAATAATAATTGTTCAAATCCACGAACACAAGAAACGCTCGATTCCACGAGCCAGAGAACAAGATTCTCAAAGAGAAAGTTTATTATGCAAATTCTAAAGTGCCTTACAACGAAAATAAACAACTTTTATATAGACTGCACATCCTAGTTCAACTAGGACTAAACCGTTTAGGCAAGAAATAACTGAAATAGGAAAAGAATACTAGAGTCCTGACGGGAAATAAATTCTGATATTTAAAGCATAAATTAAAAGTCCTAAAATAGGTTGGAAAAGGCCAGCTGCAGCTCCTGATTTGTCTCTTCGTTATTGTCCCTGTAATAAGCTGTTGTTTGCTGGTTCTGCTGCAGTTAGTTCTCCTTTCTGCCATCTGTAAAACCGGTTGCAACTGGTTCTACATCAGTCTCCCCTGCATGAAAAGAACTCGACCTCGAGTGAGATATGTGTGATGATGCCACATCAGGAGGATGATATTCATACAAATCTGCGACATTGAAAGTAGTAGAAATGGCCATATCGGCAAGAAGGTCGACGATGTATGCATTATCATTGATTTTTCGTAGAATATGGAAAGGGCTATATTTCTTGTCTTTTAACTTATTGTATGTACCTACAGGCAGTCGTCCCTTGCGCAAGTAAACCATTACGAGGTCGCCTGCTTGAAATATATAAACCCTTCTCTTCTTATCAGCTGCTTCTTTATATTTGGCTTTAGATGTCTCTAGATTTTGCCGCACTTGGTCTTGAATAGCTGTTATCCGTTCGACCATATTGTCTGCTGCAATACTTAAACCAGGTAGTTTAGGCAGAGGAACCAGGTCTAACGCATGGTGGGGTGGACGACAATAAATAATTTGGAATGGTGTCTTCCCTATAGACCGGTTGAGCATGCTATTATAGGCAAATTCAGCTTGTGCAAGAGTAATATCCCACTGTTTTGGTTTTGTACCAGAAAGACAACGAATTAAGTTCCCACGAGTGCGGTTTACTACTTCTGTCTGGCCATCGGACTGAGGATGGCTGGTGCTGCTGAAGTTTAGGGATGTGTCAAATCGCCGCCATAAAGTTCTCCAAAAATAGCTTAAGAATTCGGTGTCTCTATCGGAAGTGATGGATTTGGGAACCCCATGTAGACGAACAATTTCTTTGAAAAACAAATTTGCGACGTGAACTGCATCCGCGGTTTTTTTGCAAGCAATAAAGTGAGCCATTTTAGAATACCTGTCAACTACCACAAATACGGAATCAAATCCGCGTTGGGTGCGCGGGAGGCCTAAGACAAAGTCCATGGAAAGGTCCTCCCACGGTGCTGCTGGAATGGGCAGAGGCATGTATAAACCAGTATTTTGAGACTGGCCCTTAGCAGCTTGACAGATGGGGCATCTCTTCACATGACTGCCAATGTCACGTTTCAATTGTGACCAATAATATCGCTCTTCAACAAGAGCTATGGTTTTGTCTCGTCCTAAATGTCCGCTCAAGCCTCCACCGTGTAATTCGTGGGTGATCTGAGCTCGCAGTGAGCTCCTGGGGATGCACAGTTGGTTGCCACGAAAGAGATATCCCTCCTGAATGTGGAACCCAGCTACAGAGGCCCCTGCTTGACACTTTGCCCAAATATCTTGAAAATCTTCATCGGCTGCATATAATTCTTTGAGGCAATCAAACCCTGTTGCTTCAGTTTGTAGTGTGACCAGCAGCAGTGCCCTCCGGCTTAGGGCATCAGCTGCCCGATTCAAGCGACCTGCCTTGTGTTTCAAGGAGAAGCTGAAGCGTTGTATGAAGGAAATCCAGCGGGCATGCATCCGGTTGACATTATTCTTGCTGTTGAGAAATTTTAATGCTTGATGGTCGCTGAATAATACAAATTCCCGCTGCACCAGATAGCGCTCCCAGATTTTCAAGGCACGAAATACAGCATATAATTCCAGCTCATAGGTAGACCATATTTGGCGAGCTTCGCTGAGTTTTTCACTGTAAAATGCGATTGGTCTGCCGTCTTGAGATAGCACAGCACCAATGCCAATAATAGAAGCATCGCACTCAATTTGGAATAGTTTATCAAAATCTGGTAGTGTCAAGACTGGGCAGAAGATAATTTCTTTTTAATCAACGTGAAACTCTGTTCTGCTTTTTCTCCCCAATGGAATTTTCCCTTCTTCATGCATTCAATAATGGGCGCGACAATTCAACTAAAGTCCCTCACGAATCGCCTGTAAAACGTTGCCAGAGCATGAAAACTGCGGACCTCACTTATAGTTTGTGGAGTTAGCCATTCTCTAATGGCACGAATTTTTTCCTCATCCACCTTGATTCCATCTGCGCTCACTATGAATCCCAAAAATAACAAGCTACTGGTCATAAAGCTGCACTTCTTCAAATTAACATACAACTTATTTTGCTACAGGATTTTAAGTACTTCCCTCAGGTGTGCAACATGGTCAGATTTGGTTTGACTATATATTAATATATCGTCAAAGTACACCACCACAAATTTTCCTGTGATAGGTTTTAATACCTGGTTCATGAAACGCATGAAGGTACTGGGTGCATTGGATAGTCCAAACGGCATCACTAACCATTCGTATAATCCCTCCTTCGTTTTAAATGCAGTCTTCCACTCGTCTCCTGGCCTGATTCGAATTTGATGGTATTAGTTGCGCAAGTCAATTTTTGAAAAGACTTTGGATCCATATAACATGTCTAACATGTCTTCTAAGCGAGGGATAGGGAATCTATATTTAATAGTGATTTTGTTGATTGCTCGGCTATCAATGCACATGCGCCAACTACCATCCTTTTTCGGGACTAACAATGCTAGAACCGCTCAAGGGCTCATGCTCTCTTGTACTAAACCCTTCTTGATCAGTTTTTCAACCTGTTCCTGAAGCACTTGACTTTCTTTGGGATTCATCCGGTAATATGGACGATTAGGCAAACTGGCTCTTGGCATGAAATCAATCTGATATTGTATATCCCGTATGGGAGGCAATCCATTAGGCAGCTCTAAGGGTATAATTTCCTGAAATTCTTCTAGTAAAGGTAACAGTGCTGGTGGGATGTCATTAGATTCCTTGCCGACTTCTCCTCCAACTACTATTGCGAAAATCTCACAGGCTTCCTTAGTTTCTTCTATGAATTTTCCCCCATCCATTAGTAGTATTGGATTGTTCTTTGACTTTGGTGCGCTGCTGGTGAGCTCTTCTTTTATGGGTCCTAGCATGACTTTTAGGTTGCCCTTCATGAAAACATACACGTTATCACGGCCCCTGTAAGTAGCATCCACATCATACTGCCAAGGGCATCCCAAAATTATGTGGCAGGCATCCATTTCCACTATATCACACGTAACCTCATCTACGTAGTTCTTCCTAATTGAGAATTTAATGTGACAGATTTCAGTTATCTTTACTTCATTACCTCGTTTGATCTAGCCAATTTTATACGAGGAGGGGTGCTTTCTAGTTTACAACCCCAGTTTGGTAACCATGACCTTTGATACTATATTCTCACTACTGCCACTATCAAAGATAATATCACAAACCATTTTGTTTACAGTGCATTTAGTTCGGAATATTTTGTGTCGCTGGGATAGCTCTTCTTGCTTTGGCGTAAACAATAGCCGCTGGACCATAAGAGAATGTGACAAAAGCTCTCCCTCGTCGCCACCTGTTATTTCTTCTTCTTCATATGCATAGACTGCTTCATTCTCATCTACCTCACGTCTGCCGTCTCTTTCTGGTTCTACTAAGTTTACAGTGCCCCTTCTTGGACACTGGTTGGAACGATGCCCTGGCATTCCGCACCTATAACATTTGTCAGGTCCTGGAGGAGCATAAGGATTACGAGGTGCTATTTCTGGTGGCGTAATAGGGATTGGTTTTGCGGGCATTCCACTGCTGCCTCCAGCGTTACAAAAGGATGGTTGTGCCATTGGAGCTTTTCCTTTGTTTACTGTAGCCCGATTATTGTCCACAAAACTTCTGGCTCCGACTGCTGTCTTTGATCTGTCTAACTGAGTTTCCACTTTAATAACTAGTGCTACAGCTTCAGTTAAGGTATATACTGTTTGCATTGCCACCCGATCTTGTATAGTCCAACGTAGTCCCCCAACAAACCTGGCCACTTATTGTGCCTCTGTTTCCATCAGGTTATTTCGAGATGATAGCCTATGGAATTCTTCTAGGAAAGTCTCGACAGTTCTACTTCCCTGCCTGCAATCTTGATATTGTTTAAATAGAAGTTGTTCATAATCTGGGGGTAGATATCGGGATCATAGCAGTCGTTTCATTTTGGCCCATGTCTGAACCATTCCCTTTCCTTGTCACAACCGTGTGATTTGTAGCTGCTCCCACCATACAGAAGCCCCTCCCAGGAGTATGTATGCGACTAACTTGACCTTTTTGTCTTCAGGGATGTCCATATAATCGAAAAATTGTTCAACTAATACTAGCCAATCAAGGAATCCTTCAATCTGAAGTTGGCCATTAAAGCTGGGTAGGTCCATCTTCATGCGAAACGTTTGCCGATCTGGCTCTCTTTGGCCTCCCCTTCGGTTACCCTGAAGCATGATTTCAGCATCTTCTTCGTCCTCACTCAGGTTATCCTCATAGGTTGGTTGCTTTTGTGGCGTCCCTGGATGGCGTTTAAACAGAACGTCAGTTCTGTCTCGGTAGGGGTGACGACCCGGAGGATCATTGCCCCTCTGATGATTTCCTGCTGTTAACCTAGCAAGAGCTACCTGGATTTCTCGTAATGCTTGTTGTGTTTCCTGCTGGAAATTTCTGAATTCTGCTCCTGTAACTAGACTATCCTCACGTTCACCGCCGCCGAGGATTTCGCTTTCATTCCGTGCATTTGCCATCCGATCAGGATTAAGCTTGCTCTGATACCAACTGGCGTAGCGGAGAGCTCTTGAGAAAGCAGTTCACCGTCTGCTTTCAAAAATAATAATTGTTCGAATCCACGAACACAAGAAATGCTCGATTCCACGAGCTAGAGAACAAGATTCTCAAAGAGAAAGTTTATTATGCAAATTCCAAAGTGCCTTACAATGAAAATAAACAGCCTTTATATAGACTGCACATCCTAGTTCAACTAGGACTAAACCGTTTAGGCAAGAAATAACTGAAATAGGAAAAGAATACTAGAGTCCTGACGGGAAATAAATTCTGATATTTAAAGCATAAATTAAAAGTCCTAAAATAGGTTGGAAAAGGCCAGCTGCAGCTCCTGATTTGTCTCTTCGTTATTGTCCCTGTAATAAGCTGTTGTTTGCTGGTTCTGCTGCAGTTAGTTCTCCTTTCTGCCATCTGTAGAACCGGCTGCAACTGGTTCTACATCATTCCTTGATGCCAAACCTTGTTAATTACCCTCCACACAAAAAAAAAAGAGTCCCTGTTTTTGAATTGCACCTTATTTGATTTGACAAAGTTTAATCAGAATATGATCTATTTGAACAAATTCATCAACTGAGGGCAACTATACCATTGAGCTTAAATTTCCATCTTCAAAACTCAATTACCATTTTTTTTACCAATGGCATGAGAATCACAATGACTAAGGTACTGTGACACTATTCATCATGAAGCACGTACAACTCCACTCACCACGAGACAGTTACAACTTTACTCTGCTCTCACAACGACAGGATGTAGTATCACTCTCCACGAAACAAGCACCACTAATGGTATTCTCCACTTACTACAAGCCTCTCTATTATTGCTCTACTTGTGCCAAGTTGTACAACACAAGATACTTATAACAAGTGATCAAGGTTTATAAAAACATTTAGTTGTCAGGTAAGAATATATAAAATTTTATCCAACACTTATAGTAACTACAAGCAATGGTCCAACACTTCCAATAACTACAAGAAACAATACAACAATTCCAATAACAATAAGCAACAATACAACAATTCCAAGAATCACCAACAGTCATTTAGCAATCCAATATGTTCACAAAGAACACCCAACATTCATAAATATACTCTCACAAGTTCGTTCTCTACTCTTTTGTGCTTTATTTACCTCATATTTTTTTATTAACTTAAGCATCAAAAAATCTCATATTCCAATAAATAAATTCTTTTGCAGGAAAACTCATGGATCAGTGGTTAAGCCCAACCATTCCACCTAACCAATATTACAATCGTGGAAAGCCTAATTCAGCCTGAAGTTTTCAAGGCTTAATCACTATCAAATCAACATTCATCATAGTCATTACTAGATAGGTGGCTCGCGCTATGTTGTAGATTGGGTCAAACTTTTTCTAACATAAAAAAGGATGTACAGATAATGATAACTCTAGTTAACCTAGGATAACTTAACAATCATGTGACCCAGAATATAAGATCGAGATGAAAAAAATAATTTAAAAAGAAAAAAGAAAAAAGAAAAAAGAAAAAAAGACCAAAGTTATATTAATAAAAAAAAACTGGAAAAAGCCCAAGTCAACTCGGATTAACTTGACTAACCTGCACTTGAAATAACCCCATAAAAAGGAAAGTGGCTAAATCACAAAGTTCAAGGGGCAGTAATTTAATGCAATTGGATGAAAGTGAAAAAAAAATCAATTTCATGAAAAAACATCGAGAAAAGAAAAACTAAGTCAACTTGGGTTAACTCGACTAACCCGCTACCCGGATATAAGATCGGGATAATCTCATAAAACAAAGTAGGATAATTCACCAAGCTAAAGGGCCAATAACCTAATGTCGAATGATGAAATTAAAAAAAAATATCAATTTGTAAAAAGGCCATAATAAAATCAAACTTAAACCAAGCTAATATTCAAAACTAATGACTTAAGTCATGAGATTAGGGTTACCCTCTAGAAGGAAGACATGTAAGAATAACGAACCAAAATTCTCAATCATAAAAATTTAAAAAACAAAACAAATAGCAATCAAAACAATGAGAACCAAATCTAGTATAATAATTAAATGAAAGAAAATAATTAGGACTTAATTGAAAAACAAAATAAATTAAGAAAATAATATAAAAAAAAGCAATCTAAAGAATGAGGAGCAAGTTTGATGCAAATATTAAATGAAATAAAATGCTCATAGGTGAAATTGAAAAAAAAATCAAAAATCATTAAAATCAACACAAATAGCAGTTGAAATAATAAGGACCAAAATTGAATTAAATACAAGTTGGAGGACATAATTAAATTTTAGAAGGTTCGATGTGAATCCCAAGGTCAGGAGAGAGAGAGAGAAAAGGAGAGAAAAAAAATTAACCGTCATACCATCACGAATCTCACCACATGCCTACCACGTAAGATGCGTCGCCACTAGATGTTTTGGATGACACAATGGTTGATTTTTTGCCATTAAACACTCCTGCACACATCGTCTAAAGGGCGCAGGCGATGTCCACTCATTGGTGAATGAAACCACTTTTTATTTTTTATAATATTTTTTATTTGTTAAAAGACTGGTTTGCCTGTCATTCAAATTGAGTATAACGGAAAAAAAACACATGATGGAAATACTATAAACCCCCTTCACAACAAGTTTAGTATTTTTTTTCTTTAATGGGTAAGTTAATCTTTTAATTGTTTTGAAAAAAAGTGAAAACCAAGAAGCCCCTGTAAACCAGGTTGTTTTTTATCCTAAGGGTAAATTAGTAATTTCAATGTGAAACAAAAAAGTGAAGAGACCAATTTACCTTCATTCAATTTGTTAATGCCAATTGAACCCCTCAAATTTATACTTTTTTTGGTTATATTATTAAAGGAATTCATTATATTGTAACAATTAACAGTGTAGTGTTTTACCAAGCACTCTTATTATTTTTTTTTTGGTAATTTTCAAGCAAATATTATATGTAGCAACTTGTCTCTAAAATCAATGAGCTATTTAAATTTTTTTCCTTGTCTTCTAAAATCCTAGTAATAGAAAGACACATGAGTATTTAATTTTATAATAATAGATTTTTAAATAACTTTAAAAATTTGTAGCTTTTATTTTATCTTCACATAAATAAAATGTACTGGTATAATAGTTTGAAATATAAACAATTCAATAAGTGTGATTTATTATTATTTTTTGCTTATTGGTTGATAACAAATCTATTTCCATTTATTAAAGGTTGTAGAATAGGAAGAATCACATTTAAAAAAGAAAAAATATATTTAAAAAAAGAGAGAGAGAATTAAGTAATGATGGTAAATAGCTTAAAATAAAATCAACTCGAAAATTTATCTGACAAGAAAAAAAAAATAATTCATGACAATATTAACGATACCTAAGTAGCTACCATATTTATTTTACTCCATAAAAAATGTTAGCAATATTGAGATTTATTTATTAATAATGGGTGACTAACGGTATAATAAAAAAATCCAAATAAATTATATAATAATTGTTTTAAATAAAATCAACTCAAAACATCAGTCGATGCTTTTCCATTAAAAAATATTAAAGAAAACAGTAAAATAAAAAAAATAAAAACATTTGAGAGGAAGAAATTCGAATTTGACTGCACGAAACATAGTCAATGCTTTTCCATGAAAATTCATTGAAGAATAAAGAAAATAAGGAAAGAACGTTTGAAGAGGAAGCGAAAAAAAATTTATAATGATTTAACGACCATAATTAGAGAGCAAATCGTGGATAGAAGAAGAAGATAGCAAATCTTACCTAATAAAGGAAGGAAATATTAGCAAATTAAAAATATTTTTGTATTCTATCAACCATTAAATCTTATTTTTATACATCTCTTAGTGGATCCTTCCTTTATAAAAAGATAATTACTTTCATTTTAAATCATAAATAGAAACATATTTCAGGATATCCTAGCTATAAAAGTTTTTTAGAAAATTTTAAATCTTTTAACAATGTAATTTCTTATTATAGGCATCATTTGCTATTCCACTTGGTTAAATTACTAGCACATTGGCTTGTGCTGTGTCATGGATCGGAGCAAAACAAGTTTCAAACATATAACAAAAATATATAAGCATTGTTAATATGTCTCCTAAAAATATAGATTTTAACCATGAATTCAAAACTAGATGCATATTGAACGATGTTTTTATCTAATATTGAGAAAAAGAACGCATTGGAATTATCGAGGTCAACCCGTGTAACAGTCCCAATTTAATCGAATAAAAACACATATCCATGTTTATTAGACCAAATGTAACAGACCCAATACATATATTCATGTTTATGCACACTATTTTTTTTTAATGTAATGAAATTTCAGCAGAGTTTCTCTTTATATCGAGAGATTCCAAGTTGTCGATTATACTCCAAATTCACTTTTATACATATTTTCAATTCCGATCCAATCATCCTAGATCTCACCACAAATCAATTATGCTCACCATTCCAAACCAAGCATTTATAGTAATGTCCAAAATTCACAATATAATCTAAGTAAGAATACAATTCAAAACATGCGTATATGAGTTATAATAACATCACATTAATGATTTTGTTTGTTTATAATTAAGCATCAAAATAGAGTTGAACCACTTGTTGACATCAAGAAAACTCTTGACATCATTAGCCTCCCTTTAGGAGCAGCTAATCAAAATTTTCACTGATTTACTCCCTTTTCTTCTATAATTCACTTATTTGCTTACTTTCACATTAATATCGGAACAAATGATTGAATTTTTACTTTAACAATATTAACTTAATGTAACAAAATTATAAGTGCGAAGCACAAACCTGTTGTGTTAGAAGCTTCTTATCCGGCTCGAGTTAGTGGCACGGTTGTTAAAGTATCTCCTGCAAATCAATTCTCTCATTGATTAGCATTATCCTTAACGGACTCAAAATAAAAGTCACTATTATATTTAACTTTCCCTTATCAATGTTTTGCTTCGTTCTCTAATAGAGTTAGTTATATTTTTCATATAACTTCGTCATTCAAATTTCTTATTAACTATTTTTCATAAAGGTTACAAAAACATACATAACTCTTTCGTCATACTTTCATCTCTATCTACTCATATTCGTTTATATTTTAACTACTTCATAATCATATTTGATATAATTTCCATACTAATATAAACATGACTTATTTTACCCTCTTATTATCAATATGTAAAATAACACCAAATACCTAAATAATCATCATTCACATCATTTATAATACAATTTTAACATAATTTACACAAACTAGCAAGAAAAATCACTATTCACCCATCTACACATGGCTGGCCACTCAAGACCTACCAATCCCCTAATATTTTTTCATCGTTTCATCATAATTTCATTCATTTCATAACCTATATTGATCCTAAGGACCCAATTTCAAGATAATTTACATTTTCTCTAAATTTTCACTTAAAACCTAGTTCAATTATGCAAGAATTCTAATGAATATCAAGAAATCCTCATTCTAATTGACATAAAGATACTCTAAACATCCTACCGGATCATAATTTGAACTTTGAACACTAACTAGTTTAGATTTTCTTCAAGTCTTTTTCTTTCCCTCCTTTTCTCTTCACTTTCTTCTCCAATCACTCTCTTTCTATTCACAAATCTTACCCAAATTTAGTGTTTTTCTTGTGTTTAATCCTTCTCTGAACCCTCCCTAACCCTTAATCTCTCTTTTCCATAAGCATTTGCATAAGAATTTCTTTCAAATTTTTCATGTTCTCCTCTGTTTTTTTTCTTTGTTCTAGTTTTCGACTTTGAGGGATAAAAGGAGAGGATGAGAGTTTTTTTTTTAATTTAAAATTTTTCCCCACAATTCCTTTAATTCTTTTTTTGGTTATTTTCTAAACTTATTCTAACATTTAATACCCTTCTTTTATTAACTTGGCCCATTTTTCTTTTTTATTTTCAAGACAATTCCTCTAATTATTATTCATTTGTATATTTTTACCAAAATAAAATCTTCCTGATGTCTTATTCATCTATTCATTATAATTTAAAAAAAATAAAACTTTTTTTATCATAATTTCTCAAGGATTACAACTCGGGTTGACATGCAAAACTTGCGGTGATAACCTTGAAAAAATAAATTAGAAAGTTCAATCTCCAGTTAAGTCAAGGATAAAATTGGTAAAAAAACAAGACTCAATTAAAAAAATCAAGTGAACTTTAGAAAACCAATCAAACTCACAATGCAAGCCATGCACGTTATCAAATTCAATAAATTTTTAATCCCGGACATTAGTTTTCATTTCATAGATTTATACGACAATAAAACGCATGAGATTTATAATATAAAAAAATAATCGGCGCATGGGATTAAGATAATAAAAGTGAATAATTGATAACAAATGGTGAAATTGTATTTTTTTTATTTTTAAGTTAAATAAAAAAAATATATCATCAATAATAAAAGGTGAAATTGTATTTGTTTTTACAAGAATTGAGGGACACAAATGCATTAAATAAAAAAAATAATAGTCAGGATGTTGTGGCATAACTTATTAAACCCACAATTCAAGTTAATTATGGACTCAGTTGGGTTTAATAATTTTTTTATAAATATATATTTAACTTAAATATAAAATTAATAAGAATAATAAAAAAAGCCTAGGCACTCATGCCTATAGCCCATGACCCTTGGGCCTTAGAAATAAAGAATGTAGACATGTGTGTCTAGGCATGTTTTTTTTTCTTTTAAAGATTATCCACCTCTATTTTTAGGCAAATAACATATCACTCGTTGTGACAGACAAAATATCATTTGTCAGCCTAGATTCCAGCCACCATAATGTTGGCCGAAAAATTGAGGCACTGTTTTTTACCTAAAAAACTCATTTTAACTTAAAAACATTCTATAAACATTCTTAGAACATCTAGAAACCAATTTATCAACCTAATAAACCTAAAAAAAATCCAAATCACAAAATTAAACTGCATAAAATTTCTCATCCTCAATTAAGATCTATTTTAGTAGTAGTAGTAATAATTATTATTGTTGTTGTTGTTGTTGTTGTTTTAATAATTATTAAACTAAAAGCAAGTTAACTTAGCTGATTAAATTATTTAGCATTATCCTGCCAAATATGAGACATGGTGAAAAGAAATTAAATATAGGGGGCTATAAAAAAAGTTAAAGGAGAAAAATAAAAGCATTAGAATTACTTTATCTTTCACTTGGGGTAAAAAATACTTTGAATAATGTTTTAACTGAAGAACCCAACAAGTTGTTTAGGTAAACAAATTTTTTTACAAATTAGTCTTACATAGAAATTCTAAACACATTCTCTGTGTCTTAAATTATTTCAATTTTATCCCTAAGAATTTTTTTTAATAAAAAAAAACAGATCACCAAGCTTTATAGGTTTCACTCACAATATTATGCCGAGCAAACTACTAAATTTTTCAATATCATGGTTAAATTTATTTTTTAAAATTTTTTTTCAATTAAATTAATATATTTTAAGTAATGTTTTGATGATTTTGATGTGCTAATATCAAAAATTAAAAAAAATTATTTTAATAAATTTTCAATTGAAAAGTATTATTGCAAAAAACATTGTAAATTGTCTTTCCAAACACATACTTAATGATGGACCAACCTAATAACTAAAGGTTTGGGAAATTTTTTATCGTAAACTTCCTTTTATATATAGGTTCTATTAATTTATAACTGAAAATCTTGTCTTTTATCTATTTTCACCCACCTTTATTATAAAAAACAACCAAAAATACTCTTTATATGTAGATTTGATTTTTTGTCTCCAAAATTATAGATAGCTTATCAATTAACTTTTCTTTTTTAAAAAAAAATCTAAAATGATGATGAAGCTATGGAAAAACTTTAAATAAATTTAACTAACCTGAGCTTTCTTGATGAATAATCTTGTGCAGGATTATCAATAAAAAAAAATACTTCAAATGCTAAGTCAGTATAGTGTTTTAAGTGTATTTTCTTGTGGAGAGAAAACATGATTGCATGTAATAAATGAGAGAGAGATGATTCAAGACATCCTTCTTCTTACTTTCCCTTTTCATAAATAAACAAGGAGTAGCCTTTGAAAATAGGAGTAACTTCTTAGATGTAGCCATATTGTATAGACTAAAAATGTCATGTAGTGTATAATATGGACATGAATAATAATAAATTTTAAAGAAAGATGAAAAAGAGAAGGAGATTGTTAAAAAGAAACAAGCTTAAGTAGGCTTATTTAGGTTTAGTTTGATCGAGGTTAAATTTAACATGAAAAATGTTAACCCAAACTCAAAATGAGTTCGATTAGGTTTAATCTGATCAAATAAACTCAGAAGCAAAACACTAAACCTGAAAATAAGTTTGGTATGACCTGGCCAAACTGAACCCAAGAAGAGTTTATGGGTTTGGTTTGACCGTGGTCAAACAAGCTCAACATCTTTGAACCAAGCCTGTAATTTTTGTTTTAGCTAGATCCCCTTTGGTTTGACCTAGTCAAACCCAACATCTTATCATATTATTATTTAATTTGAATTTTTTTCTTAGAAAAAAATGAATAGAACTTGTATATACTTAAAAAAAAAATACAATTAAATAAACCCCAAAAAATACTATAACTAGTGAGGAAGAAGAAACATATAAAATATTATCGTGCAATTGTTAACTTGAGTTGTAAATAATTTGCAGAAGTGGCAATCCTCTGCTCATATTCACATGGAAGACAGAGGATGAACACCAAAATCATTCTTGTGAATACTGTTAAATATTAAATAAAAAAAAAAACCGGAACCAAGTTTAGAACCACTTGTTGACAAAATTAATCCAATCTTCTGCTCATCATTGAATAAAAAATACTGACATTAAATAATTAAATATACATATACATACTTGTATGGAGGAAGCACCGTTAATTAAGCATGGTGAGGTCACTCCTTCATCGCTTTGTCGTCATTGCTTGACAAAAGATTTGTGTAATTGAAAATTATGGAAAGAGATAAGGTTTATTACTTTTAGGTTAAAATAAGGGGTGATTATTTTTTGTTTGGTTTAATTTTTATCAAAAAAAAGATAATCAAACTGAAATTAAAAAAAAACTGAAACTGGTTCAAATCGATTGGTTTCGGTTAGGTTTAGTTTTTTAGGACAAAAACCGGTTCAAACCGGTTTGACTCGGTTTTTTCCGGTTTGACTTGGTTTTTTTCCTATTTGGGTTCGGTTTGGTTCAGTTTTAGGCTTATAAAACCGGAACCGAACTGAACCGGTCGGTTTTTTCAAAATTTTAATCGGTTTTTTTCACGGTTCGATTTTTTGGTTATTTTTTTTTCGGTTTTCTTGGTTTCTTGATTTTTTTGCTCATCCCTAGGTAAAATAGCCTATGTAATTAATAACTTTTGTTTTATATGTATTTTATTTGAAAAAATATTAAATTGATTGTTTTTTTTTTAATTCTTAAAATATGTTAATATAAAAAAATATTTTAAAAAAATTACGAAAACATCATACCGGGTGGGTTGGGTACTATTATAATAATAATAGTAAGCTTTTCTAATAAAGGATGTTTCTTGTTAGCACAATAAAGATAGTTGTTGCCTTTGCTTCAAACCTTTTTTAGCAGTGAGGCAGGCTCGTGTAGTATAGAAAGAAAACTGTACTCCGGGTGGGTCCCCCCACTACACTTTAACGACAGTTAATTTTAAGTGTTTTTTTTAGATTGTAAGAATAATTATACTTTAAAGTATTTTTTTTAGAAATATATTAAATTAATTTATTTTTATTTTTTTAATATTATTTTTGAATAAAAACATAAAAAATTAATTTCAAATAAAAATAAAATTTAAAATTTAAAAAAACATAGTTGCATCCCGTTCCCAAATATAACTTAAGCAAATTGCTGGAAAAAAGAGAGAAATTATGTGAGTTTCACAGTATTTATTAATAATTTTGTTAGTTGAAATTAATAGAAGAATTTAATTGAAAATCCATTGGTTTGGTAAGTATCTAATAAATAAAAGAAGTAGTGGTTGGTGATTTAAAAAACAAATTAACACAGTCTTAAAATTATTTTCACAAACTCTAGCACAAAAAAAAAAGATTTTGAAAAATAAAATAGTTAAGAAACAAATACCACATTTTTCATTTATATTTTTTTAAATACTTCATATATATATATATATATATATATATATATATATATATATATATATAAAAAGCTAAAGTTGAAGGGTGAGCAATTTATCAGTGGAGGTGAGGCTCCTCTTTAGCGGGGGGAAAAAAAAGCTCTTCTGCCGATGCGTGGATGAGTTTTTTTTCTTGATGATGCAGCGTATGATTATGGAAGTGGGATGGTTTTTTTCTCTCTTTCTTGGAAATTATTGGTTAGTTTTTTTTATTTCTTATTTTTTTAATTTTTAATTTTTATTCTTGATTCTTTACAAAATTAAAATTTATTTTTAATTTTATTTTTTAATTTCAATTTATCATATGTTATTTTTTCTGATTTGATCTTTATATTTTTAATTTTTAATTTTTTTATTTAATTTTATTAGTTTTTAATTTCATCATTCAATCCAAATTTATGGTGTGTGTATATATTAATTTGGTTCTAATTCTTTTATTCTTCTATCCTTTTATTAAAATAATTTTTCTTTTCAATTTAACTCTAAAATAAAATATTTGTGGTTGCCTAATTTATTTTTTATTTTGAATCATTTTGTGTAATTTTTTTTGCTCAATGTTTGATTTGTTGATAATTGAGCTTTTATGATTTTTCCATATATGGTATTTTTAGTTTTATAATTTAGGTCACAAGTTTGAAAAGTTAATAGGGGTCGACATCCTCTTTTTTTTCTTTTTTTTTCTCTTTCAATTTCGTTGTTCAACAAGTTTTTTTTAAAAAGAAAATTGGTTCTGTGATTTTCTTGAATTTCTTTTTTGTCAGGTTGTCTTGACCTCGTGACCTAAGATGCGAGTTTGAAGGGTTAACCCGGACTGACTCACCTCTTATTACTTAATTACATGTCTATCATGCTAGCTTTGGTTGACTCACACTGGTTTTTTATCTTTTATTTTTATCCAATTTTATCATTATATATTTAATTGGCTGAAAATTAATTATTTTTTTATAAGTTATTGTTGTTGGTTTTTTTTAAAATTTTTTTGTAAGTATCGTTGAATTTATTTTTTTCATTTTATTTAAATAAAACCATCTTATTTAATTGATCAAAAATATAACTCGAGTCATTAATTTTTCAAGTAAAGGAATTTGTTGAGGTTTGATTCCAATAACAGTGGATTTAATATCTTTAAAAATTATTTTTTAAAATATTTGTTATTTAAAAATATGTTGAAATAATATATTTTTATTTTTTAAAATTTATTTATGATATAAACATATCAAAAAAATCTAAAAATAAAAAAAAACTAATTTTAAACTAAAAAAATTTAAAATTATTTAAAAACAGGTTGAATCCACAGTACCAATCGTATCTTATTAAACGACTAATCATGGTTATTGAGGACCCCATGAACTTGAACTGAACAAGAAAAGGGGAAGGTGGCCCCATCCTTACCTTCTGGAAGGACACCCCACGTGGAGTCCTTTATCCTCAGCCACGCTCTCAACTGTAAGGATTATTTTTTATTATTATTATTATTTTATGATTTCATGGTATTTCTTTTTTAATAACCCCACTAATAATACATGTATGTGAGAGCCCAATCCAACAATAAATTGACAGGGCTGACGCATTTATTGACCGTCTGTGGACCCCATTCCTCCACCTCACGACAAACCTCCCTCCATTCGTAAGCAAAATCCAATAAAATTGTTTTTAACAAATCAAGCAAGAAGAAGAGCCTCAATTCAGTCCTCTAATCATCTATTAATTCTTTATATGGTCCCTAAAGAAATTTATTTCTTCAATTAGGTCTTCAATAAATTTCCCAAAGAAGTTCCGCTGCCAATAGAATTAAAGAATCCATCAAAGTTCAGTGAAAATTTCAACCTCATGGACATGTTTTCACTGGTTTAGAGTTGTTTTCAAGAATCTATTTATTTGGAGTTTATTAGGCAAAAACAATTAAAAAAAATGAGTGAAAAGTGAGATGGAGGAGCTAACTTGATAAAGATTCTATGAAATAGAGGGTTTAATTGAGAAACTAGTTCGCTAGGAAACTAAGTTGATAATTACTTGATAATTGGGGGACTATATTGGGTTTGGCCCAAAGAAGAAGAAAAGGAAAGAAATATATGATACAAGAAGGAAGGAAATCCACCGTTTTTCAAAACCTCTAAATCGAATTTAATTAAGATTTTTTAATAAAATATTATATTTATAATTTTCTTTAGAGTTAAAAATTAAATTTTATTCTTAAAATGCTATCAAAGTAAATTGAAGGTCAAACCTTGATTTATGTAGTATTTAATATTATGATAGTGTTTTTTTTTAGATATTTTTATCAAGCGTGGTGCTATTACAAAAATAAATTGTTTTTTTTTAAGAAAAAAATTAATATTAAAAATATTTTTTAAAATATTTATCTACATCTTTTTTAACAAGGTGAAGGGAATAAAAATAATATATAAAATAAAATGAATTCAGTCATCAGAAGTAGAATTAGCTTCAAATAACTGTTAAGGAAAGTGAAAAGAAAAGAAAAGAAAAACGCGTACTCTAAAGATCACAAACACTGTTGAATCTTCTCTCTATCTCGCGCTCTCTCTCTCTCTCCCTCTCTCTCATTGAAAAAGACCCTAAATTAGGGTTAGGGTTTTCAAAAACAGAAAAAAGAAAACCCTCTCCATTCATTCACTACAACAACTGAAAGAGAGGGGTTTTCAGTGTTATAGAGACCCTTTTGAGGGTTCTGAAATGGGTTCCTCTTGTTTTCCTTCTTCAGTTATCAAGTGGCAATCCTTCACAAAACTGAAACTTTTCTCTCTCTTCTGCGCCTTCTCGCTGTCACTAAACTGTGCCGCTTCTTTTGATTCTGACAAATCTGTGCTGTTACAGTTCAAGAACTCAGTCTCTGACCCTTCAGGGCTTCTCTCTGGCTGGAATCTGATCAACACCAACCATTGTCACTGGAACGGCGTCTCGTGTGATGCTAATTCGCGCGTTGTTTCGCTTAATATCACTGGAAATGGCAACTATAGAGGTAAGGACAGTGGAAATGGAAGTGCTTTTTTGTGTTCTGGTGATTCTATTGAGCTTTCACTGTATGGGTTTGGGATTAGGAGAGATTGTAAGGGTAGTAAGGGGGTTTTAGTGGGAAAGTTGTTGCCTTTTATTGCCAAGTTAAGTGAACTTAGGGTTTTATCATTGCCCTTTAATGGCTTTCAGGGTTTGATACCTAGTGAAATATGGTGCATGGAGAAGTTAGAGGTTCTTGATCTTGAGGGTAATTTGGTGTCTGGGTCGTTGCCGGTTTCATTTTCCGGGTTAAGGAACTTGAGGGTTTTGAATTTTGGGTTTAACAGGATAGAAGGAGAGATACCGGGTTCACTTTCTTACTGTGAAGGTTTGGAGATCTTGAATTTAGCTGGAAATCGTATCAATGGGACAATTCCGGGGTTTGTTGGCAGGTTAAAGGGTGTGTATCTGTCATTGAATCAGCTTGGTGGTTCTCTGCCTGAGTTTGGTGATAATTGTGAGAAACTTGAGCATTTGGATTTGTCTGGGAATTTTTTGGTTGGAGGGATTCCTACTAATTTAGGGAAATGTGGGAATCTGAGGACACTATTGTTGTATTCAAATCTGTTTGAAGAAATTATTCCACATGAACTCGGTAAGCTTGGGAAGCTAGAAGTGTTGGATGTGTCAAGGAATAGTCTTAGTGGGCCAGTGCCACCTGAGCTTGGAAATTGCTCTGCATTGTCTGTGCTTGTGCTTTCGAATATGTTTGATCCATATCAGGATTTTAATGGTACGAGAGGGGACAGTTTGTTGGATCATTCAATTTCTGTGAATGAAGATTTCAACTTTTTTCAAGGGGATATGCCTGCAGCTGTTCTGACTCTTCCAAAACTGAGGATGTTGTGGGCACCAAGTGCAATGCTTGAGGGCATGTTGGTGAGCAACTGGGATCCCTGTGATAGCTTGGAAATGATCAATTTGTCTCATAACTTCCTCACAGGAGAAATCCCTCATGGGATTAATCACTGCAATAAGCTGTGGTATCTGGATTTGAGCTTCAATAAGCTTAATGGGGAACTTCTTGCGGAGTTTCCAGTTCCTTGCATGACTGTTTTTGATGTTAGTGAAAATGCATTGTCAGGTTCCATCCCCAGTTTTTATAGCAGCAGTTGCCCTCGTGTTCCTTCCGTGAATGATAATCCCTTGAATGCTTATGATCCATCATCTGCCTATGTATCATTTTTTGCATATAAAGCTCAGACTGGAAGTCCTGCTATGTCACTTGGAGGAAGTGGTGGAATCACAGTTTTTCATAACTTTGGGAGCAATAACTTTACTGGTACTCTCCAGTCCATTCCTATTGCACCTGTAAGATCAGGAAAGCAAACTGCTTACACATTCTTGGCTGGAGATAACAAGCTCAGCGGGCCATTCCCAGGTATTCTGTTTGAGAAGTGTCATGGATTGAACACGATGATTGTTAATGTTAGTAGCAATAGAATGTCTGGTCAGATTCCGGCAAATATGGGTCCAATGTGCAGATCTCTCAAGCTTCTGGATGTATCTAAGAATCAGATTATGGGGACCATTCCCCCAAGTGTTGGTGATTTGGTTTCTCTCGTTTCTCTTGACATGAGCTGGAACCTTTTGCATGGCCCGATACCATCTAGTTTGAGCCACATAAGGGGTTTGAAGTACCTGTCTTTGGCTGGTAATGGAATAAATGGTTCCATTCCTTCTAGCTTAGGGAAGCTGCAAACTTTAGAGGTTCTGGATCTCTCTTCGAACTTGCTTTCAGGAGAGATACCAGAACATCTTGTGAAGTTGAGAAACCTGACTGCTCTTCTTCTCAATAACAATAAACTCTCTGGGCAGATACCCTCTGGTTTAGCAAGTATGACTTTGCTCTCAATGTTTAATGTCTCCTTCAATAACTTGTCTGGGCCACTGCCATCAAGTAACAATTTGATGCAATGTAGCAGTGTTCTTGGAAACCCATATCTACACCCTTGCCGTGTTTTCTCCCTAGCAGTGCCATCTCCGGATTCTCAAGGAAGGTCTTCTGAGGCACAAGGTTATGCTTCTCTCTCAGGTCAAACCCAGAAGAGGCAGGGTGGTGGCTTCACTTCAATTGAGATAGCATCAATAGCCTCTGCATCAGCCATTTTTTCAGTTCTCCTAGCTCTGATTTTCCTATTCATCTACACCAGAAAGTGGAGTCCAAAGTCCAAAATAATGGGATCTGCCAGAAAGGAAGTAACAATCTTCACAGACATTGGGGTTACCCTGACATTTGAGAATGTGGTGCGGGCCACTGGGAGTTTCAATGCGAGCAATTGCATTGGCAATGGAGGTTTTGGGGCCACTTACAAGGCAGAGATCTCTCCAGGAGTTCTGGTGGCAATTAAAAGGCTTGCAGTTGGACGGTTCCAGGGCATTCAACAGTTTCATGCAGAGATCAAAACCCTTGGAAGGCTCCACCATCCAAATCTTGTCACTTTGATTGGTTATCATGCAAGTGAAACAGAAATGTTTCTCATATATAATTATTTGCCAGGTGGTAATTTGGAAAAGTTTATTCAGGAGAGGTCCACAAGGGCAGTGGATTGGAGGATACTTCACAAAATTGCTCTGGACATAGCTCGTGCACTTGCCTACCTGCACGATCAGTGTGTACCACGTGTACTCCATCGGGATGTTAAGCCCAGCAACATTCTTTTAGATGATGATTTCAATGCCTATTTATCCGACTTTGGTTTGGCCAGGCTCTTGGGAACTTCGGAAACCCATGCTACTACTGGAGTGGCTGGAACTTTTGGGTATGTTGCCCCAGAGTATGCAATGACATGCCGTGTATCAGATAAGGCTGATGTTTATAGTTACGGGGTTGTGCTTCTTGAGTTACTTTCAGACAAGAAAGCTCTGGATCCTTCATTTTCCCCGTATGGAAATGGCTTTAACATTGTTGCTTGGGCATGCATGCTCCTTCGGCAGGGCAGAGCTAAGGAGTTCTTCACAGGAGGGTTATGGGATGCTGGGCCACATGATGATTTGGTAGAAATCTTACACCTGGCAGTTGTGTGTACGGTGGACACACTATCGACCAGGCCTACGATGAAGCAGGTTGTACGACGGTTGAAACAACTGCAACCGCCATCATGCTAGTTGCTTGATAGGGTCATGCTTGATTTAACATAGTGATTTGTAGTGGTGGGTAAGCCCATTTAATTTATGCTTTCTTGGTCCTCGTTACGGGCTGCCCATAGGAGCTAAACTTTTAGTTATTTGCCCACTTGTAAATGGTAATATAGTTTTGCCCCCATTTTTCTAAGCTGTTCCCCCGCTTGGGGGTCTCATTGATGAATCTGCAAAAGAATGCAGATATTCATTTACCACGGTGTATAAATGAATCTCAGTTTCCATTTGCTCAATAAAGCCATCGAATCGAGATATTTCTGGGAATATGTTCGTGCGTCTACTAAGATCATGCCATTTTTTACAAGTGAGCTGTACAAATGGCTATTTTGCTCTTCAAATAAATCGTAGGATAGTCTTGGTTTAGTTGCTTGCAGGTCGCATGTGAAGTTCAGTTAAACAGGGACTGCGGCCATAAAGTCCTAGAGCAGCAAAAGGAGATCCTCGCCATACATTCTTGATCAAATCATGACATAAGCTCTGCAGTGACGAGGTAGTTCTGCAAGTGGCTATCGTGGGGTTGTTTCCCTTCGCAATCATGTTTTTTGGGTGGTTCTCTTTTCCTCGTCATTTCACTTCTGTTGGTTCACGAGCAACAGCAACGATCATGATATCCAATTTTACTTCTTTCCAACTTACCTGCAACCAAATTTGGTATATTTTAAAGAGGACAAATGCGAATTCGTGGTTTACCTCCTTTGCATGCCATTTTGTTAATGTCTATCCCAGGAAGACCAACTGTTCGACTACTTGCTGGTTTTCTGAAATCAAGACTTGGATCTCGGCTGCATTTTCTCTTTTAAATTTTATTCTGCGCATCTAATTCCTGAACCAAAAAGGATTAGGTTTTAGGCCCTTCAAATTAGGTTGAAGCTTGCAAAGAGTGGAACGTGGTTTTCACTTCTCCAATGCCCCAGTTCTTAAGCAGTCAGCAATAGTCCCATATTTTGTTAGTGCTCGATTGGGCTTGGACGCATTCACCTGCTTGTAAAAATTGAAAGAAATAGGCAAGCCAGCATAGACACACCCTTCATCAGCTGGCCTGCTTTACATCAGGAAAAACAATCGTGCATCCTGCTATAAGGCCGAAATAGAGCAACTGATTTAGCTTTGCAGCAACAGCCATCAGGAATGATAATTAAGAACAAATTGAAACTGAAAACAAGACAAAAATTTCATTAGCCTTAAACCTTTTTGGTTCTTTTTTCTCGCTGTCTGTTTTGCACGAGATTAACATTACAAAAGGGGGGGAGGGTTAACAACTATATGCTTAAGGGGTTGCTCTACATCACCATCACCATCACCAGCATGCTTGACAAACTCAGCTGCTGAGAGAGAGCTTCCATGGCAAACACATACAATCCTCAGCTCCTCTCCTTTACGATACTGGTAGAGAAAACCTTCTATTCGTTTCCCATTGGGACCATCTCCTTTTGTGGACACACATGGCATATCCTCCAACACATTTCTCACTGCCTCCTTAGTTCCATTCTCAGCGACTATAAGTTTGTTAGATCTGTTCTTTTCCATTGCAACTCCTGCAGGGAAACCTAATTTTTCAGCTAGTGCTAATCTAGGCGCTATGATCGATTTCTGCTCACACTCTGACAAAGACTGCACACTGACAGGACTTCTTGACTCAACACATTTGTTCATTCCTATATTGAAACAAACAGAATATAGGAATAAGAAGTTGGATTAAGGAAAATAAGTAGTTCAAATACAACCAGAAATTATGGAAAGTTAATACACTCCACGAGAATGGAATACATAGGAAGCAACATTGGGAATCCTCTCTAAAGAAGACTAGCCAAATGCATCCTCCATGCATAGCTTCAAAGAGAGTTCTGCTTTAGCCCGGGGTGTCGCTATGCCGGGAGAAGTTATGCAAGCTTGCATTAAATGAGTATCTTGCCCAAGTACTTTGAGCATGAAGATCCCAGCCACAGTGAGTTTTAAGAAAAATATTATATTACAAACAAGAGAACAAAAAAGAAGCTAAAATAACCATGCTGAGGAACTCGAAATGAACCAGAAGCATGTGCTTTAGAGAGTCAACGATTTGTTTTTTTGTTTCCAGAAATCTAATCAATTTAAGATTGCTGGAGTCTTTTTTTTGTGCATCCGGAATAAGGTAGCCAGGTAGCCAGGAAACTTACGCCTTTGAAGTCATCCAAAAATTAACACAAATGCTATGTATTGAGAGAAGCCTCACGAGAAGCTACCATATAAATTGCATACAAAATTTCAGCACATACATTTCAGGCTCACTCTGTTGTGCACTCCTTTCAGGAAATGATTTATACCACCAAAATAAATTGAGAAGAGAACAATCAGCAACAGAAGAAGCCAAGAAATTGGTCGCTTTACTATTACCTATGCTATCACCACAAACCAAAAGATTCCTAGTAATTCATCTGCATATTTATATCATAAAAATATGGCCAAGTGAAATTAACAAAATGGAGCTCTCATACCTTTCGCTATACTGTTTTGCACTGACCAAAGTTTGGAGACAACGAAACATAGAAACATCTTATGCATGCTTGAATACGACTGAGAAAAATGTGAAAAGAAACCTATTCTAACCTCAACTAAAATTGAAAATAGAAAACGGATAAGAAATACAGAAAAGATCCATTGGAAAAAGGTTTGTAAATGCAAAGGCCTTTACGAGTTCTAACACTTCAGAACAGATTTCCCACTGCAAAACATCCCCACATCGAACAACAAAGCATTCATAGATTTCTCACGGAACTAGACAGCCAATATTAAAACATTCACAGACTACTGAACTTGGATCAAGCTTGAATGATATACAGAGAAACACATGGTCCAAAAAGCCCAGCTTGTTGCATGATGGAAAAGCTAAAGAAAATAACCACAAAAACATAAATAATATAATTTTTTTCAACAACGTAGACAAAATAATCACTAAAAAGATGCCAAAAAGTTTCCAATTGGTCTACTTCCATAGATTATAACCTAGCGAAAAATCGGAACACGCCAGTATCAGGCTAAAATAGCATCCAACCATTGGCACAGCATCTTAATAAAAATAATAGCAATCAAATTTCAAATAAGAATCAAAGCAACCACACATGCACCAAATGTTTTAAGGAAAGGAAAGAAAATAAAAAAAGAATGTTTGTTACCTTTAACTGGCTGGCTTTCAAATTCTGTGATCCCAGAAGAATGAAGATGCAATCCCTTGTGATGTTAGTAATAATGGTGGTGGTGCTACTTCGGCTTGTGTTAACAGCCCTTCTATAGCAACACCAAACAAACCTGTGAAGCTCTTAAGAAACTCTTTTTGATGGTGATTACCAGTTGTGCCATTTTCTCTCTGATCATCTTCCTCACCCCTATTTTTATCCTTCACTGTTTTGAAATTCTTTTGCTTCTCTGATCTCTTCCTTTTAGCCTCCATTCTCCTAAGTGTCTGCATCTCTTTCCTCTTCCTCCACTCCTCCTCTGTCTCTGTTGGCAAAGAACAAGTCCTTTAAAGATTATTACTTTCCATATTAGGTACCACAAAAGAACTTCCATTTCCATTTTCTCTTAACGGGTTAACAAAATCTGTTGCTATAGAAGATGGCCTAGATCTAGTAATCTTCTTGGCTTTGGGGTCCACACCGAATCTACCATTCAATGAAAGTCCAAGACTTAGCTCAACATCTTCTTCTCCGTTGAGTTTGTGATTACAATGATTCCCAGATATGAACCTTGGCAACAAATCCTTGGGAAAATTGTTGAACATAGAGATGTTATTATGTTGCTGTTGGGTTTCAATGTTCTGAAGTTTCTCTGTTTGTGCCATTTGAGATATAATCAACGCAAAAACCAAGAACAGCACCGAAGTAAAAAGGACTTCGATAGAAAACTTGCAGAACAACCCAGATTTTGAAATTCGAGTAGGAACTGAAATCCCATCACCAAGAATATTGTCAAGAACCAACAACTTCAAATTCTAACATGAAGAAAAACCAAACATTTTGAGTTAAAAAATCCTCATTTTCTCTATTTTTTTTTAAAAAATATTTACATAAAAAACTATCCTCGTTAGAAACATAACAAAAAAAACATGTTAGAATTATTTAAAAATATATTTTTTATTTTTTAAAATTATTTTTAATATTAGTATATTAAAATTATTTAAAAATACTAAAAAAATATTAATTTATTTTAAAAAAATTAAAATTAAATTAAATTTTTTTAAAAAATATTTTTCAAATACAAAAATAAACAAGATTAATTTTTTTCACTCACAACCCAAAACTTTTCAAGAAACCAAAGTGAAATCTTTGTAACAAGAAAAATTTAAGGCCATGAAATATAAAGATTAAAAGTGAGATTGTCAAGCATGTTTTTAATTTTTTTTATAATTTTAGTTTATTATAATAGGTTGATGTTAAAAATAATTTTAAAAAAATAAAAAATAATATTATATTAATGTATTTCTAAAAAAATTATACTTTAAAATACAATATTTATCATACTTCAAATAAATTCTTATAAAAAATAAAAATATTAATTATTAATTAAAAAAACTAAAACCTTTTACAAAATCACTGTAGCTATATAATAATAAAAATATTATTTATTAGAATAGTGAAATGAAGCTCAAAGGGTTGAACTAATGATAAATGTCTTGGATTTAAAAGCTATACTCTCTTTCCTATTAAGGGTTTGAATACTACAGGCTACATTTCCTTAGAACTATCCCCTTAGTGTACAAAATCAGTGACTTATCCTATTCTTGTGTGGGAAATTTTTGTGGGCATAGGCATAATAGCTAAAAGATTTAATTGAAGACAACAAGTATTTATTTCATCTTGATTGCATAGTTAAACAACTAAAATATATTTAGAAACAAAAAATCTAAACTTGGTGTCGAAAGATATTTTTTTATTTTCACAATGGTTTTTTCGTTAATATAATTTAAGCTAAGAGATAATTTGGTATTTAATCAAATATAAAAAATAAAAACAATTAAAATACATAATAAAAAAAGATGAAAATACCCTTAAAAAAAATTTAAGCATGAGATCAAGTAACATTTCTGTTTTTCACAATGGTTTTTTTTCTTTTTATAACTATAAAGTCAGCTCAAGAAAAATTTTGTATTTAACTAACTAAAAAGAAGGTGGGTGTGTGTATACAACACCTAAAAGCGTGTATGGCACCTTCCGACATCCAAATATGCCTTCCTATCTTATCATTGAAAGTGTCGTCGTATCCTCTTCCTATTTGTGTGATGTGTGTTGGCGTTGGTGGTTCATTTTGTAGCCAATGACCCTCCCTTTATTTTTTTTCTTTCTTTTCTCTCTCCTCCCTGAAAATTACAATTTAATCCTCTTTATTGGTAGTATTTTAACTTTAGTTCTCATTCTTATGATTTTTAATTTTTGGTCTTGTCTTTTTTGTAGAAATTTTATTTGTTTTTGATTTAATTATTCAATCCCAATTTATCAAATATTATATTCTCCAATTTGATCATCATGCTTTGGATTTCTAATTTCTTTTCTTGGTTCTTTTGTAAAAGTTTTAATAGTTTTCAATTTCATTTTCAATTTAAATTAACGGTATTATGTTTTTCAATGGTTTTTTCGTTAATATATTTTAAGATAAGAGGTAATTTGGTATTTGATCAAATATAAAAAATAATAAACAATTAAAATACATAATAAAAAAGATGAAAATACCCTTAAAAAAAAAACTTAAGCATAAGATCAAGTGACATTTCTTTTTTTCATATTGGTTTTTTTTCTTTTTATAACTATAAAGTCAGCTCAAGAAAAATTTTGTATTTGACTAACTAAAAAAAAGGTGGGCGTGTGTATACACCTAGAGGCATGTGTGACACCTCCTATCTTGTCATTGAAAGTGTCGTCATGTCCTCTTTCTATTCGAGTGGGTTAGAAGACAAGCGATAATGAGGACCCAAATCAAAGGTAGCAAGTCCTCATCAATCAAGCAACAAGAAGACTAAGAAGAAATGGGGGCCTATATTTCAAAACAGGTAAAAATGCATGCATATCATCTAAACTTTGAGACATTGGACAATGAGTTTTGCTAATTTCATTAGAGAAAATTCTAGCGGAATCCATCAAGTGGAAGGCCAACTTGAAATGGCCAAAGATTGAAATTGCTTTTGAAAATTTGTCATTTTTGAGAAATTTTCAACCTGGGCAGGCCGCCCATGAGAATTAGGCCACCTAAAAAATCTATGTGTTTCTCTACCTCCTTCAAATGGGCCTTTGAGCCTTCGATCATCATTTTTTAAGGCGCTTTCAAGCCCTTATCTCCTTTCAAGTGCGCCTTCGAGCCTTATCTCTTTTAAATGCGCCTTCGAGTGTTTGATCATCATTTTTAGGGCGCTTTCAAGCCCTTATCTCCTTTCAAGTGCACCTTCAAGCCTTATCTCTTTCAAATGCGCCTTCGAGCCTTCAATCATCATTTTTAGCACGCCTTCGAGCCCTCATCTTCTTTCAAGTGCGCCTTTGAGTCCTTGACCATCCAAGGTAGTGCGTTTCCTAACCCTACCTCTCTTTAGAGTGCGCCTTCGAGCCCTCACCTCTTTCGAACGCGCCTTTGAGCTCTCGCTTCCTGTCGAATGCAATTTTGAGCCCTCGCTTTTTCTTGAGTGCGCTTTTGAGCCCTCGCTTTATTTCAAGCGTGCCTTTGAGCCCTCACTTCCTTTCGAGCGCGCCTTCGAGCCCTCGACCATCCTTTTAAGTGCGCCTTCGAGCCCTCATTTTCCTTTCTCTTTTTACTTGGGCAGGTCACCCATCACAATGAGACCCTTTCTTTTTCTTTTTTTACTTGGGTAGGTCACCCATTACAATGAGATCCTTTTTTTGTATTTGTCAAAAAAAATTCCTCATCTTATTCTTCATCGGGCAGGTCGCCTGGAACAATTAGACCACTCGTAAACCCCTTTTCACGTTTTACTCTTCATCAGGCAGGTCGCCTGGAACAATTAGACCACTCGCGAAACCCTTTTCGCGTTTTATTCTTCCTATTGGGCAGGTCGCCTGGAATAATTAGACCATGCGCGAAACCCTTTTCACATTTTACTCTACCTATCGGGCAGGCCGCCTGAAACAATTAGACCACGCGCGAAACCCTTTTCGCGTTTTACTCTTCCTATCGGGCAGGTCGCCTGGAACAATTAGACCACTTGCGAAACCCTTTTCGCGTTTTATTCTCTATCGAGCAGGTCACCTAAAAAAATTAGACCACTCGCGAAACCCTTTTCACATTTCTTTGATCATCGGGCAGGTTGCCCAAAACAATTTGATCCATTTAAAAACAAAACAACAAAACAACAAAACAAAAAAAAAACAAAACACAAAAAAAAACAAAACAAAAAAAGTGGGTCGTCTTCCAAATAACTTGTTTCTTAGTTTCTACATCTCTCTATAAAGGTCGTGTGTCAATCTATTGTTTTTGAAATTTTCAAGACTAAAAAAAAGAGCAAAGATTCTTTCTATATGTACTTTTCTTTATAAATTTACTACACAAAGCTAAAAGAAAATAAAATTTTCTAATATCTTTGCATGGTAAATATTATAAAGAGGGGGCAACTGTCATAACCTAACTTTTGACCCTTTTATTTTAATTATTATTATTATTTTATTTACTGAAAAGGATATAAAAAATGATGATGAAAAAATAATAATAATGAAA
>Ga0325410_1000631_pt1 | contig 37031 bp, 33 predicted proteins | sample PopdelMetagenome_16_FD_206182 | JGI IMG/M metagenome (GOLD analysis project Ga0325410, IMG submission 206182) | Populus deltoides microbial communities from Bellville, Georgia, United States - Xylem-PdIQD-R3 | ecosystem: Host-associated > Plants > Phyllosphere > Stem > Wood/Secondary xylem...
AAAAAAAAAAAATCTAACCTTTAAACTTTGAGTTGCCTATCATCTGAATAGAGTCGGGTCTGATTTTTTTTTTATTCAAATTATTTAAATCATCAATTAAACAAATGACTCTAGCCTCGGTTTTTTTTTTGCCCGAGCATTTTTATCCCGGCAACAAATCTAGTAATTGTCTAACAGGCGCGACAATTAGTAACAGAAAATTTATAGCCATCTTGCCAATCGTTTTTTTTTTTTTGGGCACTATTTCGTCAAATCTAACATAGTGTTTTCCGTTATAACATCCAGTTCCAAACACAGGTTTCTCTTTGAATTGTTGTTTTGAAAATTCTAGAACTCAATTAGAAACCCAACATAAATAAAAGTTTCTCATCGATCAAAACCAGAGTCATGAACAAGAACTTAATTCAATTTCATCCTAGTCCATTCGTTATGGCTAACGGAGTTACTGGGCCTTACATGCATCCACAGACCAGGTGCCGGAGTGCTGGTGCAAAACCAATTTATTGAATTTCTGAACAATTGGAGACGAAATAAATGTCTTTACTTCTTCAAACCCTTGATTTAAAAGTAAGTGTATTATCTTTTATTGATTTTTTTAATTCAATTCCTAGAATTAGTAGCTTGAAGAATTAATTAAATTTATTAGATAAATGAGAGGGATATACCCTTAAAATCGTCAAAAATAAATCTCAATTTACTTATAAATTGAAGAATACCTTCTTTAAAAAAAAATATTGCGTGTCATCCCTCTTTAGTAGATTTTGGCGCTACTCGTGTGGTGTGGGTACAGAGAAGAATATTATATACCCGAGCTGGAACTAAAAGGTCACCCGCCATATCCAATGAGGCAATCCCGAACCTCTCCCACAAGCAAGCATCCGCCACGTGGTCAGAAGCTACAGAGGTTATGACCTGGCTAAACGATTGGCTACCAGGAACCAATGGCTCCTCAAAGGCCATAGATAAATAAATCTAAGAGCCAGTTTCTTTAGCTCTCAACTCTCTCAACCATCTATACAATATTTCCAGAGGCAACAAGACGCGGGAGGGGTAAAATGGTAAAACGGGAGACGTTACTGTACAGGAGGGAGGGGGGGACCAGAATCCAGGTCACGTGAGGCGCATCCCGTCTGGTAATAATCATTACTATTTTTTTCTCTCTTTATAGCTGAAATGCACCACCATCGTTGGTTTCACAACAGAAAAAACTCCCTCCCCCTTCTCTCTGCGTTTTCTCTCAAGCTGTTTTTTCTTGGTCTCCAAACAATCCATCACAAGTAGCTTTTGAAACAGAAATTGAAAAAAAAAAGGTCTCGTTTTATATTTATTTTTTCTGTTTAATTTTCAACCTGATTTTTTTCATGTGCATTAATTAATGCTGGTGTAGTTACTCTTTGGCTGGTTGAATCGGTGCTGGTACTGGATAAAAAATCTCAAAAGGAATGATCCATTTGCATGTCATTAAGGGGTGTGTTTGAATGAGGAATTCAAACAAGTCCTGACATGAGTATGCATTTTCCTGTGGTTAACAGATATAGGTTGTTTGGCTTCTGGAAGATTCTCAAAATTGAGATTTCAAGCTCAAAAGTGTTTTTGATACACTTTCCAAGCTTCATGATCTTTAATTTACCAGTGGTGTTTTTCCTAGTTAGTGTACTTTAAAGGTCGCATAATGATCAGTAGTACTTAGCTTTGATTTTGCGTTCCCGCTCGCTTCTTCTTGTTTTCAGTCCCTGCGTACCAACAATATAGAGATTCTCCTGGCTGTGCAAGAATCACTATATATATATATATCAGGCCTTAACCTTGCTTTCTTTTCTGATCAATCCTTGTGTTTATGATTGATTAATGAGATTAATTGTATGTTTGCTTCAAATGATTATCTTATATATAGTCTGATTTTCCCTTTCTTTAATCATGTGTCCATATCTGTTTATTCGCCGGCGGGCCGGGAAGGACGAGAGGTACGACTAGCTAGTATTAACTTGTGCAGTTGAAACTGTTTCTCTATGTGCAGAAGATGACTACCATGGAGCTGGTTGATGTTGCAGTGATAGACCACCCATCGGTGAGTCTCTCTTCTCCTCACTCCCACTCCCCAACCACCACACCCCTTTCTTTCTGTTACTCCTCTATTTCTCTCCTTGTAACCCACGCGCTCTTTTATCTCTCAAATCAACTCGCTGATTACAAGTCTACTAAAGTTTTCAAATACTCATCCGAATTCCTAATCTTTGTCTCACGCTCACACACATACCAAACCCACACGCGCGTCCCCTACGATTTGTTACGCAAATCAAACCCCGCTCTACACATCCTTGGTGCCCAAGTAAGTGAAATGATGATATTACATAACAAAAACCACATAATTATTATGCTATGTAACGGTATGTTCTATACATTCTCTATCGAGTATTGCACACGAGGGGCTTATGCATACATAAATTCTCACCCCTTTTAAAGGAGAAGGGCAATACAGTGATTTTGGTTGTGCTTGTGAAAATGCAGGAAATAAAAAGGAGGCAGAACTCCGAGGACGCCGATAGAAGGCTTTTTTTGGGCGGACAATGCCTGCATCACCCAACATTTACCACAGCACCACCATTTGGTAATATTTGTAACACACACGCACACACGCCCGAGCAACAAATCTCTCCCTCTTTTTTATCCCTTTTGTTTCCTCTCTCTCTCTCTCTCACTTGATTTCTCTCTTCTGATTTGCTGATTTTTTTACTGCTCGTACTAGCTAGCTAGCTCTACTCCTATAGCTCACAGTACTGCAAGTACGTAGTACTGCTGCAGCTAGCTGCTGCTAGTGCTAGTAGTCGCTATGTCGTTTTCCACGCTAAGAGCTCTTGTTTCTGATCAAAATAAGGAATTCTCTGATTACTCTTTGTTTTCCATGCTTAATAATGAAGACCCAGCTGATCATATTAAAGTGAGCTCTTTTTATGAAGTTGATCACTCCAAGCTGCCTCATAAATCCCCTGATCAACTCAACAAAACCCGGGTTGTCATGGTATTTTTTATATAATTCAACAATATTCTTAAACCCGGCTCAACATTTTTTTCTCTCTGCTTTAAAATTTTCTGGTGTTTGTTTCTGCTTGAATAAATTTCTCAGGTGAATGAAAAGACCAGGATGAGAGTCTCGCTGAGGTTTCCAAGCATCAATTCTCTAAGATGTTACTTCAATGAGATTGAAGCTATTAATTACAAGAAAGACATGAAGACGAAGAAGAAGCAGCTACCAGCATTCGATGAGAAATACATTATAGGATCAGAAGTTGCAGCGGAAGCTCTTTATAGGAGAATATCTTCTCAAGAAATGGCAGACAAGAGTTACTCATGGAGTTTCTGGATGGTTAAACATCCTTCAGTTTCACCTCGAAAAGTGTCATACCCACCTACAGGTACTCATGTTAATAAATTTGTTGGTGCAAGGAAGGTGTCTCTCATGTCTGAGCTCAACGGGACAGGCATGGTTAAGTGGGGTCAGCGCCGGCAGGTCAGGTTCTTGGCTAAACACGTAGAGGATAAACGTGAAATAGTGACTGCATCGAAGGATTTGATTAAAAGCGAAGGAGAGAAAGACAGTGATGATGATACAGACGAGGAGGACGAGGAGGAGGTCGATGTTAAGTTAGTAGTAAACAAGTCAAGTGAAGCTAAAAGGAAATTACGTAAGAGAAAGTGTCAAGGTGGGTCTGGTATTAGCAAATTATCACCAAAAAAGAAAAGGCGTAAAATTGAAAAGAAGAACCAGATTGTGGTCTATAGGCAAAAGAAGAACAGACTCATCAAGAATTCTATTGACAGATGGTCTGCGGGGAGGTAATAAAGCTTTTATTAGTTAATAAACTAAATTCAGATCGTCATTTGTGTTAATATTTTTTTTTGATTAGTGTCTATATGTAGCTACCTAATTTGGTTGGTTGATTTCTGTGAAGGTATAAATTGGCTGAGGAAAACATGTTAAAGGTAATGAAAGAGCAAAATGCTGTGTTTCGACGCCCAATTTTAAGGCCAGAATTGAGAGCTGAGGCACGGAAGTTGATTGGGGATACTGGGCTGTTAGACCACTTGTTGAAGCATATGTCAGGGAAGGTGGCTCCGGGAGGAGAAGAGAGATTCAGAAGGAGGCATAACGCAGATGGAGCAATGGAGTATTGGCTGGAGAAGGCTGATTTGGTTGATATCAGGAAAGAGGCTGGTGTGCAGGATCCTTATTGGACACCTCCACCTGGGTGGAAACCTGGTGATAATCCTAGTCAGGATCCAGTTTGTGCTAGAGAGATCAAGGAGCTCAGAGAAGAAATTGCTAAAATTAAAGGGTACTGGTCCTTCTGTTTTAACTAGGATTGATTGTCTTTCAATTTTGTGGTCTTTTAGCTTGTTAGTGCTGTTGATCTGGTAATGCCCACCAGTTTTTCTCTGTTACTCTTGGGGTGAATTGTGTGCGCTACTGATTCCATCTCTCGCGTATGTGTTGTTCTTATGGGGGGCAGGGAGATGGAGGCAATGGTGTCTAAAAAACACGGGGAGGAATTAGCAATGGTGGCAGCACCGAATTATTCTCCTACAAGTCAGGACATGGAGCATGGCAACTTATTAATTCCACTGAAGGTAATAGATATGAAAGTTTGACCAGATTTTTGGACTGACCCAAGTTCTTCTCTTGACAATCCATGCACTATTTTTGCAGGAAATGTACATCGATTTGGTGAATAAGAAGGTAAAGACGGAGGAACAACTAAAGGAAATTTCAGAATCTTTGCATGGGATGAAGGTAGGAGAGCATGAGAATTCTTCCTTTAATAACTATCATTTTCTTTTCAATTGAAGTGTGTAAGATTTGATATGAATGATTCTTTCCACGTTATGACGTTCTGGGTGCTACTAGTGTATATAAGATTTGTTCAAATAAGAAATTCCTGGGTGATTGCATGATCCACATCATTGAAAGATGGCAGTAACAAACTGACCATCTGATGTATGTATCTATTCTAGATAATAAGTTGATGCATAAATTGCCATGAAACCATTTGAGAAGCTGTTATGTTTAGAGGCTTGATATGGGAGTGTTGCTTATTCCAGACTAGATTTTTGCAATTAGTTAGTTCATTTTAAAGCTCAACATCCCACATTAAATAGTTTCATAAATGACGAATGTTCTGGCAGTGGATTTCCGTCGTCCTTGGTAGTACTTTCTAATCTGGACAGCATTTATATTGTAACAATGATACGCTTAATGATGATCTTAGGATGAATTGGTTAGTTATGAATTTAGGTGTCCTTACAGTGCAACGGGGAGGCTTGGCTGCATTTATTGTTGTAGCATTTAATTATGCATTGAACACGGTCATTATTGTGATGATGGAAATATTTAATTGATGCAGGAAGAAATGGAGAAGCTAAAAACCAGAGTGGAGAAATCAAACAGAGCAGAATCAACAGAAAAGCCAGCTTTATTAATGGGTTCAACGGGGTCAATCACGGCAGCAGGAACTGGAAGAAAGGGGAAAGGAGTAATGCATCAGGAAAAAGAAGCAACGGTTTTAGGGGAATCAGCACAAGAACAATGCAAGTCATCATCAGGAGGCATCATAGCACCAAGAACAGAATCACCAGCGCCAACAGAGGACAGGGCAGCAAAGATAGAGAGGCTGAAAAGTGGGTTTAGAATATGCAAGCCCCAGGGAAGTTTCCTGTGGCCGGATATGACTACCTTAACCCCTCACCCTCAGGTTGTGGTCCTACTAGAAGACCTCATTGCGGTACAAACACCTCCCTCAGTGTCCTCCACTACACCAAAACAATCTCACTTCCTCTTTGCTCCTCCATCTCAAACCCATACACCCCACCGTACTTTCCCTGTGAAGCCATTAGCTGAGAGAAGGCCTGTCACCATTCCCCAATCCACAGCTGCCACGACTCCAACCACCTGTCCTCCCCTTGATCAAATGACTCACTCCCAGTATGAGAATAGCAGCATTTCCACTGCTACTACCATCACCACCACTACCAAAACCCCTCTCATCAACCTTAATGAGCCACTGAATACCAATCAAACTGATGATTATGGATTGTTTTATGGGTCTCAGTCTCATGCTGAAGCCTCTCCTCACCCTGTCACTTACCAAAGAAGACATCATCAAAATGTGACCACCAGTATTGCCATGCCAAGTGTACGTGTACTGATCAAATCTCAATTTCAATTCATACCCATATTTTAGTGATACTATCATAGTATACATGTTGACTCCTTTATCATTTTCTGTATGTTTTACACAGTTGGGACCCACAAAGAAAGGGATGATGAGCCAATGGGAGGAAGGTGATCGGAGAAAAGGAATGATAAGGTACTGTGAGCAGTGTGAGCAGCAACAGGGATGCTCCTCTGCCTCTTCCATTGCATCTTCTTCCTTGCCAATGGGAAAGGGGACTTGGTTGGCTCTGGCTACTTCTAAGGCTTCCGTGGAGCACAAATCTAAAAGGGGTTAAACAATCTACAATAATAATTGTAGTAGTAATAATGGCTAGTTTATTATGCTAGAGTAGTTATTAGTTAAACCCCTGGAAAAACATTGCTTAGGTTGGGTTTCACTTAATGCTTTCCTTGTCTTTGGGCAAGGAATCTTCTTAACATAGTTATATACATATGGCATATACAAGGCACAAAGAGCTTTTAGCGTATAGGAAAAGGAGGAAAGTCTGCAGGACGATTTATGCGTTAGATATTTTTTTGGTTACTCTGATGTTCTCTTTATCGACCAGGAAATAATATAGGAATTATTATGTTCCATTGCCTTTGTTGTTCATGTTGGTGGGTCAATTTAGCTTTGATTGATCGCATTACAAATTGACCAGTAAGTTCCCAGAATGCTGTTATAGTTTTGAGAAAAAAAATCCACAGGTACGCATTAGCAAACAGGCTTGTTTGATCAAAACAATATCAAGAACAGATGCAAAATTTCAGAATGAATGCAGTTATGTTCGGATCTTTTATGGCGATATGATCCGGTCTACATAGCTATCTCTCTCTCTCTCTCTCAAGATTTATATTGTTTTTTAAAAATATTTTTTATTTAAAATATATTAAATTTTTATTTTTTTATATCAGTATATCAAAACTATTAGAAAGTATTAAAAAAAAAGACATCAAGTCGAGTTATGTGTAAAAAGAGGTAAAAAAAATCATCATCTAATTTTGTAGTAACTAGAAATCCTAATTTGATTTATAAAAATCTTGATTAGGTAGCTGATAATATAATAAAAAATTTAGATATCACATCTTATATATCCTATTTAAAATAATTTATTTTTAATAACATATATTATATTATTTAGATATTATTTTTATTATCCATTAAACAACATCCAAGAAAGCAAAACCCAATGTTGAACCTTACTATCTCATTGTCATTTAGTGAATAATAAGGTTATATTATTTAGCCCTATGGTATATTAATTAACATAAAAAGAAAAAGGCCCTAATGTTGGATCATTCCATCATGAGTTAATTAACATATGATAAGATCATTTAATATATATAATTTAGTATCTATGGTCATGGTTTAAATGACTATATACTAAATAATATTCAAAGAACATTGTCCAACATTGGACCATTCCATCATGTTTTATTTACTATATGATGAGAATACCTATGTATGAGACTTATTACGATTTGAAAATCTCGTATTATATATTTGTTATAATTTTTTTTCTATGGTTATCTTAATCTTATAATTCATAATTTGATAGTTAACTTGATTAATTTGAGTTTTTATTTTTATTTTTTAAATTGATATATATTTTATTAATTTCATCATTTAACATCTAGTTGATTATGAATTAAACTTTGTCATTTGTTTCGATTTATTTTCTATAAAGTTATCTTAACCTCATGACCTGAATCATAAATTTTGCGAGTTAACTTGGATAAATTTATGTTGTTTTATTGTATTTTTTTAGATTGTTTTTTTCTATCAATTTCACCATTTAATTATGAGTTTATTGGAAATTAAATTTTATAATTTGTTTCATTTTCTTTATATAGAGTTATTATGATTTCATTACTCAAATTAAAATTTAAAATATTATCTTAAATTAACTTGAATTAATAAAATATATCATCATTTCAATATTTTTTTTATTCAATGTTTTTATCAATTGCTAAAATTATCTTTAAACAATCAAACCACTTCAAATTGTCAAGTCTATATCTAACACAAGACATGACAGATATCTAGCCACTCCAATATAGCTATGTCCAGTCAAATTCAATCAAATATTATTTGACTTATCAAAAATGATCTAAATACTTAATAATAATAATCCCCCCCAACAAAAATTGATTATTTCAATTTCATAATCATTTTATTTCTCTTCCCTCACGATAAGCACAGGCGGCCCCCCCCCCCCCACCCCCCCCCAAAAAAAAGTTCAGTGTAGAAGGGTCCCCATGAACCTTCATGAAATTGTGGCCCCCCGCCCCAAGGTTGTGTTTCCCGTGAGATGAAAAATTAAAAGAAAAAATGTTGAGAAAATAAGATTCAATAAATGGGCATCAGTGACGCGTTCAAAAACAATGCAAGAAAAATAATAAAAATAAATATCATATAATCATGTTAAATAGAGATCACACATAAATTATAAGTTAAAATTTTATTATTAAATATTTTCTTAAATAGTTTTCAAAAATACATGATAAATAACCCTATTTTATATATTGAAAAACTCTTAATTCAAACAAAAAAAATTTAAAACCAAAAGAAAAAAATTCATGAATCGTAACTTCCGAGTCTTGCTTGAATGTCTTACCAATTTCTGATAGTCACACAATTTTAATCCTATAAAAAATAAAATCTTTCAGCAAAATCTTATATTAAATTCGAGAAAATTATATCCATCGACATAAATTTATGTACCAGGAAAAAAAATCCCATGCATCAATTAGCCAGTCATACCATCGATCTCCTGCAGGATTCATGAAAATGCGACATGGAGGCAGCAATATATCTTATTTCGAACATCAATCTCACATGAAATAAATTGCCTGAGCTAATAAAATGACTCATTTATTTTGAGAATAAACAGAGGTAATGTACATGTGACAAGGTGTCTGATCCTCTAATTAGTGAAGTTGTTGATCCAAAAATGTCTCCCAGTCCAGCAAATTCACGCATGGAAGGCAGAAGATCATATCAGCTAGTTTTAGGGTATTGTTCTGAAGTTATCAACTGGTTCGCACAGAGTTTTGCCCAACTGGGAATTAAAACTTTGAGAAAATGACATCTATGAATCTGCTAGCTGCTTTCTATATCGTTAAATATTTTATTCACTCGATTCTCTTTCGAAGAATAGCTAGCTAGAGCTAGCAGAAGTGCTAATATTTTAATCTGAACTCAAGTTGACCTACTTGATAAACACGGCAATGCAGATAGTACTCAATATATATTCCCTGTAAGGAATCCAAGCTCAAGAACTTGTGCTTAATTAACAGAATAGGTCTGACAAAGTATAAGTGACCAGCACACCTCCTTCATTCCTGCCTGCTGCTGGCCACCAGCTTACAATTTAAGAAATTCAAGCTTCTGCTTGTTGACCTGCTGGGGATACAACTATAAGAAAATAATTACTTCCCTTCCAAGAACAGCCAGGCTGCGGTGTTGACCTTGATACTAACTTCAATCTGTTATTTTTTTATCTTACATGTGCTTGGTTGTACTGAACAGGGACAGCTGTAAACTTGTCCTTATCAGGTGATTCAATTAAGTATATAAACATATAAATGAAGGCCTGCCGCTGTGTGTTGTGGTGCCTTAATTACTTGCTAAACATACCAATCAAACTGATTTTTGTTATCTAGCCCTATATGATGCCTGAATCCCATAGTTCTATAGAGCTTCCCGTTTTTGACATCTCACAGCCCATTAGCCCATCCTGTCTCTCCTCCCTTTCTCTAGCCTGCAACGAATGGGGTTTCTTCCATATAATTAACCATGGAGTTTCGAAAGATGTTTACAGGAAACTCTACTCCCTCTCGACACATATCTTCAGCCTGCCTTACGAGTCCAAAATCAAGTTAGGTCCATCATCATCGGTAAGAACCTACACCCCTCATTTTATTGCATCGCCATTCTTTGAAAGTCTTCGTGTTTCCGGACCAGACTTCTTTGCTTCTGCACAAAGTTCCACAGGAATTCTCTTGGACCATCCAAATCCTGATGAATTCAGGTAATAAATAGTAATTCACAAGTCAGAACTGCTATTTTCACCTATTTTTCTCATTTCCTTTAATCAGTTGAGAATGAAGCATGAAGCCAAGCAATAAAATGAAATCTGTTATATTCTTATTATATAGCATGTTTCTGATGAATATATTTCTGTTACTTTGTGTTTACACCAGTGAGACAGTTAAAGAATATGGGATCGAAATGTCTGAGCTTTCGAGAAGAATAGTGAGGGCAGTGCTAATGAGCATGGGAGGAGATTTTGCAAGGAAGTTTTATGAATCTGATTTCAATAACTGTCACGGATACTTGAGAATAAACAGCTATTCGCCACCAGAAATTGGTACTGTGGAAGGAAAAGAAGTTGAGGGGCTTGGAATGCACACGGACATGAGCTGTGTGACAATTGTATGTCAAGATGAGATTGGAGGGCTTCAAGTAAGATCCAGGGAAGGGAAGTGGATGGACATAAACCCACGTGAAGATACTCTTGTAGTGAACATTGGAGATTTGATGCATGCGTGGAGCAATGGGAAGTTGAGGTCATCTGAACATAGAGTTGTTTTAAAACGAAACGTACACAGATTCTCTTTAGCCTTCTTTTGGTGCTTTGAGGATGAGAAGGTGATTTTTGCCCCAGATGAAGTGGTGGGAGAAGGAAGTACGAGGATCTATAGCCCATTTGTTTGCAGAGAATATTTGAAATTCAGAGAGAGCAGTGAGAAAGGTAAGTTTGATAAGGTTGGGTTTACAGTGAAAGATTTTGCTGGAAATCTGAAACGATAGGGAGGTACGTAGTTGATCTGCACTAATTATTGTTGTATATGCATTTTCTTTTTGTCTATGATTCTGTTGACTTTCCTTTTGCTGTGGAGGTGCTTTGAGGTTATGAGAGATGTAAGAGGAAATGATGGTTTAATGGTTAAGATTGTTGCTGTTCTTGTTATCAAAAAGATTGTTGCTGTCCTTTTAAAGGGTTTTATGCCATATTTCTGCTGCTTTCCAAGCTGTATGCTCCAGAAATGGTGGATATTCTCTGTTGGTTAAATTGACATAACATGCATACCAAAAGAATTATATATTACCAGCTGTCCAGGATACAAAGTGTACCTCGGCAGATAATCATTTGTTCATTACCAGATGGCTGCAGGTCAAACATAAAAAATGCATGCATGTCAACTAAAAACAAATGGCCCAACTGAAAGATGAATGGAGGTTGCAGACTCTCATGGCTAAATCTATCTTCTTTGCATTGAATGGAGGTGAGGGGTCAAGTCGCGATCGGAAGCTCCTCGCGTTTCTGCAAGTATAATATGTTGAAAAATACTGCATGAGATCACACAACGACCTCTAAATGATTCATTTCGTGTTTATAGGAACAAATAAAATGAATCAAATTTGCTGTATAAATACAAGCTCGATGTTCTCGGCAAAGCCAATTGAAGCCGCCCAGACTAGAAAATAATTGAAAAGACCTCAGCAGCAAAATCTAGAAACGATGAGATTATTTGCAAGATGCCACAGCAAACCGGATCTTCTTGGCATCCCTTATGTCATATTCCTGACATAGAGCTTGCTGAGACGGTCCGTCCAGAATCTGTAGAGATGTGAATTTTCAATGATGAACTGTATGTAGGTTGCAGTGATCGAAGACGCCACAGTGGACTTCGACATTATAATTCATGCCAACTTGCCTGGCAGCAGAGCCTCTTTACGTGGCAGACTCGGGGTGTGTTTATTTAAGCATGCGACGCGGAGCTTATCTCATGAAAACATGAAATTCATGATTTATGTGAGGTGTGTTGTATGGTACCTCATAAATAAATAATTTTACTTTTGAGTTTGTTGTGTAATATTATGATAATAATTATTTTTTTATTTAAAAATATATTAAAATAATTTTTTTTAAAAATTTTTTATATAACATATTAAAACAATTTAAAAATAAAAAAATTAATACAATTTTTTTAAAATATAAGAATAAACTGGTTTTTAGTCTTGAGAATAAAGGTTGTGGTTAAGAATCTCGACAAAATATTTTGTTAATAATTTTTAAAAATAAAAATTAAAAAAATAATTATAAAAATTTATATCTTGAAGTTTCTTTTATAATTTTGGATTGTTGGTTGGGCTAGATTCGCCCATAATGAATGAATGGGTTTGATCCAAATTTTTGTAGAAGTTATTAAATGAAGTAATTGATTTCCCTAATTATATATAAAAGAACATAATTTATATAAAAAAAATAGTTTTTTATTTCTTGAATAATAGTTTTTTTAATTTGAACTCTCTGTATTATTTTGATAAAATTTATAAAAAATAAATTTTCACAAGTAAATTTTGCTTTTGAATCTATATGAATAAATTATTTAAACAAGGAAAGAAAAAAATAAAAAGAAAAAAAATGGCTGTTGGAGCTATGTTATCAACATAAGCTGATGTGAGAGGATAAAAAATAAGTTTTAATTTAATTTATAATTTAAAAATTGTTTTTCATAAACAATTCATGACAAAAATGACTTTCAAGTTAGCAATATATTTGATAATAACTATTCAAAATGTTTGTTTTTTAGGAACGGACGAAGTATGGGTCAAAAATCACAAGCGCAAAGTTAAGTTTTTTAATTTTGATTAAATAAAAAAATATTGACTTAATTTTATAATAAATTCTATATTTAAGTAAAATACTATTTCCAACCAAATATATTTATAACTTTTATAAATCGAAAATTTAGAAAAAGAATCAAATTAATCTGTAAAAACCATATATATCCGATTAGCTTCTAGAGGCAATCCGGAGTGCAATTTACAAGAATTTCTTTCTAGCAACTCCCACTCGGGAGGAGGATACAAGGACGAAGATCAAGTAAGGCAAAAAGAAAAGTGCTAAAATCCGAAAAAGACTTAAATTTCAGGGACTGAGAGAATAGTTTATACCAAATATTTCAAACAAAAGACAAAATTAACTCGACAAACACGCCCCTCAACCCCCGCGCTCTCTCCCTGTCTCTCTGCAATTTCCAGGGTTTCCTGTTTTCGATCACCCCATTCGATTAAAAAATCGGAGAGATGGTTCTATCACAGAAGATTCACGAAGCATTCAAAGGAACAGTGGAGAGAATCACAGGTCCACGCACTGTTTCTGCCTTTAAAGAGAAAGGCGTTCTTAGTGTCAGCGAATTCATTCTCGCCGGTGACAATCTCGTCTCTAAATGCCCCACTTGGTCCTGGTAATTTGCTTCTTCGCCACTTCCCCCATTTACAAAGCCTCCATCTTTTCAATGTGTAAAATTCTTCGGTTTTTTATCATAAATTATATGCTTTAATTTTGGTCTTGATTTTGTTCTGTTTTTAATAGGGAATCTGGTGAGCCGAGCAAGAGGAAGCCTTACTTGCCTGCAGAGAAACAGTTTCTGATTACTCGAAATGGTAAGTTCTGCCATTATCAGCAGTGTTTTTTTTTTTTTTTTTTGTATCTTCATCTATGAAGTTATTATTTTTATATGGCAACTAGCAATTACATAGACTTGTAATGTTCTTGTTTAGTGAAGAAAAAATACAGAGGGATATCGCAGTTCACATTGTTTTGAATGTAAAGAAAGATGCTAATTTATACTCATTCAATTTGATGAATACGTTTGCAGTTTTTGCTTTATTGTATATTGTTAATGCAAATTGTGAACTTCACTTTTAGTTCCTTGTCTACGAAGAGCTGCGTCTGTAGAAGAAGATTATGAAGCTGCTGGAGGTGAAGTTCTACTTGATAATGAAGATAATGATGGATGGCTAGCAACTCATGGGAAACCTAAAGGTATCCATTCTTGCTGGAGCTCGATATCTACAACCAATGTTTAGTCTTCTCAGCTCTGACTTTATGATTTGCATTTGGTGTAGAAACTAAAGGTGATGAGGATGAGAATGTGCCTTCAATGGAGGCTCTAGATATCAGTGTTAAAAGAATTCCTATCCAAACAAACCCTTCATACTTTGGGGGAGAGGAGGAAGATATTCCTGACATGGCAGACTTTGAAGACCCTGACAATCTAATCGAATCAGATCCTGTAACTTGCTAATTCTATTCTTAACACCCTTGTTATTTTCTGGTTAGAAAGGTGGAAATATTTTTATAGTTCTCTATTCAAATTTGAGTGATGTAGGCAACACTTCAGACTACGTATCTAGTGGCTCACGAACCTGATGATGATGATAACATTCTACGCACTCGAACATATGATGTCAGCATCACGTAAGATGAATTTTGATTGATAGTTTTTCCTTAAATCTGGGTGTTATAACAGCTCTAGAGCATTTGCCATGTTCTGTTGAACTATGTGATTTATCTGTGGTGTGATTCTCATAGCTGAGGTCTTCATGCTTTCTTTCAAACACCAATGTAATGGTCCAATGATGGTTGCAAGAAGTCTGAATTAATTGAAACTCGATGCAGTTTTTTAAGCCTATCATAACATGGTTTTTCCCCTTGTATCTGCAGGTACGATAAATATTATCAAACTCCTCGTGTATGGCTTACTGGATATGATGAGGTTTGTTGCCATTCTATCAAATATTTTCGACCCTTTTCAGTTGGGTAGTGAGTATTAGAACAATATATTTTACCAATCAAAGATATTTTGGTGCAATGAAAATGCACATGAAGGTTGTGATCTCTATTTATTGTAGTCTCTGAAATTGATTTCTGAACATGGTTATAGGCAAGGCTGTATCGTATTGAATTGAACTTGTTCCTGCACATCATCTATGCAGTTTGACTCATTTGCTGACTGTGTTCTTTTCTTGATGGCAGTCAAGGATGCTTTTGCAACCAGAGCTTGTACTTGAAGATGTTAGCCAAGATCATGCACGCAAAACGGTGCTGAGATTTTTTATGCTGTTTACCAATCGATATTGTACACGCACACAAATAGTCCCCTTTTGCTTTGGATCTGCTATTAGTAGACCGAGGAACTGTTATTTGGCAGAGTCATGATGTGGTTGAATAAAATTCTTGTGGTGTTGCGCGCATGCCTGCATCTTAGTGTGGGTGCCTGCATGACTTTACAGTACAAATAGGTCACCGTGGCTCACCAATGGCGTCATGTGGTTGTGACCTTAAGATCCATAAAAGGGTGGGGGGATGTGAATTTACATTTTAATGATTTCATGAGATCTCACTCTAGAATCAAAATTCTTAAAGTAAAACAACCCTCCTTGCATTGCAGTGGAATTTTAAGGTTGTGGACCTTGAGTGGGGCATCATTTTAAACGTGTGTCAGTTTTTACAGAACCATTTTGCATGTTTCTGCATTACCTTATGCTTCTAATTTTTTTCTCTCTCAAGTTTAAGTCAGATTGAGAAACTGGGAAGTCTTCCATTGGTCATTTTCTGCTTGATAGATCTCCTGACTTTTGTGTGTCATTTCATAGAGAATAAATTTTTGTGTTGCTTCTTGTAATCTTTTCTCCTTGTATCTAAATTGATCCTGCACAGGTAACTATTGAAGACCATCCTCACTTACCTGGGAAGCATGCATCAGTGCATCCTTGCCGACATGGGGCTGTAATGAAGAAAATTATTGATGTTCTAATGTCACGCGGAGTTGAGCCAGAAGTTGACAAGTGAGTTTTTTTTTTTTTTTAAATCTTATACCAATGGAGGGAAAAATGAAATTCAATGAAATACCTATAATTTTAAGTATGTCCTGGACTATTCTCACAAGAACCCAGTGAAATTAGGTTGGAGGCTTAAAGATAGGTCTGAGTGGAGCCCATATAGTTTTATCCAGAGCTTGTGTGAATTTCCTAATAACAAAATAGAATGTTCTCTTCCTAAATCAGATGAGTTTCTTACTCAGGAAGTCAAAGATAGTCTCCAAATTTTGCTGGGTTAGACTACCTTGTCCAAGGCAGTTCAATTATTTGTGGTTCCCATACCTCTCTTTGATATTTTGGAAATAAACTACAGCAATAAGATCCAATGGAATTGTGACAGGAGACCATCTCTAATGCTGATGGGATGCTCTGCTCTCAGACACTAGTCACCAGTTAATCTGCTTTTCTTTGTTTATTTTTTTTTTAAAATAACAGAAAAAAGAAGCTGCTTATATGCAATATCAACCCGCAATAAGACATGCAACATCTCTGGATCATTTAACCTCGATCCTGTCACAGACTCTCAGCTCCTGGCCTGATGTCTCATAGTCTGTGTACTATTCAGCAACATCTGTGGATGATTAATAGTTTTATTTGCTCAAGTTTGATTCATTTCTGTTTCTGTACATTTAGTTTATGGCATTTTATTCTAGATCTTTAATGTCAATACATCCTTCCTGTCATTTTGTAGATATTGTGATTGCGATTACATGTCAATACATCTTTCATAATCTCCCACTTCTATTTTCCCCTTAGTTTATGGCATTTTGTTCCAGTGTACAATTTTCCTGTCTTGGTTACTATCTACGGTTCTCTGTCATTTTTTAGATTTTGTGATTGCAATTACATGTAAATACATCTTTCATAATCTCCCACTTTCATTTTTGTCTATCTCTGTGTATCTTACAATTGCAATTTCTTACTTTGTAGGTACCTTTTCTTATTTTTGAAATTTGTAGCCTCTGTAATTCCAACCATTGAATATGATTACACCATGGATTTCGATCTTGGGAGCTCAAGTAGCTGATGTGAGGTAGTTTCCATAATTAATCTCTTTTCCCCTCTCGACATTGTTCCAACATTGTCGAAAATTTTGAGCAAATTTTTTTTTCCCTTGGCGTAGTAAAATGCTATGCTTTGGAACATGTGCATGTCAAACAATTTTCTTTGCCATTGTTGTTCCTGCTCTCCAAATGAAAGAATATGCTTGTAAAAAGTATGTCAACCGGCCTGGTTGGATTCTTATTGTTGATTTACTCACTAAGCATTACCTTTGGTACCTTTGGTTTCTTGGTGTCAGTTGAGCAGATCCTTTTTAATCCTATTTCATGGGCTGTTTTCTTTTCTTCCTATACCACCCTGATCCTCCATTTAAGTGCACCTTGACTGAGTCGTGGCACATTTCCTCTTCTTGATTTGGATCAGTTCTACTATTAGATCTGATCTTGCTCTCGTTGTCAAACTGCCTAGGTCTTAACCTAAATACCGGATTCTTGATGATTTTCAATACAAAGGTTATGTCACTCTGCAGAACTTCTTATTTGAACTCTCTGCATTGAGTGATCAAGAAGCAGATACACCATCTATACTTAATCTACGATGTTTTAATTTAGACATCATCTATATAACTATTTATTGGGTTTGGTGATGATTTTTAAATGATGTTTGTTTACCCTTGCCAGGCTGAAACTGCAGTCAATTCAAGAAAAATCTTCTGGGGTGTTTGCAATCATTGCACCGTACAACTTCCATAACAATTATTATTGTACATAAATCCTATAAACAATTTCTTACTGATACGCCTCAATAACTGTGAATCCCTTGTGTTCTTATGATCAAGTAATTGTTTATTTATACAATGTAAATGCACAGTTTTATTTGGATTGTTTAACGTGACAAACCATGTTCAATAAACTTGGCAGGGTAACTTGCTCACTGCAGGCATGGTTATGATGATCTTAAGTCAGCGAAACAACCGAGTCAGCTGTTTCTATATCACATGATTGGCAACAAGACTCGGTTGTTTTGGTACAGGTCACTGACTTTGTTAAACTCTGACATCAATCATATGGTACTAGCAAAAGCAGCAGAATTATTTCAAGGTTAAAAGATGCTTTTGGCCAGTAATAACACATTGCACATGCAGAGGAGGCTACCCATCATTTTGTTGCCTTTATTGGGGACAAATTTGGCAATTAGTATACAAAATAAAAAGAAATGGAAAAGTAACATTAATGATTTTTTTGGGGGGTAAAATAGCAGTATGATATGATTATGATATGTGATATTTAATTAAATATTATGTTTTTGAATTGTAATGTTAATTAAATATCTTGATTGATAATCATGATAAAATTTTATCAAATGTTTAATAAAAATAATAATATGTAATAAATATTATATTTTTAAGGCCCGGCAGGATAAAAATAAAAAATATGTTATTTTAGTAAAAACATTTTAAGTAATATTATTCTATTAAAGCTTTTAACTTACCGTGTTAATTTTAAAAAGAAAAAAGCATTTATTGGGGGAGCTTCTTGAGTGCTAACACACGTACCATATCCACACCAAGATCTACATGATAATGCTACGTGTTAAGCAAAGCACCATCTCATAGAAATGGTCAAGCACGGGATATAAGCCACCGGTGAAGTATTGGTTGTCTTTTTACGGTTTCTGCGGTCAGCTCGCCCTGAAAAGACTGAACTGGCTGCTTGATTACTTGATAGCCCGGACTTCCTTTACCGGAAGGCGTGCACTTAACTGAAGTAATGGATGGCAGTGGAACTCATTGCCTCAGTCCCTGTTTTCCCGTTCTGCTTGCTCTTTTAACCGCACCCATCTATCTAGTAGAATATATAAACACATTTTACAAACCCCTGCCCTCTCAATCTCACCCAGGCCAGCATTGAGAAAGAGAAATGAAGGGAACTCTCTGCTTATCAATAATTTTCATCGCTCTCTTCTTCTCTGCAGACGCTAATGGCTTCTATGTAAGTACTTTAAACCCCCCCTCGTAACTCCAAATTATTTCCCTTTCCTCCCCCCATATTATCTGCCATTGATCTTACGTAAATAGATTTATGTATCCATCCATTTAGACAAGATCTGATCATGTGGAATCCACATTATAGTGGATATATTTTTTTTAAATTAAGCTATTTTTGTTTATGCCTTTGATATGCTGGCTAGATCTAGCAAATATTATTATCAACACCACCTTTTGCTCTATTGAGTAATTGAGTTTTACATAGTATTTTCCGAAATAATTTCCCAGAAAATCTCACCTATTGGATAAATGGAATTCACAAGTCCAATGGTTGAGGTTATATCTCAAGGAGTGATTTCGGAAAGATTTTCAATAGCATATATATATATATATATTGTTGAGATTCAATATATTTTTCTTCATTAGTACTGACTAGAATCCAAATATAAGAAAACGAGAATATCAGACATTTAACAAAGATTCTATGTGTTGATTGTCCAATTTTTTTTAAAAAAATTATACGTATCTTAATCTTTGGTACAAACAGGGTGGCGGCGGCGATTGTGTATACGCACTCTACGTAAAGACTGGATCAATAATGAAGGCAGGAACAGACTCAAAAATCAGCCTGACACTAGGAGACGCACAAGGCCGATCAGTATGGGTTCCAGACCTTCAATCATGGGGTTTAATGGAGCCCAAACACGACTACTACGAGCGTGCTAACCTTGACATCTTTAGTGGCCGCGGTCCGTGCATCAGTGCACCCATATGCCGCCTAAACTTGACCTCTGATGGCCAAGGGTCTCACCATGGCTGGTACTGTGACTACGTGGAAGTCACCTCCACAGGACCACACAAGGAGTGTAGCCAGACTATCTTTTACGTTGATCAATGGCTGGCTGCTGATGTTCCACCCTTTAAGCTAACCGCCTTGCTTGATGGATGCAGAATCGGGGATGATGCCTTGAAGAAGGGAAAAAATGGGAAGTTTGCTGTGGAGAATGTTAGGGGATCTGCTTTTTCTTGAGATCAGTAGGAGAGCAATCCAGTCTACAAAACTGGATTCCTTGTAGGTCTTCGATGAGTTGGAAGACCAAATTATGCCCCACTTTGATTAACAAGAATAATTCAAATTCCTCGGCTAGTATCCCTAAAACACCCTAAAGGGTTTCTGTTATCATCAGCAACAATGAGGAGCAAAACACGAGTTATGGAAATGTAATCTGTTCACAGTCACATGAATATTGGAAGAGAAGAACTGCCAAGTATGGCGGCCACCAAAAAAATAGTCTGCTAAGTGTTAACAAAGTCAATAATTGATAGAAAAGAGAAAGTCAAGAGAAACGCTTCTGGATCACTGCATCCAGTCTAATTACTGGACATTTGTTCTTCTTTGAGAGGCACACTTCTGGATATTGAAAGAATGCTAGCTCCAACAATTGCGGGGGTCTCTGCGTGCTTGACCTCACAGGGTGTTAATTAGCATTGATTTTCTCCTGTCAAGTGACTCTCTCTCTTGTGAAGATTTTTCTTCGGACGAACTACAAATATTCCTCCCTCCTTCGAACTAAAATCATTTTAACCTTTTTTTGGGTTTCCAATCCTTAGTTTTTAGTTTTGACGGTGATGATCAATCAGTAGAGAAAAATATTATTTTAATATACTCCAAAATATATTTTAAAATAAAAAATATTATTTTAATGTTATGTTAGTTTTGAGGAATCCAAAATAAAAGGAGTTTCTCGATTTAAAAAATGATAAAAAAAAGTGAGAAATAAGGAGTCATTTCATCATTCAAGGGAGAAAACAAATTCTTTGATTAGAAAATAAAAACAAAATCCTAAATATAAAACCTTGAGAAAAATAAACATTTTCGGATCAAGACTCGAAAGGGAAGACTAGCCCATTGTGAAGCAAGTGGCCTTGAGGTATTGGTTCTTGCCCGCACAATCTTTTTTTGGGCTACCCAGCTCAACTATGATTTAGCCCAAAAGACACTGAGCTCATTAACACCACCACTAAACCTAACCGTCATTAGAAAATAAATAAAATTTATCCAATAAAAAGAAAAGAAGGAACTAGCACTACGTACACGGTACACCACCTCAAGTGGAAAATCGGAAACCACAAAAACTGGTTACGTCTACGCGCTCTCTCTCTCGAATAACCTTCGCGCTCTCTCTCTAAAAATAAATGGAATCTCTCGATCAAACCCCAAACCCTCATTTTCAAACCCCACAAGAACAATCCAATCCACCTCCACCACCACCGGAAACCCTAGATTTCATCCCCGTTTGCCCTAACTCGCCCCCTCCTCCTCCAGCTGAAGAACCTCAATTTCCCGATCCCCAAAACCCACACAAAACCCTAATCTCCAATCCTCCCCAAATTGCCCCTGAAAATGGCCACAATCCCCAAACTACCACACCAAAACCCGAGATCCCCAAGTCCTTACTCTCTGAAAATGGCGTCGCTAACACAAACAGTGGTGACAGAGACTGCTCTGGTGGAGAGGAGGAAACCACCAGCCGCCGCCGCCGTCGCAGTCGTTGGGACCCACCGGCGGATGCTGGTGCCGATGGTAGTAACAATAATGATTCGGGTAGCGGCACGAGGAAGCGAAAATCGAGATGGGCTGACGACGAGCCAAAGCCCGTGATTCAGTTACCTGATTTTATGAAAGATTTTACTGGAGGTATTGAATTTGATCCGGAAATTCAAGCTTTGAATGCTAGGCTATTGGAGATTAGCAGGATGTTGCAGTCTGGTTTGCCTCTTGATGATAGACCTGAAGGAGCTAGGTCTCCTTCACCTGAACCAATTTATGATAATATGGGAATTAGGATTAACACTAGAGAGTATAGGGCAAGAGAAAGATTGAACAAAGAAAGACAAGAGATTATTTCGCAGATTATTAAGAGAAACCCGGCCTTTAAACCGCCAGCAGATTATAGGCCCCCCAAGCTTCAAAAGAAGCTTTATATACCTATGAAAGAGTATCCAGGCTATAATTTTATTGGTTTGATTATTGGGCCAAGAGGGAATACCCAGAAGAGAATGGAGAGGGAGACAGGTGGTAAAATTGTTATTAGAGGTAAGGGGTCAGTGAAGGAAGGGAGATTGCAGCAGAAGAGGGATCTGAAACCAGATCCATCAGAGAATGAGGATTTGCATGTTTTGGTCGAGGCGGAGACACAGGAGGCATTGGATGCTGCTGCAGGGATGGTTGAGAAGTTGTTGCAACCTGTGGATGAAGTCTTGAATGAGCATAAGAGGCAGCAGCTTAGGGAACTTGCTGCTTTGAATGGAACAATTAGGGATGAGGAGTATTGTAGGCTATGTGGTGAGCCAGGCCATAGGCAGTATGCATGCCCTTCGCGGACCTCTACGTTTAAGAGTGATGTGCTTTGTAAGATTTGTGGCGATGGTGGACATCCAACCATTGATTGTCCCATGAAGGGAACAGCTGGGAAGAAAATGGATGATGAGTATCAGAACTTTTTGGCTGAGTTAGGTGGGACTATGCCTGAATCTGCAACTAAGCAAACTGCTACCTTAGCTTTGGAGTCAAGTGGTTCTGGAAACAATCCTCCCTGGGCTGGTAGTAATACCGGGGGTCTTGGTAGTGCGAATCAAGCAGGGCTGGGAGCAAATGGGCTCAAACCTAAAGAATATGATGATACGAATTTGTATATTGGTTACTTGCCACCCAATCTTGATGATGATGGTTTGATTGGTTTGTTTTCTTCTTTTGGTGAAATCGTGATGGCCAAGGTGATTAAGGATCGGATTACTGGATTGAGTAAAGGTTATGGTTTTGTGAAGTATTGTGATGTTCAAATGGCTAATAATGCAATCGCAAGCATGAATGGTTATCGCATTGATGGTCGAACCATTGCTGTGAGAGTTGCTGGTAAGCCACCTCAGCCTACTGTCCCGCCAGGTCCTCCAACATCAACCATGCCCGCATACCCTGTCCCAACTCAACCACTTGGTGGTGCCTATCCCTCGCAGCAGTTTACAGCAGGTGGTCCCCTTCCAAATGGTCCACCTACCAGCTATGTCGGGGCGCACGCCAGCTATAGAGGAACTCCAGTTCCATGGGGACCACCAGTTCCCTCTCCTTATGGTCCTTATGCTCCTCCTCCTCCTCCTCCTCCTGGGTCAACCATGTACCCTCCCATTCCTGGACAGCCTATACCTCCTTATGGTGTGCAATATCCTCCACCAGTGCAGCCAGTTCCCTCGGGCACACTGACTCAGACCGTGGCATCTAGTGAGGCTCAACAAAGCTACCCACCAGGAGTGCCATCTGAAAACAGCTTATCTGCTCCACTTGCAGCCTCAAATGTGTATGGGCACTCGATTGGTTATTCATCTTATTACAGTGCAGTTCCTCCTCCTGCTCCCCCCCCAGCAACAGACCATTCACAGGGAATGGCTAATGTGCCTTGGGCCTCAAACTCGACCATGCCACCTCCACATTCTTCTTCTGCAGAGAAAGCAAGATATGGTGCAGATGCAGAGTATGCGAAGTTTATGGCAGAGATGAAATGAGGCCAGTTGCTTTCCTAGTTACTTCCAATTGAAGAGGTAAATGGAATGTCCATTTTCTTGTTACTCGTTATGATTCCTTTGGATTCTTAACTGTGTGCATCTTACACTCGTGCATAGAGTTAGACATGAGACTTCCCTTTTATAGGACTAGAGACAGTATAAATCCTATCAAAACCTGTCCATCCAACTGTTTTGTTGCATTGCTTTTCTGATCATAAAGTTCTCTTGCCTTATGGTATTGCACTTTTGTATATTTGGAAGTCATTGTTTCTTGGAGTCAAGCTCAACGGAAGTTCTATGAAACATCAGCCCTTGCAGATATTGAGTTTCATGTTTGGTATCCATGACAGAATGTTATGTGTAGGAGTTGTTGTATACTGTAGTTATTGTGAACTATTTATACTAGAACATTATTGCTTAAAAAGATGGAAAAAAACATACAACGTGGTTTTCTGTTCTTTTGTTTTTGCTAAAAAGTTGCTGTAACTAAAAAAAAATTACCAGCGATGTAAGTTGACCTGGGGAAATGGAAGTTTTTAGCTTTGCATTTCACTTTTGCATTCTGGATTCTCACTTGGTGTGTTTTTTTTACATCCAAAGGTATTTAAAAGGAAGGAGGTTATAACCTTTTCAGTATGTAAGTCAACCCCTTCTAAATGAAGATGAGACTGTAGATTATTTATGATTCCTTATTATTATATAATTTTCCATTTGGTTCGTTTGTGATATTCTAACCATTTACCTTCTTTGCAATGGTATTGAATGCCTTGTCATCTAGCAGTGGTAGATCGTGTGAACAACCTCTTCTGATTTATCTTTCTTTATTAAATCTAATTTCTTATGAAATGATGTTTAATCAAAACAGTTACCAAGTCAAATATGTTAGGACCAATCATAGTTTTGAGTTGTCTCACTGAAAGAAAAAAAATCTGCACAGTCCACTTATCAACATGTTTTTTGTTATTTCCTTCTGTTAACATTTCTTAACTCTTTTTTGCCGTTATTGAATAATTTTGACAGGGCTGATGTTTCTTGGCGCAGCCTGATTTCTTACCTCTTGCCATGACTTTGTTGGAAGTTTGGGACTCACATCTTTAACCTTGCTGTACTGTTATCACATTTGCAGAGATATTGGCTAGCGAGTTCATACAGACACATTTTGGAGAAGCTGCTCAAATCTTATTGATATTATTATTTCTTGTTTTCTTATTGAACTTAACATTGTTTTCTTATCAATGTCTGTTGCCTCCTATATGATGTCTCATTGCTAACTTCTACTTTTATTTGCTTTATTGAATTTTTTGGAATATCTCACTGACAGTTTTGTGTTATATTTGACATCTTTGGTGTGCTTAACCATTTCTTTTCTTGGCTTTAACGTTATTTTTTTATTGTTGTTCACCTTTTACTTTGAGGATAGTTGAGTTATCCTAGTTGCTATGCTGTTGAAGCTTCTTCAGGTTTGTTCATCCTATCTTTCAAGATGGTGAGTGTCTTAGAATATGAATGCCTTTTGGGTATGTGTAAGAAGCTTTCAATTCATTCTTTTTGCTTATTTGTTTTTCTCTCTCCCTTTTGCTTGTAAGGTTGTTCTGATGTCTCTTCCTAGCTTTTACGTGGCAGTTAAAAGATCTCAAATACATATTTAGTTTTGGTAGTGATTTTTTTTTTATCAAATACAATGCTATGTGATTTAGAATATAGTTGAATATGGAACCTGAGGGAGCTAACTGTTTGTGTGAATTAAGAGAGTTATCAGTTTCCTGTTTAGCTGGTCAATGAAGTGTGATTTAGGACCCATTTAGAGCTGCAGTGTGAAAACTAGTTGTGATGCAAGCATATGCTTGTGTGATTGCAGTGCCAAAGTGGCACCTAGTGGTTTACATAGAAAGTCTGTTAAAGATATTGCATGATTATTTGAAAGCATTATTATCTTGTCAGTGGTATTTCAGATTGTTGGTAATTTCTCGAATCTTAGCCTCCGTGGTATAATAAACAAAACATTTTAGCTTAGCATTTTTTCTAAGATGGAATTTGCCACCCACAGAACTTTCTGTTGACCTGTTCTTGCATAGAACCTTCCTAAATTTCTGTCATTTCTTCTTACCCATTTGTACCCTTCTTGAATGTACATGCACAACTCTTTTTTGAATTACTGGTGAGCTGTGAACAGCTGTAGGTATGTTTGTTGATAATCTGTTTTCTCCAGCTAGATTCTTTTGTAAAGCTTTGACTAGCAATCATAGTTCCAAATAAATAAATATCCAAAAAAAAAAAAAAATTGAATTCTCCTTGTTAAGGAAGGATTGGTGTTTTGCTCGGATAAATTGATGTGGAGCGACTTAAATATTAGTGGCAAGGAAGACTTTAGAGATGACATAATTTTACTCAATTATTCGGTAGTTCAGCTATTTTATGTTCAAAACCTAGCACCCTGATTGTTGGGAAGTTGAAGGGTTCGGTGTTTGCATCAATTCATTTTGTTATTGCATCAGCTGCAGGTCATAGGCACTAAGTTGTCTCATGGCGTGTATATTCATTTCTGGTGGTAATGGTGTTGTGGTCATTTTTCTGCGGCAAGGATGTTATATACCTTGATGACTTTATTAATATTTTTCCTGGTCTATTTCATTTTACGTGCTAACTTTGTTGTGTGCAAGATGGTCAGGATTTAGTTCCATGAGACGAAAAGAAGTTGCTATCATGGGCATCATGGACCTTGTCAGATATTTTGATGGTCAGCTCCCAATGTAGTGCTTAACTAGATGGTTTTAGGGATAGTAGAGGTTTAGTTCTGTCATCAAAACCTGATTCTGAAGTGGATATTGCTAATTAGCTAGCAGTCATATAAATTTCTGTAAACTGCCACTTCTGAATGTATTGATATTTAATGGTTACTGCTTCTTTGAGTTTATATTTTCCGTTGATCACATCATACTGCATTTTGTAATGGTTCGTTGATATGGGTGGTCGGATCTCTGCTACAACTTACATGCACGCCTCCTCATTGCATGCATCACCCCGCATAATGTTCATTGCCTGTGCCCCCCTGTTTGCTTTCTGTGATTTTTTCCCGTCCCCGTGTGTGCTCCTTTGGGAAAGGTGGCTGTGGGGGCTAGTTTCATTTCCCCCCTTGCAATGCTTCAATATTTTCTTTTAATTGATATGGTTCTCTGACTGATGGTGTTCTCGAGCATGCCATGGGCATGGAACGTTCTTGATGATTTCTGCTAGATTGAAGGGATGTTTAGATTTATTGATGGTTTTTTTTTTTCTTTCCTATTGGAATTTGCCTTCTTCAAACTGGTTATGGTATTTTGAAGTATGGCTGAAGGAATCAACAAAAATACCCGTGAACCATGGCTGAAAGAATTAACCATCCTTGACAACACTAACAATTAAAAAAAAAAAAACAATGGCTGAAAGACCATAATACCCTGGAACCTCATAAATGAAATGTCTTGAATTCAAGGGTACATGTGTAGTCATACCCTTACCTGAAACCTTTTATTTTTTGTATTGTTCTCGAATTTAAAAAAGTGCTCTCGAATTTAAAAAAGATAAAATTACTCCTAGTTTAAAGACAAGGAAATTTTCATGCGAAGAATAAAAATTTCACCACATTATATAGAAAATCCACATTATAGTGATTATAGAAAATGTGAGTTTAAATAAATAATTGATAGGTTTTATAATTATCTGCACCTTCTTCTTCTTTTTTTTTTCATCAATGTTAGGTTTTCATTAAAAAAAAATTGTTTTTCAATTTTATTTTTCAATATATAATTGATTATTGCGGTTTTAAATAAATATATTGCATATTATTCATGTCTAATTTTAAGAGTATTTATTTTTGTTACCATACAATTAGATAACAAAATAATTAAACAAAACAAGGTTATTAAACCGAGTTAAGTCTGTAACCCGAGTTGCGAGTTTGATAAATTGACCCGGATTAATCTGATATATTGTTGTCTTGATGTTAAATAAAACAAAATATCATTTTAATCTTTCTAAAAGTCGAACCAAGTTTTTATCAATTATTTAAATTATTTTTTTCTTGTGTATTGAAGTTTTTTTTGTTATTTGTTTCTTTTAGCTTATCAAATTAATTCAATTGGATCATAATAACTTTTATACAATCTTTTAGCCCTTCAATTCTTTTTATATTTAAAAAAAGATATGATTCGAAAACAACATGACGTGGGAAGTAATCTAGCTCATACTATGACGCCTTTCGATTTATATTAATTAATTTTCTAATAATTTTCTTTATCGAATCGAATGGCTTATAAAAAGGGTTTTGCATAGCCGAATACTAACTAGGTCCGTTCGCGTTGAAATCACAATGAGATAGTGATTTTGAGTGACAATATTCAATTCCATTACGAAGTTCCTTGACAATTATTTCTATTAGAAGATTGTAGAGTAGATAAACCAAAACATTTTACAGGTTTTCTCTTTAGTATTTCCTCCCTGATTGAGAGTTGTATAAAAGAGTCATGTGATCGTCGTTTGACTATAATTGGTCCTACACAAAGCTTATTTACTTTTATCTTATTAAGGTTAATTATCATGGTCGAGATTGGACGTCACATGGTTGCTATTCTTCACCATAGCAGACTTTCATTATAACAAATGGAGAATGGTGGATCGTCACGAAGAATTCTTGAAGGCTGTCCGTCCGCTTAGCTCATCGTCCGAGGTCGAATATAAATAATTAATAAATATTATTGCATAAAATGATATTGCTATTATATTTAAGGGAAATACAAAGATTAAAAAACAATAAACTGAAATCAAGAATTTTTGGCCATTAATGGATGGATACGAGAGTACTCGTATTAAATTCCCAAAATTTTATAACTTTAGGATCGAATTTATAAAATCATGAGCACAAGTTTAATTTCTGATTTCATACAAAGACGAGTCACAAATGGGTATATGATAATAGATGTAGATTATATATATATATATAAATGTAAGCACAAGTCAAACATGTCTTATAGCCTGGTAGGCAAGACATTGTCACGCTATCGGGGAGGCCTCGAGTTCGAACCCTACGATTTTGCGTTTTGAGTCCTTTTCCTTTCCATTTTCATCTTCTCTTCTGCTTCATCGTCATCATCAAGCTTCGAGCCATGGACGATCAAGTAGATCAATCTTCTCCTTCTCTCACAAAGGTATCAATCAATCATTTTACTAAGAATCAATGATTTCGCGTTTGATTGTTTAGGATTGTGTTGAATGGATAGTTCAGATCTGAAAGTAATAATTCTTAACAAAAAGTGAACTGACTGCAGCTTAAGTTCAAGCCTAAGCTTCCGCGTAGACAGAGAAGACCCTCCGTCCCCAAAACGTAATCCCGCTTCTATTCTCCGTACAGTATTTGATTGAAATCTTCTTCTTCTCTTTGTCATAAAAGGTTAGATTAATTTTAGTTTTAATGTGTGGTGTTGGATGTGGAAAATGCAGTGGAGAGATCAGTGATGACAGGAGGAGTAACGAGGATGAAGAAGCTGCCCAGGCTCAGATGCTCATCCACAAATTCAATGTATGTGTGCAGATCATGTGCTGTGTTCTCTCTTTGCTTCAACCCAAATATGGTGTTTGGGTCTTTCATCCTGGTCTTATCATCTACCATTTCTTTCCTTTGCCCTATAGAATTGCAGCGTCTTAAGTCAACTTACTGATTTTTATTTAACCATTGCGACCCACCCAAAAGACAAAAGATTAATTAATTATACCTTGATGCGCCTTAATTTTTACGAAAATCACAATCCGAAACCGGACCCACCCCGTTCATTCAACCATTCGGATCTTTCGGCATGGTCGTGCCTTATGACTAGTCAGTCAGTCATATACACAGCAGCCATCCTTGCTGCTCTTCTTCTAACTATGTTAAGCAATTACTGTGTAATCAATTTAGTAGTAGCTGTCGTCGTAGGAGTCTAAGAAAAATAACCTATTTTTAACAAATCCACAAAAATCTCAGGACAGCCTGCATTTGTTTTTGCTTTCAAAAAATGTTTTTGAATTTTTTTTTCTTCCAACTATTATTTTTTTTATTTTTTATTATTTTGATGTGCTAAAATAAAAACGAGTTTTTAAAAAACAAAAACAAAATTATTTTAATATATTTTCTATAAAAAGTACTTTGAAAAACAACCGCTATCACAATTCCGATAATATATTATCTTCTTTATTCTATGCATTTCCCCATGGACTAATTTTATGCAGTATCCTGAGCTTAATAAATGCTACAGTCTAATATGGCAATTTATTTATTTATGTTCTTAGCTCAACTGTGATTTGTTTGTGCAGGAAAATCTCAGAAGACAAGTCCCTAAAGAAAAGAAACGTAATCTCTCTTTAGCTTGGACATTCTATTCTGTCTTATCATTTGCGTTTCATCTTTCTTCTGTGTTGTTTATGTTAACTAAGTTTGCTTACATGGACTAAGCTTCATTGTCCAACGTCATGTTGATTTGGCTAAAGCCCTTTCCGTTGGGAATTCAGTCAGCAACTGGAATATGTTAGCAGCAATATGTGTCTCATGGGATTTAGGGCACCTTGCTTCTAATTAGTGTTCTCTCTCAGTCCATGCAACTTTCTTCCTTGCATACTAAAGCTTTAAGATGCTAAAATTTTATGGTCTCGGTGCCTATATTCAGAAAAATTAGTGCTGCTTGTAATGATTGAGTCTGCAACCTTGTGGTTGCAAGCTTTAGGCTATACCATCTCAATTAGCATTGACCACTAATTGTTCGTGATTCTATATGCTTCACAATTTCTGATTAGAAACTCAAGAACAGTTAAATGAAAATAATTTGTGTTCTGTTACTCGATAGCTTTTGTTGACGGTTTAACCATCCTTGTAATAATTGGAATAAGATACAATGCTTGAGATGGGCCAGATTTCCCAGTCAAATCTGCACTACTAGATGAATAATTTTGGGATGGGTTAATTTAAAATATTGTTACTGTGATATCAATCATCGTTATCCACTCATGTTTGAAGTTCACACCTGCAGCTCAAGTGCAAGTTGCTTTCGGGCCGGGCGCCCCATCACCACCTCTTTTGATAAGGAAATATAATGTTCCTGTGCATGAGAACACTGGTAGCAGCTGTTCAGGGACAGAAGATACCAGGGATGATGATGGGAAAAATTTTGTGCCTCATTCAGCTGCCAGAGTAGATGGGGCTATCAATCCGTTATCCCTGAAAGGGAAGAGACGATATAAAGAACCTTGGGTAAGGGTTCTATCAGTCCCTTTCTCTTTCAGTCTCTCTTCCATCGCATGGATACTAAGATCTGGTTTTTGTGATGCTGTTGCAGGATTACCACCATATCTATTATCCAAATACTCTTCCTTTGAGGCCGCCTTACTCTGGCGACCCTAGTAAGTTTTTAGATGCATCTAGAAGAGAACAATATATTCTTAGCATGGTTGCTGAAAGCACTTTTGAACCGAATTTCTCTGTTTCCAGTTCCCTGAAGTTCTAAAATAATAAACTTCCTTGATGTTGTTGTTTTATGACACATGTCATGTTAGACTGTTCCATTTTCTTTTTGCATAGCTTTAATTGCTAATATCAACATTTTGATATTGCTGGAACATTGTACCAGTGAAAATCTTTTTAATGTTAGGATCTCCTCAAAATTATGGTAAGAAAAAACAACGAGCTTAGTTCTCAAAACCTCAATTGGTTCTATCTCATGCAATTAATTAATGCCATGACTACTCACAAGAACTAGAGTTTTCATAAGTGCAGAGATAGCCCAAGAATTTTCTGTTGCCTTTTATCTTTAATGCCTTGTTGTTAGGTGTCATTCTGTAATGCTGAGCACAATATGCTTGTTTTTGCTTTTAGAGCTTCTTGACGAGGCTGAGTTTGGGGAGGAAGCAAGGAACTTGGAGTATGATGAGACTACTATTAATCCTGCTTCTGATCTTGGGCTGTTGGTTGGTGTTTGCATTTATATATTCCTTGCTTTGAAATTTTATCAGTTTTCATTTTTGTAACTAGCATCCTAGTTAAAATTAACTGGTGATTGGTGACAGGAGGAGTGTGACAATGAAAGGTTATTTTTCTTCCAAGTTCCTGAAAGGCTGCCCTTTTTGAAGCGATCAGCAAGTGCAAAGGGAAAAGAGAGAGCTGATATGTCAATGCCATCAGAAAGCAAGGGTGCTGCTAGGAAGACCAGTTTTGAAGAATTGCCAAAGGGATATATGGGCAAAATGCTGGTTTACAGGAGTGGAGCGATCAAGCTTAAGCTTGGCGATGCACTATATGATGTAAGTCATGTTACACATTCTCTTTGCACATGTACATGCAAGTGCATTCTCGCAAACAGACTTATTTGGCTACTCGATACATAAAGATAATGAATGGACTTAAGTTATCTTGCATTGTCTCTGTTCACCTGGTTTTTGAGACCTCAAATCAGATAGATTCTATAGGACATTAGGACCTCATACTAGATTTGCATCACAAATTTACAATCCTGAAAAGAGTTTTAAGTCAACTACTCCCAGTGTTCGTCAATATACTTGAAGGAAATCTATTTTCATCGTTTATTGAATTTGCATATTTTTAATTTAATGCTCATACTGGTTATAACTTATCAATTAGGTAGCAGGTTTGGGTTCTTATTGTATCAGCCAGATTTGGCACAGTTCTCCATTTCTTATTGTAGCGGCCAAATTTGGCTCAGTTCCTGCTGGAATCCTGCTTTAAGCAGAAATGTATTATTTTTTTTTAATTCGTGAAACTGGTTATTTTTTTCATAAATAAATGTGTGAATTCTCAATTCTTTATGCATGTCATTTCATGAAGTGAAAAGGCATTGTGCATCCCTTATCCTCAAACTAACAGGGATAGATTTCCATTACCATCTATAATTACGAGTTTTTGCTCAAGACATTCAAAAGAGCGACCACTTTATCATAGGTCTTAAAGGAAAGCGGAATACTACATTTATCTTTTGTTTTCGTTACACTCGATTCACTGCTCTTAATGGGTACCGCAGAAGATGTTGATGCCTCTGCTCTAAATTAGAAACTGCATCAAACCATGTGTTTTTCTCTTTGTTCTCAGTTTTAACATTAGATTTACTATGTGCAGGTTTCACCAGGCTCAGAGTGTACATTTGCTCAAGATGTTATGGCGATCAACACTGCAGGTAAAGATTGCTGCGCTATTGGAGAGCTTGGGAAACGTGCTGTTGTAACTCCTGATATTGAATTTAACTTGAACTCTGTGATCAACTTGGACTAGAATGCAAATAATAGACGCATTAGCTGTAGGAATGGTACATACAGCACGGTAGAGAAATATGGCAGACCTAGCAGCAGTATGTGTATAAGAAGTAAGGAATTAGGGTTAGGGTCTTTCTGACTGTGTAGCAAATGAATCGATCTTGGGCGTTTGCAGGATGTCTTTCTTGACCTTTATGTCCTTCATACATTCTTAAGGTCAATAGAAAAAACTATCCCTTTTGCATAGGGATGGAATAATCCATGTTGAATGCATTGTGTGTTCATGTTGCCTCCGGTTCAGCACAGAAATTGCATGGTCTTCTTCTATATCCGAAGGCAAGTTGCCAGCGGTATCCAAAATAACCTGCACAAAGAACCAAGTGGTCATTTTCAACTAGGAGAACCCTAGGGTAAATTCACAAGTGTTTGATCACAGAAAGTTAAAACTTTGGGGACAAATAAGTTGTCCAATAAGGAGGAAAGATGAAGTAAACAGGCACCTCGGGCAAGTAGGCATTCTTCATCCTTTTGTGAAGATTTAGGTTTAGGTTTGGAATTCTTGTACGGTCGGTCTGTTGCCATGTAGAAAACCTTTGAACACTCATTTCCCATCACTGGACACAAACTCTTGCTGGTATGTTATCTAAAAGAATCATGCAATTGGGTGATTTATAATAGTAAAGCAAATATTCTTTCTTCACTTTTTTTTCTCCTGCTCTTTGCAACAGCAATCTCCAGCTCGCATGGCCTTGGCTTCATGGTTTTTCTTGTTAGCCCTACTATGTTCACGTAGTTCCATCCAAGTAGCGTCAGTTTAGCAACTATAGCCTTGACGAAGTTTAGTATCCTTCCTCTCCAAGATGCAGATATTTCTCGTATTTCTTCCTTGAAGATACGATCGTTATCCACCGTTTACCCCGTGGAAACCAGTCCTCTGCTGCAGTAGTGATTTGGTTGCACTGTTCGTGCCAAATATGATTTCCAAATCATGTCATCCCGCTAGCGGAAATAATTTACAGACAGACACCAATAATGAAAACAAACATCGATTCAACGAAACATGAATCTGGCAACACCAACCCACTTGACAAGCTATGGTTGCTTAACAAAACCAGCTTTAAGTTTCACAAATCCAAATTGTATACACATGACCTGCCAAGAGGATTCAAGTCTACTGGGAGTAACTCTCTTAGCAAACAACTGTATAATTCATTACATAAGGATATACATATACTGCCAAATCCACAAGAATAAATTGAGCTAAAGGACTCGAGTTATGCAACCCAATCGGGACCTTCCACAACACCACGGGGAGAATACTACTTGTCATGTCGTCAAATTATGGTCACGCCTTCTGGGCTCGAGTCACAACCACAATCAGCAGAACCATTATAGAAAGCAGGAATGAGATTCTCAGCTTGTCCTCAAATGGATCCTTGGTGCCTGCTGACGTCTTCTCACCAGCTGGTGGCTTAAAAAACTCGTTCACCAGTTTTGTTATTGTCTCAAATACTTCCATGGCTTTCGCTCTTGTGTTATCAAATATCCACTTGACAAAATTCAAAGCTGGATTGGATTCTTCGCCAGTCTCATCCAAGCTCTCAGAAGTTGGTGGATCAGTGTTTTCATCTGCAGATATCATGGAAATTACAATATTAAGTGCAAGAGCATTACTTCTAATAATCCTGAATGTGACTCTGTAAGAATGTCATAATTGCTCTGTGTGCTGTGCATGGAAAACAAACATGCATCTGGATGCAGGCCTGCTGTGAGCCTGTGATAGGCATTGATGTGTTTGCAGATCATATATATAATACGGGTGCCTTAACCTTCCAAAGACAGACTTCAAGTACGAAATGTAAGTTTTAACATACAATGAGACTGATCCTAAATTTGTTAGGTCACCACCAGCTATTTTTTGAAGATAAAATAATAGAATTGAGTATGAGCATAGTCCGAGTTGAAGTAGAATTTCTAAGAGCTGGTTTTTCTTCTATATATAATTTACACTATTTTATGACAGATACAACTTCTCTTAGCTCCTGCTTAGAATTATTCTTAAGTTCCAAAAGAAAAGGAAAACAATGAATAATTCCAAAGCATGAAGTTCTAATGAAAAGTTCTGAAGCCAGATCAAGGTTCATCTTAAACTGCAGGACAATACTTCATAATGTAAGCATATAAAGGTTAACCCAATACATTGAACACATGACAATCGAAAGTGTTGTTTTAAAGTGTGAAAGACCCCCTGGCATACTTTTGTTACTATCAACTAGGAAAGACGACTTCAACTCAAAAGTTCTATATTACCGAACTCCATACCAACCTGCATAGTAGGTTTCCCGCAGCTCCCGAACGACAGCATTATTCAAAACAGCATCCCAAACAGCTTTATCAGAAGATAATGAGACAACCATTTTCTGCGCAGAAAGTTGCATCCTCAAAATATAGATAGCAGATCAAACTATACCAAAAGATTAAAAAAAGGTAACATGCTACCGCTTTTTCCACTACTTCTCTTAAAAGGAAAAGGATTTCTTTTAGACTGAATAACCATGAAATTAAAATTCATGCAACTAAACTTCTGATATATAATTGTCAACAACATTAGGCACCTGAACAGATGACTCTGTCTGCAACAAACGGAAAGCTTCATGAACTCTCTGAGATCCATAACAGAGCAGTGCTCTTGGATCACACGGAACAGGAGAAGGCTCCTTCCAATCTAACTCTGACCCAGCTGAAGAAACTCGGTTCAGCAAAGTTGGGCCTGAAATTTGATAAGCTAAATCCTTGTCCACAGTGCATGAAAATTTATCTCTAATGAGTTGGGAATGCGAGGGGGCATCAAATACACTGCAATATAACAAGCCGAGAAACAGCTTACACATTCAGCTAGTAACTATCAAGGAAACACCAATTTTTCACAAATTTAAAGTTGATTTACTTCTCCCTCTAGAGAGGAGATAACATTTAAGTGATAGAGCACAATAATCTCATCTATATCACAGCAATTAGAAGACTATGGTGGCAAAAATGAAAGGTTTATTTTAAAGCCAGAAACCCAATTAAGAAAGTGAAATGAAATTAAAAACACATCCCAAAGTTTAGATTGTTTTCACAGTTGCTGAAGATAAGCATCCAAAGTTCAACCAAGAAAGACAAAGGGTGAAACAGTATCTTGCATAGTCGCAAACAAACTACATTAACATAACATTTAGCAGCAGTGGCACGACGTGTAAGAATATGTTTTTCTACTATATTAAAGATTTAATCTTCTAAGGCTCTACTAATTTGTTGCTTCCGAATACAGGCTGCTGCCTTTGGTGTTGGACTATGACAAGGAAGTTCTGGGTCTCGGTTTTGTTAGGCTATTTCTAATTTGCCGTCACAAAACCAGATCAGCATGGCATTTTCTAAGCATCATAAAATACATGATACTTTCTGAACTGTTTTATTACTTTCTTTTTGTTTCTTCATTTTGACACTTATTGTTCCTAATTCTCATTTCTCTTGGCAAAATCAACCTCGTAAACAAAATGCAAACAGACTGAATCTTATTTTTTTAGGGGAAACGTGGTCAAGTTAAGCAGATGAAACAGGATGAGAATTAAATAATAGAAGCACTGTTTTACTGGTCTTGACACATAACATAGAAGCAGCTTGGTTATAAGTATCAACGTGCAAATAAATTTTGTAAACAGTGCCGTGACAATTCCAACAGCCCAAGTTTTCTTTTGAATCTTCCTTGGGTTTTCAGAAATTTTTCTGACTAGGAAATATAAGGTGTAATCTAGTAGATAGCGTTAATATTTAACCATAAACATCTCTATCACCATCTCCATCATCCCCATTATAAGAAGAATGACTGTGATATTACATTTGAGGCAATCATGCTAGATTTCTTACACCTGTTCCAAGGAACAGTTGTTGAGATGGGCTGGGGGACTTTGTCAAACCTATCACCATCACCGTGACCAAACGCCACATCGCCAACCAACCAACCAATTATCACCGATAATAAAACTTGATTCTTACTGGTTCGACCCTCAAAATTATCAATTACGAAAACACAATAGTACCTAAATTCCCCCACAAACCAAGTAATTGTTCTATGGACCACACCAATCACATTTAGTATAGTCTACAGACTAGGCAACAATTTTTCCCTCTAGAACTGCTAAGTCATGACTTCAAAAATCCGGGCCAAGCATGGCCCCCTGTGGAGTCTGCCGTGCACGGTTTGGATTACTTCGGCTGCGGTTTACCATCCTTCCTTTTCCGACATAGTCAGAAATGAAACAGTGTGTGTGTGTGTGTGTGTGTGTGTG
>Ga0325410_1000632_pt1 | contig 36957 bp, 26 predicted proteins | sample PopdelMetagenome_16_FD_206182 | JGI IMG/M metagenome (GOLD analysis project Ga0325410, IMG submission 206182) | Populus deltoides microbial communities from Bellville, Georgia, United States - Xylem-PdIQD-R3 | ecosystem: Host-associated > Plants > Phyllosphere > Stem > Wood/Secondary xylem...
TTGGGTTGTAATTGGATTATTTCAGTCAAAATCCATCATTTCAACTTCAAGTAAATCTCTTTTAAATTGATGAAATAATAATAATTTAATAAAAATAATTGACTCGAATTCATTTAAATTAAATCAATGAATTAATAAGGCATGCCCTTTTCCAAGTTTAATCTCTAAACTAAATCATACAACTATGCATTAAACAAAGAAAACAACAGCAAAACCTAAGAAAATACTGTATATAGAAAGAAAAGATCAGGAATGGCGATGAGGCAAACGAAACTTGGTTTCATTTGAGATTGTAGTCAAAATAGAGGCAGGTCAAAATTTATTTTTTTATAATTTTAAATTATTTTAATATATTAATATGAAAATTAAATTATATTTTTATATTTTTTAAATTGTTTTAATATATTAATTTAAAAAATAAATTTTAAAAAATAAAATAAAAATTATTTTAAATCCATTACTTCCACGCTCCTAAAAACATAATATTAGAAAAAATGGAGCGGGCCGCAACGCCCAAAAAGCTTCTAATCATCAAAAATAGCAAGCAAATTAGCAAGCTAACGCTTCTCACTTCTCTCTATTCTTCTACAGAAGAAGGGAAAAAAGAGAGGGGGGAGAGCCGAGAAAAGGCCTCGAATTTCCTTCAGACTCCAATAATCTGAGAGAGAACCTTAAAAAAAAACACAGAACACAAAAGTAAAAGAAAACAAAACCTGTTTTATCTGTTTCTGTCTCCAAAAACCCTAGCTTCTTCTATTATGCCTTCACAACAGTAATAGTAATACGCAGATCCAGTAATAAACCAAAAGAAGAAATAAAGCCCTAACTCTTGAAGACCTGGAATGGCTGAGTTAGGGCAACAAACTGTAGAATTCTCGACTCTCGTGAGTCGAGCTGCTGAGGATTCGTTTCTTTCTTTGAAAGAATTGGTGGACAAATCCAAATCCACCCAGCAATCTGATTCTGACAAGAAGATTAGTCTTTTGAAGTACTTGGTTCACACTCAACAGCGTATGCTTAGACTCAATGTCCTTGCTGAATGGTGCCAACAGGTCAAGAAGAAATTTTTTTTTTTTTATTGTTTGGGTTTTTTGTGTTAAAGAGTTAATTTGATTCACACTCAACAGCGTATGCTTAGACTCATTGTTCTTGCTAAGTGGTGCCAACAGGTCAATACGAATTTTTTTTTTTGATTGGTTGAAGAAGGAAATTTTGGGTTTTTGCTCTAGACTTGAGTACTTTTGAATTTAGGGTTTGTTGAGATTTTTATGTGTTAAAAAATTGTGGCTGTAAGGAATGAAGGATTGAATTTTTGTGGCTAATGTTAAAAGATTGCTAGTTTAGTTTGGGAATGCTAGTCTCTGGAGTATTTGGCTCATTTGGGTGATTTTGATTTTTTTTTTAAATTGGAAATTTGTGGCTACAGGCAAGTCATTGGTTGGGTGACTAATTGGATAAAAGAGTGTGCAAGTTTTGGTTTGTTAGTTTGATTTTGTAATTTGTTATAGGTTGTTTTGGTGAGTTTAGGATTTATTTGAAATGTAGAACTGGGAAGAAATTCTCAAGCTTTTTCTTGGGACTTGATTTGTTGGAAATGCTAGGAAATTTGGTAGATTGCTAACTGCATTCCAGGAATTATATTAGCGTTCCTTATAAAAGATGAAATCAGATATATCTTCATTCGCAGTCATTTGAATTAAAATTTTCCTCCAAAGTTTTGAACTCGGGAGGAGATACTATAAATGTGCTTTGTTTTTGACTCAATAGTCGGTGGAAAAAAATCTCATACCCCCCTCTCTAAATGTAAGTCAATGTTGTGTGCAATTAGAAAATAAATATGAACATCCTTGCAAAAGTAAACATAATGGAGGAGGTAACGTATGGGAGTTTATTGTTTCCTGTAGCTTGTGTAGTCAAGAAGCAAAAAAAATTATGATATTTATCTGTTGGTAGATCGTGTTATTTTCCTGATGAACGTTGCTAACATTATCAAAGAGCCAGCCTAGATTTAAATCCAATTATATTAATAGTGCTAGAGAGTTGAATGAGATAGATCAGCATCAGTGCTCAAGCACTATGAACATTAGTTTTAAGTTATGTGCTGAAATTTTATTTGAGGGGTTTATTTAGCCTTCTGAAAGTATTTTGGGTTTGAAAATTTCCAAAGCATGTGCTGTGTCTATAGTCAATACATTCATGTTGTGCCATTAACTAAGGCCCCGGATTTCAGTAGGAAAAGGTATTGATGGTTTTGAATCAGTATTATCTCATGAGATTAGAAACCAACAAATCTTTTTATACATGGTGGGTTATTGCAGTTATGGTTTGTTGGTCGAGATGAATAGGACAAAATTGTAGAATAGGCATCTGCTTCTGTCCATAGTCCTCGTGTACAATCTTATGTGAAAGCATTATGAACATTTGAAGTTTAGAAGGTGGCAACCTTTTATGTACAAGGACAAAATAAACTAGTGAAAAAACTTCCAACTTCCCAAGTCATTAACTTCATCATCAAAACTCAATATTCTACAATAGCTCAAGAACACATGTCGGACCTCAAGTATTTCCCAAGCATTTGAAATTTAAAAAGTCTTAATTTTGTTAAAATCTAATGTGTTAAAGGTAATTTTATGCTTTGGATTCTTGTGTAAGTTATGGTATGGAAGGCCACTTTAATGTTCAAATAATACTGATTTTTAACTCAACTTTTGCTTTGCAGGTTCCGTTGATACAATATTGTCAGCAACTTCAGTCAACCTTGTCAAGTCATGATACTTGTTTTATCCAAACCGCAGATTCTTTATTTTTCATGCACGAGGGGCTACAGCAGGCTCGTGCTCCATGCTATGATGTTCCATCTGCTATAGAAGTACTCCTAACTGGATCTTATGAGCGTTTACCAAAATGTATAGAAGATGTGGGTATCCAGGGAAAATTAACTGAGGTTCAGCAGAAGCCAGCTTTGAGAAAGTTGGACACACTTGTGCAATCCAAGTTACTTGAAGTTTCATTACCAAAGGAAATTTCCAAGGTGAAAGTGTCTGATGGTACTGCATTGCTTCGTGTGGATGGAGAATTTAAAGTTTTAGTTACTCTTGGCTACCGAGGGCACCTTTCAATGTGGAGGATACTACATATGGAATTGCTTGTTGGTGAGAGAAGTGGATCTGTGAAATTGGAAGAATTGCGACGGCATGTTCTGGGAGATGATTTGGAGCGCAGAATGGCTGCAGCAGAGAATCCATTTACGATTCTATATTCAGTTCTTCATGAGCTTTGTGTTGCATTAGTTATGGATACTGTTCTAAGGCAAGTACAAGCACTCCGTCAAGGAAGATGGAAAGATGTAATTCGGTTTGAGCTCATATCTGATAGCAGTAGTAGTAATGCCACTCAGCTAAATCAAGATGGAGAAGTTGATTCAGCTGGTTTACGAACACCAGGTTTGAAAATTATATATTGGTTAGATTTGGATAAAAACTCTGGCACATCCGACTCGGGGATTTGCCCATTTATAAAAATTGAACCAGGACCCGATCTACAGATAAAATGTATTCATAGCACTTTTGTTATAGATCCTCTAAATGGAAGGGGGGCGGAATTCTCCCTTGACCAGAGCTGCATCGATGTTGAGAAGTTGCTTCTCAGAGCAATATGTTGTAATAGATATACTCGTTTGCTTGAAATTCAGAAAGAGCTGGGAAAAAATGTTCAGATCTGCCGTGCTGCAGGTGATGTTTTTCTTCAGTTCCACATGGATGAACCTGATGCTGACCATAAAAAGGTTGGTTTTCATTTAATATGGATTTTTCAACACATTTTGCTTGAGCTTTTAGAAATTCTCAAATCAAGAAACTTGTGGTGCATAAATAGTGAAGGAGCCTTAGTTCCTCTGGTGTGTTTAAGACTCTTCATGGAGGATAATTACCTTTTTGTTTGGTGCATTTATTTTTTTGTATCTATGATCTTAAAGGCATATCATTCCTGAATTATTCTTTTCCCTTTATTGAATTCTATATGCAGAAAGAAACTAAGTCTGATGGTGGGGATCAAGAGGGGCAGGAAGTACTGCATGTTCGTGCCTATGGATCATCGTTTTTTACCCTTGGAATAAATATAAGGTGTCTTCCCTTGACCCATGCATATGGAACGATTTTTATTTCATCTGCATGTCTACTTCTGGGTTGTCTAATTCTTCCTTTGTGTGTGGAAAAGCTAAAACAGGGGCATAATAAGGATTTTATAACTTTCAATTTTCTTTTTTCTTTCTTTTAAAGGATAAATAGTCGTCATCTAGTATGCATATGCATAAAGAAGGGCAATTTAGACTGCTGGTATTGATATTCTAGAAAAACTCTTGAATAAGCTGTCCATCCTCGTGTATAACAAACTTCTTTGTTGCATAGTAGAAACCGTACACAATAAGGCCCTGTTCTATTACATTTAATGCCTGTTAGGGGATGCATTTCTCACATTTTCTACATTGTCTGAGTTTCATTTTTTTACTTGCAGGAATGGCCGTTTTCTCCTCCGATCATCCCAAAATATAATTACACCTTCAGTGCTGATAGATTTTGAAGAAGCTTTAAATCAAGGAAGCATAACTGCAGCTGAAGTTTTCATTAGTTTGAGGAGCAAAAGTATCTTGCACTTATTTGCATCTATTGGCAGGTTCTTAGGTCTCGAGGTAACTTTTAATTTTGAGAAAAAATATGAATGTTATTAGATCTGATTAAATGGCTCTGAATTTTGAATTTCGCCTAGGCATTCATGGGTAAAAGTCACTAAAACATAGGATATGAATTTTGCAGGTATATGAACATGGTTTTGCTGCAGTGAAAGTACCTAAAAACCTTTTGAATGGTTCAACCATGCTGCTAATGGGGTTCCCAGAATGTGGGAATTTGTATTTTCTGTTGGCACAACTTGATAAGGATTTCAAACCTCTGTTTAAGTTGCTGGAGACACAACCAGATCCATCTGGAAAAGTTCATTCTTCCAGTGACTCAACTGCTGTAATGCGCATGAAGAAGATCGACGTTAACCAGATGCAGATGCTTGAAGATGATCTGAGTATCATTGACCTGGGAAAATTGAATCGCCTTTTGCCTAATGCCTCTCCTTATAACCAGATGTCCGAACATGGTCTTCTATCTGAATTCCGTCTGGAGGGTCCCATGCCAATTGCAGGATGTCCTCCATCAAGTTTTTCATCCGTTGTTGATGAAGTATTTGAACTTGAGAAAGGGGCATCTGCACCTTCATTCCCACTTCAGAATGTTACCTCATTCAATGCATCTCCTGCTTCTCATTTTGGCTCTGTTCCGACGAATCTTCATACTATTAAAGCTGGAACTCCTCCTAAGTGGGAAGCAGGCATGCAGGGGTCACAAGCTAACAGTGTTGCAAAAGTGTCAAGTGTGGCCTCTCACTATAACGGATCCTTGTGTCCATCAAATAACCTGAAGGGACCTGTGCATTCCAGTTCATTCAGTTCACTATCTTCTGGTCTAGGAAGGACCACAGCTGTGAAAATATTATCAGCTTCAAAATCTGATCAGGATTTGTCTTCTCTTAGATCTCAACATCTGGTTGAGGTTGGCACTAATTCCGCAATGGACGATGATCATCTAAGACTGCTGAATGATGCATCAAAAGATGCACTATCTGGGATTAGGCCCTCTCGATTGTCATCTCCATCTCGACCAACAGGCTCTCGAATTTCAGCATCAAATTTGAAACCTATTGGAGCCAGAAGCTCGCCAGCTGGGTCTGTGGTCAGAGTTGCTGGATCAAGCCCATTAGCTACAACTTCCGTATGTAAGATACCTTCTATAATTTTATCTGCATTTATTAAATTCACAGGATACTTTTCCCATTTTTATTTTTCTTCTGCTATTTTAGCCATGTTTGACTAGAAAATACCTTTTTCAGCCCATACAGCAGGAGATACTGCAATCTCTCTGGGCTCTAGTCATGATGTATCCATACATGAAAAAAATCCAAGAAAGCGTACAGTTTTAGACATGTTGAGCATGATTCCATCTCTCCAAGATATAGATGCTAAAGCAGGATTTTCTAAGAGAAGAAGAACCTCAGAATCAGCTCACTTTCAGAAGGTTTCTTCACAGATGCTTGTATCATCAGAAATGGTCTATAAAAATGAGAGATACAGCTATGGGAACCTTATTGCGGAAGCAAATAAAGGGAATTCACCTTCAAGCATTTACGTCTCTGCTCTTCTTCACATGGTTAGACATTGCTCACTTTCCATTAAGCATGCTAGACTAACTAGCCAGATGGACGACATGGACATTCCATATGTTGAAGAAGTGGGTCTAAGAAGTGCATCCTCAAATATATGGTTCCGACTTCCACTTGCGCAAGGCGATTCATGGCAACATATTTGCTTGCGGCTTGGTAGACCTGGAAGCATGCATTGGGATGTCAAAATAAATGATCAGCACTTCAGGGATTTGTGGGAACTTCAGAAGGGAAGCAGTGGCACTCCCTGGGGTTCTGGGGTCCATATTGCGAATGCATCTGATGTGGATTCCCATATTCGTTACGATCCAGATGGCGTTGTCCTGAGTTATCAGTCTGTTGAGTCTGATAGTATAAAGAAGCTAGTGGCAGATATTCAAAGGCTTTCTAATGCTAGAATGTTTGCTCTTGGAATGCGTAAGCTGCTTGGAGTAAGAGTAGATGAGAAACTAGAGGAAAGCAGTGCAAATCCTGATCTTAAAGTGCCCATTGGAGGAAAAAATGCTCCTGAGGGAGCTGATAAGTTGTTTGAACAGATGAGGAGGGCATTTAGAATTGAGGCGGTTGGACTGATGAGTTTGTGGTTTAGCTTTGGTTCAGGTGTTCTAGCTCGTTTTGTTGTTGAGTGGGAATCGGGTAAAGAAGGGTGCACATTGCATGTTTTACCAGACCAACTTTGGCCTCATACTAAGGTGTGTTATATTTTATTTTTGTTTGTGTTCATTTTTTATTTCAATCTTTACTGTGCTTATGTTGGGTTATTGTCATCAATGTGTTTATACTAAGTTATTTTGGTCACCTGCATTTATCATCATGACATGAAGTTCATGTGTAGCAGCTCACGTGCTCTATATGATTCACCATCATTTTTGCCCCATCTTTTCACTTGTTTAAACCAACATAGATTTGTACGTTTTCTTTTTCCTGTGTTTCTGTCTTCTCAATTGTTAAATTACTATCTGGTTGCAATCCAGTCCCTTGTTTTTTCTTCTTTTTCATGTCTGATTGCAGTCCTGTCTATCCTGCACCACACCACTAAATTTCAGCTCTCTTCAGATATCTAGCATAATGATATTTTGCTTTGAAGTGCTCTTCTGCAGTCAGCTGGTCTTGCGGTTTGTCCATTGAATTCTTTTTGTGATGCCTTATTGTCAGTAGTTGATTAACACTAAAGAGGCAAAACAGTTTTGGATGGTACAAGTCATGTATTTTACTGATTAACACCATTTTCCTTTCTTAATGTATATTTTGATATACCTGGTAAAATTCTGATGCTGTATTGAACCTTTGTTGTTCATCTTTATCATGGATCTAGTTTTAGTTATTTTTGTTTTGTGATCTTGTGTTTTATGTTGTGTTTGTGACTTAAGTGAGCTGCTCTTACATCTCTAGAATTTGGTATTTTGTTTAGTTCCTGGAAGATTTTATAAATGGGGCTGAAGTTGCATCCCTGTTGGATTGCATTCGCCTAACTGCTGGACCCCTGCATGCTCTTGCTGCTGCTACTCGCCCTGCAAGAGCTGGTCCTGCTCCAGCTGTTCCAGGTGCAACAGCAACTGTTGCTTCTATGCCAAAACAGGCAGGGTACATCCAATCCCAGGGACTCTTGCCCAGCAGTTTGGTGAATCATATTAGCCAGCCAACTTCTGGCCCTGTAAACAATGTTTCTTCTAGTACCGGACCTCTTGGGAATCACAACCCACATAATGTTGCAATGTTAGCTGCTACTGGTCGAGGTGGCCCTGGCATTGTTCCCAGCTCACTGTTGCCAATTGATGTCTCTGTTGTACTACGAGGCCCCTACTGGATCCGGATTATATACCGGAAGCATTTTGCGGTTGATATGCGTTGCTTTGCTGGAGATCAGGTTTGGTTGCAACCAGCAACACCACCTAAGGGGGGTCCTTCAGTTGGAGGATCATTACCCTGTCCACAGTTTCGCCCTTTCATCATGGAGCATGTTGCCCAAGAACTGAATGGATTAGATCCTGGCTTTGCTGGTGGTCAGCAGACAGTTGGACTGGGAAATTCTAACAATCCTAACCCAAGTTCATGTTCTCAACTATCAAGTGTTAATGGAAATAGAGTTAACCTTCCTAATTCTTCAGCAACATCCAGGGCAGCAAATCAAGTGGCTGCATTGAATCGTGTTGGAAATGCTGTTTCGGGATCATCAAATTTGGCTGTCCTAAGCTCAGGATTGCCCATACGCAGATCCCCAGGTGTTGGTGTCCCTGCTCATGTTAGAGGAGAGCTGAATACAGCCATTATTGGTCTTGGTGATGATGGAGGGTATGGAGGTGGATGGGTTCCTCTTGTTGCTCTTAAGAAGGTTCTAAGAGGCATTCTTAAATACCTTGGAGTGCTGTGGCTTTTTGCTCAATTACCAGGCCTTTTGAAAGAGATCCTAGGGTCAATTTTGAAGGAAAATGAAGGTGCGCTCTTGAATTTGGACCAGGAACAGCCAGCCTTGCGCTTCTTTGTGGGGTAAGTACAAGAATCTTTTTTCCTTGTTGCAAGTCAGTGCGAAACTGCAGATAACAGTGTTTGCTGTTATCTGTAATGGTGTATTTTTAAATATTTCCAGGCCATAGTATGTTTGTCTCCTGGAAGGGCTATATGAATTTGCTGAGTCTTTGTGCTGGGACCTTGTTTGTCCATTTTCTTACATGATCTGATTATTATTTTTTCTGTGCAGGGGCTATGTGTTTGCTGTAAGTGTCCACAGAGTTCAACTTCTTCTTCAAGTACTTAGCGTCAAGCGCTTTCATCATCAACAGCAGCAACAACAGCAACAAAATAATGCAGCTGCTCAAGAAGAACTGACTCAATCTGAAATTGGAGAAATATGCGACTATTTCAGTCGCCGGGTAGCATCAGAGCCCTATGATGCTTCTCGTGTCGCATCATTCATTACCTTTCTCACTCTACCCATATCAGTTTTAAAAGAATTTTTAAAATTAATTGCATGGAAGAAAGGATTGGCTCAGGCACAAGGTGGGGAGATGGCACCTGGACAAAAACCCCGAATTGAATTATGCCTTGAAAATCATACGGGGTTAAACGTGGCTGGGAATTCATCTGCTGCAAAAAGCAATATCCATTATGATCGGCCCCATAATTCTGTTGATTTTGCACTGACTGTTGTCCTTGATCCTGCTCACATACCTCACATTAATGCTGCGGGTGGTGCTGCCTGGTTACCCTACTGTGTCTCAGTGAGGTTGAGATACTTGTTTGGTGAAACCATGAATGTGTCTTTCCTTGGCATGGAAGGAAGCCATGGCGGCCGAGCTTGCTGGTCACATGTTGATGACTGGGAGAAAAGTAAACAGAGGGTGGCTCGAACTGTGGAAGTGAGTGGATCTTCGCCAGTTGATGCCCAAGGAAGGTTGAGAGCAGTTGCAGAAAGTGTGCAAAAAAACCTGCATATGTGCCTCCAAGGGTTGAGAGATGGCAGTGGAGTTACTGCAAGCTCTGGGACAACGTGATTAGATAGGTTTACTGCTTGCAACATCAATCTTTGAATTATTTGCAATATCTGGAATGAGGAAAGTAGATAGGGCCTTGCATTGATGCGAAAGAAGGTCAAATGATGGTAACAAGTTCTGTTGAAGATACAGAAGACCGTGCAGGACTCTTTGACTAGTTTAAATAGCTGATCCAGTGTTCTGATGATTAGGATGTAAATTATTTTTGCAGATACCGGTATTGTAGCGGCTGTTTTCATCTGTACAGAAATCATAGTTGTTGAGTAGACAAACTTCGTGACTGTTGTATACCCTCTAAGGGCATTCCGAAGGTGTCTAAGATTGTTTTCAGACTGTTAGAGGGCATTATTTTTATGTATATGTTGACACTTGTCCATGTTCCCACTTTTATAAATCTCTTGCGGGCAGGGAAGTCGCTCCATTTAAAGATCTGCCACTTTGCTTTTCCATAAAACTAAACCGAGTTTGAAACCAAGTAGTGTCCGAGATTGGCTCACCAGCGTGATGCATGCAATTCAATACCTCCATTGTGTCTGGTGTATTATTTTTATAAGAATGGTGTCTTTCAACTTGATTTTTTTACCAGTACTTGGATAGAAATGAAGATGAATGGATGAGAATGGCCACACAGGAAGAAGGATTTATGCGCTTGATATAGTTTATCAGGTTTTCGATAATGGTAAGACCTGTTTCCATTTTTTTCATCTTTCTCCTCCATCTTTCCAAGCTGAATCAGGAGCTTGGATTCCTTTTCCTTCCTCTGGTGTTCCATTTCTCCATCCAGAGTTGTTGATTTTGATGATTGTGCTTAAGCCGATCCATTAATGTATTGATAAAAAGCACACCATTCAATTTTCTTTCGAAAAATCAAATGTCTTAACATGAAGCAGCCAAGCTGTGATATTCCTCATGTAATGTAAAAGAAAGCTTCCTATCCATTTTAGGTCCAAGGAATTGCAACGGTGCCTGCATTAGATCAGCACTCCCATCTGGTTCAAAATATCATAGCTTTTGTGAGCATTAAGACGCTGTCTTTAATCCGAGGATGACCATCATTTTCCTCTTTTCCATCCATCTTGATTCACTGAGCTGCTTAAAATGGAAGCCTCATTTTCATCTGGTCAGCGATTTAGCTAATTCTTAAGAACCCTTGTGCAGCAATATACTTCGTGTTCAGGTACACATGGATCTGGCTCCTAACTTCCAGACTGGTATCCTAATCTTGCTGCTTGTAAACCACAGCCTCATCGTGCGCTCCATCAGCCCTCTTAATTTGAATGAGCATCGCAGGAAAAAAATATTGTTTGCATGTTTGGAATGACACGCCAATGCAGCAGCCGGCAGACAACAGATGAAATATCTCTGCATCTCGTGTTATTGAAGAAGAAGGTTAAACAATCAAACCTCTATCAACATGTGTCCAGTACTTGTGTAAAATCATCCCCTAGCTTCATCTCATTTTTCAGACAGTTAAAAATTGGCCTGATGTCCACCCATCCTGGATGGCACTTGTCTGAGGAGACAAAAAAATTGTGGATGACTCCATCCACAACCACACTGCTGTGTCCAGCAGTCTTCTTCACTCCTCTATTCTCCATGGTCTCCCTAATCTTTTTGGAGTAGCTTCACCTTAGACAGCAACGTGTATCCACCTTCGTCCTCAGGGTCTAAATTTAGCGGCTCCCTGGAAGCTATCTCCGCCGTTTCCACGTCCTCTTGAACTTGGCAAGCATTTAGTATTCCCCCCTAGATGGAACGACTTGGTTTCATGAGCATCTGATTAATGATATCTTTTTCCTCAGACAACCTCCCTGGTCGTGCTAAAAGATCTACCAAACATCCATAGTGCTCGACTACTGGTTCAATGCCATAGTCTTTCACAGAACTGAAAATTTTAATCCCTTGATCTGCAAGTCCACTATGGCTACAAGCTGAAAGAACAGAAACAAAAGTCACGTTGTCTGGACTTGCATCTTCCTGCATCTCAGAGAACAGTTGCAAAACCTTGCTTCCATAACCATGGAAAGCAAATCCAGTTATCATTGTTGTCCATACAGGGCATCCTTTTTATTTACTTCCTTGAAAACCAAAAAAAGCCCTTTCAATACTCCACGCTTGCGATACATGTCAATCAATGCTGAACCCAAGAAAGCGTCTAATTACTCACCCGTGTGCCCACCTCCCTTGATCCAGAGCTCCAGTTTCTGCTGCGGCAGAGACTAAGCTAATCATGGAGACAGTGTCGGGTATAACATTCTCCATCACCAAGTCTATGATTAAATCCTTTACCATCGAAGAACCACCCCTACAGGCATATCCAGTAATCAAAGAGTTCCAAGACACAATATCCCTACAAGGCATTTGATCAAAAAACATCCACGCCTGCTCCAACTCCCCCACCTCAGCACACCCTGCAATTATCATGTTCCAGGAAACAACATCCTTCTTCTTTAATGCACCAAATGTTCTCGAAGCAAGCTCTCCTGGCACTTGACATAAATATCCATAAGAGCATGACCCAGGATCAAATCCGACGACATAGTAGACATCCTCCTTTCCATCCACCACCCATGAACAGCCCTACTAAACTTCACATCTCCTAATTGCCCACAAAAAACAAGCAAACCCAACATAGTAAACTCATTAGGTTCAAGGCCTAAACCCATCATTTCATGAAACAATCACATTGCTTCCAAACCAAACCCTTTCTTAGCATAACCAACGATTGTAATCTTAAAAGAAACAACATCTGGACTAGGCATCTCTTCAAATACCTGATGTGCAAGCCTCATCAATCCATTCTCCAAGTACACTTGCTTCATGATGGGGCCCAAGAAAAAAAACAACATCTGGTCAACCAGCCCAACCAAACCCTCCCTAATCTAGCCCAACCGAATGTGGGAAGAAAGGAAAGCCAGAGGAGAAAAGGTGAGTTGGACAGCCTTGGAATAATCTTAATCAAACCTAAACTTTACTGCATCTAATACAACCAAACCGTTTGGTATATTAATATTAAAAATAAATTTAAAAAAATAAAAAAATATATTATTTTAATTTATTTTCAAATAAAAAACGAACACCCTTCCGTTGCAGCACAGTTAAGCCCAAAACTGAGAGTTCTCTGACAATTTCTTCCCATTTCTTAACGCAGGAAAACATATCCAACAGGATTTATTATGTCTTTGCTTTTCTTTGATTGTTAAGGCTATTAGCCTAGAGCATATAATTAGCTTGGTGCTATTTGTTTTCCATACCTTCGAAGGTCTTAAGCAACACTGATGCAACTTCCAGAACATGGGCAAGCCAGAGGTGAGGATACCTTTAGAGATCAAAAGATCAAGGGCAGTCAGGAACCTCTGAATAACTGGCTGACTTGAACCATTTACTGTGGAACCCAGTTTTCAGGGAGAGCTTGCATCTGGTGAGTGGTGCAAGCTCCAAGCTCCAAGCTCTATGAGTTGGTCCATAAAATTCCCTCATTGGAAAAAGAAAGAAGGGAAAAAACTATATGAGATCATGTCTCTCTCCAACAACTCTTCCTTATAATCATTGAAGCAAGAATTTGCAAAAGGGGCACCATTTTTTATTTTAATTTTAAGAGAGGATGGAAAAGGGGCTCTATTTACTTTTTCAGAAGAAAACAAAATCACCCTATAAACAATCTAAGGCAGGCAATTATTTTTGCCAAAAAGAAGCTTCTTACAGAACTTTAGAAGACAACCTACTATTATCTATTTCAACTTGCATACAAATTTCTCCAAATACATAATACACATGCCCATCAATCTCTTTTGAAAGGCCCTACATCCCACTATGCAAAGAGAAAGAAAAGAGAGTACTTACCACTAATATTTTGGTCATTTTCCACTAACCCCGGCCCACCATAGATAATACTAGCACATTAATGGAGGTTTTGAAAGTTTCTGCCTTGACTTAACCATGGCTATAACATCAAGTGCCCGTGAGGTTGACGAAACAGGAAAAAAGAAGTACAATTTCTCTGAATTCATTATTTTTTTCTTTCTTTCAGTAAGGTCGACTAGTGGAAGTTGACACTTGAACTGACTGTCGATGTAAAAATGGGACAAGAACAAGATTTGGGACCCAGATGCCTGCTGGAATGATCGACGAGCACACGAAGTATGCACTTTCTTGCTTAGGTTTATGAAGGGGTGTTCGATTCGGTGTTGATGAGTGTTGATGCGTTAGGTGGGCGTGCTCGGAAGATTGCTGAAGCAAGTGATATGGGCATGATGCAGAGTGCCTTCGACTGAAGGAATTGCATGGCAGCTCCAACGTCTTCTTCCATTAACTTAGCTACTTCTTGTTCAGTGTCATCATTTGACCAATTTTCCCAAGATTGCTGATTGGCTCCTCCTTCATTGCCCTCTCCCTTAATCTCATCAAAACCATAACTTAATAGATATGATTAAAAAAAAATTCAAGAAAAGAAGTGTTAATTAACATTTCTTCTAACTCTACTACCTGAACTGATGACAATGGTACATCGGCTACAAGCTGAGCCACAGCGCCAGCTGCACCTAGTCTGCTCATGCTCAAAACCTGATTGAGCATGCAAATGAAATCAAAGTATTATTATGGAGGTCAAGCAAAATAGTGCAAGAAAAATGAGGACAGAAATGCCAGTAGTACAGTTCATGTCCCTTTCTAGTTCATGTATTCAATGATGATTTAATTGCAAGCGTGCAGATGCCGACGAAAGACAGATCCACTTCAGGCTCGACATCTTAACTAATTCATTTAAACAAATATTTAAAGGTCTTCAACTATGTCTAGGATAGTCAAAAGGTTATGGCCCCACCATGATATGAAGAACTCCTGCGAAAATTTATAGACTTATTGGAATCAGAGTCGCTTTCTGGATAGCAAGGTGAGAACCTGTTAATGCTTTAATAATGCATACCAGAAAGATAATTTTGAATAATATAGGAATTTAATCAATCTCCTCTAGATCATAAATCTGTTTGGATAGCAAAGGCGCCTTCCGATTCTAATACCTTGATTTGGAGTCTTAGAAACTTCACATAGTCCACAATTTCATCAAGCATGGCTGCCCTATCCGTCTGCATGGAATTTGGAATATGTTAGCATAGAATAAAATTAGGAACTACAAAAAGATCTGCTAAGGTGAAATTAATCTTGTGGTTTCGGAAAGAAACCGACTCCTTGATGTTGTCGACATTGCAATTCGAACTGTTAATTTCATGAGTTAAGAATAAAAGGATTCTACAATAGATATATGCAGAACCAGAATTAATTGGTTGCAGATTCAATAATTGGAAATTTATGGAGAGGAACAGGAAGAACTCCAGTTGACTGTGTGTAAATGCACTGAGTATATGCAAACCTTGTTGCAAGTGGGAACCAATTCTTGCAACGCCTTCACCCTCTCCGTGATTCTTACTCTTCGCAGCTGCATCCAGAAAACATATGATCAAAAACTGGTTAAAAATCTATACCAATACAGAAACAGCTATAGAAATGTTGAAAAAAAATTAAGCATAACGAATTACTTGTTCTGCAACTTAAATATGGAGAGATTTTCCAAGAAACCACACGAATATTCATATACAGATTCCATAAACAGAAATATCGAGCAAATAGAGATCAAGTTTATACCCTCTCAGCAATACTGTGTGGATCCGTGGCTTGCCCCCGTCTTGCTCGCACCCTTGGCCGTATGCCAGGCGGTTGTGGTACAGCTGAAACTGCTCCTGGATTTGGATGGCTATTAATCTGTGCAAAAAGTTTAAACAACAGATGGTAAATGTTTAGATGCAATGCAATGATGGGGGTTTAAGAAGGAAACAATTATCCATCAAGTAAAACATATAGTGCTCCTTAAAGAGAAGGCAGGCAAAACGATAAATCTGTCAGCATTTACTGCCTTTGCAAGTGATATATGCAGCTACTAATTCACAATGTGATATTTCTCTCTGGGGTTTGATCATTTTTAATGCATGCCTAATTACTAGAACTTCAAGGCCTCTCAAACTATTCTTTTCCCTGGTCTAGGGATTTCAGCTAGAATCAGTACAAATTAATTAGCTGCACATTCACGGTTGCACAACGGTTGCACAACACTTTTCAAGACATGTTCTTGCACAAATTAATTAAACCGATTCAACTAAGGCTGACAATGGAAAGTTGGGTCGAATAAGAAATTCAATGAATTTTTAATTTTGACCCCAGAAAATGCCGAAGCATGAAAATTTGAGAAATAATGAACATTTGACCAGGATCAATTCCTGAGAGGGAGTACTCTTCTTTTTATTGGTGAGACTCAACAAGAAAAGAGAAACGCATTCACAAGTTACCTTAGGAGTACTGCAATTATACAAGCGCATGCTGACACTCATCTTTCCACTGAATATTGACAAAGACTACCGCTAGAAATGATGAAAAAACATCTAGCTAGGTACTATTGTACCAATAAGCATTTAGTGCAGTGATACTTTCTCCTAAAAGCACAAGATTCTGAACACTTGAAGAAAAAAATCACATCCTAATGATATTGTCCAACAATTAAATGAAGCGCCATCCAGTATTGAATATAATTTTTGAGTAACCAAGAATTTAACAACCAAAAACAATTATTATCCCAATAAAAAAGGGCAGTACTTCTCAGTCTCAAATTTAAATAGAAAGGAGAAGATGAAGAAGGTACGTAGTTCTATCTGAGATGTCCAGATTTTACATGGTTGAATAACAAAAGCTGTCCAGATGTAGGTGAATAGCAAGGTGTTTTAGTCCAAACACTCATGTTTCTTACCTGGTGAATTTGAGGTGGTCCAGGAGGAGGTGGTGTAGGCTGGATTGATGAATGAATTTGAAGATGTCCAAATGTTGGAAACAAGCTTGTCATGTGCACCGAATCTCTCCCCTGCCACCACAATTACATAGTTACAAATCAACCCTTTGGACCAAATTTACCATTAGCAAGTCATGAGCCTCATAGTCTCCGGTTTTCATTTTCCAAATTTTGATGGGTTGGTAATATTATCAAGTTTTTTATCTAATGAGAGAAGAGAAACACATGCAGTAAACTATATCAGTGTTTTTCCAAACTAGCTTAGCGAGAAATCAAAATGTTTCCTGAATCGGAAAACAAAATAACCTATTAGTATCATCATGTTATGCACTCAAAGAAATCCAAAACTGACACACACCATATATATATATATATATATATATATATATATATATATATATATGCGCGCGCGACAGTTATGTTTATTCTTACCAAAACAAAATCCAGAAAAATGACAAGACAAATGCAAAAAAACAGATACCAAAACCAACTCAAAAGTACAAACAAACAAGCAGACAAGTCCACTTAGAAAACCACCAAGATAGACAAAGAAAAAAAAAAGAGTAAATAATAAGTTAGCATTAACAAGAGGATTTAGACAAAAAAAAACAGAATAACAGCAGCAATTAGAGAGGAAAAAAAGATAGAGCTTACCAAGATTCGAGCAGATTTTATAGAAGGAGGAGTGTTATTGATATTATTGCTGTTGTTGGTATCTAAGGAACTACCACTATCATCTTGCTGTTGCCTTAAAAACCCATGATGCTCCAAGTTCAGCCCTAAAGGCATCATTCCCATGTTATTATTAGCATTACTCCTCAGTAATCCAACATTACCAGCACAAGACCCTAACTGCAGCCCCATCATGGGCAGGCTAGTGGACCCCATAACCTCCCCACCACCACCATAACCAGGTGGCTGAACTGCCAAGATCTGCTCGAGGAAATCATCTCCCAACCCTTCAGGTGGAGGATTTCCTGCCATGCATGCAAATATATGACACAAAATACTACTACTATCAATAAATATATACGTGCAAGAAGACTTCGTTTAGCTTGGTATGTATAAGCAGTACTACTAATAAAACTTAGCAAAAAGACTTATATCTGTACTTTGTTTTGTGTTGGTTCTTCGAGAAAGAGAGAGAGAATGCATAGAGATCGAGACGATGAAAGGGAATATATGGGGGATGTTTATGGGAAACCCGAGAAAAAGAGTGCTGTGTTGGTGAATTGGGTGGCAGATCCGGAGCCCAATAACCCGGAAAGTGAGCTGTGGATTCCAAGATGGGATTAATGGGTATGGCTGTTAGCCTGTTACTATTATCTTGACATATTTTGTTCAGTAAAAGAGATGGAGAGGAGAAATTAAGAAGAATATCATATTCAGTGTTTTCTTGAGCTGGTTTTCGTTTGCTTATGGGGTCTGACTTGTGGTTAGTGCTGTGTGTGACCTCCCTGGCTTTCAAAGGATGAGTGAGACCTTGAGGAAATGGCTAAAGTTCGATTTCTTTTTTTTATGTCTGCGTTCTGCCCTGCCCTAACTATTGCTGGTCACCGCCTGCTGGCTCTACGTGCTCAGAAAGGCTGTGATTATTATATTTTCATTTCTCTTTACGAAATTTGATTAAAAAATATGATTAATGTGCATATGAGAACAAAATAGAGTATATTTATGTTTTAGATTGAAAATTTATTTGAATTTAATCTTTAAATTTATGCTTTTTAATATAAAATATTAATATAATTTAAATAAATTAATAAAATTAATATATACAAACCTTGATTGACATCTTTTAATAAAACTTTCTAAAAGCTTTTATTCTATATAGAAAAAAATCAAAATTTTATTGATATTTATAAAATAAAAAGTTATGAAGTTAAATTTGAGTAAAGAAAATATTCAAGTTTTTAGAGGAAAGAAATTATATGCAAAAGGAGTTTTAAGCTTAAACTCACAAATGTGAGGGTTAGGCCTAGGCATAAGTTTATAGTAAAATAATATTTTGGGTCACAAAAAATTATTTATTACCAGCTAAAATTTGAATTTGGTCTGTTCCATGAATAATTATTTCTTATGAATGTTAACAGTCTATTCCAGAAGTATCTTATACAAATCTGAATAATTTTTGCAGCTAAAGAAATTTATATTTATGGCTACTATGTTTATATTTAATTATTGATTTATGATAGCTAATCAAGTATTAATAATGATGGAAATTAATTATGAATTAGTTCTCTAACCTTTGAGCTTTCAAAATTCACTATAAAAAAGAGATGAGTTTGTGACAATATTGTTTTTCAAATTTTTATACACTCTTTCTTATGTTATTTTTAGTGTTTTTCTTCTCTTTTTTATGCTTTGATTTTCCTCCCAAATATAGAGTTTAGGTTCACTTTTTTAAAAGATATTTGAGTTATATAATATTTGGTTCAGATATCTTGTTTAAAAGTGCATATAAACTAAGACAATGTTGTTGGAATCTTGAGAAGTTTATTGCAAACATTCATTACATCAAGAGATAAGCAATAAAGTCTTGATTTATCCTTAAAAACAACAAAACTTCATCAATTTTAAAGTGTTTCAACAAGTAAATAATTTTTTTTTAATCCTTTTCTTTAGCATGCATGGTATAATAGTTTTTTCAATCTCTCAAGTTTCTTTGAATGCATACTAAGCATGCTTGTTGAAACTTTTATATATGTTAGTATTTGATATCATGATTGACATGATATATATATATATATATATATATATATATATATATGTTCACAAGGTTATTGCATGCTTATAGTTGCAACATGTATAAACTCAAAGACTTTCCTTGAAATATTTTTATGTTTAGTAAGTTTTTTTTTTTTGTTTTGTTAAACTAAATATTAATCGTGCTTAACTTTTTATTTACACTCTCTAATGACACAATTAATCAATCATTCTAATCTACCACAATTTCATCTCCCAGTTGATTCATCAGTTAATTTCTATACTTGCATGTATGCTATTTATAAAGTTCTCAAATTCCTTAAAAATGGTTTTGGAGTTTTTCAACCCTAAAGATGTGTTGTTCATTCGAACGTCTCTTAGAGAGAAAGAAATTATTTGTTTGCCTCTTTTCAAAACATTACTGCAGCAAAAGATTTTTTTTGATATTAGGTTGATATTTATTGTTGCGAGTATATTTATTAAATTTGGTCTAATCTAGCTGAATGACCTAGAAAATTCATAATTGAAAATCTGATTTCAAATTGTGTTTGAAATTGAACTAGAAAAGACATTGACGATCGATATTAAACTTAGCAAATTAACTCAGTCAAACTCGGTTCAAACCTAGTTGGATCAACACTAAATTTTTTTTAAAAGAATGAGCAAAATGATGTTATTTTGTTAAGAAAGTGATTGAGACGCGATTTGATCCGGTGAACTGGCCTAGCAACCCAACAATCCGAGCCTTTGTTCAGATGAAACCTGAAACTAGCTCCGGAAACTATGGTTGTGAGTGCTCATATATAAAAGGAGATTTGCATATGATTAAAGCTGGAATCATAAAAAGGATGGAGTTCATTATAAACCGGGTATGTATCATATTAAAACATATAAAATATGAAAGAAAAAAACGAAGATGTCATTAAATTCCTTGTGCTGTAAAGGAAGACGGTAGACAAACGACTGGACAATCAATGACTAGATGATCATAATGTAATGTCCTCTTGTATGTGATGTTAGCATGACTCGTTTGAAATTGAAGCTTTTTGAACCAAAAACAATAGTAAAGTTGCTTTAAAGTGCCTGTCTACTACCTCTAAAAAGTTGGATCCTTTTACCAGGTATTATGGAGTCGCATAATGCTAGCTAGCCTTCGCCTGCCACTGTGGTTTGAGTTAATCTAGCATATAACTCTACTAACACCCAAGTTTGTGTTAGAAGGTTAAGAAAAACAAAATCAAAAGCTGCTTGATCTGTGATATTTCTAAATAATAATGTAATGGAGTTACCACATGTAATAACCCTATCCTATCCTATCCTATCCTATCCACCAGCACAAGCAGTGACAATAATGGTGGTGTGTGACAAATTTGATATCTTCATTTCTTTAATCATGGCACTATGATGATAATAGACAAAACTTTCAGTCTCACCAACTTTTGCCATCAGACTTTCCCGATTCTTTGTAAGGAGTGAGTGTTTTAATAGACCTGTCATCCCTAATGGACATGATCATCTTTTATCCTCTAGAAAACCAAGTCTTTCGGTCATCGGGGTGGTTGGCTTATCAGCAAATCCTGATATGATTAGGTTTTTATTGACTCAGATGAAGAATGTTTTAATTACATCTTCTCATTTTCTGGTAGGCTTATGATTGGAATGCCAACTATTGCTTTATAAATATATTTTGTGGAACAAAAATCCTTGTGAATGGATCGCCAAGAAAGAAGACAACAACATGTTTTAATTTGCACCACTTGGTTCAACCGTATGGGTCAAATAATATTTTTTTTTTTCTTGTAATTCTTTGGAAAGAAGCCAAGCTCGGGGAGTGGACCCTTAATTATTTTTATTTGGAAATGGGGGGGATGACACAAATTTTTTAGGAAAAAATAATTCACACTTAATCTTGTTTTTAGATTATTACAAGTGAAATAAAGATATTAGAGGTTACTTTTAAGAGGAAATATGCTTAAATTGTTTTCCTTAAGAATTTCACACTAGTTTTTGACGGGCGAATGGCTTCTTATAGGCTTAGGATATAAACTAGTTATTAGATACAATTTTCTACTTGTTGGAGTAGAATCAATCAGATAATTTTAGAATCGGTCAGACCTTTTTAGAATTGGTCAGATCATTTCAAAAAATATCAAGATTTTTTGGAAATTTTTTAGAAATAAACTAGCCATTTTATGAAACGGCTAGATTGTTTTAAGAAACGATTTAATCATTTTGGCTACTATCCAAATTTATGTTGTTTTTGTGTTTTGATCTTTTCTTGGTTTTCTTTGATTCTTTTGGGTTTAATTAGGTTGTGTGGATGTTACAAGGTGTCTTAACCAAGTCAAGTGCTATTTGGTAAAATCTTATTACAATATCTTGATAAAAAAGTTGGTAATCATTAATCTTACAAACTTTTCGTTCTTGAGTTTTGTGAATCCTTTCCTTACTTGTTTGATGATTCTTAAATGTTGTAAACCTGTTTAAATCATCACGAGAATGTGTTCAACACATGATCTATATATTCATATTTACATGGCATGTATGTATTGAGTCTTACTTAATCAATTTAAACAAGATTCATAAATCATTTTGTCATTATCGTGTGGCATTTATATATGCATGAACTCGTGCATCCATTCATCAAAATTATATCAAATCAATATTTTATTATTACATATAACATATTACTTAATTAACAACATCAATATTCAATGTTTATGTTATCATCAAAACATAATTAAATCATTATTGTAGCCATAAAGCTAACATTTCTCACTAGCTATCAGACATGTGCTTCTCCGTGGGTCACAATTGTTTTTTAACACAAAAAAATGAATATTCTGGCATTTTCTACGTGTTTTTCTAACATAAAAAATCTCAATTATAAATTAAAAAGTTTATGCATGCATTTAATTAAATAAATCAAGAATTATTTATACAAGAGAAATAAATTATGAAGCCTGATTCCTAACCAATTAAAGTTAACTAGTCAAATTTATGACTCAAGTCATGGACTCAATTGAGATAAACAATTTTTTTTAATATAATTATATGATAAGAAAAATAGATTCTCATAAAATAAAGAATCAACTAAATATCAGATTATTTGTTTGAGATCACGATAAATCTACAAATATCAAACCAAAATAAATTATGTTGCCCAATAAAAAATCAATAAAATATTAAAAGATAAAAATAAAAAAATATAAGTAAAAAAATCAATAAAGATCCAATTGTGAATGATCAAATTGAAAAAAAAATCCAAAAACAAATTACTAAACAAAAAGCCAATTGTGAAGGATTAAAATGGTTTTTTTTTTAAAAAAACCCAATCCAAATAAAAAAAAAAAGAAACAAAAAGGCTTAGGTGCAAGAGCATCGACCTTAAAAAAAAAAGGTTCATGTGCGCTTTCCTAAAGCAACCCACGCATTTGAACCTAATAAACTTTTCCTCTCTTTGTGGGGCAAATGACAAGTTCACACCTTATTTTTTAAAAAATAAAGAAAGTGACACATCGTCTGCTCAACCTAGATTTTGATGACTAGAGGTCACTAAAAAATCTGACCAAGGGTGTTCAACGCCCAAGAAATCTATTTTTAACCATTTTCTTATCCCAAAAAATCCTAAAAACCTAAATAAACTTGTATATTCTTTAAAATAATTCAAAAAGAAAACCCAAAAAAAAAATTAACCTGAAACCCAAAAACTTTCCAATGTTAGATCTACGTTTTCAGACAATTTGAAGATAAAAAACCACCTTATTGAAATTTTTTTTATCAAATGAAACTCGTAGACATCAAAATTGATCATTTTGATGGTCGGAATCGTTATCAAATGACATTTTCTCTCTTTACCATTGGAATTAAGTGACTTTCTATCTCCTATCTCAAACCAAAAATTAAAAAAAAAATACATAAAATAAAGTTTTGCATCACAATTGAATATTTAAAATATTTAGGGACCGAAAAGTTATCATTTTGAAAGAGGATCAAATTGTACTTTTAGTTCCAATTTTAATACAGCCACTTGTTTACACTTCAATCCCCTTTGTTTTAATTTTGTCCCTCATTAACAATTTCTTATAAATTAGCCATGAATTTTAGCAGAGAAAGATGTAATTGAAAATAAATTAAGATTGATGATCAAATTAAAAAAACAACTATAAATACAGTGGATTTACTACAATGAAAAACCCATGTTTTTTTAGAGCTCCTTATAATTATAATTAAAAATAAATTATAATAGGCCTCAGCTTTAAGTGCCAAGTCTGCCACGATTGCGTGCCAGCTGACCAAGCTTGTGAACTTCTTTATCAGGCATCATGAAAAATAGAATACAAAAACATGATGGTTTTACTATTTGCCAGATCAAGGTTTCTCACTCATCTACATCGCAAATGAATATGAACAATCTGATCTAAAGAAGAGGACACAACAGCTTAGGGCTAGAGAAAACGTAGCAACTACATGTCTACAAACTCATACACTCTCCTTAGAGCTAGAGACTTCGACGTCTTGTTTCTTCTCTTCAATGATTTCTTTAGGTTGCTCTCCAGGGGTCTCTGATCCAGATTCAGGTTCCTTTTTAAGCTCAGACTCAAACTCTTTTGCTGCCTGCAAATTTAAACGAATTATTTTAATTTACATGTCCTAAAAAGAGAACAAAGAAGAAGTAGCAACATGAATAAATCACTGCCAGAAATTTTCGAAACAACACCAGATAATTCTCAGAGTATAGACATTGGTTTAAAAGCAAGCTTTAAAAAAGAAAACACTAGAGAACAGATTATCTTTAGAGTAAAGCAGCAGAATGATCCAGTTTATTGTTTACTTTTTCTTCAAGCCCTTACTAATGGCTCCTTACACATATGTATTATTTTTATCTCTACCAGAAATTCGGCATAGGGTCCATAGAGATCCTTAAAAAATTGATCAGTCCATCACAGTTCTTTAAACTATTAAACTGAGTCCATTATGATATTTCTTTTTATGTTTTAATTTGATAAGCAAAGGAACCATTTTGGTTTTCCTAGAGCACTTGTTTTTTACAAGTGCACTGCTTGATTGATGATCTCAACACGTGAACTTATTTTCCAGAATATCCTCTCCTATAACTTGCCATAGAATCCAATTCCAACACTAATAGCACCACTCTAAAAATTTCATTACTTTTCTATGATGGACATGGCCTTTACACTCAAGGAAAAAAACAAATGAGCATTTGAGACTTGCATGCGTTTATAGTAAAACCAGAAAAGCATCCAACGAAAAGTTTGAAGGAGGTTTGAGTCCTCAAGATAGAATCGATACCGTCAAACATACAAAAGCATGAAACAGCTTCCTGAAAATAGAAACCACAAATTAACAGGGCCGGGTTCTTTGGTTTGAAATGGTCATGTCACTAACATTGAAAAAACACCAGAGCAAGAATCATCAAAACATTCGCCATCCAAAAGCACACAGGTTTCGTCAAATGTCCTCAAATGTCATTTGCTCAGAAAAATAGACATTGATATTATCTATAAAATGCCTCAAGTATAAAACACTGCCATACATAGTTACAAGGAACTCTCTGGTTACAGAGAATTTTGATGAAGGGAAGAATAAGTTGATGCATGGTTTTTCTAGCAATAAATTTCAGTCAGCTTTGGGAAAAAAATAAACATCAAAGAGCTCCCAAAAGAAGACCCGAGACAAACCTTTTTCTTTTGAGATGCGAAGGAGATTCAGACTCGGCCTACTCTCAACCCCAATATAGACCCAGTTGGGATAAGGAAGGGGAAAAAAAAAAACCTTTCCCAATCAATACTAAAGAGTTACCACTGGTATAATTTACTTGTCTAGGAAATAAAGAAACGAAAACGTACTTGCAAAAAGCAAGCATGGAAGTCATCATGGACCAATTCCAAAAAAGTCACTTCTTTAATCAAGTCCTAATTAAAGGCAAAATGTTCCTTGAAAGCACATAAAACAGGTGCACAACATGTAAAATGGACAGATCTACTGTTGTTTCAAAACTTTTGTGCAAACTAAAAGTAAATTGAATCTGAAATTGTCAGCATTTGTAAGGGTCCCAAAATAAGTTCCTTTATTTGTTATCAATTCCAGTCTTTAATTTGTACTGCACAAACTCAAAGCAGTAGCTTCTATTCTCTCTCTCTCCTTTTCAACCAAGCTGTAAATTCCATCTGTTTCCATCTTTCACTGACACCTGCTCCGTTAAAAAGATAAACTATAGGGATGCACGCGCATGAGTGCGTGCACACACACACACAGAGGAATGACAGGACTCTGTGTAGGCATAGCCAAACAGTTTAAGACAATTTTTTTTATCGCAATTGGAGCTCCATTTGCCCCAATCACATTTCAGAAGTGCTTGGTTATGAAAAGCAACTGATGGGGCACACACCCAAATCAGTGTTTTTCCCTGATTTGACAGGCTAAAATTTAATGTTTTTTTTGGCGTTGAGGAAAGAAAGCACTATTGAGTCATCGAGAACACATCTTAACAAAGCATTGTTCTCACCCAACTTTATCTCCACAGGTGCCTTTTGTTTTCATTTCTTTTTTTACATCAAAATCACAAAAAACAATCGCTAAGGCAAACTGACCACAACCTACCCAAAACAGATCGGGTAACATTAATTGATATTCACCATCAAATTATCTGGTTTGCAGCCTTGTCCATGTATGCCAGTTTGTTTGGGAAGATTTATTCACTTTAAAGGTGACCAGCACAAGAACCATTCTTTGCACTTCTTTGCACAGAACTGGATACAGAGTTCTGAGGCCTATAAAAGGTGAAGAATTTGTGCAAAGTCAAGCTGGTGATCCATCAAATGGGTGATAGAGAGGAACTGTTTTATTTAAAGATATTATAACCAGAAAACTGAGTTTAAGGATTCATTTCTATTATGTTCTGTTGTCTATAAAAAGCAATTACAAAGATAAACTTAGGAGGCATGGATTCAGAAATCAACGACATATTAGGCTTTAAAGCTTTTCCCTGCCAGCTTAGTTAACATATCAACATTCCATAGTCCAAGTCTCAATAATTATGCCCTAACCCTTATCTTAGTTACTAAGTTCAAATTGTGACCTGAAAAAAAAAAGGGGGAAATGCAAGCATCCTGAGTATATAAATTCAGTGAAAGGTGTGATCACCTGATAAAAGAACAGAAAAAGTTGGTGGAAAAGTGAGGAAGGGTGGTGGGGGCTTCAAACTTGAGTAAAAAGAGTACCAATAAACCAAATTTCTATTAATCATGGATGTTAACAGCAAGACGGAAATACTCCAAGCATTGTCTCCGAAAAAGAGAGGGATTGCAAAATAGAAAATAGATAGTCAGCTAACATGTCCATTGATCCGAGCAAGCACAATATGGTTATAGAAATACACATGAACCAGAGAAAAACGACTGCCATGCAAATAGCCCCCAATAAAACAACCCCAGAATCAGTAGAAGCTAAATTAATCGATCGGACCATTACGATCAGAAGATGTATGAACAAAATCAATAACTTCACAGATTAATTTTCAATCATTAAGACCAAGATCTACAATCCAGAAATCCCTGCTCAATCTTGTGCATCTATTAGGAATATCAAGAGTAGATTTAACTGAAACCAAACCGACATAACAGACATATGTTGCAGGAATCTACCTTGAACCACTTCTGTCCCCCATTTTTTTTCTTTAAACACCCAAAACAAATCAACCACAATTGAAGCAAGTAACAATCTTTCATCCCCCTTTCTGTTCTTCTCCTCATATTCTATTCTGGGTCTAGCATGAAATCCACAAACTTAACTAGTAGTTGGTTCAGTCAAATTAAATTTCCAATCATATTCACTACCCAGATACCTAAAGAGCATAACAAACAATAAAGCTAAAAAAATTTATGTCATCTACTTGAATACCAAAGAGAGCCAGGAGGAACCACTAACCTGTTGGAAGCTTCTGACAGTCTTGCCAATACTCTTTCCCACTTCAGGCAATTTCTTGGGCCCAAAAACCAAAGCAGCCACTCCAGCAATAACAACCAGTTCAGGCACTCCTAGACCAAACAAAGCATTGCAAGTTAGACCCTTTTTAGCCCTCTGACTTCCACTTGTTGTTTTGCCAAGAACCAGAGAGTTACAGGACTTGGTTTTGTTGAAGAAAGCAGTGGTGTTAAAGACGGTGGAGTTAGAGGAAGAGAAGGGAAGAGAACGTGGGGGCTTTGGAAGAGATAGGGTTACTGATGAGATCTCCATGTTCATGTCTATTTGCCTTTCTGGGACTTGTGGGTTTTGGGGAGATTTTTGGTTTACTGGGTTTGAGGAGAAGGGGATGATAGCACGATGATGATGATGATGATGTGGTGGTGGGGATTGAGTTTTTTTGGATTATTTTTTTTACTTTGTGTTTTTGGTGTTTTGTTTTTGTGGAATTTAGGGCTGCTAGATATTCTGGTTACTACAGTAGTATCTTTTAGATAATTGCAGTTTGTTTGTTTGTCAATGAATTGTTTGGAAAATTGAAGGAGTTCATCGTATTTTGGTTTTGTTTTCAGTAAACAAACACAGCCTCCAGATTTGAACCTTGTCTTGAAGATTGTCCTTAATTTTTAGTGTGTGATGAAGGTCAATTGAATCACTTGATCCCTCATTTGATTATTTCAGTCTAACTATCAATCATTTTACAAAATAAATGCAATGTGATTTTGATGTCATAAATGCAATTATTTCATTCTAACTATCAATTATTTGAACCTTGTCTTGAAGATGTATTGAATATACGATAAATGCAATGTTGTGAGAAAAACGAGGAATGTGTGAAATGAATTATTATTTTACAAAATGAAAAAAGGATGGGAGCGAGGGGGAGGAGAAGGGGGCATATATGTTGGTGTGTGATGAGTCATACTTATATATATATATATATATATATATATATATATATATATATATATATATATATATATATATATATATATATATATTTATGATAGGGTATTTGAGCCAGCTTGCATATACTTTAACTAGTCCCCACGAGTCCTGAAGTTAACGATCTAATAAATCTCTAATGACCATCAATATTAGCAACCACATGGTTCGAACCTAAGACCACATGGAGAGCAAATCCGTTGGTCCCAAGTTTCTTACCATTAGACCACTTATTAAATAGTTTATTTTAAGATATAATTTATATTATTTTCTGACACATCTTCTTTTTTATTTCTTACAAGAGGTAGCTGTCAAATAATCATTACAACTTAAAAATTTAAGCTATTAAATAAAGTTTTAAGATATAATTTGTATTATTTTTAACACACCTTCTTAAATGAAAGCTCTTTAAAGTAGAAACTTGCACAGACTTATACTATATTATGCTTAATTTTTATTAAATTCATGATTGATTGATCATCAAAACTCTGATACAATGTCAAATAATCATTTCAACCCAAAAACTTAAGTTGTTAAGTGAAATATCAAGATATGATTTATATTATTCTCTAACAGTAGATTATTGGTTAGGTTTCGGGTTTGTTCTCCAATGATCATCAGTTCAAATCCTTTCAAAGACCACTAAAAGTTTATCCAGTCGTTAATTTTAGAGTCTCATAATATTAGTTGAAGTACACAAAAGTTGACCCGAATAACTATGATTAAAAAAAAAAAAAAAAAAAAAAGGGGGAACCAATGCTACCTCTTTTCCGGTTTATGCACACCAAAATATATCTCGAGACCTCGAATAAAATTTATAAAAAAAGATTTACATCCTGCAATTCTGATTATTAATATTAGTCGACAGAAAAAATCAAACAAGAAATCTTTTTGAAGAAACATACATCATGTTTTCATTCACTTCATCAACTCGGCCATCATGACTACATGGTAGTCTTGCTTCCTCAGTACTATCATTTTCAGTCTGCAAGCACATGGTGGACTGGCTGGTTGCAAGATGTGTTTTGGGGGCCGGCAAAAAGGTATTTTATAATACCTCTTTTCGAAGTATATATGGTTTCCTTTTCCTTCTCTTTGTGCCGGCCTCGAACCCATAACCTTTAGGATTGAGCGTGTGTAACTCGAACCACCAGGCTACAAGGGAGACCGGCGGTGGTTCTTGATTCTTCTTTTTAATCTGTTTATACTGTCCGGAAAGAACAGTTCATTAGCTTGAGGCCTCAATGAATCCCACCTTGTCCGGCGAACTGTGCCTGCTTTCGAAATCAAGAACGATTGTGTGAAAATAATGTATAATCCATTTTCAGCTATTTCTTTTCTGATAGATAATTCTCAGTTCAGTTAAATTACAAAGTCCAAAAACATCTCTCCCTTCCTGCACTTGGTGCAATCCTAATCTTAGCGAATTTTGGCTGGACTAGAAGTTATTTTTATAGAGGTTTGTATAGGACTTTGTATAATGATATAATTGGATCTACATTATCTTTTTTAATTTAATATGTTATCTATTTTTTTTTTAGAGACACTTTGGAATTACATTCTAAACAATATTTTTTAAAATTTTAAATTAAAAAAATTATATTTTTGAATCATTTTGATATGTTAATGTCAAAATATTATATTTTTATGTATTTCCAGTAAAAAAACATTTAAAAAAAAAACTATTATTATATTCTCAAATACCATTTTAATTTATCTGCTTATAACTTTTTTTTTAAAAAATAGAAGCAGAATAAAAAAAACTTATTTTGAATTGCCTTTTTTTATGATTTTATTTTTTATTATTTTTAAAATTATTATTTGATTATTCTTCAATATAATTAAGCAAAGAAAAGGTATTTTAGAATACCTCCATTTATCAATATAATTAAGCAATCAATGGCCTCCATCATCATTTCATCCACCCCTTGAACCCTCGATGCATGGCATGTGCATGGCACAAGCCAACAAGCTACGAGGGCGGCTGGTGACGGGATTCGCATTGCAAAGTATATAAACAAGATAAAAGAAAAACAGTTGATTTTGTTTCAAAGTTTTTAATAAATCATATTTTGTTCCAACAAAGCATTTCCATATTGATACTCTGCTTGCTTTGATCAAGAACAATGAGTTGATTACTATCCTATGAAAAAATAACTACAAAAATTTACCAGAATTAGCATGACAAACATGTAATTTTGGTAATCAAAGCCGAGCTAACTCGGGTTAACCTGTCAAACCTGCAATTTAAGTTATGAGATCGGGATAATTCGATAGAAAAAAACAAAAAATAAAAAATCTGATTAAAAAAATCAATGTTGAACGATGAAAGAAAAAAATAATGTCAACTTGTGTTAATTTTTCAAATTCGTAACCCGAGTCATTAGACCGAAAGCATTCTATTTGAAAAAATTATGAAGTCCAATTCTTAATCAATCAAATATCAAATGATAAAATTAAAACAAAATCTATTATACAAAAAGATTCAAAATAAAAAAATAGCAATTAAAAGAATGAAGATCAAAATTGAAATACAAAATAAATTTTATATTTTTGATTAAATGGTGAAATTAAAAAGAAAAAAGAATTTAACAAAAGGATCCAAAAAATTAAAACAATCAAAAGAATGAGGATCAAATAAAAATTAAAAATAGTTTTTTGATTGAACAGTACAATTGAAAAGAAAAATCAATTCAATAAAAGAAATAAAAAAATAATTAAAAGAATGAGGATCAAATTGAAAAAAAAACATATCCCAAATTGGAATTGAATGATGAAATTGAAAAAAATAATTTTTTAAGGAATAAAAAAATCAAAATAATGAGGATCAAATTGAAAAAAAATAACATATTCCAAATTGGGATTGAATGATGAAATTAAAAACAAATAACTTTTTTTATAAAAGGGCTAAGAAGTAAAATTATAAATTAAAATAATAAGAGCCTTAGTGACAATATCCATAGATTAGAGGACAACTATAAAATTTTACATTGTCAACATCAATTTCAAAAGAATGAGAGAGAAAAGAGAGGGAAAACAAATTGTCATTGTCGATAAACATGTCATCACCAACCACACGTGTTACAAAAAAAAAAAGATAACATTATGGTATTTTTAATGACACAATGAAAAAGAGATTTTGACCTACAAGAATTGCCGCATAAGGCATCTGAATGGCTCAAACACCTCTCACGCTCTAATTATTTTTTATTTTTTATATTTATTAAAATATCAAATTGTTCCTTAGATGACCCGATAATAATAAAAAAACCGTTATTCAAAAACACTTAAAACTTATGTTAAAGGGCTTTTATATATATATATATATATATATATATATATATATATATATATATATATATATATATAAAAGCCCTTTAACATAAGTTTTAAGTGTTTTTGTTTTTGAAAAATACGAAGCCGTGAAAACATTGGTACAGTGAACAGTGTTTTCACTTGCAATCTACGGTTTCTTCCCCTCAAATTTGAACTTTTGTATTCTCAACGGATTCCCATCTCCTACCAGAGAAGACGACTAAAACTCCGATTTGGGATTCATTCTTCATTGAAAAACACGTCTAAACTCTTATATACCTCTTACAAACAATAAAAGCTATTTTTAAACAATCATTTAATACAAAAACTGAGTTTGAACTCCTTAAATCTAAAACTTCAAATCAATATGTATTTTAATTTTAACATCGAATAATCTAATTTTGGTGTTTATGAATATAACACAACACGATGAGAGCTTTTATTTTGATATTTTGTTTGTTGATGTTATACTTTTTATTGCTTCTTCTAAAAACCATGGATTCTAGTTTTTCGACCACCTTTTAGTCGGCTTGTTGGTGTTATATGCACAGTTTTGAAACTCGGCCCGACCCGGCAAGTCAACTTTTCTGGAACTGAAACAAAGTCGGGTTGAAGAAAAAATAGAAAAAAAAAACTGATTGCAACCCGTTGATTCTTTTTTTTACTAAAACAATGTCGTTTTGATTTTTTTTTTAAATTCGACCCGGTGACCCGGTCCCGATCAAAACCCGGACCTTAAACCGGATCTAAAAACTATGGTTATATGTATGATACTTGGCTACCTGATACCTCTATCAAAGCTTTCCTCGACAATTTTTATTTTTTATTTCTAAAATGATAATTAATGATGCTAAAAATATAAAAATATTCACAGTAATAATGGTCATGGGATGGTATAAATGCAATGTACATCTTAGTGGGAGTCTCCTTTTCCCATCTATCCTTGTAAGCTTCTTTCTTCTCATTTCATTATAATATCTCAAAAATACTTAATTTTTTTTTTTAAAAAAGGTATTTTATAATACCTGTGTTGATCAATAATTAATTAGTGTATATCCATCATCATCATCATCATCATCTACCAACCTTTGAACCCTTGATGTGTGGGATGCGAATGACAGACACAAGCCACTGAGCTACGAGGGCGGCTGGTGCCAGTTTTCGCATTTCAAATTATATAAACAACATAGTACAATTGTTTAATTGGGTTTTAATAAATCATATTTTGTTCCAACAAAGAAATTCCATATTGAAACTCTGCTTGCTTTCAAAATCAAGAACAGTGAATTAATTCATATAATGTGAAAACAAATGTATAGTCCCATTAAATCTTCATTTTCACATCTTTATTTTCATTTTCTCTGTAGAAGATTCAAAACTACTCTGAAAAATTCCAAAATAAGTTTGGGCTACGCTCTTGTCCTATATATAACACCAAACTCATTTACTTTACATGTTTTTTGGACCAAGCGGTTGCAACTTGCCCATCACCAAGCACACTCCTTGACATCCACCGGGTGGCGGGTGCGGGTATAGTCACGAGTCTCAACATTTTATATTTTAAAAGTATTTTTAAAAAATTTTAAATTTTTTTAAATTTAAATTAATATATTTTTAATGTTTTCAGATCATTTTAATGTATTGATGTTTATTCAATTTATCAGTGACCAAGTAAACATGAGTTATTATTTTTGTCAAAAAAAAAAATTATTTTAATTTTTTTTAATATCTTCATTTCAACTCAGCTAAATTTAGATTGATTTATTTAAGTCACCGGCGAACATATCAGATCATTCAAGTATAAATAAATTAATATAAAAAATAATTTGAAATAAAACTTAGTACAGGTCAGGCTCCAAATCACAAGGTAAACTCACGTTGCCAAGTTTAATAAACTGTAATTAAACTAGTTGGATTTGACCGGGTCACTAAAAACCCAAACCGGGTCAATGTTTTTCATGAGCAATTAAAAATCCATCCTGGATGATGCCCAGTGTTTTCCGCGTAACTCATCAAGTCAAGCCGGTTTAAGAACCAAGTTGGAAATTGTAATTTATAAACAAACCATTTATTGATGATGGTGTTTATTCCTCTGTTACCGTTGAGATTTGAATTTCAAAATTCTCCACACCAAACGCCATCTCAGTCTCCGTCCTTGAAAAAAAAACATCTATTCTAGGAACCCTAATTTGACGGTGGCTTATTGAATAGCGATTTCTTTGTTTGTTATTAGAATCAATAAAGAGATGAAGCAGTCTCATCAGGTCTCAATAGCATCAAAATCATCAGTGAGGAAGCCACTGAAAGACTTATCAAATAACAATGGAAGATTCTTGAAATCTGTGAACCCCAAGAAAATATCAATGCCAGCCAAGGAAATCGGTGATAAACAAAGTGTTGTTAGGGTTCAAGAACAACAACAAGACGATGACTGTCTCGATCGCCTCTTGCTTGTCCATTCTGATCTCTCGTCTCTCACTTGCCAGGTACTTACTTACTTCTCCATTTAAGACCAAATCTCCCATGTACTACATTTTGTTTATGGAGAAAGTTTTGGTTTTTAATTGTTTCTGATGAAACTCAGAGAGAATTCAAATTTCTTGATTAATTTCTTTATTTTGTCAAGTATATATGTAACCCAATAAAGAAAATTTTGATTCTGAAACCAAGAAGCTTCAATAAGCTTAGTGCGATTTTACCATGATAGTTGAGGCAGGTTTTAGGGAAAGCATTAATGGATGAAGGGTGCACTTTTTTTCAATCATGAACCTCGAAAGAGGAGGATTGGAGCATGTGTTTTCTATTATCTTGTACGTTTCAGCCAGCTCCAAGCAAATCTTTACGCATCACCAAGAAGGGTTTAGTTAAATCTTATTGGTAGTTTAATTAATTCGGTTACACACTGTAGTGGGATATGTTTTGGTTACACTTAGTTTGCTGATTTCAATTGCTAGCTTCTTCACTTTAGAGATGTGTCAAAGTTTATTTTCAGCAGGTATTATTGAACATGTTAAATGTGGTACTGTATCTGTATGCTGCAATGCTGAAGGAATTCGACAGGATTGTTTAGTGGCGGGTTGTTTTAGATTCTTTAGTGATTGATTGCCAATTGTTACTGACATGATGTCATCCTTCGAGAATTGAGATAGAGTTCTTATTCTCATTTTGTTTCATAATTTTAAGATTTACTCTGTGTTTGTGTGTAATTTGTTTTGCATTTTGGCTTAGGATATATAACATCCTCTTTTGTTAACATATTTTAGTTTCATGTTTAATTTGTAGCTGTCTCATGCATTATTAATCTTTCAAATTACAGATAGATGAACTTGTTGCGCAAGCATTTAAATTGAAGGCCACAAGCAAAGAGGGAAGACAAGAAATTGAATCTTTTATGCATGTCTTGTCCAATATGCTTTCTTCTTTAAAGGTGACTACTCTACCATTTTCCTTCTCCGTATTTTACATCCCTTGCATACACTGTTGTGCAAATGATATAGGTATCATGTTCAATTATTGCAGCCATGGGTCCCTAGGTTTCAGAAGGTTCTTTCCAGTCATTTTGTGGAGCCTGAAAATCAATTACCGCATAAAACTGTTTCTGAAATAAATGAAGATGGAAGCTTTGATGTTGACAGCCCAGAAAAAAACTACATGGATTCGCTTATCTCTCCTTCTCCCCTTGTATCCTGGCGAGCTGGCTGCAATGTTGAGAGAGGTAGGCAACTATTTCTGCTAACACCCCTTCCTATGCCAAAAACACTATCTTCTAGATGTCAAGACTTGCCTAAATCAGTATTTGAAAAGATTTCCTTAAATCCTGCTGTTGAGCCACCATCAACTTCTACTATTTTTGGAGATGGAAATGAAGATTTGCTTGAAGACATGGCAACAAAACCGATCACAAGTAAGCCTTATGATCCCGTTGCAACTGAAGGAAAACTTGAGTGTCTTTCTTCCCCAATGTTTTCAAAACAAAACCACTTTGTTGCTATGACCCCATGCTTAAACATGTCTCCTCCAAAATCTTGTGTGTTGCTCGAAGCAATCTCTCAGTCCTCTCATAAAGGCAATTATAGGTTGCGGAAGTCCACGCCATTTCCTGTTGGAATTCATTCACACATTTCTGAATCCTCTGGCAGTGAAGGTTCTGAGGATCTGACTTTGAAGTACCCAGAGCTCTTAGGGATACAACGAGCTTATAAATCTAGAATGGGAATTAAAGATCTAGAGTCATCTCCAAACTGGTCCTTTTCACCTCCTAAAACTTGTGTTGTTTTGGAGCCACCAGTTGAGAAATCATTGGACATCCATGTTGCTGATCACCACTTGAAAGTCCATGCTCCTGTTTTGAATCAGCAAACGAATTCTACTCTTTCAAAAGAATGTGATGTTCAAGGAGGTTGTCATCAAATCAAGAAACCTTGCAATGGAGGTATCCTTTCATTTTCATAATGTTCTTTGTCAACTCTGATAGTATGTTGAACACTATCATAATCAAAGTTCCTCTTTTCCAACAGGACCTGTATGTGGCGTCTCAAAGCTATTAATAGAAAGCACTCCTTTATGGAAGGAGCCTGAAAGCACAATAAGGACAGGGAAGCGTCCTGGTGAGAATACGCTGAAGAAGGAACTTTGGACAAAATTTGAAGCAGCATCTACATATGGGTTCCGTTTGGATGCTTCTGCATTCCAAGGGACTGCACAAAAAGGATTTCTTGACATGCTTGATGAAGCTTCCTGTGACGAGGGTAAGTCTAACTGCTGATGGTTTTGAGAAAACAAATATTTTATATGATGGAAAGTTTTGACGAGTGAATCTTGTTGTATGGTATAGTTGTTTAGATTGCCAAGATCTAATGTATACTTCCCAAAAACATCTACTTCGAAGCATTCCCTTGAGTATCTTTGCAATATGAATAGAGTTCTTCCTGTGAAGAACATTGCAAGTGCAAATGCTGGGTGAAGGCGATATGTGCTTTTGGAATACAGAGCCTAAGGAGTAGCTGGTTGGTTCCCTTTTACTGTACTATCTAAAATGTAGAGAATAAGCCCTTGGGAGATCATAAAACTTACTTCCATTAAACTAAAGACTTGGTCATTACTGTAATTGCTGATTAATATGAGTTTGCACTGAAAAGTCTAAACCTTTTTCATCTCTTTTATTTTTGGCTAGCTAGTGGTTAACTGTATTATTTTTTGCATAGAATTAAAATTATATAGATGAGTCATGACAATGTCCTCGCATTAGGCAGATCGGAGAGCTTTATGCGGTTCACTTGTTGGTAGTTTTAACATATGATGAGGAGGATAACTAGTTGTTGATTGTTTTTTTAAAGTATTTTTTTAAAATATTTATAAATAAATTTTTATTTATTTTTTAAAAATTATTTTTGGTATTGGTACATCAAAATGATCTGAAAA
>Ga0325410_1000636_pt1 | contig 36766 bp, 23 predicted proteins | sample PopdelMetagenome_16_FD_206182 | JGI IMG/M metagenome (GOLD analysis project Ga0325410, IMG submission 206182) | Populus deltoides microbial communities from Bellville, Georgia, United States - Xylem-PdIQD-R3 | ecosystem: Host-associated > Plants > Phyllosphere > Stem > Wood/Secondary xylem...
ATATTCAGGTAAATCAAATGACCTATTTCAAAATAATTTTGCTACAGCTTAACTATTATTGGTGTCATTTTCTTTATAACATATTGTTTATAATCTACAATTTCTGAAAGTCTTTTTTTTAGGAATAAAAGAAAAGGAACAACTTTACACTGAAAACAAAAGTGAATATCTTGAAAAAAAAATAAAGGGCCATTTAAAATATATATTATTAGCTAACATAAACCCAGTGTTATTAAATCTTATCTGACTCAGCAGGTTAACCTAATGACCTTTTAATATGGAACTTGGCTTGAGTTGAGTTACATCAAACCAAGTGAGAGTTGACCTAGTCTAACTTGGTTGACACGGTTAAAACTTAAGTGAGACCCAGTTTGACATCTCTTAAGAAAAAAACAAAACGACATCATTTTAGATTTAACATGGCTTGCTATATGGTGAATATATCTTTATTGATAGTTTTAGAGTTGAAAACTTCATATGAGATATGATTTGGTTCTCTTGTTGATTATTCTAAAGAATCTAAACTAAAAGTATTCAATTATCTTGTTTATGCTCATGTTAAGGAATATAAACTTGGGCCAAAAGTAAGGAAATGCATATTCCTAAGCTATGTATATGGGGTGGAAGAATATCAATTATGGTGTGTTGATCTCAAGTTACCTAAGTTTATTACTAGCAGGGATGTAACCTTTGATGAGTATGTTATGCTTCATAAGAAAAAGAAATCGACTGGTATTGATGTTGAGATTGATCAAGGTACTACAAAACAGGTGGAGTTTGAGGTTGAAGCTTCAAAGACAATGCAAAAATATGCTTAAATAGATCCTGTTAAAGAAATGGTGTAGGATATTATTGTTAAAAATATACTTGAAGAACAACCTTATAATATTGCTACAAGAAAACAAAAAAGATAAATAAAAGCGCTAGTTAAGTATGATTATACTGATCTAGTTGATTTTGCCTTGAATGTTGCAAAAAATATTGATAATCATGAGCCTTTTTTAATAACTATGTAATTTCTTGCAAAGAATCTTTTCAATGGATTTTTGCTATAAATAAAGAGATTGAGTCTCTTTATAATAATCAAACATAAGCTTGTTACAACACTAAATAGCCATAAGATTATTGGGTGCAAAAGGGTTTTCAAGATGAAAGATGGAATCTTAGGGGTTGCGGATGTAAAGTTTAAAACATATATAGTTTCTAAAGGTTTTTGCACAAAGAAAAGGTATTGACTTCAATGAAATGTTATCTTTAGTTGTAAAGCATAATTTCATATTAGTATTGTTTGTTATGGTAGCTTTGTTTGACTTAAAGCTTAAGCAACTAGATATCAATATAACTTTTCTATATGGTGAGTTGGATGAGAGGATCTATAATTTGAAAGATAAGTTTAATGGTGAGTTTGAGATTAAAGATTTAGGTGCAACTAAGAAGGTTTTGGGATGGAGATATGTATGTTCAGCATTTTAGCATGCAAGCTGTAAGTGAATGAGTACTCTACTTGTAGCCCATTTCAGATTATCTTCGAGTTTGTTACCAAAAAGTTATAAGAAGAATAAACACATGTCAGAGGAACCTAATTGGTTGCTAAACATTGCATTTGATCTTCAAATATAAACCAATCAATTATTGAATTGATAATAAATTAATTTATCTAATCCTATTTTATTTATGGTTGTTATTCATATTTGAGCTAACTTATTAAGGAACTTAATTGGTCACACATATAAAAATCATTGTTCAGAGATTAAAATGAGATAATTAATCAAATGTGACTTAATTGTAAATAAGTTTTAGAAATTAAGGACTATGATGTAATTTAAACAAGGAATTATAGTTTTAGACCTAAAAAAATCAAGTATGGACTTAAATTGAATAAATTTATAAAATTATCCTAAAATAACATGTGATATTATTCAGAGGGTAATTGATATTTTATCATTTATAGGGTTTCAGATTTTTCTATAAATCGAATGCTATGTTTCTTATTTTTTATGTTGAAAAGAATACAAAAACTATGTAAGTTACATAACACATGAAAAACATAAAAGAAAAAAGCTAGCACTCAAATGTATAACAATCTCTATCTCTTAAAAGGGTTCAAAAGATTTCTCACTTTAACAACTTGTGGTTTGCGGCAACTCGATCTTTGAACAATTATTCAAAACTGAAAAGAACATCTAATCTTCTGGTAATTTTTGAATAAACCCTAAACAACTCTAGATCTGTCTAACAGTATCCTTGAGACCCTTAAAAAAAATTTAAACTCACTGTTTATGTTGTGTATATGTGTTTTGAAAAACCCAACAATAATATCTTGGAGAAATATCTAATTTAGTTCACAAAGATAGCCTAGTTTAAGGTTATGTCTAGAATTGCAGTAGACGTGGGCTCGCACTAAGCCACGAGGCTTAATTTTTTATATAAAAAAATGATATTCAAGTGTCTCAAGCATGTATTAAAAAAGGAAGAAAAATCTGTGACTCGGGTTATAGACCCGATTGGGTCAAGTAAGTTGCTTTATTTTAATTAGATGATTAAAAAATAAATAGTGATAATAAATGAACCAACTAAAAAAAATAATCATGATAACATGAAAAAAAAATCAAAAGGAAAAAAATAATATAGCTTAATTCTTAGCTGATTAAGGATGAAAGAATGAAGTTGGGTAAAAAAAGAATAAAAAAATTAGCTCGACTCAACTTGAGTTAGAATAATAAACATTAACTTTGGTAATAAGGGGAGAGCCAGCTCGCCAAACTTACACCCAACTCAAGAGATCAAAGTAACTTGATAGAAAAGAACATAGAGAAAACTACAAAGCCTATTTAAAAAAAAAATTAAATTTTGAATGATGAAATAAAAAAAATAGATAAAAAAAACAATGTCAACCCGCATTAATTTTTTAAACCTGTAACTTGGGTTGTTAGATTAAAAACACCATATTTGAAAAAGGCATGAAGCTCAATCCCCAACTAATATAATGCTAGATGATAAAATTAAAAAAATATCAAATTATACAAAAGGATTCAAAATAAAAATAGCAATTCAAAGAATAAGGATCAAAATTAAAATAAAAAACAAATTATATGACAATCACTATTTTTTAATTGAAGGGTGAAATTAAAATAAAAACTTAAAAAAGGAACCCAAAAAAGTGACACAATAAAAAAAGAGGCCCAAATTGAAAACAAAAAATAATATATTATAAATGGGGATCAAATGATGAAATAAAAAACAAATAAGAATTGTATAAAAGTGTTAAGAACAAGAATTATAAATTAAAAAAATAATGATAAAAAATGAATACTAATAACTAAAAGGAATATTCTAAAATTTTGAATGGTCAGCGTAAGTTTTGAGAGCAAAAGAAAAAAAAGAGGAAAAAAAAAAGTCTTGCCTACGAAAATTATTCCTTTGCTGCCTTTACACGTCGTACCAGTAGAAAGAAGACGCCACAAGGATTCCAATAACATGGCTAAAGGTAATTTTTATTGTTGGGAGTGCCATACTAGCTACCTAAAAACTGTGAACACTTCTCATATACTTGCGCTTATGTTGTACGCGTCAACCACTTTTTATTTAAACAATCTTTTATATTAATTAAAATACTAAATTGCCCCGTTCAACTTGATAATAATAAAAAAAAATATAGTGAAAAAAATAAAAAGCTTTTGAAAGCAAGTTTTTAAATTTTTGCTTCTAACGTAATTGAATTATTTTATTATGCTTAAAAAAATGAAAAGACTAAAAAACTTTTAGATTCCACTTTTTTTTTAAATGATTTTAAAGGTAATTGACTTTCTACTATATTTAAAAAATAATAAAAAGATAAAATTCTACTATATTTAAAAAATAAAAAAAGATAATTTTACCCTAATCCCCATCCTCAATCTAAAATATATTTTATATTAAATTAAGTAAAATTTGATTTGATATGAAATAATTAACATGACAAGTAAATTAAATTAAATTAAATTAATGATCCTATCAAACCCCCCCTTTTTTTTTATCAAATAATATAGTTTTAACATTTAAAAATAAAATTTTAAAATAATATTGTTTTAGATTTATCAAAATCAACCCAAAATAACTCACAGAACTCATTATACAGCCTTGCTTCGGGCCAAGTTCATTAAATTTGTGCATAATAAGCTGTCATTTAAGGCAAGGCAATGCTAAGGATGAGGAACATAAAACAAATGGTGTGAATTGCAAATTGTTAGGCACTGAGTGCAGGGGCAAGGGAGTATGGCATTTCTTTTGCATGTCCGAGGGAGGGCAGTGCTCTAGAGGTAGGTGATTGTGAAGTTCCAGTCTAGAGAGAGAGAGAGAGAAGGAGAGAGAGAGAAAGCTAGCATGGAAATAGAATATTCATTAAACCAGAAGTTTATTATATAAAGGTTGCTCTAATTCGGTTGAGGGCGTGAAAATCTAAGGGTGTTGGTGGGATTTGCGAATTAAGGAGAAAAAAACTTCAAGATCTCCAACTTCTCTCTCGTAACATTTTCATGAATTGTTTTATTTATTTATTATTATAAGAAGAGATATTCAACGGATCATAGATTAAATCACAAGTATAGCTTTCTTTCGATCCTTAGATCTCTACCTTTTTTTTTTTTAAAAAAAAACACGGATCCTATTTTTATTTATCAAAGAGAAGAGTGAAAGAAAATAAGATGTACTCTAATAACCTTTTATTATTTACTCTAATCAGCGACTTTTATTTTTATTTTTTAAAAATCGATATCATTTTAATTTTTTTTTTTCGTTCATGTCAACTCAAATCAATACCGGAGCTTTTCACATGTCAATTTTGAAATCGAATTGCATTTTATAATATATTACGAAATTTGGCACTAGTCCACTCTCTCTTCTATGTGGCTGCTCGCATCTATAGAAGAGTATATATTTGCTTTCACGAACTGTTCAGACAAATTATACCCAAGATGCTGATGTCTTGAATTTCAGAATCCATTTTCAATGGATTTCCAGCTATTGGTTTATACGATACGATCATCAAAGTTTGAACAACTTGCACTATAGATTTTTGTATTCTCATGCTTATCCACTCCAACAATGGATTAAACACTGAAAGGGATGTTCGATATTTATTGGATTCATGTCTGCAACAGATATTAATACAAAAAGAACCGAAAAAAAAAAGAAAAAGAAAAATAATTTACAAATTGGCAAGAGGCATGGTGAATGAACCACACAATAAAGTTGTTCTCGTTCTATCCAAAAGGGGTCCACCATCTAGCACTTTTTTGCCCTTTACCCTTTTCATAGACTATTTCGACCAATCCTATCGTTTCTCGAATCTCCTTTTTATTTCCGGTCTCTTTTAACCCTAAATGCCACACTCTTTATGTTCTGTCCTTCCTTCTCTTATTCCTGCTTCAAAGCACGTTTTTACTCACTTATTTGGCCAAAACAACCCCTTTTGGCATCTGGGTCGCTTTGATTTTAGTTCTTTTGGAGACATGGTCTATCTGGGTACTTGAGGTTCTGTTTTATTATTAAAATATTGAGTCGGTTTTGATAAATTTGGGATATTTTGGCCTAGTGGGTTTTGATTTTGGAGGTCTCGGTTAACTGATTGGTTTTTGAGAAGAGGAACTGATTTCAGAATCTGGATCTGCATAAATTTCAGTTTCTGAAGCGGGTTTTGGTTGAAGTCTGATTTTTTTTTTTGATCTTGGAGTGGTGGGTTCATGGGTTATTTGGTGGGTTAATGGTGAAATTAAAAAATTTGATTAGGAGTTTGTGTGGAATTTGAGATAGAGAGAGACAAATTGAGAGATTTGGAGATGAAGAGAGGGAAAGACTATGATAAGATAATGGGGCCTATGTTTCCTAGGCTACATGTGAATGATACAGATAAAGGAGGGCCTAGAGCTCCCCCAAGGAACAAGATGGCTCTTTATGAGCAACTTAGTATTCCATCTCAAAGGTTTAATCCTGATGTTTTGTCTCGTAATTCGAGTAATACTAGCGACTTAGCTCCTACAGGATCCTCAAGCCAGGTACTTTCTGATGTATTTATATCTGTTGTTATTTATCTTTCGATATGGGTTTTTCCTCTCTATGCGACTTTTCTAGCAAGTGATGTTTATTAGAGTTGGTTCTGAGCAAGAGAAGTTCTGGTTTGGAATTAGATTTAGTAATGATCTAGAATGCTTCTGGTTCGTTAGAGTTGGTCTTTTGACTTGTTTTAATTTCATACCATGGCTGTTATATGGTTGTTGAGTTGTTTTTGGTTGTAAATTTTATAGTTTGAGGAACCCTTTACTTAAATTGGTCCTTTTCCGTGTCATGTATAAGGTGGTTTATTTGTGTACTGTCTTTCAGAATTTCTTCTCATTACTGCTTATTAGAAGAATAAAAGCATGATTTCTATGTGGAAAGCATGCACAAGTGGTTTAGCATTATTTTTCCGTAAGCTTGATGCTATGGTTGTTGACTATGGTGAAGGAGCCAACAAGCTATTTTCTGTTTAATGAGTAATATGACTAGGTTGAACATTATTGCCATAGAAGGTAATGAATGTGTTCCATATGGTGATGCTGCTAGTTGGTATTTATGATGTCTTAACTATGAGGCATTCTTATGCCATCAGCTCCTCGGAGAGATAATGATGGTGGTTGATACTGGGTCTTTATTGGGATGTTTAAGAGAAACTTTCACCTGAGAGAAACTATTTGTATTACATAATGGTTCCCTACAAGTTTCAAGCACTGGAAGGGGTTATGGTGGTCTGATATAAACTTTTATTCTTTGGATGCGTGCATGTGACTGCTTCTTGCTTTTGTTCTCTTTTAGTAGGGATAGTGGTTTTACCTTTTCTGATCGTCATGAGTAATTGATATGCAGGGCAGTGGCCTTGAAAGACATTTTCCTTACCCTCATTATGTCCCTTCTCCAACACCCACTGATGTGGCTGAGAAATACCATTCTCGCCAGCCTGATGGAAGAAATTTGAACACTCCAGTGGCACCACTGATGCAACGAAAGAAAGTAGGTGAAGAAGATGATTTTACAGTTCCTGTTTTTGTTCATTCCGGGAAGGGTCAAGGTCAGACTAAAATGCAGACTAGTGCTGCTCAGGAAAAACTCACTTCCCTCTGCCCTACTTATTCGGGTCATTCATCGAGAATCCAAAATGCTGGTGATAATGATCATATTGGCTCCACAGGTCTCAATCTGAGACCAGACACAAGTAACCAGAGTGAAGATAACCTAGAAGTGTGTGTCTCAAGTAGTGATCATATAGCAAGACATTCCACAAATTTGCGAACAAGAGAAAAGAATGACATTCCTGAAGAAGGCAATGCATCTCAAAATCAGCAATATCGAAATAACCTTGTGTCTAATTTTACCATATTACATGAAAATGATACTTGTTTGCAACAAGAGCCTTCAGCTAGGTTGCAACCAAATCACAGTGAACATGGTGACCATGTTCCTGAGTCGAGGAGGCAAAAGGAGAAAATAAACATTTTTCAGCCTGGAAATGACTCTCATTTGAGGAAGGATTGTAGTAGTCCCAATGAACCTGAAATTGACAGCGAATGTTTTGGAGACAAGACTTGTGGGTCACTGCAATTCAGAAATGGAGACAAAAGCAATGATGCCTCTGAGACCTCCATGGTGGATTCTGTATCAGTGTTGGATATTTCTCCAGATGATGTTGTGGGAATTATTGGTCAGAAACATTTCTGGAAAGCAAGAAGAGCAATTGCCAAGTAAGTCTTCTTGCTCACTTACTGCTACTCATGATTTTTTTGTCATGGAAAATTCATATTTTAGGTTGCACAGAAAGGTTTTTCTAAATGTGGTGATTGATAGCATATTCTTATTTAATGGATGAAATTATTACAGGTTTTGACTTCGTAAAATTTTTGCAGTGTCATATTTTTTTTTTTTAAATTAGAACATGTAAAAATCTCATCCTGTTGTCTGTGGCCTTGCATTCCCCTTTGAGTATGTCTCATTTCAAAGGGAAACACAAAAATATACTCTACAGACATAGCAGATTTATTTGGCTCAACTATAGATTTAGTGAGTTTGATTTTGATGCTTTGATCTTGATGCTCTTACATTTTTATTGTGTTCTCTTAATTTGAAACATGAGAGTATGTATATTCTTTCAGAATTTATGTTCATATTTTTTGTTCTAAAAATGGCTTTTTCTCAGAACAATAAAGTAATTTTGCTATAGTTCCAATGTTATTTGTGGCTGTATATTTGTAAAAATCGCCTCTGTTCTTGGATTAGGGCAGCCTGTAATTATAGTAGTTGATTTAAGTTTACTGTAGAATTTTGGGGTTTTCCTGATAGGATTGGAAAACATAAGGTGATGTTATTTTTCCATGGGGGAAGAGAATGATAAGTGGAATCCAGGAAGGTTCTACATTTTCTTGGTCTTGGGATTAGTTTTCTTCTTATTTAAAAAATGTAGATCTATTGTTGAAATACTACATGGAATACTAACTTTAGGAACATGGAATGATTCCTTGATTTTGAACTGAAGACTTGTAAACGTGGCTATGGGCAAGGGAGAACTCACTAGTGTGGAATCCCAGGATCTCTTCGAATCTAGCATGTTTATGTGTGCAAAGGCCCTCAATAGCATTTTAATGGCGGATCATCTGACAGCAGGGAGATGGACAATACTAATTTGAAGTACTTTGTCAATGTGCCCCCGAGACTGGATCATCTAAAAAATGCCCTTTTGCTTCTGCTTTTGGGTACATTCCTGTCTCGGTTTGGTGCAAGAAGGCAACCAGGGGTGGTGGATGATCCCAGATGATATTGCTGGGCGAGTCATGGAAGAGAGAAACTGGAGAATAACTGCCAGTGTGGGATTGTTGGTGGACTGGGTGGTGAATATAATTGTTTTGTGTTTGGTGTTTTAAGTTGGAAGATTTATGGGGCCAGAATTCCTTTTGTTTGTGCCAATCTTTTTCGTGATTTTCCTGATGTACAATTTGCACATGTACTCATTTTTTTTAACTAAACTGATTCTATATCTTTAAATTTAAAAGAGAGTTGTAAATTATGTAGACGATGTAAATGCGATGCTGGCTTGAGGTCCTGTCTATTTTTTGGACTGAATATGTTTTGAGTATGCAACTATGCTTAAGAATTTATTTACCAGAAAAATGAAGAGCTGAAAACATGTATTATTCTGAACCAAAATGTTAGTTCAGTGCGTGAAGCTTCAACATTTACATTTGGATGGCTCAGTGACTGTATTCTAGTTTTGAATTCTGTGTTGTTTCTTTCTCTTTCTCTTCCTCACCCCTCCCCTCCCCTTGTGTGTATATTTCTTTTCCCATGACATTATCTTCTTGTGTTCAGTAGAATAATATGCCATCGTGGTTGTATTTGTATACTAGTGCATAATGATATGATTTCTGCCAAGTGTTTGTAAGTATAGTTGTAGAAGGCTTCAAAGTTTTGGTGGCCTCAGGGAAATAGGCATCATGGTTTTTTAGACAAAAACTAACCACTCAACTAATAAATCAAACATCAGATTTTTCATTTCCTGCAGAAAATGGCCCGTGTGAACTTTTTAAAATTTTATTTGAACCAAGTGCTTGCCTGGTTTTAATTTCTGGTCTGCATTGAGGTCTTTAAAGAATAATGCTACGTTGTGCCTGGTTGTGAACAAATGTTGAGGCAAGATGATTCTGCTGTTCCTTCTATGTGCTTACCAGAACATGTTACAAACTCTTGTGGCTTTTTTGTCCCTGATCCAACTCCTGTTACTTTCTACAGTCAACAAAGAGTGTTTTCCGTACAAGTGTTCGAGTTGCATAGACTGATAAAGGTAAGGTGGTCCTTGTTAAGTAGCTTGTTCTAGCCCGGGAATGGGTTTCGTTGAATTTATGCTTGCTTGGAAAGACAGTGCCTTTAAAAATTCTCGTTCATACAGGTTCAGCAACTGATCGCAGGATCCCCACATCTCTTACTTGAGGAAGAGGTTCATCTGGCCAAGCCTCCTATGAAGGGCTCTTCTTGTAAGAACCTTCCATCAGAATGTGCTGTAACACCTCCAGTTCATGTTGCGAAGCACAAAGATAATTCAGAGAACCCAAACCATAAGATGGAATGTTTTGCAGAGAATGCAGTTGGGCAGACACCCTTAGCTTCTGTGAAAAATGGTCAGCCTCCAAATTTCAGGCCCCATGCAGGACCGACAACAGTTCCCATGGCTGCTGACACCAAAATGGCTCCTTGGTGTTTCCATCCTCCTCCTGGACTTCAATGGTTAGTTCCTGTAATGTCCCCCTCAGAAGGATTTGTATATAAGCCTTACACTGCCCCTGGATTCATGGGATCGGGTTGTGGAGGATGTGGACCTTTTGGGCCAATTCCCTTGACAGACAACTTTATGACTTCAGCTTATGCTGTTCCAACATCTCATTATCATCAAGGTATTGGGGTCTCACCAGGTGCTCCTCCAGTTGGTAATGCTTGCTTCGCCCCATATGGCATGCCAGGAATGAACCCAGCCATCTCAGGTTCTGCAGGGTCTGGTTCCTGTGGTCAAACTGCTCAGTTTCCAGGAGGCGTATTGAGCTCGAACATGCCACATCAAAGCTCATGTAATGAACGGACTCAAAAGAGTGAAGCTGTTTTAGAAGGTATGAAGCTTCGGGCATCTAAAAACACTTCGGTACAAGGAAGTACAGGTAGTAGTCCCAGTGGCAGAGTGCAAGGGGTTGGGACTGTTCAAGCCGCTGATGGAAGAGCTGCGCTCCCACCTTTCCCAGTGACTCCTCCTTGCCCTGAGGGAGCCCCTCAGCATCAAGAGACAGACCAGCTGTCGAGAGTGATCAAGGTTGTGCCTCACAATGGTAGATCTGCTACTGAATCAGCAGCTCGAATTTTCCAATCCATACAGGAAGGGAGAAAACAATACGACTCTCTTTAGCTTTTTTTTTTTTTTTAAATGTCTGACAACTGTTGGTAAACAACATGAGACACATCTGAGTTGCTAGTGGTTCTTGGTTATTTGCTCCTCGGTTTTTTTATTGGTATAATGTGTAATGTACTCTCCTCTTTTCAGACCTGATTGTAGGCTATTTGTATGTAGATAGTCTGTAAGAAAACAGCGATGTAACATGAATGTGGCGCTCTTCATGCTGTTGTATACTTGCTTGTACTGTGCTGAAATAATTTTACAGAGTTATCATGGATCTTAAAAAGGGAGGATACATTCAGCACTGACGACTTCCGATTCTCTCTCTCACTAAAAAAAAAAATGTTGCATTTCTAAAATTTTCTTCTTTGAAGTTGTCTTCGCTGGTCAATTATCCAGTGCAGTGGAAGTCCTATCCTGTTTCAGAAACCAGGATTTGTAACATGATTTTGCGTCACTCGCGATTTCAAGTAGCTGCAAGAGCCAAGACTTGCATTTTCTCACTTTGAAGGAAACTGCCATGCCAAAATTTCACATGCAAATCTGGTGACATTCAATCCATACCACAAGTAATCTTCAAGTTTGAGCGTAATCAGAAAGAGTAAACCAACAATCATATTGTTGAGGTTTATATTCAAAATAAAGTTGATGACGGATCAAAGGACTGCTGGATGAATCTCCTAAACATCTTTTCCAAACCATATTTCAAAGAAAAACGTTTCAAGACACTTATTTTTTAGGTTTATATTAAAAAAACGTTTCAAGACATTTATTTTTTAGGTTTTCAATACTCTCATGGACAACGATAGCTTTGACCTGGCCCTCCGAAGAAAAATGTAGCTTCATCATTTGCATTCCCTGCTTTGTAATTAACTGCAGAGTAGCAATTATATTCGTCTTTCCAAACGGCAACAAAGGTAGGGTACTTGTATGACTTAGAATAATCCAGAACCCTTGGCTGTCCAATGAAACATGCAAAACCATACAATTCCTCCGCGTCATATCCACTTCCCATGGCTGTCTTTGTGTGGGGAGTTTTCCTGACATTAACACTATAAACTTGTCCTCCCCATTCAACAGATGTGGCACTGTGTTTTAGCGAAAAGAAGAGACTTCCAGGCCAGTATCCAACAGTAATGTTGTGAAATACCAGCCACCAATTGGTTGTGGTTGGATCCTATGTGGTTCCGCAGATGAAACTTATGTCAATTGCAACATCATTAGTAAATGTTTCAACGAAGATAGAAAAGAAAAGATTAATTCATTACCATGAAGATGTTGATTGGGAGAACATACTGTTGTTGAAATGAACTAGAACCGGGCTCAACAGCTCCACCAAGAGCAATTTCGGTGCTAGTTTGCACGAATCCATAACAAGTAAGGTCGAAGCAACCTGTTTTCTTGTATCCATCAACCTAACAGAAAATGAAAATGAAAGGGCATGAAAATTGTCAATAACTGACGTAGAAATATTGTTGTCTGAACATTCTTCCGCAAATATGTATTTTTCAGAAGAACTTACAGTCCAGTACACAAAAAATCTAGTCCGTGCATCACTATATTCTGCAGGGTGTACCTGGAAAGAAATTAGTAACATGGAGAGCAGAATAAGGACATCAAGCTATTTCAGAATAAAGATGACTAACTCTATAAGAACAACTGGAGGTTTACACTATCCTATTTGTTGATGAACTAACCGTCCATCCTGCTTCCACGCTTTCAAAATTGTTTACTGCACCACTCTTAAGCCAGATTTGAGCAGTAGTGAATTCAGGTAACCTTTCAACACGTGGGTTCCAGACATTTATTTCTCCACTGGCTCCAACATAATTGTATCCATATGTCAAAAGGATTGCGGTCTGGTTCAGGAAGAAAATCAATTTTTAGTGTTAGACATCAGTATTATCATAGGGGCTGATACGGAGATGATTAATATAGTATATAGCATCAGAATCACAACAAAGAAGTGGTTTTAGTTGCTGTGTATAGAGCAGGAAAGTTTTCAGTACAGGTGTGCCACTGTCATCATAAACAAAAGCATGTACCTGATACTAGTCGAAGACCGAAAAAGAAGAGAATGCTCTTGATATTTAAGCCTTTCATAGCTGTGATATATAAATTTGAAAAGTATATATGGAACATGCAGATTATTCATTAGCATAAGATTAGTGTACATGCAACCATCAAGTTCATGGGTTTTAAAAGGATGCTTACAGAACGATTTTCTGGAGTAGGATAAAGAATTGAGCCTTTGGTGTTGTTGAGGTGCATAAAGCGATCCTGAGTGGCTATTTTTTTTGTCCCTTTGAGATGTTCAGGGCTCTTTCTCCCATTAGTTCTCAATAACTCCCGCCTTCGGATTCTGCGGATAGGAATAGTTCCCTTTGGACAACTACCTCTTTTTTTCCAAAGTTGAGACACAACAGGCCGAGAATTCTCGCGTTCTCCATTTGGAGTCTCTGTTGAAGGAATAAAACTGGGTTGCATCTGCATATTTTGGGAAGCTTAGAGATAACAGTTGACACTGTCTGGTGGATTTTGGGAGGAAGAAATGAATAATAGTAAAAACAAGACCATACGCAAAGAACATGGATTTTCATGGAAGGATTCATGCCTTTTTTTAGCAGATTCACTAATCACTATTGCAAATTTAAGTACGAAAATGAAAGGGAAAGGTTTATGAAATGGAGCTTGGAGATTCACCTGAATAGTATGGTTTTTCAGAGCAGGATGATCAAAAGCAGGTTGCTTGTAGATATCAACACAAGCAATGATATCTCCATCTTCACTCTGCAAGAACAATACCAAGTGGCAATACATTAGGCTTGCTATCCATGCCTTAATAAGTCAAAAAACAAGGGGTTAATTCTATTTTGTCAAGATTTTAACATGCAAAATTGGAATAAACGCTTCCATGGATTGATGGGAAAAACAAGTGAGTTAAATGACAACCACACAATAGAAGATAACTAATTAGACATAATTGAAGTCGATCGAGGTTGTCAAATATAATCTTAATTGGTATTTTTATCACCGCATATATAATTAACTCTATATAATTTGTTTTGAGGTTTATATATAAACTCAAAAACTAACTTAAACAATATAGAAAATCTGAAAATTAAAAAAGAAAAAGAAAAGGAAAAAGAATTGAGGTTCTAAACAAATTAATAAAAAATTAAATTACCAATCCGATTTTCTAAATTGAATATGAAAGAAAAAATTTTATAAACTAAATAAAAAATAATAGTCACTTTGAAAAATAATATCTTCCTAAAATTTATTTTGTATCAATCTCCCCGAGATGGAGCAAACTAGCTCTCAAGTTAAAAAAAAAATTTGCTTTAAACTCGTGGATGTCCAATCAAACTACTCCGATATCATTTGACACGGATATCAAAAGTGAAAGATAATGAAGTTTGTTACATATCAAAACCTTCAAAAACTAAAAACATCGTAATTATAAAAAGATTTCTAAGATACTTAATTTTATTCATTTATGTCTTTATTTATTAAAAGCTATTACAACCTTTTATATAGGAAAAATAAAAAAAGTCTAATAATAATGAATCATAAAATAAAAATAGAAAAAAAAATAAAATTAACAAATAAAAATATTTATTTTCTTAAAAAATCCATGCATGTGTTATTTTTTTCTGTTTTAATGAGTATTATGACTAATAAAAACGTTAAAATAAACGCTTCCACGGATTGACAGGAAAAACAAGTGATGTAGATGATAACTACACAATAGAAGATGACTAATTAGACATAATTGAAGTCGATCGAGGTTGTCACATATAATCTTTGTAATATATAATCTTAATTGGTATTTTTATCACTGCATAAATAACTATATATAATCTATCTTTACAAGAGATTTATATGAATTTAAAAATCAATTTAAACAAGCTAGAAAACCTGGAAAAAAAATTGAAGTTCTAAATAAATTAGTAAAAATTAAAATTACCAATCTAATTTCTAAATTGAATAGGAAAGAAAAAATATATAAAAAAAATATTTTCCTAAACTAAATAAAAAATAATAATGACTAATAAAAATAATATCTTTCTAAATTTATTTTGTATTAATTTTCTTAGGATTGAGCATAGGGTAATGGAGTTTTTTACATTTCAAAACTCTAAAAAATAAAAAACACCATAACTATAAAAAAATTTAAAATACTTAATTTTATTCATTTATGTCTTCACTTGCCAAAAATTATTACAACTTTTTATATAGAAAAAATAAAAAATTCTAATAATAATAAATAATAAAATAAAAATAAGAAATAAAAATAAAAATATTTATTTTCTTAAAAAAATCCATGCATCAGTTTCTTGGATTAAAAAAAAGTCATCCTCAAGTTCATATCTCAGTCAACCACCATCCTCCATGAACATCCTTTGTATGTGGGTCATCCTATTATTGGTTCCTAACATAATATATTTGCGTGAGTTGTTTCATTTTGAGTTTTAGCATTGAATTTCTAATTAGAGCAATTCGACACACTAGAAGACAACAAACTATAAATATAATCCGGTATTTTTATCATTATATAAATATCTCTGATATAATCGGTCTTAAATAAGCTCGAAAACAACCTAATCAGCTAGAGAAAATAAAAATATAAAACTATCAATTTAATTTCTTAAACTAAATAGAAAAAAAATATCATATAAAAAAATATTTTTCTAAACTCAAGCTAATTTATTTAAGCTTATCAGCCAGAGAACAAAAAACTCTAACAATGAAATAATAATGACTAAGAAAACAATTTCTCCCAAAAAAATCTTGTTGCATCAACAAGCTAAAAAAACATGGACTAAAAGAAACAATTTCTTCTCCAACAGGTGAGATCTGAAGGGAAATTTATGAAGTACAATACAATATTTAGCCCAAAGCATAAGCAGTGAGTACATGCAATATTTTAGTGTAAAATCCAGAAGCTCTTGTATAATTCCTAAATCTTGTAGCAAAAACCTCATCTCTAGATGAGATTCATCATACATTGAGACTCGATGGAGTGACATCATTTGAAAAGAAATTGATATGAAAACAATTACGCATCTGAGGGTGTTAGTATGAAAATTAGCTGATAAGAAGAAAGAAAATCATGTCAGCACTGGCTCATGATAATGTTTGTTTGAAGACGGTGTATATAACTACATGGCATCATATACCTTAATGGTCTTGACTGCAGGTTTATTGAGAAGCTTTAACCTCCTATTGATTTCAGATTTTCTAGCTTTAGTTTTGCCATTTACTCCATTGCTCAATATGCAAAGTAGTATCAGCAACACAAGCATGGAAATTCTTTTCTCCATCTGCATGAAAATTCTGTTCTCTAGCTATCTGTTCCTCTCTCTCTCGCACTCTAAGATGAAGAACACAAATAGACTCTCTTTTCTCAGAGCAGGAGGAATTAAAGACAGCCCCAGAAACATATATAGAGGCATATGAACTCCCCAGAAAGGAAGTTGAAATTTGAAAACAGAAAACATTTTTCGGTCCTGGAAAACATTAATTACATTCCAAGCTATTTCGAAAACCTTGGATTGTATTTCACTATGATCGCTTTTTCTTTCCATGAAAAGATTACCAAATTCTCCCGCTGTAGGATTTACGATAAAGATCAAGATTTACGTCCTTTGGACAGCAGGTGATTTTCTTATCCTATAATTAGCCCTCTATGTCAGCGTAATATAACTTTTTTGAGTCGGATTTCATGACAGAGTCTAGGAAGATAAAATTAACAACTAATAAAGGAAAATGCAAGGCAAAGACAGGAAGAAAATGGACATATACAATATATGGTTACTTCATATTTTGAAAATACAAAAAAATATTCTGAAACCATCTCTTTTATGTCTCTGTTTTTATTTCTTTAACTAAACACATTTTCATCCTCGCAGTCTTGTTTTTCCCGGGATAATAACCAAATGTTATTATCATAAAACTCCCAAACGCAAAACGGCATTTATTGGAGACATGGTCAAATTCAGTTTTGCTGTTGCATATAGAAACAAGACAGGAACAACTGCATTCTCTGATTCTTAAAGTTCTTCTGCCAAGTGTTCTAAGAATTTGATTTCTTCATGTGATTATGTTTTGCAAGAATCTTTTTATCAAGGGAAGCGTGCATGCATTTACATTTGGCAAGACAGAACCTATGAGTTACAGAAGCAAAGAATCTGAAATAAGTCAATCTTCAACAATTCAGCGCACTTGGGAATTGATAAGATATTTGTTGTTGCCACCTTTTACATTACAATCTCAATTGAAGCAACTAGGCAGGTCCAAATAAAGAAATTGCATGGTGCTCAAGTTACAGCGTGGTTTTTTATGATCATCCATATTAAAACTAGAAGATAACGTGACAAGCTATAATTTATAGGATGCCATTAAATATAGCTTGAGTACAGTAAAATTTATCTTGAAATGACCTGCATCATAGCAGACATTAAAAGTTATGATCAAGGGCACAGGGGATTCTGACCAGGCCCTCCGTAATAGAACTCAGGATCTTCTATGTAATCACCAATATACTCAGCATCATAGCACCTGTACTCGTCCAAGAAAGTTGAGACCCACTCTGGGAACTTCAAGACTAGAGAATTTTCACGAATTCGCATTCTCTTGATACAACCGGAATTGCCTGATACATAATCCGGAAATTGTCCATTACCCATAGCTGTCTTAGTATGGGGAGGATGCTCCAGTTTTGAGCTGTACACTTCCCCTCCCCACTCAGCTGTTTCTGCATTACCACGCAACCAAGCAAACAAGTCAGGTGGCCAGTAACCCAGATTAATTTTCTCTCCATACTGCACCCACCAGTTGCCTGTGTTTGGGTCCTAAAACAAAATAAGATAAAAGAGAGAGATGTTTCAGATGATGGGGGGGACTGAGGTGGGGAAAAGGCCACCATCAACCAACAATTAACTTTTCTGACCTTAAATATGAAAAGGGTTATTTGATATGGGAGACCAGAAGGGACTGAAAGAGGATATATCGCTGCACCAAGAGCAATTTCACTGCTAGTTTGAACGAAACCAGGACATGTAAGATCAAAGCAACCTGTTTTCTTTGATGCGTCAGCCTGATTCCAGACAGAAGAGAAAATAGTGAATCAAGACTTGTGCTGGCTTTTTCAAAATGGATGAGATTTTAACACTGTCACTTATTCATGAAGTTAAGTAATGCTTCGACAAGCACATTTCTCTTGATTTAGAGCTTGCGTGCAACAAGATAGGCCTGGCTTGAACTTACAGTCCAATACACAAATAATCGAGTTTTTCTGTCTCCATAAACACTTGGATTTACCTGCAAAGTTGAGAAGTGTTCTGGAAAATCAGATTTTGTGCAAGAAAAACTGAACATTGCACGGAGACAACAAACAATATGCAGTTGTGTAGCTTTGAGTTATGTAAATCAAACACAGTACTAATTAACAGTGTTTTGCTAACCGCCCATCCAGCTTCGACACTCTCAAAATCATAGTAAGGACCACTTTTCAGACTAACTTGAGAAGTACTGTATTCATTATCAGATTCAACACGAGGATTCCAAACTTTTATGTCTCCCTTAACCCCTGAATAACTATACCCTGCTGTGAGCAGTATAGCCACCTGATTAGCATAGCGCAAAATTAGATACCATTCAAGTAGGACACAATGAATGTCATACATGCGTAATTAGAAACGATGTTCTATACCGAGCGATTACTCTGCTGAAGGTTTGAGCTGATGTCTTTATTGATACAAGTAAGCGGAGGAGAAGAACAAGGCTTCTTCCTTCCATAGTCTTCAAGTGAATTTGTTTTAAGCGGTACTTTTTGCGGTAATCTTCGGACTGGAATTGTTCCCTTAGGACAGCTTCCACTTTTCTGCCATAGTCGTGATGCTAAATTCATTGAAGAGTCTTGATTCTGCAATCTATTTGCTTTTGTTGTTGTTTCCTCTATATTTGGATCGTAACTGGGTGCCATCTGAATAAAAAATGAACTTGAAACAATTTAAGGTAGAAAAACAATCGGAGAAAAGGACTTCTGCTAAAGTAAATAGTAAAAATATGACCTGGATGGTGTGATTCCTTAAAGCAGGATGATCAAAAGCAGGCTGCTTGTAGATGTCGATGCAATCTATAATATCACCATCTCCTCTCTACAGGCACAAATATTGTCAGTGGTTGAATAATCTACCCGTTCCACTACAAACAGAAGAGAAGTCCCCAAATTTAGCAGGAAACTTGTACCTGAAGTCTGCTTACTGTGTTGCTTTCGAGGTGTTTTATCTTCTCTCTGACTTCCAAAATCTTCTTTCCCGGCATCAAGTTACACTCCCCGATCCCAAAACCAAAAATAATTATTCCCAACAGAATCACCATTCCTTCAAGTGGCAAACCGCGAGAACAGAAACTTCCAGCCATTTCTTACAGGAAAAGGTTACTTTAATCAATAGTAAATCTTGGAAAAAACAATGCTTCACATAATCCCCTGCCCCATTAATGAAAAATGAACTTGAATGTGATGTAATCATCACTTGATGATGATCAAATCATGCGGACATTCCAAGTACTTTCAAATTCAAAAGCACACAGAGTTGGTATGGTACACCTTCTAATCATCCATTTTACGTTTCCATCATGTCATGTGATATGCAAAATGTGAAACATGCATATACAGTAGGTTCTTGAAGAATATAATTTTGGAACATTCTGGGACCAAACTTGGAGGCTGTAGTGACCAACTTTTGTGATGAGCAATTAAGCTGTCAATAGCTTAACCTAACTCCTTTTGATATTATGTTGCAACTCTTCGGATCCCCATATCTTGACGAAGTAGGAAGAACATTTCCCAGCACATACAGTCGGGGGAATTTGACCATACAATCTTTGCCACTTGGTAATCAACACCATCATGATTCCCATCATCAAAACACGTAATTGTAAGGTGAAGTGTAGAAATCAAATTAGATCCATTTATGTTAATTATTTCTTTTCTTGCTATTTTTCATATTGTAATCCCATCAATTTATGCTAAAACCTAATCCAGAAAACATTTAAGCGTAATCCCATCAAGAACACTTGAAATCTTCAAACCAAATCACGGGTCCAACGCCTATGGTGTAAAACTTCAACAACCTGGCAACGGGATTGAAAAACTTTGGAAATTGGCTGCAGTGATTTCAACCGCGCACGGAAATATTTAGCTGAAGTCTTGTTCTCTGTTGGTAGTTTCGAAATTCTTTTTGTATATGGTTGAATTTTTTCGTAAAAAAAAATATAATGGAATTCTCTATAGCACATTGATCAGAATTTTCAACTAGAGCCAGTTTAAGTCATAGGTATCCAATTGGATCCTGTTTTTATCTTATACTGGTTTTTTTCCCCGCACATGTACCATTCAATTGTGTATTTATTATTTTTTACTAGTTTTTTATGAATTAATTCAATAGTTAATAGTTGAAAAATACAAAGTCTATGTATATTTATTATAATAACTCCAGAAAATAAGTATAGTTAAGATTAAAATAGTATTCTTTATATCATGCTATTGTAAGAAATGTCATTTTTTCAACAAAAAAGAAAGAAAGAAAGAAAGAAAGAGCATCATTTTTTCTTGCAATGTACATAAAAAATCGTTTCAACTAAAAATAATAATTCTATCATTTTTTTAATTAAAACTAAAGTTAGTTTGGTTAACTGATAAAACTAATTAATTATGATCAAATATAAAACTAAAAATATGATAAATATTAATCTAAACCATTTTTATTCTAATTGCTTATATTCTATATATAATTGAAAACTCTTGAAAAAAACTCGATAAAAAAATAAAACTTGACATGATATTGGACCTAAAATATTTATATTTATATTTCAATATTATAAAATTAAAATGTTTTCTCCTACCAAAATTACTATTATATTAAAATATTTGTGAATTATGTTTTATTAAAGAAGTCATCTGTTCAAATAAAATCTATATATAAAAAATGCATAAGGTGTATGGTGTGAATAAAAAAATTATTCAGAATTCTTTAATTTTTAACTTGGTAATATTAGCATTGTAGTTTTTATGAATTCATTTATTTTAAAGATTTCATCCTTATTATTTGTGAGTAAAATAATAAAGATATAGGCTTGAATAGAAATTTTATGTTACCTTTTGACAAATGAATTCTTTTTTCATATTAGTAGAATTGGTCAAAAGGAATAAAACTTTTAATCTAAAAGAGTAAAAAAGATAACACAAGACAGTAACTAAGGATCCTCTAAAAAAAAACTAAGGTCTATATAATTTAATAATTTACTAAATTTTATTTATTTTAATTTTAATTATATGTAAGGTGAATAAAAGTAAAGAATATAGGCATGAGTGAAGGTTTTATGAATCATTATATTTAAAGGAGTCTTTTTAATAATAGGAATGATTATAAAAAGTGAAAATACAACTTATAACCTTTTTTTTAATTGTTTATATTAATATTTTATATTTTAGTAACATCTATAACAAAAACAAATCTTGAAAAAAAATGTTATTTTTCTTTCATCTAATTGAGTCAGAGATAACATATGATATACACACACACACACACACACATAAAAGCTTTTAAACCTATTTTAAGCCTTTTTTAGAGTTTCCATGATCAAAATAAAGTGTCAATAAGATTCTACATATGCTAGTTGTGACTTTAGAAACTTATTTTATATTGTTTATAGTTTTATATGATATATAAAATACCATATGTTGAAAAACAAGATTAACCCTATGTTTTGGTCTTTTTTCTAATTATATATAAAATTGAATATTGGTATATATTTCGTATTACCATACACAAAAAAAATTAAATATTTTCTTTATATAGAATAAAAGTATTTCTTAATTTTGGCGTGTAGGATTTTTTTAAGATAAGACAATATGTTTTGTATTTACCATAAATTCCTTTTTACAATATAATTAAATATTGTTGTGAAATTAAATATTTCCACTTAGAGTCTGTATTTTTATGGATAGTTTTGGATATGTTGAGAATATATAATCTTTTGTTAAGGGTAGTAGAGAAATTCATCAATCTCGTACGTACCTTTATCATTTTATTTTTATTTTTGGTGATGAACCTATCATGAATGCATAACTCATTAATTAATTCTTAAAATCCCTAAGAGCTAAATTCTTTGTCCCTCCATGTCAAAGAAACTCGGTCTTCCTTTCATAGTGTTTATAATTTTAGTAGGCTTCGGTGTCTCTGTGTTTTGCCACATGACTGCCCTAGGTTTTTTTTTTTTTTTTTTTTTGTAAAGAGTAATATTCAGATACTGAAATAGGCTAAAAAAAACATAAAAAGCATTTCTCATGATAATTAAGATCTAATAAATCCAAGATATCCTGTCAAATCCAAATCGAGATAATATGACTGAAATAACCAAAAAAAAAGAGAATTATAACTTTTTTTAAAAAAACTTATATTAAATTTTTAAACACGTGACTCCAATCATTAAACCTGAAGCATTCAATATGGACAAATTATGAAGTTTAATTTTTAATTAATCAAATATTGAAGGAGTAAAAAAAATTCAACTATACAAAAGAATTAAAAATAGCAATTAAAAGAATGAGGATCAAAATTAAAATAAAAAATAATTTTTTATATTTGATTGAAGGGTGAAATTGAAAAGAAAAATCAATTTAGTGAAAGAACAAAAAAAAATAAAAAGAAAGAGGATCAAGATTGATATAGAAAAATCAAAACAATGTCTTAATTGAAGAGTGAAATTGAAAAAAATAATTTACAAAAGGACCAAAAAAATAAAAATCAAAATAATAAGGATCAAATTGAAAAATATAATATCATCAATTTGAATTGAATGATGAAATTAAAAACCAATAAAACTTCTATTAAAGGGTCAAGGTAAAAAATTAGAAATCCAAATAATGAGGACCAAATTGAAGAATATAATATTTGGTAAATTTTGATTGAATGATGAAATTAGAAACAAATAAACTTTTACAAAAGAACTAAGACCAGAAATTAAAAATAAAAAAAATAAGGATTGAAGTTGAAATACCAACAATCAAGAGGGTCAGGTTATTATTTTAGGGAGGTGAGAGAGAGAGAGAGAGAAAAGGCTCATAATGACAACCTAGACCACCATCGGAGATATGCATTACGCCAGCATGAAAAGGATATAGTGATGTTTTCAACAACACAATAAAAGGGTATTGTTAGAAGTCAAGAGGCGTCGTATGCACAGCATAAATGGTCTGGGCGCCTTCAATGTGCACGTCCTTTTTTTATTCAAATACCAAAGTGTTTTTAAGCTGACTTTATAATTATTAAAAAAAATCATTGTAAAAAGACTAAGAAGCCTTTTAACTCAAGTTTTTATTTTATTTTAAAGGTATTCTGGTCGTTTTACTATATATTTTAATGTTTATTATTTTTTATATTTTAGAAAATACCAAATTGACTATCAACTTATATTATAATAACCAATAAAACATTGTGAAAAGAAAAAAATGCCCTTTGACGCTAATTTTTTTTCTAAAGATATTTTAGTCGTTTCATTGTGCAATTGTGATAAGAAAAGACTTATTTGTCCCTAGTGAATTTGTAATGATTAATTAGCCTTATGAAAAGACTTTGATGCTCTTAAAAACCAGGGTTAAGTTTTTTTTAGTGAAGGGGCAAAATCATCATACTATTCTAATGAATAGTAACCCTAAGTCTGGAGTTATAGTGTTTTTCCAATGGGTTTTAATTTATTTTAATGTTACATGTTTTTGTTTAATAAATTTTATTTTAGTTTTATTTTCTTAAGAAAAGAAAATAAGATTTTTGTTAACAAAATACTAAAAAAGCTAAGCAATTTACTATCTTAATTATTGTAAGCTTCAACTAATTGTATTTTGGATTTGCATAGTGCAACTCTTTTTTTCATCAATAAAATTTTTTTTCTAATGCGATCCTTTCATATTAATTTTATTTGAGATTGGCCTTGATTATTTATCCCAATAAGCTTGATGTGGGTTTCTCACGGGATTGAAAAAGCATTTTGTTATTGGATTGACACTCTATTTTATGATAGATTGTTTAGATTTTTTATTTTATAAAAGATTAAAACTAAATGGACTACAAAGAGAGGAAGAACTGGTTGTTGGAGTCGCATTGTAGCTCCATAGCTAACACATGTCACAATGAAAGGAAGCCCCATTAAGATGATTTTAGCGCACCAAGAAAGGTCATCTTTAGAGCTAGGAGAAAGCCACACACACCACCCCCAATACAGCAACTGCTTTCACGTACGCCAAATAATTTTGCTTTCTTCGCTTATTTTGATCCCTGTTTTATAATAACTCTTCAATTAAGTATCGGATTACATCTCATCTATCTCATATATTCTCAAAGCTCTTTTTTTTTAATTTAGTCTTTGACTCTCTCGTAACTCTTCAATTTAGTTCTAAATTCATTGTACTCGGGCCCAATAAAAACCCAACTAAGGTGAGAATAAAGGAAGGGAAAAGAGAGAGACAGTCGGTCAATTAGGTTAACCTAGATTTTGAATTTGGCCCCGACTAACTAGAGGTGATTCAATATATCGACTTGTCAATATTAAAAATAAAGATTACATCCTAGTATTTTTTTTAAGTCAACCTGTATTTTTACCGGTCACTCAAGTTGTCTTTGAATATACAAAATCAATTTTGTCACATCGTAACAACTCTTATACAATTTAAATGAAACTCAGGTTAGCTAAGGAATCGAGTTAGGAGATTTGACTAATTAGGCTGGATTGAACGACACTATTAAAAAGTTCTCCACAACTTGCCTATTTTTTCATATTAAAAAAAATATCAAAGTTCAGACATCATTGTATTATAATTTTTTTTTAGTTAAATCGGGTTTTGATGAAGTCAACTTGATATATTATGAGTTTACACGTGTTATTTAAAATGAAAATTAAATTACTTACAACAATGTTACTAGCACATCGGATTTATGTCTACTACATAACATAGGCAACAGAACTAATTAATACTAAAATAAATATAAATAAATCACTATGAGTCCTCTTTATTTTTATATTTTAAAAGTGCTTTTAAAAAAATTGAATTTATTTTATTTTTTTCTTTAAATTAATATTTTTTTAGTATTTTCAGATCATTTTGATGCGCTAATGTTAAAAATAATTTTTTAAATATAAAAATATATTATTTAAATATATTTTCAAGTGAAAAATATTTTGAAAATTACAATTATATTTCCAAGCTCCCTAAAAAAGAAAAACAAAAACCCTAACAAATTTTCAAATTCAGGCTACCTATGTGGAAATTGATTGCATCTTGTGCATAAAGATGAGTCTGAGTTATCACAAATCAATGAAAAAATGAGTCACACTGCTAGGCCCTATTGAAGAAAGATCCAAAATGATTTATCGGTGCCAATCTCCTCCATCTATCTATAAACAATTATTTAAATGGAGAAAAATTCCGACTAATTCTTCTAACGATTTTCATTTTATGACTGTAATTCATGGATGAAGATATGTTAACTTTGGTATTACTTTTTTTTATTAACATGAATGTCGGATAAATTATATTTTAATTTATTTTATATATTTTAAAATTAATAATTATATAAATTTTTAATTAATTTAAAATTTATAAAATTTGCACAGGTAAGCTTTACAAAGCAAACTCAATTTAATAATTATTAGCCTATTTAAAATTATAGTTACGGTTATTTTTTAAAATGTTTTTTATTTAGAAATGTATTAAAATAATATTTTTTTTATTTTTAAAAAAATTATTTTTAATATTAGCTCATCAAAATAATATGAAAATACTAAAATAAATATTAATTAAAAATAAATAAAAAATTAAAAAAAATTAAATTTTTTAAAAACATTTTTAAAACAAATCTAAATTTTACATTTATCAGTTAATTTGGTAATTCTTTATTATGTGACTTTTCATAATTATTGTAATGCCGTAGTATATTTGACATTCGCTCCAACGTCGATACAAAACCCCGAACGCATTTCTCGTCTGACTCACCCACTCACTCACAGTACAAAGATAATCACAACAGAAAGTGAGGGGGAGAGATAGAGAAGAAGGAGGAGAGCTTGCTTTTGACGCTGAAAGGGAGAAAAAAAAATGGTGAATCACATGCTAATGATAACAGCTGATTTCGACAACATCGCTAGCCTCCAGCCTCAAGGCGGTTGCGATGATCCTGATTTCTCTTACTTCTTCAAGGTCCCCTCTCTTTCTCCTATCAATTTTTTTAACACTTAAATTAACATATGTTAGGGTTTCTTACTGTATCTGCTTCTTCAGATTCTTGTTTGGTTTGTCTTTTTGTGTGTGGTTTTATCTGCTTCCGCTTTTTCTAATGTGAATAATTAGCATAATCAGCGGTTATTTTCGGTTTTCGATTCTTTACTTCAAATCCTATACTCTTTATTGTTCTTAAGTTTTGTGTTTTTGGTGCATTTTTGTGTATTTTAGTGGTTATTAGTATGTCTGGTTGTTATTTAAATCTGTATTGTTTTTCATTTTACTTAAATTGATGTTTGTTTTTTGTTACTTTATTTTACTTTTTTACTTGTTTTTTGATATCCACCTGGTATCAGAGCCTTGTTAGCCATGGGTTAGGGATGGAATGTGAGTCTAGTTCAATTTGTTTTGGTTTGTGAAACGGGTGGATCTAAGCTCATAGGAGTGGTCCCGGTAGCAAGTCCGAGAATGCAGTGAACCCGTTGGTTTAGCTCTTATCTTGTAGGAGATCATGTTAGGGTAGCCCAAACGAAACAACAAGATGTACTCGTAGGATTTATTTCAAGTTGGTGTTAAGGACTTGATATTGCAATTCTTATGGTTCTTAGTAGTTAGTAGGTTCCTAGAATTCAATAATTCTTTGTTAGTAACCATAGTCCAGTCTTTTACAGTGGACCAATATATTTTAGATGTGTTGACCCTACAAATCATGACTCGCAATTACAAAATTCAGAGTGGATTCTTACCTCTTTTGTTAGTCTGGCATGCTGATATTTGATACTAGTACAATACCAACCAATATTTCTATATAAGGAAGCGTTCACTTCCCAAATCTCAAGAGCACATTAGGAGAAAATTCCATTCTCTTCTAATCTCTCAAAACTCGGAACCTCATTTTCTTCTACCAAAATCCCCTGAAAATAAATAGTATCAAATTTGGTACTATATTTGTAAGTGATCAATCCTGTGTTCAAAATCAATTTGTTTGTTTTTTATTTCAACTTAATTTCAATTGCATATATTTGCTTCCAGTGGCCTGCTCTGTTGCCCAATTCTTTTTTATTTTCTTCAATCGCATATATTTGCTTCCAGTGGCCTGCTCTGTTGCCCAATTCTTTTTTATTTTCTTCAATCGCATAGATTTGCATGTAGTGGCTGGCGCTGCCACCCAGATTCTATTCGTTTTTGTTAACTTTCATCAATTTATTTTCTTTGTTTGCTTTATTATCTGATATCAAAGCTGGGTTGGAATGGGCATCATTAAGTTGTAAGACCTGAATCCACCAATGGTTAGCCTAAGTCATAAGACTTAGTGGGCCCTCATATAGGACATCCAAAGTGAGAGACGTTACCTGATTGTTTCTGGGCTAAAAGGATTAAGAAGTGCCTTCACTACCTGCTATAGCTTTTAGCAAAGTGGTGACGTTGTCCAATTGGTATCAGAGCCACTAGGGTTCAAGTCTTGCTTGGGAGGAATGTGCAGCATTAAGTTGTAAGACCTGAATCACCAATAGATAGGCTAAGTTGTAAGACCCGGTGGGCCCTCCCACATACCTAATAGACCTTACTAGGTGGATGATAAAGTAACAAAGAAAATAAATTGATGAAAATTAAAGCAAGCCAATAAAAATTAGGCAGCAAGGCCATCCATTAGATGAGAATGTATGTAATTAAAGAAAATAGGGGATACAATTGGATGTAATTATGCAATTGAAATCAATCTTGGTACAAGAATTCTACATAGAAAAAAATACTGTAACATTACTGTTTAGGGTTGTTTGTTATTGTAGAAGTACTTGAACATCAAAAAATTTGTCTTCTAGTGCCCAGAAAAATTATTTTCTTTTTTACTGAAAATGATGATTTAATGGGACCAAAACTTCTGCATCTAGTTCACAATTTGTAAATGGGTCATTAGATTCATGTGAAGAATTGGAGACAAAATCTGCCAAAATATCTTTGCATAATCTAAAAATATTCTTCTTTGAATTTTGCGGCTTCTAGCGGTGCATCAATTGAAGATTTTTGTTGGAGAGAATGATTGGTTGATACTTAGATGGTTTTAGATAATTGGGGATTTTTCAAAATCCATGCACAGGTCCATAAAATACTAAAATTATAACAAAATTGGAGAAGTCTTGGAAAAGATACTTTCTTTGGAATTGGTTGCAATTTATCGCCAAAAGTTTGATATCCTTCCGGAAGAATTTCTAGGTTGGTTCCAAATCAGGACCACCATTAAATGAACCAAATTGGGAATTGGATTTTTGTTCTTGATTTTCATTAAAACATTCAAGAGTGCTTGAAATGTTGATTTTGAATTATAAAGGTATTAAACTAGGCTTGTTCATGGTCCCCATAATTGAATGTTGGGTGGCTTTTTAGCTTCGTGTTATTTTGGTTAAAAAAATTTGGTATGCTTTTGTTCGCTTTAAGGAATGAATGGGTTACAAAATTGGAATGGCCTTTTTGTGTATTGTTTTTGATTTTGACTGGCCCAATTTCGATATATTTTCATAATAATTTCAAGACTTGCTTATATCTCAAGCTTTGAAATGCCAGTTTGGGGGGGAAATATTTTTGGCAAAAAATCCTTGGATTGTTACGGTTAAACCCATGTTCTATTAGCAAAATCTTTTGAAAATTTTGATTTGAAAAATATTGTTGAAAATTGTTTTGTTTCTGAAAATTATTTTGAGGGGTTTTTGAAGTCACCACCTGAAAACAGTTTGAAGAGGGGTATTTGACTATTTGGAATTTAAAACCATCACACCCTTTGGATTTTGAAAGATTTTGATAAACTGATTTTGATTCATCAAGTTCAAGATTACTTGTCTTGATAGAAATTTGTTTGTCATGCCATGAGGAATCTTCTTTTGTTTTAGCAAAAGAAGACACTAATTATTGGAGTAACAATTGGGCTTTTAACAGAAGAACCTTTATTGTACCTATGTCAACAAGTGTTTGGGTATTATTTGGTATGGTCGAACAAGAGGCTGAGGAACTGGTTGAATTGTTAACTTCCAGTGAGGAAATTTCATCTTCATCAGAAATCATTTGAGCCCATGTTTTGACTTTTAATCTGCTTTTTTTTTATTGCGAGGGCATAATGCCCCTTCCTTTGCTTTGTTGTTTAGGTGGCATCAGGTCATCTTCCTTGCAAAAACTAGAAGTTTGGAAAGGAATTTGAATCTCCTTTGCTTTTGCATCAATCTATTTGGGTCATACATATATATTGTATAATGTTTAGAATTTTTATGGTTTTTTGTTTCTATTTTCTGTTCCTTTTGTTATTGAATATAGTCACTAGTGAGATCTGCTAGGTTGTTTGTTGATTTATATATTTATTTATATGTTTTGCTTGTTGGAGATGTAGATTAAATGTGGAAGGTGTGGAGAGGTGAGCCAGAAAGAAACATGTGTGACTTTGAATGACACTGTTCCACTTCTTCAGGGAAAGGGAACTGCTCATCTCATTCAAAAGGTAATCTTTTGTTTCATTGCTCCTTTTATTTTTGTAAAATCAATCACACAAGCTCATGCGATTAGCTAGTAGTGGAATTGATTTATTGAGATGGAGAGTTTGTTTAGTTCATGAAATGATGCTCTGGTTGGTTGCTGGGAATGAAAAAGGGAAAGTTGTGATCTTGAAAGCACAGCATTTGCCATGGTGTTTCATAGTACTGCTCTGTTGATCTTGATTCTATGTTTTCTTGGTTTTTTTTTCAGGTGTAATGTGATTCAAACATAGCTAGGACTTTTGTTATTGATTTCTTGTCGTGACCATTTCACCTTTGCAGCAACAAAAGAAGCTGTTTAAATTTCTTGAGTTATGTTTAGTCATTATCTGTGGGATCAAATCTTGTGAGAATTTTTAAGCAACAAGATGTTATTATTTAGGTTCTTGAGTTATGTTTAGTCATTATCTGTAGGATCAAATCTTGTGAGAATTCTTAAGCAACAAGATGTTATTATTTATGTTTTTCCTGGTGTTTTATAATTAGTGGCTGTGGTATTAAGCTTTGAAAGTATTTAAAATTTTGATCAGGAAACAGGGTGGTATGTATTTGAGCTAAATAAAGCAAACTATAATTAGAGATGTGCATTGAATGATCCTTGTTGTGTGAAAAGCAAATGAATTGCGTAAATTGTACTTGCTGTTTCATAATGATTGTTTGTGACTATTTATATGTTGGTAGGTTTGGGGAATAGATAGTAGTTTGAGTTATTTGGCTGTATCAGCTTACTTCTGTCCTTGGGCATCATGTAATGGCAGTATTTTGTATGAAATATCATCTTCAAATGCTGAATGATGATTCTATGAGCCTTTTTTTTCGTGAACAGTGCAAGTTTTGTGGGAGGGATGGAACTGTGACAATGATCCCAGGCAAAGGCAAACCACTGACCCAGGAACTGAGTGAGGGAGGAAAATATGCCCCATTGATGTTATTTGACTTCAGAGGTTATGAGCCAGAGGGTTTTGTATTCAGTGGTGCATGGACAGCTGAATCTGTAAGTTTCTTTTCCTGAAACTCTCTTACTGAACATTAATCATTCAAAAGTATGGATAGTTTGTGGATTTGTGAAGTAAAGGACAATGTGACTCAGGTGCATTTCTTTTGTTTAATCCCTTGGAATAAGAATGGATCATTAAAGGAGGATTGGGATCTAATCCAAGCCATTGGTTGAATATCAACAGTTATGATTTCATTCGTACAAATTATTGCGTGATTATAATTTTTTTTTAAATGGTATTCACTTTATTTTGTGAAGAAATCCTAACCATTGATTTCAAATCAATGGCTTGGATTTCATGAACATGATCTATTGTGTTCCTTGATCCAAATCCATTAAAGGAATAATGTGCTCAAGCTTTTTTCTCCATCATTGCTGGGCTGAAGGAGCATGCACTTACCATTTTACTATCAGACTTCTTATTTGCAATGCTATTTTGTTTTTTTTTCCTTTCTTGGTTGTCTTTGAACTTTGTGCTGCATATGAACATTCAAGACCCGTTTGCATTAAAACATTCTCAAACTGGGATACATTTATATGGAAGAAAGCTTTATATCCAGGGTGGATTTGAAAAAAATCTGATCAATCTCGGTGCCCATTAATGAGTTGCAAACTTGCAACTAATAAGATGGAGAAATTTATCATGCATTGTTATAGAATGCAAAAACCATGTGTTCAAGCTAGATATGTAAGGGAATGGAACTGGTAGGCATAACACATTAGTGTATTCACCATTTTATCAATATCTTAAATTTGACATATCTTTTGTCGTTCAAAATAGGTTTACATGCTTGGTGAACACCAATGATTTTAAATATACTTCATGTCAAAACTAAAGGTGGACCCTCTTCCCTCTCTGTTTACAATGAATTGCATGAGATGCACCTGTGTATGTGTGTTGAGGTGGGGTGGGAGAACAACAGAACAGAGTGATAAACAACAGGTTCAAGAACTTAAAGAATGGAAAATTGCTTTTTCTAAGTCTTTGGTAGTTGAAATTTGGATTCATTATAGACCCTACAGCTTACGGAACAAAAACTGGTAAGATTTAAATGAAACCAGCGAATTTCTATCCAGCAGATGGAACCACAAACATTTGTTTACTTTCTTTGTTAAATAATTGGTGTAGCTCTTATGATTCTTATTCTTTTATTAATAGATGAACTTTGCTACTGCTATATTGTGTATGGCTTCAGTTGCAAATTATCCATGCTTCTTTTTTGTGAACTAATCTTTATGCAATATCTTGAATCACTACATGTCTGGAAGTGTTCAGTGTCTTTTCCTTTTCTTGATAAAGATTTCCAACTTATAGCAAGTCATTTTTGCAGATTGCAGGGACAAAATATGAAGACATTGACTTGTCTGGAGAGGACTTCAACGAGTATGATGAGAAGGGAGAGTGCCCAGTCATGATATCCAACCTCCGTTCCAAATTTGAAGTGGTGAAGTAGAATGGTTGTTTTTCCACATGAACAGTCTCGGTAAATAAGAGTAATTAATCTCTTGGTGATGAGGTAGAAAAATCATTTGACTACGGTAAATATAGTAGGCCATGAGACCGATGTCTGGCAGTGGATTGATGCTCTATTTCAAGTTTCTGAATGATGGTTGATTATCTGCCAAATTATCAATGAATCACACCATGGTTGACTTTTGTGAAACGCGTTTCTTGGTTATATTTTTCCAATAATGTTTATGATTTGCTTTGATGCCTATTGATCTTGTATGCGGACCATCAAAATTTATTGGGTCTTAACTCGGCATGGAAACTCTGCTGAATTGTCGAGAGTGACAAATTTTCTCAGCACCATATTTTGTTGAGTGCGGAAAGGCATGTGGAATCCGTGGCATGGCTTGTGACTTGTGAGAAATAATTACTGTTTAATTATCTTGCTGAGTTCCTGTTAAAGAGACTTGCCGAAATTTTATCCCATGCTTGATTATATTTTTATTATCATTATCTTACGTTCATCACTAGATGGGGAATCCACGATTCGCTGCGTGTCGGGCTGAAGTTTCTGTAATGTAAAGATTCGCTGTTTGCGGGTTGAATTTTCTGTATTGTAAAAAGAAAATGTGAAGTGTATAGAAAAAAATTCATAATTTGACATTATATATATAAAAAATTACAATAGCCAATTCTCAAGAATCCAAAAGGATGAAAAAAAAACAATAAATAAAAAATCAAAGAATCAAGTTTAAATTTAAAATTTGATAAAGGGATTAAGAATTTAAATTTAAAATCAAACACATTCAGGGTCTAATTTTAAATATCATCGGATTTTAATTTAAAGGGTAAAATTAAAAAGAAAAATTAAATTCTTAAAAAACCTAAATAAAAATTAAAAATTAAGAAAATAACGACAAAACTTGAAGAAATTAAAAAATAAGATTATGGATTCAATAATAAGATTAAAAAAAATAATAAAAAGACTAAAAATCAAACTTATAAATCAAAACAATGAAGGTCAAATATAAAATGTCATAAAATACAAGGATAAAGTTGATTTTTTAATCGTCGGCATGAAATTCAACGGGGAGAAGAGAGAGAGGAGGGAAAGAAAAAAAAAACAGTCGACGATAAATTGCAACTGCAAACATCACATGCTTCGCCCCACATGAAAAGGGGCGTCGTGCAGCTTCAAAGGTCGTAGCAAAAGTTGGCGTTATTCCATCAAACGGTAGCTCATGTGCTGCTCAAAGAGCATGAAGCTGTTTCACACAGTGGTGCGTGCTAGTAGCTTTTTTTAATAATTTTAAAAGATAGAAAAATACTAAATCCCCCATAATCTAACTTAAGAATAAAATAAAAACCTTAAAAAATAATAAAAACACCCCGAACACAAAGCTTAAAATTTTTTATTTTAATAGGAACGTAGTCAATTCAATTTTTAAAATAACATAGAAAACTGAAAACGCCCCTTAAGCCCCTTAAAGTAATTAAATGAAAACATGTCATTTAGTAATTTTACTTTGTTATAAAAATATGAACGCCTTTTATGAATTTGACAATGATATTTGAACTTTTATGAAAAGATTAAATTATCCTAAGCAAATTGTTTTTATAGGACTTGGGTAAAATAAAAAATTTATTGTGAAAAATACAGTAAATTGTGTGCGTGTGTATCAAAAGACTTAGGATTTTTTTGATAGTGTAGTAGAGGTTGTTTTTTAAAATATTTTTTAATTTAAAATATATTAAAATAATATTTTTTTATTTTTGAAATGGACATCAAAATAATCTAAAAATATTTAAAAAAATATTTAAAACTAAAAAAGTTCAAAATCACGGTTGGACCAGTAAATTATTTTTAGCATTTTGTATAATGTATGCAATTATATTAGCTTCGAGGAGGATGGTTTTATACAGATGGTCGACTTGTTCCAGCAATATTCCCGTGAGGTGCTTTGAAGAATTCATGCACTAATGGGAGGAGGATAGGCAATTCTTCGAACCTGTTTGGCTACGCTGTGGCGTCCATATTTTTTGTGGCTAAATTATATAAACTGTTTGGTTAATTAATAAATACTTATTACTGTACATGAGGTCATGAAATACTATGTTTAAAACGCAAAAAAAAAATGAAAAATAACTAGGAGCTGCTTCCTGCACGTTTCAAGAAAAGAACCATGCTTTACTGTTCACTGAACAATTTTTTTAAAAAATAATTAGTGCAATCAATTAATTTCACTCGCATTGAACATGAACAATAATTTTTTTTGTTTTTTTTAAATAGTTTAAGGTGAATTAAATTTACTTGTAATATAATCTCAATTTTATTCCTGATAATATTTTACCTAATTTTATAGTTATTATCGGATGAATTTTGTACATAATGAAATTGTAAATAGTTTAATGAAACAATAATTTTTATATATATATAAAGTATAATTTATTTCATAATATAATAACAATAGTTAAATCCACAATATTTAAATTAAAAACCATCAATATTAATATATATTTTTTAAAATTATTTTATAATTTTAATTTCAAAAAAAAACTTTTAACTTAACACATTAAATTAATTTTTTTTCCACCTTAATTCTTGTGGTCTCAGCAAACAGTAGTATTATCAACTCTAGCAAAATAGGTTAGGCGTCTCTTTCTGCTTTTTTGAGACGGCTGAAGAAAGTTAAGTTCGAGTGGCAGACATAGGCATAGCACCACCTAGCTCACCTCACCTTCCGTGCCTAAAACGCTAGGATGGCAACGTGGCACGAGTCTGTACCTCTAATGCATCCAGCCACTCGTATTGATGACTGGTGACCAGTTAAAGAGTGGTCAACCCGGCTGGCTACTTGGATGGGATACCTTCCTTACGTTATCTATCTCAATTAAATTGATATTTAAAAAAAATAAAAAAAAGTTAAGATAACATAATTTTTTTAAAAATAGTTTAGATTTAGTTTTGACTATAAAGTGAAATATCCTACTGGATTATTCAAGTTTGATCATATTAATTTTTACTTAGATTTTTTTTTTATATATATATATATATGACCCTAATATATTTTTTTGAACTGGTTCTGATGATGTCGAGATGTGTGGTTTGGTAAAGTATTTAGATTCTTGTTTCACATCACCAAAACGAGGACATTTTGTTTCTTTTGTTTGTAGAAACTGTTAGCGTTTTCAGATATATACTAGGTAGGTTATTATGTAAATTAAAAAATAATCTGGATTAACGATAATATATGGTTTAAATTTTTAAAAATATTAAGATAGTAGTATATTAAATTAACACTGGTTTATTTTGTAAAATACGTAATTTAGATTATAAAATTATAATAACCTAATAAAAAATAAATTAAAATAAATTAATAATATATAAATCAAACCGAAATACATCACAAAGAGACCGATCAAAATAAACTACATGCCTTTAAAAAATTAAATGATATTTTTTTAATTAAATATTGAGATGACAATATTTGAATCACCCCGTGTTTCGCGGCTTAACTCGCAAATCTTAACTCAGCTCATGGACTTAAAAAAAAAAAACTATTTCTTATTTAATTATATTATAAAAATAGAACTATCAACTCATTTTCACCTAAATTGTCTAATTTATCAATTCATTTTCACCTAAAATATCTAATAAACATTCATGTATCGCCAGCAAACCAATTTATCAACCCACCCAAGTAATAGTTTAAAAATATAAAATCAAATTGATTAGAGATTTTCTCTCTCAACCCCGATCTATTTTTTACAGCAAGATCAAGGTTCAAAACAACATTCATGGAACTCTCATTGAATGAAATACTTTGACACCAAAATTATTTTTCTTTACTGTTGTAATTTAGCTATTTTCTCTTTCCTCTCATACTTACTGGGATTGAAATTTATAAAAAAAAAATTTATCAAATTTAAAATGATAAAGTTATAGGGACTATAAAGATAGAAAACGAAAAGCGCGAGGATGAAAACATCTTTTCTCCTAATTTTACATGGACTACGAGTTTCTCCTTGTTTTATATTTCGGTTACCGATCATTTAATTTTTATCTCCTAATAATTGTTGACAAATTAGATGTTAAATTGAGCGCAGAAAGATATAATTAAAAAAAAAATTGAGAACGAATTGGAAAAAAAAATCTCGGGTATATTTCTGCTGTAATTTAGAGATTACTTGTTATCAAATATGACATTAATTTCTCCAACTGTCAGTCGTAAAACCGAAATTAATTGTCACCGCCACCTCAAATACAAAGATTTCTCTTAAAACAAAGAAAAGATTACCGATGAAGTGTTATTTGTGAGTGTGGTTGGAATATATTATTTAAATATTTTTAATTTTTTTAAAAAAGTTTAAATTAATATTTTTAAGTTTTTTATATACTAATAAAAAAAATATTTTAATTTATTAAAAAAAAACAAATACTTCAAAAAAAACAAACAGCACAGGATAGGCACGAAGCCGAAGCCGAAGCTGAAGCTAACACTCTCACTTCTATAACCATCCGCGTGACAAAACATTCTTAAAACTCCCAGATTTCACATATCATCAATCTCCCCTTCCT
>Ga0325410_1000641_pt1 | contig 36652 bp, 16 predicted proteins | sample PopdelMetagenome_16_FD_206182 | JGI IMG/M metagenome (GOLD analysis project Ga0325410, IMG submission 206182) | Populus deltoides microbial communities from Bellville, Georgia, United States - Xylem-PdIQD-R3 | ecosystem: Host-associated > Plants > Phyllosphere > Stem > Wood/Secondary xylem...
CTGCTCGCATTATTGTGGGTTGTTGCATGTGTCTGCATGGTCCACGATTTTCAACTCTTTCAAGCATGTGAGAGGAGCAGATTTTGAAGGCATGAGTTTTTGTGCAAGTGCCGCATACAGGGGGGGCATACAGGGGGGGCTGGTTTATTGTGAGAAAGCAAACCCAGCCTCCATCAATTAGTTCTTACTAGCTTTTATACCAGCGCGATGCCGCGGGTTATTTTTTTAATATAAAAAATATTAAAAAAATTAAAATTTAAAAATCTTGGGTATTTTTACAAAGTTATACTTAAGAATTTTGGATTTGACTGCAACGCCTCATCTAAGAGTAATATTTATAATATTAATAATAAAATTAAACTTGCATGATCCAAGTTTAAGTAAGTCTGGCTGTAACACCAGACCCAAGAATACTGGATGTGGGTCTGACTATAAGATCGTGTCATAAAAGTGTGATAATCAAATAGATTAATTAAAAAAAACAAAGAAAAAAATCAACAGGAAGGAAAAAACTAATGAAGAAAAGGAAAAAAAAAACATTGAATTAATTGGGTCAACCTTTTAAACTAGGTTATCCTGTAAAACTTGAGATTTGCGTCATGAAAGTCTGATAACTAAATAGAAAAAAAAAAATGACGGGTTTACTTAGAATTAACTGGGTTAATCCATTAAACCAAGTTAACCCATCAATTTCAGGATACGTGTCATGAAAGTATGAAAGTCTGATAATTAAATAGAAAGAAAATAACTTTAACAAACTAAACTAAATGAAAAAAAATAACTTGTCAAATTAGGTTAACCCATAAAACCCGAGATTCGTATTATAAAAATCTGATAACTAAATAAAAAAAAATTAACATTAACAAACTAAATCAAACAAAAAAATTCATGAAATAAAATAAAAGGAAAAAACAAAAGAAAAAAACAGTTATATAATATAATACAATATAATAATAATTATAATTATAATGAAAAAAAGTGGGGAAAATTTAAAAAAATGAAAAAAAAAGTGGGGAAAGCTAAAGCTAAAGTTAAAGCTAAATTCTCAACCAATTCAATATTGAAAAAATAAATTTAACAAAGATAATTTTAAAAAAAAAACATGTGGGGGAAACACTGTAGTCAAACAAAAACCATGTAAGGGAAACACTGTAGTAATCCATAGTATTTTTTTTTTAAAAAAAAGCTACAAAGCTAATCTCTCAACAAGCTCAATATATATATATATAAAAAAATCGACAAAGTTTATCTAAAAAAAAAGAAGTCAATTTTGGGTAAAAGAAATGAAAAAAAATGCACAAAAAAGGAAACAAAAACGAAAAAAAAAAACACGTGGGGAAAGCTACAGTGTTTTAAAGAAAAAGATAAAAAAAAACTAAATTTCAACCAGCTCAATGGTAAAAAAATAAAATCAACAAAAATAATTCTAAAAAAACAAAACAAAAAAAAGAAAATATGTAAAAATAATTTTGGAAAAAAGAAAAATAAAAATAAAAAAAAACATACGGGGAAAGCTAAAGCTAGATTACCAGCCGGCTCAATATTGAAAAAATAAATTTGATAAAGATAATTTTAAAAAAAAAATATATGGGGAAACACTGCAGCAAAACAAAAACTATGTAAGGGAAACACTGTAGCAATTCAAATTGGTTTTTTTTTTTTAAAAAAACTACAAAGCTAAATTCCCAACCAACTTAATATAAAAAAATAAAATCTACAAAGATTATTTTGAAAAAATAATAATAAAGAAATCATTAAAAAAAAGAAAACATTGTATGAGAATATTATAGCAATCCACAATGTTTTAAAGAAAAAAACTACATAGTCAAATTTTCAACCAGTTTAATATTTAAAAAAATTAGCAAAGATAATTTTGAAACAAAAAATTTTTTAAAAAAAGAAACGAAAAAAAGAAGAAAAATCAATTTTGGGTAAAAAAAAAAGCAAAAAAAAACAAGTAAAAATAAAATAAAAGCAAAAAAAAAAAAATGCTGCTACAGTACATTTTAGAGTATTCTATAATATAATGGTCGTTTTGCATCTTTTTATATATTATTTTGCATGAAAAGATCAGGTTAGTATCCTTCCTTTGACTCGGAAGTTGTTGGAATACGAAAATCGAGTGTTGCTAAAATAAAAAAATATATATATTCTTTTTTATTATATCTGTTGTCCAATAGAATTTTCAAGGAAAAAGCGAGAAGAAAAGATTTCAAGAAAAACGAAGAGGGGGAAGACAAAAGAAAGGCTATGCTCGTAGCCTAGGATGTCTAACAAGAATGAAGAACTAGGGTTCTTGTCTTTTAAGAACCTCCAAATTGGCTTGAAATGATTAAAGGCTCATAATGATAGGTAATCGTCCTTCATTCACTTGAAATTCAGCCATGGCGTCCAGCTGAAATCTCTTCATCGTTGTCTTCAAATGTTTTGGTCGTATGCAGAAATGAATTTCAATTTGGGGAATCTGGTTTTCTGGTATTAGGAAACTGCCAGCCTTAGCCTGTGACGGCACCCTGTCTGCATTTATTGTATGGACGGGTCATTTTCAAACTTTTATGGTGGTGAAGAGCTTCTTTATTTTCTTCACCTTCTTTATTGTCTTCACCTCTCTCTCTCTCTCTCTCTCTCTTCAATCATGAATTAATGTGCCCTAAATAATAATAATTACGTACCTGGCTGGGCTCTACTGGACCGCAGGACACGTATACCATGTTGCCTTTGAGGAATTTTTTTTTTAAATAACACGGTCTGAAGAAAGTTATTAGGGAATAGTTTTAAAAAGTTTTAGGGAAATAGAATAATTTATAAAGAATTGTTATTAGAAATCATGATTGGTGAAAAACTGTTATTTAGAATAATGGTTTAAATAAAAATTATGATTTAGAATCTTGGTTTTAATGTAATCGTTATTTTTAATAGCGGTTTTTTAACCATTGTGATTAAGAATAGCACCTTCATAACAAAATCGTGATTCTAAACCGTGTTTATGATGCATTTATAAACACCTTTTTTTTCTCCATGGCCGTCGCTCCTGAAAGAAAAAAACCCTAGAAACAAAAAAAAACTCAAGAGAAAACACCGTCCAATCCTTTGCCTAAAACACTAGAATCATCTTTCCCTTGTCTCCACAAGTATTTCTACCACTTTTTTTTATTGCAAACCGCCAGCCCAAGCTTCTATGTCTAGCCTCTCTGTCGCCATAACCGGTGGAACTGCCACTTACGCATCACAAAATCAAGGTAAAATACTAGCATTATCTGTTAGTTTGTTGGGTTTAATTATTGAATTGATATATTTTATTTTTTGATTTAATTAGGTATTTATGTTGTGTTTGATAATTAGATAATTTTAGGTTTTGAATGTTGCAATTATGTGTTTTTAATATAATTGATGGGATTTATGGAATCAATCATGCTTGAATTAGAGAAATTAGAGTTTAAATTGATTATTGGGTTACTTTTCATATTTAATTATATTGTTTGAATTGATATAAATTTGATTTTAATTGATGCAATTAAACTAGAGCTTGCGTTAAGTTTTCGTAAAAATTATTGTAATTGTAGATTTTATTCAATTGAGATCATTTTCTTTTTATTTAATATTCAATTCTCATAATTTATTTTTTAATTGTAAAAGTTATTCAATTGATTAGTTGTAAAAATTATCGTAATTGAATTTTTAAAATTAATTATTGTTTTATTGCTATTATTATGGTCTACTTAATAACAATTTGTGCTTGTATTGAATTGTGAGATAATTTGTTTTTGATGAAATGAGTATTTTTATTTTACATAATATATCTTCAAACTTTTTTATGTTGTGTTACGGTGGTACTACTATTCCTGATACGAATATTGTAATATTATAAGTATTTGTTACTTTTTATAGGTTAATTGTCATTTTGATTTTAAAATTGTCTTACATATTATGCATTTCCATACTTAGTTTATATAAGCATGATTTAATATCGTCAATTAACAAATAAACATGTGAACAAGTTGTTTAAAATTTCAAATCATCCATTAACAACTTAAAAAATGCACATAAATAAAAACAATGTTTAAAAAACACATGCATTAATTTGGGATTATAATTAACAAATAAAAATGATGTTAAAATAGCTTATCTTTCAATTATATGTTTGACGTTTGGTAATTTATGGTTTTGTTTGGCCATTGGTTGTGGTGGTTTAGACTTTGTGGTTTTGTTTGGACTTTGATTGTTGTAGTTTAGACTTTATTTTATGTAAAATTTTAGGTTGGGGTGGGCTGTGTTGCTTGACACAACCGTTATTGATAATAGTAGTTGGTTAACAGTTGTAAACACCCGCTATTGTCATTAGCGGTTGTTTAATATAACCGTTATTACCATTAATTGTTGTTAATAAAATCATTTTTTTTTCTAATAACGGTTGAGTAAAAAATATGATATTTCCCAAATACTTTTCTATCTTGTGCTATTTCATAATATTTTTTTTAAACCATGCTAGTTTGATAAAAGGCCCGCCTTTGAGACCCCTCATCAAGCATTCAAGGTAGGAATAATGCTAAAAATTATTGGCAAGATTCAGAACACTGATCATTCTTCGCATGGAAAGGTGTAAATCGCTCATTATATGGATGTCCTTATTGGGATCAAATATTAATATTTTTTAGCACCATTGCATGTAGTGGGTGGGCAAGACCCACCACCTTTAACATATTAATGACATAATCGAGACATAATGTTTAGAGGGACCAATTGGCCTTAGCCGCTATGCATAATCTATAATTCGTAAAACCAATGACTGATGGACAAGTAATCATGTTCTAAAAAACCCAAATAGCTTATGAGCAAAGTATATATGTTGGATAATCGATTAATCTTTTGATTTTAGCATTCTAATCCTTGTTTTTTTTTTCCATGGTGGCCGGTAGTTGGTACATGGTACCTGATAGGCCAAAGTAGCTAGTGGCTGATACCTGTAAAAAATCTCTTTTGATAGATTTAGAGACTCTTAGATACTTAAGTAAATATCATTTTAGAGAAAGAAGACAATGATATTATAGAGAGATATACTGTAAAAATAACTATGCAATAGAGAATGAAGATTGTGAACATGGAGTTTGAAAGATTCATGATGTATTTATAGCTCATGATGTTGGGTTCCTTAATGTCATACATGCAGCGAAAACAATAAAACAAAATTATTCGAGAGTCTCTAGGATTCTGTTAGACAGATCTAAAGTTATTTATGGATTTATTACTTGAAGATCTGATCTTCTTTGGCTTTGAATAAATCTTTAAGGGTTGACTTGTCGCAAACCACAAGTCATCCAACTATCCAGCCTCCAATGGTAATCAACACGAACCACCAGTGAGAAATCTCCTAGATCCCTATTTAGAAGAGATGGATTGCTATGCTTAGAATGTTAGCTCTTTATTATATGACTTATATAGTTTTTCTAACAGACAACAACTAAAAAATAAGAGGCATAACTTACTATTTATAGGGAAATCTGAAAAACCCTATAAATTAGCAAAATATCAATTTGCACCTTGAATAACATTCATATATTAATTTAGGATAATTTTAGAAATTAGCTCATTCAAGTCCTTACTTGATTTTTCTAAATCTAGAAATATGATCCCAATTTAATTTTTAACTAATGGTTCTTAATGTGTTTGACTCATTAGGTTTCTAATATGTTAGCCCAAATATAAATTGTAATTTTAATTAAATAAAATTTAAAAAATTAATTTATGATAAATTCAACAATTTATTAATTTATATTTGAATATCAAATGTATCGTCCAACAACGTGTTATGATCCCCCAAATATTAAAAAATTCATTAGTGATTTGACTTCACCTTTCAGTGACCAGTTTCTCAATGTAATTAATATCTTTACATCAATACTGTTTCAATTTAACATTAAAGCATGAAATATATCTGCTATGTTAAATCATGTTTGTTCTCTATATAATAGTCATTGATCATTTGAATAAAATCTGAAACTCTTCATATTTCATTCCACCTTGGCCAAGGATTTCTTAGTAAATACTATTTGAATTTAGATGTAACATTTTCCCTAATTCATTTAGGGTGATGAATCCTCTCTTGATCACTCAAGTACCCTCATATAGTTCATGTTATATCCAATGTCTGCCCCTTCATTACTTTGGTTAAAATAACATGTAACAAGATCAAAACATATTATTCTCTATATAAGATAACATAGTGATATCAAGTCTAAGGATTACTTATACAACCGTTACATGAGCCTTTTTATAGACATAAATGATTTCTCCATATGAAATTCTCATGCAGGTCAATTAAATATACATGTTTTATGGCAAGCACCTACATATCAGTTTAGGTATCATTTATATCTTAACTTATAAGAACAATTGCTTCCTTTCATATATGAAAGAACACAATATGTATCAATCTGTACAACTCTAATAAATATGCAGTATTTAAAAGAGTATCGACCATGATTATTTTAAGAACAATACTTTGATGTAATAGAAACCCTATAATTATAACAACTTTATAATTTTCTTTGTAAAGAGTTTTTGTCATGTGAACTTTATCTTTACTCTAGATTCATTAATATAATATTATATGAATTAAGGTTAATTTCTCAGAACTATTAAAACACATGTAAAGCCTAAATTTTGCACCTTTGATGAATAACACTTTTAAACTTTTCACTTTAACATGTGAGAGAGATTATTATATTATTTGGTTCTTGAACGAAATGAATTTGACTTATCAAAGATTAACTAGTTTTGTGGCATTATTCGACTTTATTCCAATAGTGCTGATACCTAGGGACAAGTTTCCATCTTGTCACACTCCTATTAGACCTCTTTCGACTTTTCGAGCTCATATCTCAATTTTAATTGTGGGTTGCATGCCCACGTGATCACGAGGTTCACATCAGTTGGTATTAGAGTAAGGCTCTGAGAATAGGTCATAACCTTCTGAAATTTTTGTTTTCCTAATGTTTGTTAAGTTTTTTCAGTGTTTACATTCATCTTATTTTTCTTCTTCTTTGTGTCTGCGACATACTAGTTAAAAAATATAATAAAGTTTTATTTTTTCACTATCTCTAAACATATCAATAGCATAAAAGAAAAAAAAAGAGAGAGAAAAGAAAAGAAAAGATGTTATTCAAAGCATGTTGCAATTCTGCCGCAAAAACACAACTCATAGAGAACCCTAAGCAAATCACCTCATAAATAATTTCTATTTCATTTTCTTCTTGGGGTGAAATCAGTCTATATATTAAATTTAATCTTATTTAGATATTTTTTTCTTGAGATTTCAATTCGGGGTTTAATTTTGTCGTAAACTGATTATACACAGGTTTTAATACCTAGGCATAAGATAAATGACTTATAAACTATGATCTATAGTTTATTAGGTATCAGGATACTACATATTGAATTTCAGGTCATTCCAATTTTGTTAGGTTTGAGTTTTAATTCTAGTGCTTTAAAATTATGTAACAATTATATTTGCATCAAATTCCAATACATATTTATCTACTATTTAACATAAATTACTAGCTTACAAACACATGTTTTCAATTTTAGTGCATAGGTGGTTGTGTTTCATTCCAGGTTGAATTATTTTTTTTAATATATAAAAATAATATTTAAATACTACTAATGTGTTTTAAAATTCAAAAAATAAATAAATCTATAAATCTTGTCTAAGACAACAACAATAACAAATGTATTGAATTTATAAAGAAAAAGTTATCATGATGACCAACACAAAAATAATGCCTGATAAAAAAAAAATAACGAATCTCAATTCTAAAACAACCTAATAGTAAAGGAAAAAAAAAAGATAAAAAATAACCATGTTAACTAAATTTACATGATAATTTTACGATTCTAATCGTGAGGCTATGATAATCTTATATAAAGTAAATAAAAAAAAATTACTCGTTTTATAACTAAATTTTCAACTATTACACAATTTAAAGGGGAATAACATTTTACGTTCTTAGGAGTTGGAACTAGAAAAAATTCAATAAAAAAAAATGTATTTATTTATTACATTTAAAATAATTACAAAAAAGCCAATTATTCTCAAAACACAATCCTGTATAAAATAAATAAATAAAACCCTAGCCCCCTGTATTTTCCATCTTCTTCCCCTCACCCCTCTGCACAGCCACTTGCCCCTGGCCCAGCTCTTCTCACGGCTACAACCATGATTTATTAACAAATAATTCAAAATATACAGTGTGGTCATATGAAACAAAAAGATTAGATTGTTTCTCATTGGGCTGACCTTTTCAACAAAACAAAAAGATTGATTGTGTTCTCGCGACATTGACTTCGATGAGAAGAAAAGCTGTGACTTTTGGTGAAATTTTCGGCGGAGACTGTTTGTGGCTAAAGACTTTTTTTCATCAACCACCCAGGTTTTGATGGGTGGTTGCTGAGTCTACTGATATGAGAGAACCATTATTGTTACAGGTTGTGGGTTTGAAGAAAAAAAGGGTGGTTGACTGAGTATAAAAGTAATTTTTGAGGTGGGAGACTGTGATTTTTTATAGAGAAAGGTGAGAGAGAAGAGAAGGTTAAAGTGTGAAGATGAAAAATATTCGATCTTAGAATATTCAATATAAGCTAACCCACCATGAATGCTCTCACGCTGCATTGCAGGCCAAACCAAAATTCTCCAAATATATATAAAAACAAAAGGATGTTGAGTCGACAATAGCATTTTTAAATAACCAAGAAAAATCTGAGACTTTGATTATTGACTGGACTTGTTTCAATAACCACAATTAATTTAATAATATAATTAAAAATAAGGTAACAACAATAAATAAACTAAACTAAAAAAAAAATAATCAACTAAAAAATAAACACTTGTCAATATTATATAAATACATCCTTTCAATATTCTTAAAAGGTCTCCATGATTTTATTGAATAACAAAATAAGAATTAAATTAGAATGTGATAACACCATAAATATAAAAATGAAAAATAAATAAATTCAAAGCTCAATTGATGCTTGTGATCATGTAATCATGCAACTCACAATCAAGATTGAGATCTTATCCTGAAAAATCAAAATAGGTCTGATAGGAATGTGACATAATAGAAACCTACCCCAAGGCATCAACACTATTGGAATGAAGTAGAATGACGCCTCGAAACCAGTTAATCTTCGATAAGTCAGATTTAGTTCGTTTAGGAACTGAAGAATGCAAGAATTACTTTCACACGTTAAAACTGAAAAATTCAGAAATAATATTTATCAATAGTTGTTGAAATTTTGGTTATATGAGTTTAAATAGTTCTTGAAAAATTAACCCTAATGTATCTACCCTAGTGGGCTGAATTGACCCAGATACAAAACTGACCAAAAAACCCTGAAATCAAAAGCCCATAGCTTGATCTAAACAAGCTTTGAATCCTAGCTGAAAAACAAAGTATTAATTAAGCCCAAACATGAAAAAAAAAATAAAAATAATTAATCTATCATTAAATACCACTAGTCCTTCTTTTCTTGTGTAGCTAGGATGAATAAAGAATCCTTATAAGAAAAGGATTCTGAAACATTAATAAATCCTTGCCACACTTGGAGATTATATTGCAGTTCATTAAAGATCCTTGTGGAACTAGGAAATTTCCAAAACAAGCTCCCACATCCTTGTAGGAAAATGATCCTTGTCAAATAAGAAGTCCACAAGTCAAAAGAAAGTAATAACAAAATTCATACAACTTATTCTGACATATATCGCAAGTTCTTTCCGAACTCTAATTCACCTAAAACCTTACCTTAACATAGACCAATACTTCTAGAATCTTCTGGTAAAGTTTTAACTCGATCCAACAGTTGGATTTGGAGTTTGCTTAATAGCGTAAAACTGGACGGTAACAATTTTTATGCCAAAATCCGAATCTGACCTTGCTTCACAATTTTAAGCCTCTTGTTTAAGCCTTCAAAATTCCTTTATTGCTAACACCTTTCTCCAACAACACTGTATGTAAGTAGTAACTGACAAGAATTTTAGATAAGCACACCGTATTAACCTCTTTCGTACATACTTTTGAATGATAAAATTAATGACTCTCCTTCTTCTTTTATTTTTTTAGCATTGTACCTCCTTTGCCCATGAAGCTTGAAGATCATAGAATAATCTTCTACACTTATCAACTTCTTGTTTTAAAACCCCCAAACTATGGCTTAGTTTTTTGCATCCTTGAGCTAGAATCCTCCTTCGTTCCCTCTTCTTTGCTGAATACATGACACAAATAGAAAAAATAAAAGAAGATGTAAACACAACAAGAATAGAGTTTACGACATGAAGAATAATGATTTAGACTCCAAATTACAAATCTGACTTTTGTTTGGACAGAACTGATTGAAACAAACAAATGTGAAAAGTGATGAAATTGACTCAAAATAGACCTATTACGGCAAGACAAAACCCGATTTTGGAACCTAAAGAAAATGCTATCCAAATGACCTAAAATTTAATATATAGTATTCGGATACCATGAAAACAACAAACCTCATTTTATAGGTCATTCTATTATGTCTAGGTACCCAAACCCCTTGTATGATTAGTTTGCGGCAGAATTAAACCTTCAATTAAAACCAAAAGAAACCAATATCCAAATAAGCCCAATTAAATAAATGGTGCAATCTCACCCCTAATACATAGAATATGAGGTTTCAATTGATTCTAAGGTGGTTTGTTTATGGTTCATTAAGAGTAGTGTTTCTGCAACGGAATTGAACCTCAAATTAAAACCTCAAGTAAACGATATCAAAATAAGCTCAAATTTTATATATGTTGCAATATCACCCCCAATAGATGGAATATGAAGTGGCAATTTATTTTGAGATGATTTTCTTATAATTCACTAAGAGTGGTGTTTCTGCGGCAGAATTGAATCATCCTTCAAATTTAATCTAATCTCTCTCTCACTCTCTCACTTTTATACATGTTATTGATATGATTAGACATAGAACAAGAAGATGAACAATGCAAACACTAAAAAACTTTAAGGAACACTAAAAAAAATGAAAATAACATAAGAATATGACCTTGCTATAGAGTTTAGCACCAATACCAACTTATGTGAACCTCATGATCATGTGGTCATGCAACCCACAATCAAGATTGAGATCTAATCTTAGAAAGACAAAATAAGTCTAATAGGTGTGTGACACAATGAAAATCTATCCTAAGGCAGCAATACTATTGGAATGAAGTAGAATGACGCCACAAAGCCAGTTAATCTTCGATAAGTCAGATTCAATTGGTTCAAGAACTGAAGAATGCAAGAATCACTCTTACATGTTAAAACTGAAAAATTCAGAAATAATATTCAGTAATGGTTGCCAAAATTTTGGTCACATGAGTTTAAATAGTTCTTAAAAAATTAATGAGCTAACCCATATACAAAACTGATCAAAAAACCCTAAACTTAATAACTCATAGCCTGATCCAAACAAGCCTTAGATTCTAGCTGAAAAACAAAGTATTAATTAAGCCCAAACATGAAAGAAAGTAATAAAAATAACTAATCTATCATTAAATACCACCAACCCTTCTTTCCTTATGTAGTTAACATGAATAAGGTATCCTTATAAGAAAAAGATTTTGAAATATTAATGAATTCTTGCCACACTTGGAGATTATATTGCAGCTCATTAAAGATTTTTGTGGAACTAGAAATTTTCAAAACAAGCCCCACATCCTTGTAGGAAAATGATCATTGCCAAATAAAAAGTTCACAAGTCAAAAGGAAGTAATAACAACATTCGTACAACCTATTCTTACCTATATCGCAAATCCTTCCCGAATTGCAATTCACCTAAAATCTTACCCTAACATAGACCAATACCTCTGGAAGCTTTTGGTAAAGTTTCAGCTCGATCCAACGGTTGGATTTGGAGTTATACTCAATAATGTAAAACTGGACGGTAAAAACTTTTATGCCAAAATCTGAATCTTAGCTTGCTTCACAAGGCTGAACCGTATCATCAATTCCCAGCAAATCAAATGTTAAATGATAAAATTTAAAAAATAAAAAATAAAAAAAAAAGAAAAAAAAATCCAACTTAAGTTTATCTGAGTTAGCCTGCAAAATCTGCGACTTGGTCATGAGATTGGAATAACATCATAGAAAGAAAATTAAATAAGACTACAAATCTTATATAACTCAATGCTAAAGAGCGAAATTGAAAAAAAATACAATGAAAAAAACCTGAGTCAACCCGGGTTAACTTACTAAGCTCGCGACCCGAGACATGAGATCGAGATAAATCCATAGAAAAAAAAGTAAAAAAAAAAACACATGAAGCCCAATCCCCAACCAACCCACTATTAAAAGATAAAATAAAAAAATAATTAAAAAGAATCTAAAAAAACTACAGTCAACTTGGGCTAATCTTTGAAATCTGTGACCAAAGTCATGAGGATGAGAGTAATCCTATAGAAGATAGATAAAAAAAAAAAACATGAAGCCAAATTCTAAATTAACCAAATGTCGAGGGGTGACATTTAAAAAAATTCAATAAAAAAGAATAAAAAACAAAATAAATAGTAATAAAAAAATAAGGACCAAGTTTGATACAAAAATAAAATGAAACCAAATGATGAGGGATGAAATTGAAAAAAAACAATTAAAAAAAGTACAAAAAATATCAATTAAAAGAATGAGGATCTAATTTGATATAAATATTAAATGAAACCAAATACTAAGAGGTGAAATTAAAAAAAAATAAAAAAATTTTAAAAACAAAATAAATAGCGATCTTGTTTTTGCCACTTGAATCCACCTTACGCACTATTAGAGCGTAGTGGAAAACTTCTACATGCTGCCGTGGATGCACACGTCAACCAAGTTACTCTATTATTTACCCTAGTCCATCATATTTGTTTCAATTTCAATTTTGATCCCTTAACTCTTGATTGTTTTACATAAACATAATTTTATTTTTCTAAACCAGACATCAACCAAGGACTGGAATTTTCCTTCAACATTGAGAGAACCCATATCTAGACATCCAAACCAAACTACTAAGTTAAATCCCAAATAAAACAATGTGAAAGGACTAAATTAGAAGAAAAAAAAAGTTCAGTTACATAAACAAAACAAACTTCCCTTGACCAAGCAAATCAATCACTAATGTTAACAAAAAAAGGACTCGTTATTTGTTTAAGCTTTGAATTCGATCCCCGAAGCTCTAATTCTCATAATTCAATAATTTTATTTTTTTTTATTAAAGTCAGCATCAAATGAGAGAAATAATATTCTCCTCACATTGAGAGGTCCCTATAAAAAGGCATAAAAACAAATCACCATAACTAATCCCAAATCAACATTATATTAAAGAATCAAATTAAAAAAAATTAAAGAATCAAAATGAAAAAATATTTTGAGATCAAAGAAAAAAAATTTCCCTGGAAATCCACAGTAGAATCTCTCACAAGGCACACTGAAACACTAATACCCTTTATTTTTTTTTTAACTATTAGTTAAATAAAAGAGATTTATTATACTTTTGTTTTCTTATATAAACGGTTTTATACAAGAATAGGTAAATTCATTTATTATATTATATTTATTATATTATATAAACGGTTTTTTTGTATAGCTTGATGGCCCCGACACCAAAACATTGATTACCACGTTAGTAGATGAGTTGATGAAAAACGGGACCTATATTTTTCTTTCAATATTACGATAAGATTTTAGTTAAAAACAATGCTTTGTGTGGAAAACAAATATATGTGAAAAAGGAAAATGAGTTTTGATTGAAGAGATACATTTTTTTTTTTTTGCATTTCAAATCTTTAGATTGTTTTGAATTTTTTGAATTGTTTTTATTTTTTATTTAATAAATATACTTCAAATAAGAAATATATGTTTTTTGTGAAAAAAAACACATGAATACAAAAAAAATGTCAACATCTTGCACAGAATAAACGTACAATTTAGATGAAAAGAAGTTCAACCTCACGTTGACTATAGTACATCTAATAATGAAAGTAACATGCACTGCAGTTCGTCGCTCTTGAAGTTGTTTAGGTGAATTTATGTTCCTTATCAGTCCACGCAGCCTGCAAAATTGTTATTTTTATTTATTTATTAATTTTTATAATCAAGACAAACTTCCATGCATGGAGACATGACATGTTCCAGTTTGTGGCAGTCTGTCGTAGGAATTTGAATTCCATAAATCTCGTATATCATCATTCCAGTAGCATGGATATGATTCTTTCAATTTCAGATTATATGCTATCCTTTCATATATATATATATATATATATATATATATAAAGTTTAATTTTTAGCCAACCCTATATAAAAACCAAATACATAAGATAATAATCCAAAGATAGAGGGTGAGACATGTTTATATTTAATATTTTTGGCAAAATATTAGGCTTAGATATATAACATGATTCTAACTTGCTATGAGGCTTAACATTCTTAAATTTAGCTATGCAATGAATCCAAATAGACAGGGTCTGGAGAGCTGCTAGATCTAATATCCTTAAATTTAGCTACACGATAAGCTCAACTACATATGAATCCAGCGAGCTACCAACTTAATATCTTTAGGTTCAGCTATACTCTAAGCCTAGACTGATATAAGTATGGCGAGATATTAAACCCAACATTCTTGGGTTCAAGTAGATGTTAAGTCCAAGTATATATGGGTCTAACAAGTTTCTAAACCCAACAACCTTGGGTTTAACAACACACTGAACCCAAGTAGACATAGGGTCTGGCGAGTTTCCAAACCTAACGTTTTTGGGACCAGCTATGCATTGAGCTCAAGTTCATATAGGGCTAGCGAGTTTTCAAATCTGACATCCTTAAGTTTAGCTATGTGCTGAGTCTAAGTAGATATGAGTTCGACAAGCTACTAGACCCACAGCCCATGAACTTCGTATCGTGCCAAGTTATGGATATGAGCTTGACGACCATTATAAGCCATATAAGAGAGCATTGCCAAAGTCTTGACATTGATTGACCATAGATTCTTTACAATTTCACATCCCTAAACCAATGTTCAAGCTGAACTGACTAACAAAGTCTTGCTTGATGGACTCAAGAAAAAAAAAAATAAAGAAAGCTAAGTTAGAATGGGTAAAATTGCTAAATAAAACCTTATGGGCTTATAAAACAACTCAAAAAACATCTACTATAGAAACTCCATTTCTCCTCACCTATGAAAGTGAGGCCATGATCCTAGCCGAGATTGGGTGTCCAAAATACATGGTAGTTTATTATACCTCAAAAGACAATAAACAAGGACTTAGAGCCAATCTACATTTGCTAAAGAAATCTTGATTGACCATAACAGTTAAGAATAAAGTTTATCAGCATAGAACTACCCAATACTAGAATGCTAGAGTTAAGAATAGAAGATTCAAGTTTGGAGATTTAGTGTTGAGAAAGTCGAGGCAAGCGAGTCCTAAAGTGGTATGGTCCTTCCAAAGCCATAAGAGCGGTAAAGACAAACCCTAATCATCTACAATATAAGGAAGGGAAGAGTCTCCCTCACGCGTGATACTCTAATCACTTGAAAATGTATCATAGTCAATGAGAAAAAGAGTATAAGTTTATAATATATGAATGACTAATTCAAAATGACAATATGTTTTTATTTTCTCCAAGTGATGCTTAAAGGCTTCTCATTAATTCTCAAAGGGATTGACTTGGTCTATCTAAGGCAATACCCCTTTAAACCATTAAGTGATGAGTCTGAAGCCTCCATAGGTCAATAGTCCCATATATCTTTAAGGGATAAGTCTGAGGTCTCCCTAGATATTTAGCCCCACAATACTTTAATGGATTAACCTGGTCTTTTTAGGGCGAAATCCTCACAAATCTTAAAGGGATGGGTCTGAGGCCTCTCTAAGGAAATATTGTAAACCCTCAGCCTAAAACTGGTAAATCAGTGCTACAAATGATAACTTTTCAACTAAGAAATGATAATCAATGAGGAAAATTGTTGTATATAGGGATAAAAACTTATATAAATTTAACTTAAATTTCAAATAAAATAAAACAATTCAAGCGAACAATGCTTTGTGAGGAGGAGAATAATGAATTCCCATCAATTAGTTTTCGTTAATTGTAATATCATTCTCTTGACATTTTTTTATTATTATGAAAAATGATTACGTGAAATGGTTAATTTACTAATTTTATTTTTGCAGATTCTTTTATTCAGACAATGAAATACAACAAGACCTACATGCTTAAGATCATCAAAATTGTCTAGTAAACAGAACATTCATGGGCTATAAGGATAAGAGTTTCTTCGCTTCAATGACCAATCATTTGTTCGCCCTTCCATCTCAATATTAGAAAGTTACTAGTATATTAGGTCGCGCTTTACTGCGGTTTAAATTAATTTTTTTAAAATGCAAAAAACAATTAAGAGCATGAAGAATTTTTTAATAGTGTTATTAAACATGACCAAGTTGGTTAATTTTGAAACTCTCAACTTAACTCTTTGTCTAACTCAAGTTTTTATTTAAACCGTGTGAGAGCTAGCTCGATTATATTAATTTATTTTATAAGTCCAAATACAACTTTGATGATCGATAAAAACATGACTTAGCTTTTAGAAAAACTTCAAGATTATAATTTTTTTTAAAAGTATTGAGATAATAACAAATTAGATCAACCTCGCCTCTCCACGACTCAGGTCATGGACTCTATTAGGTTTAATAATTTTTTTTATTTGATTATATGATAAAAATAGATGCTCATAAAATTGAGCACCAACCTAAAAATAAACACTTATTTGAGACAATTATCCTTAGAAAGTAAAAAATAAATAAAAATAATGTAATCCATTTCTCAACCAATTCAATATTAAGTGATGAAATAAAAAAAAATTAAAACCAATTAAAAGACCAAAAACAGAAAAACCATATCCTATCGATGGGTAAACTCGTTAAACATGTGAATCGGGTAAGCCATGCCAGTATGTCAAACCTGTGAATTGGGTTATGGACTCCATTGGGATTATAATTTGTTTTTTTACTCTATTTTTTATTTAACTATAAGATAAAAAAATAGATGATTGTGAAATTAAAAAACCAACTCAATATTGAGATTTTTTTTTAGATCACGATAACCTCATAAAAGACGAAACGAAACTAATTATGAAACTGAATTTTCAATTAACCCAATATAAGGATGAAAAAAAAATAATTTTAAAAGGTTAAACTTGCCAAATCTGCGAACCAAATTAACCATCCAAACTTGTAAATAGTTCCATCAACTTCATAAAGTTTAATAACATATATTTTTTTTGAAACTATTTTATTTAATTATATGAGAAAAAATAAATGATAAAAAAGTCAAGTTCAATTTAAAAAAAAACACCCTACCAAACTCGTAAACCAGGGCAACCCGGGTTACTCTGACAAATCCGCAAACCATGCTAACCTTATAAAAATGTTAAATAAAGAGAAATAAATTATGAAGCTAAATTCTCAACCATTCCAATATTAAAAGATGAAATCGATAAAAATAAATTTGAAAACAAAATCATAACAAAAATTTAAAAACATAAAGAAAAAAGAAAGAAAGGAAAACACTATAGATTACTATTGTCATTTACAGTGCAAGATGTGTCGGTGAACAATGGTTTATTCACACGCTTTAATTTTTGTTACATTATAAAGTTTAATAACATGAATTTTCTCTAAAACTATTTTTTTTAACCATATAAGATAAATATAGACTACAAAATAAGTCAAGTTCAATTAAAAAAAAAACCCAACTCACCAAACTTGTAAACCAGGGCAGCATGGGTTACCTTAGCAAACTTGTAAACCATGCTAACCCCATATAAAGACAAAATAAAAAGAAGCAAATTATGAAACTAAATTTCCAACAATCTCAATTTCAAAAGATGAAATCAACAAAAATAGATTTGAAAAAAATCATAACAAAAATTCAAAAATTAAAAAAAAAAAAGCAAAACACTGTGAGTGTTCGGTGAAAAGTGATTTCCCCTACATTCTTTAATTTTTGTTACTTCATAAAGTTTAATAACATAGTTTTTATGTAAAACTATTTTTTAACAATATGAGAAAAAAAAGACTATAAAAAAGTCAAATTGAATTAAAAAACACACCAGGGCAACCTAGGTTACCTTGACAAAGCCGCAAATCATGATATCCTCATAGAAAGATAAAATAAAAAAAAACAATTACAAAACTAAATTCTCAACCATCTCAATATTAAAAATAATTTTGAAAACCAAAGCATAACAAAAAAAAACAAAAAAAACTCATGTGTAAAAAACAATTATGGAGAAACATTGTAGCAATCCATAATGTTTTATAAGAAAAGCTACTGTTCTTTCCTGATATCTTTTAGCTTTTTTTTTGTATTTAGAAATACCTCACCACCAGTAGTTTAGTTTCTCCTCTTATTTTCGGGAAAAATCACCAAACATTTTTGATTATATTGGTGGGGATCCATTACTTTTACATGTTTTATTTTTAATTAGAAAGATGGAGGGGCTGAAGATTTACACCGTTACTATACTCTCAAATATCCTCATATAATAAAAATCAACAAAAAAAATCTAATTATTTTAATGTATTTTTAAACAAAAAATACTTTAAAAAATAATCGTTAATACACTTTCAAACACCCTCATATAATATAAGAAAACTAACGGAGAAAAGCATAATGACTTGTTAAATTTTCTTTCCTTTAAGGAAAAATGAAGTTGTTCATGTAAAAATTAACAACTAGACATATCCTTTGGAAGAAATTACAAGTGCATAGCATAGTTGCAGAATAAATAATTACAAGATTTGGAATTTTGGTGATGAGGCTGTGAGTTTTATTATTATTACAAAGAATTACAAGTGCATAGCATATTATTATTATTATTATTATTATTATTATTATTATTATTATTATTATGAATTATTTCTTCTTCTTCTTTCTAATTTATTATCGTTTGATTATTGCAACTTAAAATTGAAAAATAATTAATTCCTATTTTGCTTTCTCAATTCCACTCCCTTGTCCAGGGTTGAATCCACCCTCTTAGCATTTATGTTTTGGTACACAGCTTTATTGCTGAGTTGCAGTACAGTCTGTCGGTCGTAATTTCCATCGACCTCTCCTGCACAACATTTATATATTTTGGTACGAAATACATTTACTTCTCAAAAATAGTTAGGTCAATTCAGGGTTTCTTTTCATCAGTTTGGTTATTTCATTTTATATTTTCTTATCCGAGCAGGAAAAATCTCTACCTCCGCAATATTTATTATTTTAGCATGGCTTAAAATTACATTACAAACAGTGTTTTATAAAATTTTAATTATTATTTTTTTTACATTTTTAAATCATTTAATATATTAATATTGGCGTATTTAATTAAGAAATCACGAATATTATAGTCGTTGTTATAAAATTGTAATCCCAAATTCAAATAAGACAAATGTTTTGGATGTAATAAATCTTTCGGCTTGGACAATCAATGTCTAAGAAAGTACAATTGAAAATTATTTTTCACATTGTAAAATTATGATATAAATGATGTAATTTTAGAGAATTTGAATTAATACTCAAATGAAGAAGACGCTACATAATTGATGTATAAAGAAATTATTAATTTATATATTAAGTAGGACCTATGTTTTTTTAAAATGTAATGTAATAACCTTAATTTATTTACATGATAGTATTATCATCCAAAGTACATGATTATATATATAAAAAATTCAGCATAGTTTCCTTTATTTTTTTCAATATCAAGTTATATATTATAACCAACATAAGAACAAACTTCTTTTCTTTAAAATTTAATCAAATGAATCAATTGTTATATTATTCAAAAAACATTATGAATAATGAGATGATTAATTTAATTATGACATAATTTAAGACACATATTCATTTTAAAGCAAAATAAACATGAAATTAAATCCACATAATTACATTCATGTATTTTTCAAAAAAAAAAAAAAAACTAGTTTGAAAACATCATTCATATTTAATTTAGATTCATACATTTTTTAAATACAATATTATATTACATAACAAAATATGCATTTGATTATATAAAATCACAAATACAAGATTCACTACTCGGCACGATAATATGAGGTATATGAAATTTATATAATATCCAATATAATCAGCTTATACACAATGTGATGTGAACTTCTTAATCATGTGGTCAAATAACCCATAACGAAGTATATAACAACCTGAAAAGCTGAAAATCAGGTTTGATATGACCCTGGCCTTGAGGTAACGCTGTACCTAAGAACCAAAGATATTGAAAAATAATTTGGACCCATAAATAACCTTATCCTAAGTATACAAATGACATCACGAAACTAGTTAATATTCGATAAGTTAGTGTACAATCTTTTTCCCTACAAATAAGATTGTTTTATCATAAACAAACAAAAGAACAATTCATGTTTAATCAACTTGTTGCCAAAATTCTATTACAAAACAAAATATAGTCCTCTAACTAACTCTAATGGATCCTTTTTGGATTGCAAGTTAATGGCCCTAAACTAGTAATCAACTTACATAAGTCTAAAAATGAAATAAACCCCAAAACAATGTCTAATGAGCTAAAATAAACTCAAGTTAAAAATAATTATTTAAAATTAAATAAATAAATAAAATAGGATAATAAAAACAAAATCTTCATGCTAAATTCCTTTATGTAGCCTGAATCTCCAATTTTCGCATATTCTTGGTAGATTTCAGTCATGACTTCAAACATGTCGTTCTTTCTTTTTTGGATGAATTACTGAGCCTATCATTTATGGTTGGAAAGTTTGAGATATTTAGTTTCCAGTCAAACTTAAATCATAGAAGATTTCCACTTGTATGTCCAGATATGTCCTAAACAATACATGAAAGTCTAGTATGATAGATTTAACAAGATTCATCTAGTAACTTTGACTCTTTGAAATTATATGTTTCTGAACTCTATTTTACCTGACTATTCACAACCATATATTTTCATGTGTCTAGTATCTCCTTGTAAATGTTCAGCGCAATCTGAGTATGGTTTGTGAGATATATCTAATCTCACAAACTAATCATCATACGTTTTAAGGTCAAATTTTGACATGACTTGGCTCGTTTATATATATATATATATATATATATATATATATATATCCAACTAATACAGTTGTATAGTTTAAGGACATAAAATGTCTTCTCTAGCCCAAACCAGGAATTCATTTCATTATTACATTAACATATTTCTCCAAGTATCCATTAACCAAGACATTATCTCATTAACCAATGAACCATTATCTCCATCAGCCCTTTAACCAGACCACTAGTTTCATTAACTATGGTAACTAATTTCTACAACTGCCAATTAGTCAGAGAGTAGTCCCATTACCAGGTTAACTACTTTCTTCAACAATTAATATTTATCAAATATATTACAATACAATTAAGGAAAAATTACAATCATAATTAATTAATATATTAGGTTTAAGGTGTCGAGCATCTACCTGACATCTAGACACGTGAAATGGTCCCGTACTACTGAGTAGGTCCTGTGACCTCTCCTATACCAACAAGGACAATGTCATTTACTATTAAATCCTCTATTTACTTTGAAATTTAACTTCATAAACAATCATTTTATTCTTGACTTAATACGATTTCATATTACTTAAGCTAATTATCATTAGTCATTTAACCCATATTAACAATTTTATTTTTACAATTTTCATCATTTAAATCTTACATTAAGAGCATTTTTAAATAAAATTTCAAAGTTAGCTATTTCTAGCCAACTTAACTTAGCTTAATTGCTCAAAAATGCTGATTAATATTTTAACAAATATCTAAAGTTATAAAATTAGGTTTCATGCATAGTTTATTTCTTTCAAAAGATAAGATACATGACTATAACTTTATTAAAGGAAAGAAAACTCATTTCTTCCAAACCTTTTACGTTACTCGTTATTGTAACATCTAAAAACTATCTAGCAAGATTTCATCCAACCCTTCCTTAGTTTTTAACTAGTATTTGGAGTTTTAAAACTCCAATTTAAGTAAGGTTACTCTTGTTGGAAAGCTAAACTCCCTAACTTCAACTTTTAAGAGAAACTTATTCCATTGTTTGTCATTTTCAAGCCCTAAACCTAGCTGGAAGTTGGATGATGAAGTTGTCCAATTTTATTTTATTTTTTGACCTAACGAAATGTTTTCATTTGTTTTCTCACCATTCAAAACAACTAATTCTCTTAGACATAACTCATAACACTCTTTCATCAATAATACTTCAACATTACATAAAATTCCATAATTCCATATAACTTAAAATATTCATAATTCAAAGCTTACCCAAATCCTTCCATTATAATTAAACACAAATTTTCTATTTCTTTTCAACTCGTTCTTCACATTTTGACATATGCTACAATAATCACAACCAAACAACATTCATGCATTTTATTAAATTTTTTTCCTAGTTTTTTCTCCTTTATGGTTGGCACCACAATCCTTCGTGACACTAGGATTTGTTTTATTTAATTATTCATTATTCTAAGTTGTTTTCATCCATTTTTATCCTAATTACATCAAGCAAGATAAATTTATCATTTCCCTTAATTTTTCTCATGAACTCGAACATAAAATTTTCAATTTAATCATCAATTCTTAATTATATTCAATTTAATTTATATAATCAAGTCTAAAACCCTTTACCTGGTAATAAAATGAGCTTCGATCATTAACTAATCAAAAATTTTCAACACTCTTTCCCCCCTCTTAGCCAGCTTCCTACCTTCTTCATATCCCTAAGTTTTTTCATGTATTCACTTTGATTCTTGCTTTAATGTTGTTTTGCTCACCACTTAGCCTAAATCTTACCGACACCCCCTTTAATTTATTGCCCCTTCAATTTCCTCTCAACTTTTTGTAAATAGGCTTGAAAATACTCCCCCCCCTCTTTCACTATTGTTGTCGGCTTAGAGACTAAGACATGAAATATTTATAGTCAAATCTTTTAATATTTACATATTGACCCCATTTTGCTTAGTTATTACATTTTGTCCTCATCTTTTCTGTATTCTAACAATGAGTGTTATACTTTATTTTATTTATTTTTATTTCACACTTTGTTATTTAATTCTATATCCTTAATTTAATTTAATTCATTCTCATGTTAAAATTTTTATATTTAAAAAAAATTAATTGGGGGTTTACATATAAATATATTATAAATTTAACAAATTACTAATTTACCATATTAGTTCCAAGTCAGGACCAGTTAAAAAATATTTAATCAAGGTAATTAATTTATAAAGGTTATAATGTATTTTTCAATCGAGTCTTTCATTTAAAATATCTTATTTATTTATCTATTTATTTATTATTTTTAATGTAAATGCTGAAATATTTCCTCACTTTGTGTTTAAGACCTAGTTACTTGAGGAGCATATAGAGAAGATCCATCTACTATTATTCCGTAACTGATTGTATTCAGTGCACATATTAGATAGGTAGCTTGCGCTAAATCACATGTTAGATCAATTTTTTTTTCTAACAAGAAAAAAGAATGTTCAACCACTATTAGTTTGTTATAACAAGGTAAGAAAATATACAACTTTGATCATAAACCTAATTAGGTTCAATAAGTTGGTTTCATTTAATTATATGATTAAAAAAGCAATGACAATAAATATACCAAAAAATTTTAAAATAGTAATCGCGATGATCTGTACAAAAAGAATGTTATCCAAAAAAAATATGAAGCTCAATTTCTAGACAACCCAACACTAAATGGAAAAATTAAAAAAAAACAACAAAAAACTAATTCGAGTAAACCCAAGTTAGCATGACAAACTTATGAACTAGGTTGTGAGGTTGAAATAACCCCATAGAAAGCAAATAAAAAAAATTACAACACTTAGTTTCCAATAATTCAAATTTAGAATGATGAAATAAATATAAAATCAATTAACAAAAAGGACAAAAAAAAACACTAGAAAACCCCGGGACATCCGCCAAACCTTGTAAGCTAGATTATACAAATGAGATAACCTGATAGAAGGAAAAATATAAAAAATTATAAAACTCAATTCTTAAAGTAACCCAATATAGAAGGATAAAATAAAAAAATATTCAATCTTAAAAATCACAAAAAAAAAACTCGTGGCCTTGATCATTTTAGTGGGATAACCTTTTATAAAGGAAACCATGAACCTTAATTTCCAACAAAACCAATGTCAAAAGATGGAATTGAAAAATAAAATCAGTGTAAAATAGAATCTAAAAAAAAGACTGATATCAACCCAGGTTAGCATCTCAAACCCTTGACTTGGATCATGAGACCAGGATGAACCTATCAAAACAAATCATGAAGCCCAATTCCTAACAAACCCAATATTAAAGGATAAATTTGGAATAAAAATAAAACGATAGGCAACATTTTTTGGTGGATCAACATGAATACCAAGGAGAGGGGAGAGGAAAGAGAGGAGGAAAAATAGGCTACCACGCACCTTCAGCTATGACACACGCTGGCAAGAGCTCGTCATACCACTACCAACAAGATAATAAACATTGTGGCTTTCCTCCACATGCTAGCATGTTTAATACATGTGCCAGCCTAGTTGTCCTACTCTTTTACCCTAGCCCACCATATTTGTTTCAGTTTTAATTTTGTTCTCTTAACACAATTTTTTTACATCAACATAAGTTTAATTTATTTTTCCAAGTCGAGCATCAATTGAATGTTGAGATTTTCCCTCAACATTGTGGAGACACCATATTTAGGCAACAAAAACTAACTATTAAGTCAAACCTCAATAAAGCCAATGTGAATGATCAAATTAGAAAAGAAAAGTTGAGTGACCAAAAAAAACTCTTCTCTTGATTGTGCAAATTTGTCCCTAATGTTAGCAAAAAAAAAAAAAAAAAAGACAGAACATTTGTTTAAGCTTCAAATTTGGTCACTGAAGCTCTAGCTCTTTTAAATCAATGAAAATGAATTATATTTTGTCAAATTGAGCATTATCCAAGTGATAAAATACTTCTCCGACACCGTAAAGTCTTAAAGACCATAAAAAAGAAAAAAAAAGGTTTCATTATGCTAATCCAAAGTGAAATCTCTTATAAAGCACAATAAAACATTTAATCCTATTAGTTATCCTTTTCAATATCTTTCTTATTTTATAGTTTATCTATCCTAGGCAAAGTGCTCATGTTCTGAGGTAGCTTGTAGGCTTAATTATCACATGAAATTGAAGAGTTAATTAAATACAAACAAGTCTCCATAATAGTGTGAGAGTCTTAAAAAAAAAAATCTTTTCACCTTTATAAAGGAAAATGAACTTAAGAGATACAAGATTAGTTATAAAATAATTGAGTTTTATTTTTAATTATTTAGTTGTTATTACGGTTGTCCACGAGTTGTTTTTTTTTTAATATAGAAATTGAAATTTTTTTTTTAAATTCAAAAAATATTTGAAATTATAATACACATTAAGAAAATAAAAAAAAAAGGATTGGTGATGCGAATCTCGTGATCACGTGGTCACGCAATTCACAAACAAGATTGACAATGAATTTTAAAAAGCTGAAACAAGTCTAATAAGAGTGTGACATAATGGAAACTTGTACTAAGAAACCAACACTATTAGAATAATAAGTCCACCCTACGAATACCAATTTGTGAACAAGAAGTATAAGGAAGACATCATGAAGTTAGTTAATCTTTGATAAGTCAATTTAGGTTTAAAAATAAAAATAAATAAAATAATAGTCAAAAATTACTTTATACCCTTTGCCACATATGATTGTAAAAAATACATAAGAAAAATAATTGTTGAAGAATTCTTACTGAACGAAAGCATGATGCCTTGTAAAATAAGAATTAATTCATGACCAATTAATTCTTCTTGTTTGATATGGAATCCTTATAAAATAAGTAAGCCAAATGTTACTACATAAGTTTTCAATAGCATTAAGAACTCTTTGTAGTGAATCAAATACATAAGTTTTAAGGAAACAATGTCTTTTTTATTTTCACACTTTGATGGCAAATTCTAAACCCAACTTTAAACGCATTGTTCTCTCTCGTCCAGGTGAATTAATAAGCCTACCATATATCATTGTAAAGGTACAGATTTTTTGTTTCTAACCCAATTGGAATAGCATCTAAATACTCGTGTAACTTCAAATATCACCCAAAAAGTAGATAAAGGTCCAGATTCGAAGATTTGAACATTTTTAATTCAAGTCTCTTGATTTAGCCCATTGAAATCCTCTTAGATCCACTTTGTTTTTAGGCCTTAGAATTAGACTTAGTAGACACTCTTAATGGATCATTTGATGTCGTAGTTAGGATCGCATCATCCCCTCTGTCCTAAAAAAGATTCAACACCGAATCATCACGTACATGAAATAAAGAAGACTAGAAACTTTAAATATATCACTAACATTATACACACTTTGTAGATTTAATTTGTAGGAATTTACTCTTTCAAGGAATTTGAATGAACCTCTAAGCTTCAACTTTGATTTCCTATATCAAAGAAAACTATCTTAGCCCATTTGAACCCAAACTCAATCTCCTGGTTCGAAGACAAACCTTTTTCATATTTTGCTTGTTTGGAATGCATACTTCTCATTCTTTTTCTCAACATGTTGTCGTACCATCTTAAACAATGCTTTCATCACCTGTGCTTTTCTATTGCCATAAAATCTAACTCTTTTATTAACCAGTAAAGAAATCAAATCTAGTAGAGTTAAACCATAAAATATGTTTAGTAAGTTATTTTTCCCTTCAACCTTTTCTTTCATCATAATTTGATGATAACCAATTTCAAATCAATCTTACTAAATATACTATCACGCAACTCATTAATAATATCATCAAGTTTAGAGATAAGATGTCTATACTTTACCATACTATTGTTGATTGAATAAAAAATTATGTTTATTTGTCTAAAATTGTATAACAGGACAAATTAAACTCAAATTCAAATTTGATTGTCCTATATCATCCTCAAAATCCTATAACAAAGATATATCAATACTAAAAATAAAATAATCAAGAATGTTAGTGATAAAAAATATGCCTCTTAAAATTATAGGCACGTCTGAAAATTATGCATTCTTAATCTCATTCTTTTTTGTATTGAAACTTAAATGTTTATCTATATTTTGTACACTCTCTTCTTTTCTCATCCTTATTTTCTTCTCTCCACTCTTTACTTCAATTGACTTTCATTTCTCCCGTAGCCGAATCTGAATCTTTTCTCTTCTCTTTTATTCTTTCCTTAATGTTCACTTTATTTTCACTCGTTAAACTCATTACTCCGGATGGTTTATTTATCTCTTTGGTTTTCCTTTCTCTTTTCAGCTTTAATTGGTCTTGTTTAAGCATCTAAAGCTCTTTTCTTGCCAACTTTTGCCTCCAACAACAATGTATGAAAATAGTAGCTGATAATAATTTCAGTTATGCAAGCCTTACTAAACACTTTTGTATATATTTTTGCATGGTAACCACGACCTTACATTGTTTTATTAATATTTAACCTTCGCTTTTCTTTTTCAATTTTAATTGGTCTAAATAAACCTGTCTAGGTGACAATGATACAAGTGTGCATGTCCTTCCATCATTCTCAAGAGAATAAGTATTTTTAAATCCATCATGTTTTGTTTTTCTATCAAATTACCAAGGTCTTCCCAACAAGATATGACTTGAATGCATTAGAACCACATCACACAGAACCTCATCAACATACTTCCTATTCAAAAATAGAACCAAGACCTGCATAGTCACTTTCACCTCACCATAATCATTCAACCATTATAATCTATAAAGTCTATATTGCTTAATAGTACATAAGTTTAGTTTGCTAACAAGGATAGTACTAGCTACATTAGCATAACTTCCACTATTTATAATCAAACTACACACCTTATTTTATACATGACAACATGTATACAAGATGTTCTCCCTTTGCTAATCAATATCATCTTTATTAACTTGAACCTAAAGTGTATGTCTTATCCATTCACTAATTAATATCATATTTCTTAACTTGAACCTAAAGTGTATGTCTTATAACCATGTCTTTACCCTCAACCGGGTATGCAACCTCTTTATTAGTACAATCCTCAAATGGTGGCATGTCTTCACAATTAGATCTATCACTTTCAAGCGCAATGTCTCTATAGTCTTTAATAACCACTATTTCTTTATTTTGATACTACGAAGCATAGTGCCCAAGCTTTTGACACCTGAAACATTTAAAATCCCATGTATGTTTAGGTTGAGTATTAGATTTACCTTTGAAACTTATAAAGACATCAACCTTAGTTTTGGGTGGTTCGACTTTGGTGCTATTGAAGGGTTTTGGCTGGGCAACCCTCTCTCTTGAAATTTAGCTTCCATGATGATGAAGAACCCAAATTGTAAGTTGACCGTACATTCCCTTTCTTTTAAAGTTGTCTCTCCACTTTTGTAGCCATATGAATCATGTCTCTACCTCTACATAGTGTTGTAGCTCAACAACATTAGCTATCTTTCTATTCATCGCGTTAAAAAACCTAACCGTAGTAGTTTGCCTATCTTCAACCATAATAGCCCTAATCATTGCAATTTCTATCTTTTCATGGTAATCTTCCACACTTTTTGACCCTTAATGTAAACTCTGTAATTTATGAAATAGCTCCCTATAATATAAATTAGAAACAAATTGTTTTCTTATTATAGCTTTCATGTCATCCCATTAATCAATAGGCCTTTCACCATTCCTTTTCATGCTCAAAACAAGTTGATCCCACCGTATTAATGCATAATATGTAAACTCAATGACCATAAGTTGTACTTTTTTTTTGTTTTATGTGGTGATGACAATCAAATATCCATTTAACCTTCTTTTCTCATTCTATATATGCATCTAGATCATTCTTTCTATGGAAATCAATAATTTTCATCTATCTTAATTAACCTTAATTCTCCTCTTGAATCTTCATAAGACCTAAAATTGTAGGAATTCTCCCTTTGATTGATAGTTCCACCTTGGCTAAAAATAACATTCTTTCAGCTTCGATTCAGCTCAAATCGATCTCTATTACCTATGGATGCAAAGTTATAGTCATCATCATCTACATTTGCATTTTCATCCACAAAATCAATTTTAACATTCTGTATGGCCCTTCAGATAGTGTTTCCTCTCCAGCTAGCCACCATTTTAAATCCATCTATCCCACCATGTTGTTGTCTCATTAAAGTCATCTCATCTTTAAGATTCTTCATCACCCTAATCAACAACTTAAGTTGTTGGGCAAAAGCTTGCATCCGAGCAAATATTAATTAATTATTATTTTGGGAAGTAGAGGAATATTAGGTTGAGACCAGCAAACAAGACCAAATCTAACACATATAGCAGGCTTTGTTGAATATCAAGAGCCTATTAGGACACCCCTCTGCAGTCCATTAAGCTGGTTATCCATGTCATTCAACCAATGTCATATGGTAAGCAACAATTGCTCACTGTCATTGTATAAACACAAGGTAATGAAAGTAGAGAGAGAGAGAGAGAGTAGGAAAGTATAACTAGAACTATAACTAACTAACTCACTCATAAAGAAATTTAAGGTATAAATATATAATATATAGACTTCTCATTCATCTAAAACTAGTATTGCACTAACATCCAATTCTGCAACACCTAGATAAAGAAAAAAACATATCTTTTTCTCTAGGTTGACAAAGGATTTTTAGCAGGACATATGGAGCTTGAGATCTTTGAGTGCTTGCTAGTACTCTAGAGTCCATTTAAAATTGGAGATATTCTTTAGAGTTTTGAAGAATGGCAAACAACGTACCTCTAAGTAAGAAATGAACATGTTGAGGGCTGTAATCTTTCCTGTTAGCCTTTGGACAACTTTCATGGATTAAAAATTAGTCATATTCATGATAACTTGTATCTTCTTAGGATTGGGTTCAATCTCTTTGGTACTAACTAAGAAACTCAAAAACTTTCCCCCCTTTATAACAAAGACATATTTAGTAGGATTCAACTTTATTTGATATTGGTGTAGAAGAGAGAAGACCTCTTTCAAGTCTTGGAGATATTTCTTTAAATTCATGTTTTTTACTAACATGCTATCAATATAAGCTTCCATATTTTAACCTATTTGATTATTAAAAACTTTATTTATTATTCATTGAGAGGTCACACCTGTATTTTTCAAATCAAAAGGCATGGCTTGATAGCAAAATATTCATTGATCAGTGATAAAACCAGTAATCTCTTCATTATTAGGGTTTATAGAAATGTGATGATATCCTAAATTAGCATGCAGAGAACTTAGGTACTCAAAGCTAGTCGTAAAGTCTACCAACTGGTCTATCTTTGGAAATGGAAAGTTATCTTTAGGACACACCTTGTTAAGGTTAGTGAAATCAACACATATTCTTCTATTTGGCTTTTTCACCATAACCATGTTGGTGAGCCATTTTGGATACATTATCTAATGGATGAATCCAATCTTTATTAGTTTATTTGTCTCCTCTAAGATGGCTTTTTGTCTTTCTCCTCCAAAATTTCTTTTCTTTTATTGAATAAGAGAGAAAAATGGCATATTATTCAACCAATAAAAAAACTACCTCTAGGATAATGTTAGGCATGTCTGATGGCTTAAAGGAAAAAATTTTGGATATTGAAAAGCTTTACCAAAGTTGTCTCTTACTTTGGATCCAAGGTAGAACCAATCTTGGTGAAGGCATTTTATTTTGAAAGGAGGCTAACCTCTTTCAATTCTTCTACTATTTCTATTATTATCTCGAGTTTCTCTTTTATGGGTGTTTTATGGCCCAATATTAAAGTATTCTTCTCATTCAGAAATGATGAATTGCACCTTCTAGAGGTCAATTGTCTTCTCCTCATAGTAGTCACTCTTTTGTTTATTAGGGATTTTATAGCTAAGTACCTGTTGTTAATCATTATATTAATCTGATGAAAGAGAGGCCTACCAATGATGGAATTATAAGAGAGATTCATCTTAACCATGAAAATCTGTTACAACATGCAACATCTTGAGTAGGTCCCAATGGTCACTGAAAGATCTAAAACACCCTCCACTATCACTTTTTTCCTACAATTCCTATAAGAAGGGTCCTCACTAAGTCAACATGGTTATGTCCACGCTCATATATGTGTCATTGTATCTTCAGAGAGGATGTTCATGATGCTTCCATCATCAACCAATAGTTTGTGCACGTCTCCGTAAGGAAATGTCACACTTTTATCCTCGTGAGTGAAATAATAGGCTAATGCCACTGGTTTTAAACTTTTGATAATAACACTTGTTTTCCATAAGCTTTCCTACTTTCACTGAAATCCTATTGGAAGCCTCAAAATCTTTTTATTTTTATTTTTTTTGGTTGTTTCTTCTTAAACTACTAAAGATAAACTCTAGTTATGAGCTTTTCTATATATTTTTTTTTCAGAGAAAAACACTCTTTAGTTTCATGACCCTTATCCTTGTGGAATGAACATTACTTTATTTGATTTTATTTTCCCACATCTCCTTTTATTGGTGATGGATATTAGACATAACCATTTTCTCTTTATTGTAGTCAATACTTCAACTCTGGTGGTATTTAGTGGAATCATCATCAACTCAAGGTATACTAGTTTGTTTTGTGCAAATACTTAGGGATTACCTTTAAATGTTAGGGTATCTCGAGAGAGACCCCTATTATCATATTTTATAGAGATTTCTTTTCATTTATGAAAGTGAGGATGTTCTTGCCATGATATAATTGCTTCTTCCACGCGAATATGATTTTTCATAACTTGTTTTATATTAAAAAGGATCATATCAAGTTATGCATAAAGGCTTTCCCATAAGGAATAATTATGCATACCACTAATCAAGGCTTTTATAGCCACTAGTTTCAGTAGGTTTTCCACTTTTAAAATCTCTTCATTGAATCTCTTAAAATGAGCCCTTGTACTCTCTCCTTCAAGTTAAGTGATGGAGAAGAGTTTGGATGAACTCTTTTTAGCAGGAATACTCGTGCTAAAATGAGTAATCAATTTTATATATAAATTTAAAAAACTAGATATGGATCCAAGTTTCAGAATATGATACCAGACTTGTGTAGATCCATGAAAGTGGTAGGAAGTATTTTGCAATGGCATTGGTATCCTAAATCACCAATTCCAGGTTGTTCCTTACATTCAAGGCATGTTCCTTAGGCTCATATATATAAGTCATCATAGTGATCCAATTTTATCTTGGAAACAATAAATTCTTTAGAGAGACAAACGTTCACCATGATATCACATAATAAAGAATCACTTATCTAGCTTGAGTCCTTTCTTATATCTTTAGTACATAACCTTTTAGGTTGTGGAATGCTAGAATGAGACTCAGTTAGGAGATTGAGGTTGATGGTAAAGGTTATGGCCCTGGGTCTTGCCTTTTGATCTAGGGAGATCATATCCTGAGGATCTTGTAAATAAAGGCTTCTCGTGATATCATGACCTATTGTAGGAGTAATAATAATATGACATCTATTGTCTTCCACCTTGTTCTAGACATTCTTTTCAAGGAACTAAAGTTTTTGTTGCACATAAGGTACAAAAAGTAGAGATAAAAGAGGTGCAAGTGGTTGTATAATGGCTTATATAATCTAAGGATAAGTAGAAAGACTTATGAGTTGTTGTTATGTAGATAAAATAACTTCAGTTAGAGCTCTTCTTTGCTGGGCTAGCTATTAGAGATCTTTTAAAGTTTAAGATAATGGTGGGAGGTCGGTAAATCATCCTCTTGGTGTTTCAGTGTTATCCATCATAGAAGCTTTATGTTAAGGATGCAAAAAAGCAGTGAAAAGAAAACAAACAAGGCTTTTATTCAAATTCTCATAAACGATGTCATTGTTGAAGCTAAAAAAACTCCATTGTATTTTAGCTTTCTTCGCGGATGATATCTGTAAAAAACTCTCCGATGCTAAAGTTAGTTTGGGCTATTTAAGTAGATATTATGTAAAAACAGTGAGTAAAGAAAGAGTTAAGTATTTTTCTCCTGTTTTGAGATCAGAAAATCAACCTTATCTTTTCCAAAAACATGGAATATATAGTTGGAAAAACATGAATAAATCTAGAAAAAATTATATGGATCAGCCCATAAACATTAACAAGGATCCATTAATGTTCCAAATGGGCTAATTATAAGATGTAAAACAGAAGCATTAAAATAAGCATTAAATGGACTAGTCTTGTAAGTTTCAACCAAGGCATAAATTAAAGATCCTTTGGAGCATCAAGAGGAGGCCTTAGTGCATTTAATTCATGTGTAATAGGGGTCTAATCCAACCTTATTTGGGTCATGAACTTTTGGCACCAATGCTGCCAGTTTTTGTGTTGTTTCCATGTGCTTTATGGATTTCATACTAATTATGGATTTTATATTGTGTATAAGAACATTAATTATTTCCTTTATGTATTAGGATATGTTATTTAATTTTTTTTCTATATCAAGTGTGAAGAATACACAAGAAGAGAAAACAAAGAATCTAAACTGAAAAAGGAAACAAGATGGCAGCAAAGTTTTCTATATTTGCAAAGAGAATATTTCAGCAACTTTAATTGTTTTTTCTAGTTATGGAAGGACAATTAATTGGTGACAAAATGGAATAATAAAGGTAAAGCTTTTCCTTCCAAAATAAGGTTAAATACAAGGTTACAATTAAAATCATTTTCTATCTTGGAAACTATAGGAGCAACAACTTCTCCCTTGGTTTCTAGGATCATTGAGCGGTATTATAGACTATAAATAAGCCTTATATCATACATGTATTGTTTTCTTGTCTTCTTCTCTTCTCACGACAACATAGAGAATTAACTTTTAAGTTTTATTTTTATTATTTCAAGTATAACCCAAGGCTTATTTGGGCTTAATAAATACTTGGTTTTTAACTAAGATCCAATGTTTGTTTGGATCAGTGTTTTGAGCTTATTAGTATATATTTTGGGTCAATTTTATAAGTGGGTCAATTTAATCCACAAAGGTAGATCCATTAGGGTTATTTTCTAATAGTACTTAACTCTTTATAAACCTAAAATTTTGCAGTCATTGAATAATATCATTCTGAATTTTTAGCTTTTGTATGAGAGTGATTCTTATATTTTTTAGTTCTTGAAAGAACTAAATCAACTTATCAAAGATTAACTGATTTCGCAGTGATATTCGATTTAATTTCAATAGTGTTGATGTCTTAGGATATATTTTTATTGTGTAATATTTTTATCATATTTTTTTCAGCTTTTCAAGATCATATTTTAATATTGATTACCACGTATAAAAAAAAAATATTCTAGCTGCTAAAGGTGGAGATCTGTTTTCTTGTTATTTTTTCACGTAGAGTTATAGCAGAATGGTAGCTTGTAATAAATAACAAGAGAGAAGGAGAATATTATAGATTTAAACGATTTTTTAATCTAAAGTAGCGTATTTACTATATAGTTTTTTTTTCTTTGTTTTGGATATTATAGATTTAAATGATTTTTAAAAGTGCATCTAAAAAAAATTAATAAATTTTATTGGATGCTAATTCAAAATTTAAACCTACAAAATTAAAGATGGGAGCAAGCATTCTTGACGATCAAAAAGTTATATGATAAAAAGATAAAAACCGTTTGGGAAAAGAAGGAAACAAAATTCTGTATATTGGAAAAAAGGTGGTGTCATGGTCATGGATGAACTGGCCGCAAGCTAATTGAACGGACATGATGAGCTGGTTTCAGAACACTGAATCGAAGGGCTATTATTTCCTACTCCAACCGCAGCATTCATGTCGCCATTAATGAAGTTACAGTTGTAGTTTCTACCATGCATTATTACTTACGGTCGCGACTTGTATTGTTAGAGAGAGAGAGCACTCGCTGCAGCGGCTTGCATTTTGTGGTAGCTTTTACAAGTTCTAGAAGGAAACAAAATTAATCTAAACAGGAAAACAAAAAAATGGTTTTAGAATACTGGGTAAGTGACTTTTAGTTTTATCCAGGAAAAAAAACAGATTTTTGTATGGTTTTTTTTTTTTTTCTGTGGTAGGTTCTATTTATATTTATAAAAGAGTTTATTACTACATTATGCAAAATATATGGAGAAATAAGATTAGTTTTAATGTTAATGCTACATGACTAAAATGGTTTTAGAATATTAGCTATATTACGGGTTAGATAAAAGAAAATTCTGAGAAAAAAATATTGTTCAACTAACATAAGCACGTTTTAAAGAAATAAGAAAAATATATTAAATGATAAAAACTAATGTTTAATGATGAAAAAAAAAATACACACACGTGTTTATCCATAAAACTTGTGCCTCAAACCATTTGATTAGAAATACCAAATATAAAAAAATCATAAAATCAAATTCCTAACAAATCAAATATTAAAAGATAAAATAAAAAAATAACCCCATAAAAGGATTCAAAACACAAAACAATAATTAAAAGCTAAAAATAGGTGTCAGCCCACTTGGCTTGTCAAATCTATAAATTAGGTCATGAGTTCAAGATAACTACCCTATAAAAAGAAACACGAAGAAAATCATGAAACCTATTCTACAAAAAAAAATGCAAAAAGAAATCAACATCAAGTAATGAAATTGAAAAAGAAAATAAGTAAAAAAAAAGATGTGAACTTGTGACTCGACCCATTTGACTGGAAAATCAAACCTGAAGAAACCACAAAACTCAAATTTCAATAAATCAAATGTCAAATGAAGAAATTGAAAATACAAAAACAATTATAAAAAAAATTCAAAAGAAAAAATAACAAGTGAAAGAATGAGATCCAAATTTGAAAAAAAAACAAATTAAAGGATTGATAATTTTAGATTGAAGGGTTAAATTAAAAAAAAAAACTAATTTCATAAAAGAATTAAATAAGAAACCACCAAAGAGGATGATGACCAAATCTAAAACAATAAAAAAATTTGATTAAATGATGAAATTAAAAATAATTGAAAGTTTATAAAAGAGACAAGGAACAATTGAAAAAAAAAGAATCTAGATAAAATCTAAAAAAACTAAAAATGAGAAGCCTAGATTGAAGAATACAATTGAAAAAAATAAAATAAAAGACTTACAAAAACATCAAGGACAAAAATTAAACAATTAAAAGAATAAGGATTGATACTTAAATATACCTAGTCAAGAGGATTGTTTTGAAATTTTAAATGCCAGGCACAAATCTTGAAGGAGAAGAGAGAAAAAAAAGAATAAAAAAATAAAACAACATCAATAATTGTCCACCAAAACCAAACATGCACCACCTGTTGAGAAAAAGGATACCATGAGGAATTGAATGACATGATGGAAGCAAATTTTGAACCTTTATATGACGGTGCACGCACCGTCGAAGCGATGTAGCTTCTCCTATATGCCTTATAAGGATTTTTTAATATTTTTAATTATTGTGAAAGACTAATTTACCCCTCAAACAAATTTATTATAACAAAAAAAAACAAATTAAAAATATAAAAAATACCGCCAAATAAAGCTTAAATAAATTTTAAAACTAAAGTTATTCTAGTAAATTCATTGTGCTAAAAATGTGAAATCTAAAAAAAAAAAAACCTTGGAG
>Ga0325410_1000642_pt1 | contig 36649 bp, 15 predicted proteins | sample PopdelMetagenome_16_FD_206182 | JGI IMG/M metagenome (GOLD analysis project Ga0325410, IMG submission 206182) | Populus deltoides microbial communities from Bellville, Georgia, United States - Xylem-PdIQD-R3 | ecosystem: Host-associated > Plants > Phyllosphere > Stem > Wood/Secondary xylem...
CAAAACAATAGAAAACAAGAAAACCCAGAATCCAAAGACAAACTAGGCATAGGATATAAGACCCGAAACAATTAGAGCGAAACACTTATCTCGGCCCAGCTTTCTTCGGGCTTCAGAAAAATCCAAAAACACCATACCGTGGAATGACTATCAGGTATTGATAACAATTCAGGTCTACTTCTTACTTCTTATTATTTAGTGATTTCTCCGTTGAAAAGTTTTGTTCTAAATTTTTTAATCTTTTTATGTTATTAATATTTTTTATTTTTTATTTTATTTACATCATTAATTAATTATAATATTGTTGACTTTTTTCATCAGATTTTAATGTAATTTAATTTTTTAATTAAAATTATCAATATATAATTAATTAAAAAAATTATATAATTTTATGATTCAAATTTATAATTCAATTTTATATTATATTTTTCATCTCATATAAAAAAAATATTTTTCACAATCTTAACCTATATCCTATATTCCGGTAGCAAGTGGTAAGAACATTTGCCGACAATTCGATATAATCGCAGTTGGGTAATGTGCCATTCTTTTTTTTAAAAAAAAAATATAGCAAGATATATAATCAGGCGTCGTGTGATTAAGGAATATTCTTTCGTTTTTAAATATATTTTGCGTCTAACAAAATAAAATGTGAAATGGTGTTCTCATGTCACCTAGCTATCTTCCTTGAATAACCTGGTCAACCCTCCTGCAAGGATCTCTTATGATCATGGATAGTAATGCTCTTCCTTTAATCTATAGTTATTGAAACACGTAGAGGAAAAAAAAAAGACAGTAAGATTGCTTAATGAAACACATAAAAGTAATTTAGTTTAAGTTTAAACAGGCCTGTATATCATGTGTTTATTTAGTACAGAATGCATTGCATTTGCCGCAATCAATTTAATTAATTATTTTTTATTAATGTAAATGTATCAATCAACTTGTTTATCTGATTAATTTTATGAATTTTAAAGTTAATAATTATATAAGTTTTTAGTGATTCTGAAAGAATTCAAACTTGTAATTATTGAGAAGCAAATCTAAAGCGTGACACCGACACTATCTCTAATAATTAATTAATTTTTAATTTAATTAATTAAAAGTGCAGCATGTTGACTATCGACCATTAAAAGGATAGTACAGAAACGCTTAATCAATCATATTCTTTTTTCGTTAACAAAACAGAGACTCGAATTTTAAATATGTTACGGGTAGGGGAATATGAATACAAGTTGAGCTATTATATTGATTAAGAAACATGATTTCACTTCTATGAGCAGTAGCATCTTGATATGAAATAACAGGATCATACCTGATCTCTCTTTGTTCATAAAATTGCAGCAAGCCCGCATGCTTGATTTTAACGTTTGTTTTGGCGAAGGAGCTCAGAACATGTCCACAATTCAAAGCAACTGAGTTACAACTCTGCGAACCCGGTATATATTTACAGATTCCTCCAGCAAAAGTAACATGTAATTAACAGGTGTTAAGTCATCCCTGGGCTAATAATTTTACCATGAAGCATTTATTATCCCGGCTTATGCCAGCAATTACAAGAACACGTCCACCGGCAATTCGATTTAATCACATTAATGGAGTAGTGCTGTTCTTGATTGTTTGAAAGAAAAAGAAGATGCCCTGTGATTAAATTATATTAAATATTTTTCATGCTTGAAATACTATAGTTTTTGTGTGAAATTAATAATGCAAGTGTAACGATGCTCTCATCATATCGTTGTCTTTATTCATTCGAATCTACTGCATCTGGCCCACAACATCACATGATTATATGATTCATGGGCAATAATGCTTTTCTTTAAATGATCGACTATCAAAAAAAAGAAAAAAAAAATTAACTGGTAGTTGTACTCTCACTTTGAAGGAATTTATTCATGTCAACAGTAATTCGAATAATATATAGATTTATGTACAATTTAAAATTGTTGATATATTTTAATATAACTTTTAATTAGCTCAAAAACGTTATAACTTAAATTAAAGATTTGTTATAAAATCAAGTCAAGTTCTTGCTTTAATCAAGAGTTTAATATAGGTTTTCTACTCTGGCAATGCCAGGTAAATAATTAATAGGCACTGATTAATTTCCTCTTTAATATGCGACAACGTTAAATTCATTTCACCGAAGGAGGGAGACTGATCAGTCATCTTCGAAAAGAGAAATCAATAATATTATAGTCCCACTATCTTCAAAGTGAAATTCAAAAAGCAGTTGAAGAGGTTGATATATATGCTGATATTATCAGACAAATACGTACTTGTGGCAAGACAAATACATCAACATCAAAGTTGATTTTTGACAATGGAGTTTCCTGTGTCTCTGTGTGTGTGTGTGTGTGTGTGGATAAGTCCATTATTGGACTTCATTTACAATCTCTCTAAGATGTAGTATTTTTCTCCTCCCCCCACCTCTACTAGAATAATAGCCCTCTTGTCTGAGTGTTCTTCATTGATCATAAGCATATATCCCTTAATTTAAATGAAGAAAAATAGTCAACACAAATTAATATTGTCCTTGGAAAAATAACATAGCAGGAGCGAGAGAGAGAAAACATTTCGAAGAAATTAATGACAAAAGTAAATATATTGCAAGTTAATTAATGGGAATATATAGTAGATTAATTACTTAATTCCAAAGATAATCAAGGACTGAACCATCAAAATCATCGAGCATGTAACTCAATTGGCGAGATAGAGTCTCCTGCAGTGCAGTCTCGTGTTCTAGCCTCTACTTTGTAATTAAAAAAAAAAAAAAAACTATAACAAAATTAAAATCCATACAGATAGAGTTTAATTACAAAGAAGGCATTATCTCTCACCAACTACAAACCTCTCCCTTATGTACACATAACCATAAAAGAAAGAAAACAACCTGAAAGAGTAGACGCTTTCTTGTGAAGAAACTGGACAGAGCGATCAACTTTCATGGAAGAAAACCAGCAAAAGGAACCGGAGCAATATAATGATGGTTTGCTAGCGGTGCAGCTGTACCATTCTGTTGAATAACTATTCCAATGGCTTCAACCACAGCCATGATAAACTCCATAGCCAGTTTCACTAGGACTATGCACATCTCTAATCTTTGTATCACCATTTTTATTTGCTCTCTTCTTCTTTCCTCCGCCCGCGTCCCTCTCCCTAACTTTTCAAATTAAAGCAACCGACATATATGTATAGCAACAAAAGAAATGGCTTCCCTATTACCACAATGGAAAAAGAGAGAGAAAATACCAATCTTTTTTTTTTTTTTGAAAATAGAAGATATCCTATAGTCTATTTTGGCTTTTGGAAACTCCAAGAGACATCTAAACAAGAAGCTAGCTAGATCTCCCTCTCTATCTGTCTATTTCACAGTAATATTGACTGTTGAAGACATAGGGGAAACTCAAGTTGAGAAGAGATAAGCCATATCTAAACTTCATGTGTGTGTTTACCTATAGCAACAAGGCATATGATTACTATAGTTGAAAAGGAGAAGATGCCATCATGTTATCCTTTGGATATATGCGACAAGCTTCAACTAATGAGATGACCGTGACATGATATTTTGTGTTTCGCTAAGAGAGCAACACTGTGGCCTAAAAACAATACGCGGTAAGTAAGAACTTGCCCCAAACAATCATGCCTATCTCAACTGAGTGATCCAACTATTAATTCTCCCAATTGAGTCCCCATCTACTGAGATTCTACTCAATTAACGCCCAGTGTTATCCACGGTCAATATTGAATCCCTTAATGTTGCATGTGCCTTCAATTCAAGCTTTATTTTAGTGCAAAACTCGGGCTTCTTTTCGCATTAAATACCACACCTGTACGCTCCTAACTCTTTTTACAAACAAAAGGAGTTATAATCCCTTTTAAAACTGCATGATTTTTTGAGTGCTAAGAAATATTTTTTAATGAATTTTTACACCAAAATGGGGGGTTAATATATCTCTTAACTGTAGATTATAGTGGGGGTTAATTGAATCAATCTTCAGCAAACGGGGCCTCAATTGGGACAACTAATAGTTGAAGCACTCAGTCGGTAGATGCACGATAGTTTGAGGACAGATTTCGTTCTTGCCCTGCACACATTATGAATAGAATTGCCAGATAATTGAAATGGTCCCCATTCAACCAACCAGCAACCTGGCTTTGCAGGCCATGCTAATTAACCGATGGCAACTAAACCTTTTGAGCTTGCATTGTCAAAAATCAACTTCTTCTTTTTTAATCTAGGAATGGGAAGGGTAGCTGGGCCCATTGCCTTCGTTTCAATCAAATCATCAGAATAATAATAAGAACGTCTAGTATAGTTTAAAAGCTGTTTAAAATGGTGTTTTGGAAGCTGTTTCAACTAAGCTACAGAATGAAGAATTGGGATTTCAAAATTGTATTAGCATATATATATTTTTTATCTTTTTATTTTTTAAAAAAAAAACATGGATCCCCGAGTAGATCTACATGGTAAACACCGTCTTCTTCTGATCCAGTGTAAGCTCTATCATTCAACTAAAAAATATCGAGGCCCGTAAAAATACTAAACCCATGCCCAAGAAAAACAGCACTACAACCTCCAAGTCCACGCAGATAGCCTGCTGAAAACAAAATAGGCTAGCCGTTGAAATTCAAAAGTACATGCCCTTAAACGATTCCCGTTGAAAATATGGAGGGGCATCTGAGTTCATAAAAGAGATCGAATGCTTGGAATGTCATGCTGCAGAGCTAGTCTCTGACAACATCAGTTCTAGGCCGAGTTATTGAGGAAGGATGATATTCTAAAGGGACTGTTATTTGATCCGAGCCTGTTGCAGGGGTCTGCATCTAACACTAAGGATCAAAAGGATAAATTGGAGCCGATAACTCAAGTTCAAGAACAGGTGAGAGAGATCAGCCCCAGATGGAGACTCATAGTTCAGAAGAAAAGCTAGAAAACACAAAGTCTTGGGCTGAAGAAACTGAAGTTATTGCAGTGCTAGAGGCCCAACAGGTGCATTTTACTTCACATGTATGCTAAGATTACACCTGTTTCATGTTTCATATTTCATGTTTCCTGATCTTGCTCTGCAAACTTTGTTGACAGATAGCTGAATCTGGAAAGATCTATGCTGAAGAAAAAGAAGTTCAGGCGAAGCTACTTGAAAGATCTGTTAAAGAGCTAGAATGCACCACTAATGTGCTATAAACAAGGTTAGTTTTCTAATCTATGGTCGATTTAAAGCAGCTTACAATTTCAAAATCAGTGTCTTATATAACACTTGTCAGGTTGACATTCTTAAAGCAGAAGCAGAACGACAAAGAATGCAGGGAGAAGAGCTCGGAGATTGAGCTTCATTCAGTAAAACATCAGGTGCAGAATGTTGAAAGTGTTGACACTGGCATGAAAAGGCTCAGATACATTATTTAGCTTTGTCTTTTTATCAGATTCTATTGTATATTTGCTTAGATACTTTGATGTGGCTTCAACTTTTCAATATATGGTTTTCTTTCATCTACAGGCATTTGGAGGAGAAGGAGAGAGGCCTTGAAGATGCACTGAATCATATACTGTAAATCCTTGAAAGGAATATATCTAACAAGGAAGCAGAGGTAAAGCTCCTTTATTCACCATTTTGGTACATTCTTACAAATGATTAAACATTGTTTTGACCGGAGGTTTCAGCAATTGAAAGGCATGCTTTGTTACCATTCAACAGATTTCCCAGTTCAAGGCACATATCACTGAGCTAAATTTGCATTCAGAAGCACAGGCTAGTGAGTATAAACAGAAGGTAGGCAAAGTTTTATAGTTCTTCCATCTCATATTTCTTTAGTTGTATTTTAAGAAATTCTGAAAACAGTTCAAGGCATTGGAAGGCATGGTTGAACAAGTAAAACCTGAGGGCCATCTCACTCATAGCATGAGCTCTTCGTTGAACAAGTCCGAGAAAAATGCTGCCAAGTCCAGGGGTTCTGATTCCCCTTTCAAATGCATTGGTTTAGGCTTGGCACAACAAATAAAATATGAGAAGGATGAGGACCTTACGGCGGCAAGACTGCGTATTGAAGAGCTAGAATCCTTAGCAGTTAATCGACAGAAAGAGGTAGGCTTTACACTCCAAATTTAAATCCAACTTGATATTTGTGTTAGATAATGTCTCACCAGAAGATCCTCATGTTCTAATTGCATTAAATGCCAGATTGGCTGCTGATGAGAGCATGACCCATGATGTAATCCGCGATTTACTAGGAGTAAAACTAGATATGACAAATTATGTGGTAAATTTACGTTGTTTTGCACTGCTCTTTTGTTTAATCATGGTTTTTGGCAATTCAGACCACATATAGAATTGAGACAACGTGTCCCCTTTTTTGTTTTTGGTAATTTATATGATAATGTCAGATAAAAATGCTCAGACGCTCTTTCTGCATTTAAAAAAGGCAGGAGAAAAAAAAACAAAAAATAAAGAGAGAGTAGTTTTCATGAATGTGTTTGTTCATGTACCTATATGTTAATGCAGTCACTGTTAGATGATAAACAAGTGGAGAATATTGTAGAAAAAACTCACCTTGGAGCCTCAAGTAAAGGTTTTTTTTTTGCTTTGGTATTCCCTTGGAAACCCACATGTGAATTCTCTTAATGGTTTCCACTGTCCATATAGGAGCAGGAAGTTATCAAGCTTAAGCAGCAGCTCAGTGAGTTTATTGAGGAGTGGCAAGGGTAAGCATCAAAGGTATTATCTTCTTCATATGGAAATTAACTTACCGAGTCCCTTTATACCAGCGAGTGTTTGATCCACGTGCTAATATTCTTTACAGGAAATCATCAAAGGTCTTCCTAAGGGATTAAAGTGATCTTTCAGCGGCATGCTTTGTGTTCCTGTATGTTGTCTTGTTTAAGCCATCATGCAATAATTTGAAAACTCAAGAGTTTGCTAATGTCAAGTCTTATCTTGTAATGTGTTTAGGACTTCCGATTACGAGATATTTCTGGGTATGAACGTTGTTTGAGGTATGATTTTTCGGCCTATATTTTAGGTTGTGCATAGATTTTATTGGCTCACTTGCTTCAGCTTTTCTGCCTAGGAAGAGATAGGTGCAGCTCTTAATTGAATTGTAATGGTACGGTGGGCAGTTTTCTTTTTCGAGTTTATGAAGTTTGATCCGTTTGTTTGTGGACAGACGGAATGAAATAAATGTTTTGCTTGTCTAATTTTTCATCAGAATATATTGACAGGATACTGATGTTCCATGGCATTTGATTGCCACAACAATATCCTTCACATTGATGAAATTGCTGGAATTTATATTAAAGAATCCTTTTAATTTAATAATTTAAATAATTAGATAAAATTTAAAATATAATTTATATTATTCTCTGACACATCTTTTCAAGTGAAAACCATTTGAATTTAAAAATTACACAGATTTATATTATTTTTTATTTGATTTTTATCAAATAAATAAGAATGATGAGATTTAAATTTATAACTGCTTGGTTATCAAGACTCTAATACCTTACTAAAAAATCAACCCAACCCAATAACTTAAACTATTAAACAAAATTTTAAAATATAATTTATATTATTCCTTTAATTTTATTTCACATGTCACGCTTTGCCAATGGAGTATTATGGAAAGGCAGCATGATCAACAATGTGGATAAAGTTCAATTAAATTGTGTTTCACATGTAATTCGGTTAGCCTCGATTTATAACGTCATATGTTCGAATATGTTATTAAGTTAAATACAAATTCTCGGATATTGAGCTCAAGTGGATCTGTGGCGCAATGGTAGCGCGTCTGACTCCAGATCAGAAGGTTGCGTGTTCGATTCACGTCAGGTTCAATTTTAATTTTTCTTTTCGTCTAAAGGCCACACCACTCAGACGCCAGGAGGCTTCTTCTTTACTTTTCTTTTGAACAAGTCTGAACGGATATTATTCCATATCCGTTGTATACCTTAATATGTATACAATTCAACTCAATTGGAATTCCAATTCAATCTTAAGATATATTGGTCTCGTATTAAAGAAATATGTTTTATCCTTTATTTTTTTTGAGTTCAATCAATAACAGTATTAAGAAAAAATTATTCGATCCCTCTTCAAATATCAAATCAATGTCTCATTAAATTGCTTTTAATAATGCACTTCTAACCATTATTAAACTCGGTTTTGCTTGGTAGATATGATATAGAATAATTCAGTTTATCATTCTTTTGTTGAAAGACTAAGTTTTTCTGATTTATCACATCGTTTATTTTATTTATTTGAAATAATAATAGATTGAGTCGAATAATAAGATCTTTCAAAGTTTTATTATTTATATATTTTTATTATTATTTTGTGAGACAGTTTTGATGATTAATAAAAAATATTGCAAGTTTTACATATCTCCAATCTCCATTCTTTTTTCTATAGTTTTTTTTTTCTTTAAAAACTTCTTTCTTTTCATGCTTTAAATCTTTTATTTATTGTCTCCTATTGAATTTAATATTAGAGTTCACTTATTTCACTTATTTTTTACTATGTCTTTTTTAAGATTGGTTTGATGATCTGTAAATTTTTATTATCTAAAATAATATTATTTTATTAAAAAAAATCAATGTTGTTTGAGTTAACCCAAGATGAGTTTGTGATTCGAGCCCTTGGCTGATTCTAACAGAAGATCAGATTATCAAGTTTTTTCCTCTGATGTTCAGCAACAAGAACCATTTTCCTTTCTCTCTCTCGCCCTAGCTAGGTTGTCATTCATTGTGAGATGTTTTGAGATGTTAATAGTCTCAGCCAAATCATCCGAATTTTTCTGCTTGCTTCCATACCCCAAATAGTAAAGGAGCCTAAGAAGCTTTGCTGATAAACAGCTTTACCAAGAAATGATGATTGCAGATCACACGCATCCTTGACGAAGATAACCTGGTGTTCCTTTTGCCAGCAGAAGCACTAAAGACAGCCAGCCTAACCCTGTTGCTTTTGTCAAATACATGTCCATATCCTAAATATTCCTGCAAACAAAAAGTTATGGGAAAGGAAATTATAACAGAACAAGCAAGCAATATGATTCAAGATAAGATATAACAAGACTTTATTACATGAACGTGTTACAAAGTGTACACAAACAGTATTTTATATGCCACTTGAAGTGTGACAACATATCACAGAAGAACAGAAGCAATCCTCTGAGGGTGCTTAGCATAACGGGACACATGCATGTAGAAACTTGGTCCTCCATTCTTTTACAGTCACTTCACTTTCACAGGCAATCAGCACAGCATTCTAGATACCCCTTCACCAGCAGGCATTCACATTGCATATACTATCTCTCCACTGCTGTCCAGGTCAAGCTCAGGATCACTCTCCAAGTCCTCCATGTCGTCATCAATGTCCAGGCTGCCAGTCAAATATTGGTTGAGGCTGGAGGTGCCTGCTGCAGGTATGGTGGCTTCAGATATTATTTGCATTATCTCTTCAATGCTTTGCATTGGTTGATCGGGTTCTTCAAACTCGTTATTCATTGTATTTTCCACCATGAGATCTGCTGGGAGATTCTTTAGAAACCATTCATGATTCCTAATCTCGGGAATGGTAATCCTCTGTTCAAAAAGGTATTAGAAACTTTACCCACAAAAAGTCAATAATAGAGCCATGAAGGGAGGGAGGATGAAGGATTAGGGACAGGATATTGGTGAAGCAAAATTCTGAGAGTGAGGAGGAAAGAAAGGACATGCCAGTGAAGAGCGAGTAATATATATCATTTGACAAAAAATAAGCAATCAAAACAATATTTTTGAGATGGCAAACAGATAATCATTGTAAAAATGTTAACAGAATCTAATTTCAGGAATCAAGAGAGACCATACTAACCATTGCAGGGTCTGCTACAAAAATTCTTGAGATTAGATGTTGGCATTCAGGAGATATGTGAACATAGTCCGGAATTGAATACTGGACATTTAAAATTCGCTGAAAGAAACAACAGGATAGGTTTGTCAAGGTCTCAGCAAAGCTCCCATACTAAGCTAAGAAGAGAGGTGATACATTACGTGGATTGTGTTGCGAAAATTCATGGGCTCATCAGGGTCCTCGAAAGGGTATGCTCCCACCAGCATAACATATAAAGTCACACCACAAGACCATACATCTGCAATCTGAATGAAAGAATTAACTGCAAGACATCAGTATAACATCAAGTTGTAATGTACACATGTTGTAGTGCGAAAATGACATCCTTGCTCCATAAGTTCATGCATGTTGAATCAAGTTAAAGAACAGAAATCCTACCTTGCCATCGTATTCCTTCTTAAGTAACACTTCAGGAGCAATATAGGCAGGAGTTCCAACAGTAGATTTCGGTTGTGAGTGCAGCACAGATGACTGTTAAAAGCAGATATGGACAATATGCAACTATGTCAGCAATTGAACAGGAAAAATCTTTACGAATGTTCATCCATGATCCTATAGACATCCAAGAAATCATATTATGGATTTTCAACAATAACAGCATAAGGATTCTTGTACCTTAGAGTAACCAAAATCACAAATCTTCAATCGAGGTGCTGGGCTTCCATCCAACAATGTATTCTCCAGTTTCAAGTCACGGTGGCATACTTGCTTCACAAAGGAATAAATTAAAACACAACAAACCCCTCATACTTTTTGCTAAAGTAAGAAAAATAAACAAAGGCATAATATAGGATTTACTAACCATTGCATGGCAGTAGCTAACTCCTGATATAAGTTGTTGAAAGAAAAAGCGTGCCTGCATCACAAGGCTGAGCACATTACAAAAAAAAAAATATCAGGAGCACTAAAACATATCTATGTGTTGGGTAAGAACCTCATCCTCGCTGAAGCGACCAGCAATACATATGCGCTCAAAGAGCTCTCCACCAGATGCATATTCCATCACAATTGCCAGGTGAGTTGGGGTTAATATGACCTATAGTCATGCCATTGAGTTATTGAATAAAAACTACCTCTTTGTAAAGGGAAAAAAAATAATAAGTTGTAGGAATTGACAGACCTCTTTGAATCTGACAATGTTGGGATGCCTAAGCGACCTGTGGTTAATGATTTCTCTTCGCACGTTTTCATCTATCTGTTGCACGGAAAATAAATTAAGGTTAGTTTATCTATTGTTGAATTATTGCATATCAAGAACAAAGATTTCCTGTATAACACCGAGAATGCCAACTCCTAGGGATGGCAATGTTACCCCGGGTCGGGTTTCTTTATATACATACCCTACCCATTACACATGGAGTAAAAGATTTAGATATTTATACCCCTTCCATCAGGTTTGGGGTGTCCATATGGATATCCATTTTATGACTATTATTTATTATTCAACAAAAAGTAAAATAGTGATATATATTTGAATTATATACAAATATATATATATTATTGAATTAAAAATAATAATATAAATGTTCTATATTTATCTATATAATACAAATATATATCTTGGGTCGGCTTTGCCAATATCTATACCTTATCCATCACCCATCAAGTAAAGTAATTATCCATAATAATAAAATAAAATAAAAAAACTGTTCATTCAGATCGGTATCCATCAGATTTGGATCAAATTGTCATCCCTAATGACTCCACAATCAATAACTTGGATATGGGCTCTACATTAGTTGTCAGAATACAAACTAAAAATGGATGGCCGGTTTCAAGAAACCTAATGGCCAAGACTGGCAAGTTATTTCATATGAAAAGTAACATTCAGTTTCTTTACATTTCTTTCTCTGGCAAATTACTAAACCTATAGCCATGCACGCAGCAAAAATTCACGGTTATATACAGGTTTTGTAAGTCGCAGGTTTTACTAATTTGAAACTTGTGGCCAATATATGATATTCTAATAGCCTGTCATTGTTCTGCCAAGTTGTGCTTTTGCTTCTAATTTTTACCCCCTTATTGATCACATTCATAACAAAATTCGTCAGATCAGGCATCTAACAAGTAAAATCAGTATGAACATTTGATCAACCAAAACCAAAAAAAAATTCAAACAATCACAAAACAACTATAGCCTGTAAACCTAGAAAAAAAGTGAAAGGAGCTCAGTTCAAGTATAGAAATAAAGCAAAACAACTGATTAGACACTGAAGTAAATCGAAACAAAACAAATAGAATTCAACCAAAGAAATACATAAATCAGCCCTCAAGCACGCACAAACAAACGTAAATGATAAATCAATTTAATTAACCGCTAAATTAAGAGCTTCCCATTAAGCTGTAACTAGAAACAAGCTTAAGCAAGCTCAAAATCCCATAATAAACTTCGTAAAAAAAAGGAGTGAGAATCAGACCAAAAATAAATAAAAGAACACGAGAGTACTAACCTTCTCACCTCTCTCGATATACTTAACAGCAACAAGATCATCAGTCTGTTTATCCCTCATCAACCTAGCCACACCAAAATTCCCTGACCCGATATCTTTCACTAACTCATACCGGTCTCCGTCGTGCATAATCGGCAGGTCCATTCCCGGTCCCACTGTCATCGCCGATCGATCCATTTCTCCTTATAACTCCCTCTACTTTAAATATATCTCTCAAAAAAAAAAAAAAGAATTCACGAGAAGAAAAATAATAAAAATAAAAAGAAGGCTCAATCAATAACTCACATTATCAACATCACCAGAGAAAACCTTTTCCAGAGAGATCGAAATGGAACTATACGTGGACCAAAAAGATTCGATTTTTGAACAAAAAACACGTGAAAAGCTCACCAACCCTTTATGGGTTTTTCATTTTTTTTATTTTCTTTTAAATTAGAGAATGGGAGTTGCAGAGATATATTAGAGAAAGAGAGAGGAAGAGGAGAGAGCTTGTGATAAAGTTTTCTTTTTAATTATATCATTATTTTTTTCCTTCTGACTCCCTGTAAAAACTAACTCTTAAAGCCTTCTTTCTTTCCTTCAATCTATAAGCAAAAGAAAACAGGGTTTTGTGTCTTTCACTTTGCCTTTTCACCTTCTTTTACTACTCTGGGTGATATCTTTTTTTCCCCCTTGGACAATGATTTTTGTTGTCTAAAAGTTAAGGAAGTTTCGTGATATGGGTTTTGTCTGAATGGGGGTGATGGTAATGAAATGACTGATATGGGTTTGTTTGCAGTTTGGATAAGGTTTAACTTCACAGGTCACGAGGACGAGGGTCGAGTTTTCTGGGTTTAGAAGGAATGATTCGATGTGGGGAGGAAGACAGTTGCAATTGTGGACTCTTCTTCCTTTTTACTTTGACTCGCCTGCTTTCTCCTTCAAAGCCCTGTGCGGTGATTTTCAAAATTAATTTTGTTTTAATTTTGAAGTGATTTATAAAACACAAAAAGAAATTAGATTGTTTAGGTTTTAGATTAGAAGATGTAATTTTTATTCAAATTTTCTTATTTATGAATTTCTTATTTCATATAGCCATGGATTTTTTTATCAGCAACATAAAAACGTAAAATAATTAAAATAAAAATTCATAAAAGTTGAGGTGATTTAAATCTAAGGAGGAAAAATGTATTCTTTTATTCAAAACTCCTTTTCATTATTTATTTTTTAATGAGAAATGTATTTTTTTTTCCAAGATCTAATTTCTTATACAATTTAATTTTTGTTTAAATTATAATAAATTTGGGTTATAGTTGTTGCACGAGAAAATCGAGTTCTATAATATCTGGATTAAAAAAATTAATTAATTTTTACCTAAAAATATTTTAAAAAAATTTTATAAACCTCAATAATTTCAGTTGTAATTCTAAAACATAATATAATTAGATTCAAAATCTAAAAAAGAAAATCTTTTCAAGCCCTTATTCATTTTTATTTTTTTTTTGCATAATTAGATCAAAATCACCTCAATTAAATAAGATTAACTCATGTATATAAAGATTGATGTTTTCATGGACAATCTATAGTCAGCATCAGCAAGAAGCTTTTCCCCTCCACCTTTTATGATGACTTTATTTGTTATCTCTTAACATACATCAATGAAATATAATAAAAATAAAACTCATGGCTAAGAAATAAATAAATAAATAAAAGTAAATGGATAAAATATGAAAAAAAAATAAAGAACTAAATTGTATTTTAACTTTAAGAACAGTAAATTCTTGCACTGCAATGGCTTCGATATAATGAACAATAAACACACAATTTTTTTTAATTTAAATTTAAGTTGAATGGATTAGCTTAACTAGAAGGAGAATTTAATGTGCATTGATTATCATATTATTTGATAAAAGAAAAAAAAAAAAAAAGTGCAACCAGCACCCTCCTTCCTCAGCCACGTAAGCGAATAACAATTACCACGAACATTGAAAGAGTTTCTCGCTTGATTATTGAAAGCCAGTGCACAAAGTACAATTTGACTCTTGACATGAATATAGAGCCCACTATTCTGGACACGAAACGTATCCCTAGAAAAAAAAAAAAAAAAAAAAGGTGATTTATGAAGCACGGGACAACACCGTACATATAGATAACACCTAGATAAACCATCACCACGCAATCGGAGCCAGCTTTTAATTCTGACAAAATCGCTAAAAAAAATTAAAATTAATTTACCTTTAATTAAAAGCAAGCTAAATTTAAAACAAAAATCATAAAAATCTGAATATTCCATCCACAATAATAATGAGAGGATGAATAGTAAGATATTGTACAATGAAAAAACATTTTTCACTGTATTAAAATGTTTGAAATTATGATTTCGTTTTAATTTTTATGTAGAAATATATTAAAATAATATTTTTTTTATTTTTAAAAAATTATTTTTAAGATAAACATATTAAAATAATTTAAAAATATAAAAAAATTAATTTTTAATAAAAAATTAAAATTTAAAAAAATATGAATCGGATCGCGATTCAAAACGGTGCTGACGTAATACTTAATAAAGGTTGCTGCCTGCTCTCGAATACCTGGTAGTTGGTGCAACTGTGTGGTTCATCTTTAAGGGTAGACAGAATGGACATTCTTAATTTATGCTCCGTGATTTAGTTCAATTTGTATATCCAATCAAGCAATCCGAAGGTCCAGCTTGAAGCAAACCAACGGGAGTGGGCTTCGTGTATAAATGAATTCAAACTTTGGCTGCCATTTCATATTAATTTCTTACCACCATAATTAATGGAAGGAAGCTAGATACACCAAATAGGTTTGTGATCCTGCCGCATCCATACATACTCGAATGTAAATACATAGTCTTAACCAAACGGTACTGGACACGACTTAAACCTGCAGGATGGTTAGTTAGTTAGGGTACAGACAAGCATGTAATGTAATAAACTGCTGAATATGTTATTTATTGAAGCATGATGGGTTACGTGAATTCAAACTATCAGCTGGTAGTATTTTTATTATGGATGGGTGTTACTGGACACTGCTAGAAGGATCCTTTGATTGTTTTATGTAATGTAAAACTACAAATAAAAGCTAGCTCGACTATTAAGTACGATTATAACTTGAGTTTTATAATATATATATATATATATATATATATATATATATATATATATATATATAATTCAGGTTTAAAAAACTGCTGGTGTTCTGGTCATAGTCACGATATAGGCTAGCTGCTGTCTATTTCACACTTGCTGGAGTTTGAGTGAGCACGTTTCCGATCGAATCCTGTTAATTTCCAGCAGGCATGCAAGTAGCCGATTATCGGGCATGCTCAATCGAAAGTAGAAAGTTCTTGCCTTATGGCTGGGGAAAGAAGCTACATTGTCTTCGGGGAAGATGATGATGCAGGGGAAAACTTGAAGGATGACGCGGTTATTAAAGGTCATGGTTATTAAACCCCAAATGGTTTACAGGGTCAACTTGTTGACCCTTCTGCAGCAGAATTACCATTCCCAACAAAATTAATTTTTTTAAATCATGTTTTTTTCTAGTATTTTTATTGTTTTTAATTATGTTTTTTTTTAATATCTTTAAATAACACTGTTTTGAGAGTGTATCAATGACCCAATGACTCGAATCCTTGATCAAGTCAGACTTCAAAATAGATCCGGTAACTATGATAAAGGGTTAAGATGACTAAAATACTTGTAAAATAACTTCTTTTGAATGGATGATTAAATTATATGAAAAAGGGAATGGTGCTTGAAATTGCTAATTAGACAATGCACGTACTAGAAGATAAATAGGAGGGTATGAGGCAGAGGTATCGCGTATTTGATATTATCATAATGTATTAAAAAACTATCTCAACTCAAAAGTTTAAGTTGTTAGATGAGGTCCTAAGATATGATTTATATTATTCTCTAACACACCCCCTCAAGTAAAAGTTCTTTGAACTTGAAACTCATACAAACTCACATTACATTGTGCTTAATTTTTATTAAATAAATGGGGAAGGTGAGATTCGAACTCGTGACCGCTTGGTCATCAAGACTCTGATACCATGTCAAAGAACCATCTCAATCCAATAGCTTAATCTGTTAGGTGAGGTCCTAAAATATGATTTATATTGTTCTCTAACATAATGACTGTTTTTTAAAGTGTTTTTTACTCGAAAATATATTAAAATAATTTTTTTATTTTTAAAAAATTATTTTTAATATCAACACATTAAAATAATTTAAAATTTTCAAATGATAAATAATAAAAAAATTTAATTTTTTTTTAAAATATTTTTAAAACATGTAAATAAAAACAAAAAAATAAATTCCTACACCTCAAAATTATGTTGAATGATAAGAGGGGTAGGATTAATTACTCCAAGACACCGATCTGCACGGGGAATGGATGTCCTCAATGTTGACACGAAATCGTTGAACCACCATTTTCACGTCGTGGTCAGTGGTCACTGTCTTTTAAACAAAAACAACTGTGCTGCTGTGCATATTTGCTTGTATTCAAATGTATATATTATTTGCACCTGTAGAAAACATGTTTTGGAAATGCAATTATAGTTATTTTTTAAAAAAATTTAATTAGAAATATATTAAAATTTTATTTTTTTTAAAAAATTATTTTTGATAATAACACTTTAAAATAATTTAAAAACACTAAAAAATATTAATAAAAAATAAAATAAAATAAAATAAAAATTTCAATTTTTTTAATTTTTAAAATGCAATAATAAACAAGGTTTTAATTGGGCTCTCAGATGTTATCGGTATTATGTTATCTCTGCTTTTAAAAATATTTTCAAATTAATTTTTCTTATATGATTTTTAAGTTTATTTTTTATAATTTTATTAATATTAAAAATTAAAAAATATATAAAAAATTATTTTAATATATTTTTTAATTAAAATCATTCTGCATTACCAGTCAGAAGTATTCTTGAGTAGACACTGCACTCCTATATTTACTTGATTCGCGCTTTTTTGACGGAGCCAGTCATTCAGACCTATCGAAGGCGCATTTGTAGGGCGATGTAAAGATTGTTCCACGTGTATGGAATGTGAGCGAAGCTTATGGACCTTCTAAGAATACACGTGTACCCGAATGCATCACATGAATGGTTTCCAGCTGACATCCATGCATGCACAGAAAAGCAACCAAGCGTCGACTCTTTCTACTGGAATCCACAGTGCCTCTCTTTTCTCCTTTTCATCTTGCTCACTGAATCTTTTTCTCTGATTAGGTCTTTTTGTTGCCAAATTACTCAGCAATTTCTGATAATTTGTTCTACAAAGCAAAAATAAAAAACGAGGACCAAATTAGAGAACACACATGGTACTCTTCCAAGCTTTCTGGCGGACTAGTGAAACCAAAGCGGTGAGAACTTTCAGAACTGGCTTGATCATGAGTAAATTCAGAGACATTGCACAGTAGATGGGGCGTTTCTAAAGAACTAGCAAAGATCTCGTCCACAACTCAGCAGCAGCATGACCACCATTTAAACTGTCAAGATTTTTACCTTAAAAAAAGCTTCGTAAATTTAGAATGGAAACGTAAAAAATCAATGCTCATGTTCTCAAGAGTCATCATGACTCATGTCCTCGTGCAGCAGCATATCTATGTGCTGGGAGTTGTTTCAACAACAAAGTATGCAGAAAGTGTACCTCCTTGCTCTGTGCACAGTTTGGAACCCGTTAAAGACAAGCGTATTTTTGTACTCTGTCAAGCTTTAAAAAAAAATCAATAAAATATAATATAAAAAATATTTTAAAAAATAATATAATTTAGAGAGTTGTATATAACAATTGTAATTCACAGGTGTCATGTACTCCTATTTTAAATTATAAAATTTAAAAGATATAGAATTTAATAAGAAGAGAAAATAGAGAGAAAAAAAGATTTTAAAAACATATTAAAATTCTAATAATAATGTCACCAATACTATTAAAAATATCAATAAAATAAGCTTAACAACACGCAAAAAAATAATAATAAACGAAATCAATCGAATGAGTCATCCAACAAAATTAGAGTTTAGGTGCTTGAGCTTCTAAACGGACGGGCTGGTCATTATGGACCTCTGTAAGAAAATTAAAGGATCCACAAGAGGAGTGTAGGCTAGTTGGTCAGGTGCAGCGACGAAGACATGGGGTTGGCAGGGCCCAGCTCTTCCAAAATTATCTTTCGGAGATAAAATACATCACTTTGAATATTGATGGCAGGCCTAATTCTCAATCATCAAAGATAGGTGACTGCGAGTGTTGATGACCGTTTAAGACGAGAGAAAAAAGAAAAAAAAAGGAAGGAGAAGGTGGAGCCAACAAAGGCACAGAGCTTCCTGACCTATACTCGCCTATCGAGTCTTCACTAATACCCCTTCCCTCCCCACCCTAGTCACAACTGAAAGCTTAAACCCATAACAACAACATCCAATGCTTCTCAATGGAGCTCAAGCCCCTTCTCTCATCACTTTCTACCACCATAATAAACCCCCTTTAAACCCTATAGTACCCGACATAGTAACCCTCACCTCACCTATGCGCACTTCCCTCTTCTCCTCCTCCCTCTCCCTTTCCCTCCACCAACAACAGCGCATCCACCTCCCCGAACCCATTAACACCCCCCAAACACTTCACCCAATTTCAACCCCAAAGTGTTCCAGTACTTCTGTCGAACAGTTGGCAAGCGATTCTCAATCTGAAGGGATATTGGATTTTGATGAAAATGAGAGGGAAGCTTTTAAATTTGATGATGATGGGCTGGGATCTTCTGGTGCTGGAGGGGATAGGAAGCACTTGGATGCTCCGGCACTGGAGGTGAAGGAGCTAGCGGAGTTGCCGGAGCAGTGGAGGAGAGCGAAATTGGCGTGGTTGTGTAAGGAGTTGCCGGCGCATAAGCCAGCCACTGCTGTGAGGATACTTAATGGGCAGAGGAAGTGGATAAGGCAGGAAGATGCTACTTATATTGTCGTTCATTGTACTCGAATTCGCGAAAACGAGACCGGGTTTAGGGTACTATTTACAATCACACCTGGGTTTTCAATTTTTTGTTCCGCAGCGCTAAAATCTTCGTGCTTAGTGTCTTTTTTATACCATGATTGAATGTTTAGATACTGAGAATTGACGAGCTGTGATATTAATTTAAATGGGCAATTACTAAAATTTAGTTTCGCATAGGAAAACAATAGTGGAGATATTGACTTGTGAATTATGTTGTTGTAAGGCTAGAACCTTTTAGGACTAAGCTGGAGTTTTTATCTAAATCTTTAGAGCGAAACAGAGAAAGGGAGAGTTTGGTTATTGAGATTTTTCTTTTGGTTATTGTTAGGTGTATAAATGGATGATGCAGCAGCATTGGTATCGATTTGATTTTGCGTTGTCCACTAAGTTAGCAGATTACATGGGCAAGGAGCGAAAGTTTGCGAAATGCAGGGAGATATTTGATGATATTATCAGTCAGGGACGCGTTCCCAGTGAATCAACTTTTCATATCCTTATCATTGCATATCTTAGTACGACAGTTCAAGGTAGCCTGGAGGAGGCATGCAGCATTTACAATCGGATGATTCAGTTGGGAGGGTACCGGCCACGACTTAGTTTGCACAATTCTTTGTTTAGAGCTCTTTTGAGCAAACCAGGGGTCATTGCAAAACATCATCTCAAACAGGCTGAATTTATTTATCATAATTTGGTGACATGTGGACTTGAGTTGCAGAAGGATATTTATGGTGGTCTCATCTGGCTACATAGCTACCAGGACAATATAGATAAAGAAAGAATCACATCACTAAGGGAAGAGATGAGGCAAGCAGGAGTAGAGGAGAGCCAAGAAGTGCTCGTTTCCATATTGAGAGCTTGTGCAAAGGATGGCGACGTGGAGGAAGCAGAAAGGACTTGGCTCAAACTCGTCCGTCTTGATGAGGGTCTCTCTTCACATGCTTTTGTGTGTAGAATGGAGGTCTTTTCAAAGGCAGGAGAACCTATGAAATCTTTTGAGACATTCAGAGAGATGCAGGAGGTTTTAAGTTCTTACAATGTTGCGCCGTATCATAAAATTATAGAAGTCTTATGCAAGGCTGAAGAAGTGGAACTTGCAGAGTCACTCATGCAAGAGCTAGTTCAGAGTGGTATGAAGCCGCTTACACCATCTTTTATTTCTATAATGGACATGTACCTTAATTTAAACTTGCACGATAAATTAGAATCAGCCTTCTCTGCATGCCTTGAGAAATGTCGACCCAACCGGAGTGTCTACATGATCTACTTGGATTCTTTGGTGAAAGTCTGTAATTTTGACAAAGCTGAGGAGATTTTTAACCACATGCGCAATAATGAAGCGATTGGTGTTAATGCCAGATCATGCAATACTATTTTAAGAGAATACCTCTCTTCTGGATACCACGTGAAGGCAGAAAGGATATATGATCTAATGTGCCAAAAGAAATACAATATTGATTCCTCGTTGATGGAAAAGCTTGACTCTGTTCTGAGCTCAAGCAGGAAGGTGGCAAGGAGGCGTATTAGCCTCAAGCTTAGCAAAGAGCAAAGAGAAATTTTAGTGGGTTTGTTTTTAGGTGGTTTGCAAATTGAATCAGATGGGAAGAAACACATGATTCAATTCGAGTTCAATCAGAATTCTATCATGCATTCCATTTTGAGGAGACATTTACATGACCAGTACCACGAGTGGTTACATCCATCTTTTAAGCCTAGTGATGATAGTGATAGCGATGACATCCCTTGGAGATTTTGTACCATCTCGCACTCTTGTTTTGATTTCTATGCAGAACAGTTTTGGCCAAGAGGCCAACCTCAGCTGCCAAAGCTAATCCACAGGTGGATGTCACCTCAGGTTCTTGCATACTGGTATATGTATGGGGGGCACAGAACATCATCAGGGGATATTGTGCTGAAGCTAAAGGGGAGTGTTAAGGGTGTTGGAAGGGTTGTCAAAACATTGAAATCAAAATCTCTGGATTGCAGGGTGAAGAGAAAGGGGAAAGTATTTTGGATAGGTTTTCTTGGAAGCGTTTCTACATGGTTCTGGAAATTGGTAGAACCTTATATATTAGATGACTTGAAAGATTTGCTAAAAGCTGGTGATCCTACCTTGGAGAATAATATGGAAGAACTTCAGAATATGAACTTTGATAGTGGGTCTGATTTTGACGAGGAGGCATCTGAGGACAGCGACATGGACAGTTTATAGGACCTTTTGCGGGTGTATTAGGCAAAATGTTATAGTTTTTAGTTCTAACTTCAGCATCAAAGTTGTTGAATATGAAAGTTGCTAAAGATATGACATGTTACCTTGCTACATGGGAAGTAATTCTTATGACTTGAATGGTTTGTGCCAGCTTGAACTTCCTACCTCACTCCGCAGCCATTACTTGCTACCTTTTGAATGCTTCATGGGATTATGTGATGAGGCCTGATTAAGTGATATGCTCTGAACTAGATTGTTTTTGGTTATAGCTCATTGCCTTATCTATTTTTTTACAGTGTATGAAATACTGCCAGGGGAAGAAGATGCAGGGTGGGTTTGGAAGCTGAAGAATTATACTTTAGTCCTGAAGTAAATAGTGATAATCCTGTATTTTTATTTCTCTATAATCCAAAATTCAGTCATAGTACTAAAAAAAGTATGATTATGAAGAAAAAAAAAAAAAAAGAGGGGGGGGGGAGGTAATGAGAACAGGCACGTGCAACTGCTCGTGCAGCCTTGGTGTTTTTTAGTGTCAAAAGGCAAAATGGTCTGAAGTAAGGTAACATGTCATTTCTGAAGTGCTAAAGTATAAGGCTTTGTATTAGTAATCCTGAAATTGTTTACGAGCATCATTTAAAATTTGAAGTGCATGTACTTGCTGAGACCCAGCAATTTCTTCTTTGGAAATTTTGTCTTTCAACTTTCGGTATGGTACTTAATTGTTCTATATTCTGAAGGGCTCCACATTCTTCTTTTAACACAAAAAAAAAAAAAAAAACGGACACTTGATCTATATTTTCTGATAGCACTGACTTTGCTTGCTGACTGCTCATCTTGCTATTTGTTTCATGACAGTTAGATGCCTGTCTGGGAAGCTGTAGAGACCAAGTTTCTGCTGGCTACGCAGCATGTTAAATTTCTTCACTGAATTTTGTTTTTATGAACAGTTCATCTAGGATCTGTGGCAAGTTTCTGCAAGTTATACATTTTCCCCCGTTTTCTTTATGTACCTTTTATTTGACAGGTAAATATTAGAATTTATGTTGAAGACAACAGCACAGGGCTCTCCGTGCTGGTGGACCGCGCGGTGGGAGGATCTAGCTTGAATTGGGCCAGCAAAACCACATGTTGCCCCTGCTTTGGACTTGGTCAGATTGTCAAGGCTCAGGCCCTTGTCGGGTTCAGTCGGGTTGGGTTTTTTATTCTTCTTTTTTTAAAAAAAAATAATGAAAACTATTGTGTAAACAAGAATACAAATAACTTAAATAATATTATTCAATAACTCGGATCGGATGATGTGGAATTGTGGATGGTGGGGCAGGCCAATTACACAGGTTCAGTTATAAGAAAAATATTTATAAAAAAGATTATATACAAGGATCCATCATTAATGTTTCATCTAGAAATGAAGGAGCATTTTTTATTTGTTTTAGTATTATTTTAGTTTATTTATATAATTTTTGATAATGTATATCTTTGAGAAATAAATATATTATTTAAAAAATAATTAGGATTATCCGAATTTAGTATTGGATGCATAAATGGATTGAAACCATTGGAATTTTATTTTTTTGGATTTAGGGTGTATTTGGAGCATGATTGATACTGTGTTTTTTAAAATTAAAATTTATTTTTTATTTAAAATAATTTTTTTGTATATTTTCAGTTTTGATATACTAATTTTAAAAATAATTTTTAAAAAATAAAAAATATTATTTTAATATATTTTTAATCAAAAACATTTTAAATTATAATAACTTTCACTTCCTGAACACAATTTAGACTCTTGTACATACTTTTCAGGTGTGAATTGAGGATCACTTTCTCATGATTCCAGAAATACCCCTACACACCTATTACCTTTTTGCGTGATCCGCCACCTGACCTTGCATTGCATGAGAATCCGACGCCACTTCCGAAACAACATAAAAAAATAATCAAATAAAATAAAGAAAGAAAATCGTTGCCCAGTCCGAGAAGAGAAGAAAGAATCGAGAGAAATGGTGTCGGATTCGGACCTCGTGGCCCGGCTCCGTGAAATACTCTGGAGTTCGGACTTAGACACGGCCACTGCCAGCAGTATACGGCGGCAGTTAGAGGAGGATTTCGGCGTTGATTTATCGGAGAAAAAAAAGTTTATTAGAGAGCAAATTGATACTTTTCTTGAAACCCTAAATAAAGGAGATGGTCAATCAGGGAATGTGACAGAAAATGAAGATAACGAAAACGACACCGTTGAAGACGATGAAAATGAAAACGACGGTATTAAAGAAGAAGAAGAAGAAGATAGCGAGACAAAGGAAAGCAAGGGGTAATTTTTTTTCGAAAGTTGTCTTCTTTATTTTTATTAAACAAGCAATATAGTGTGTAATGAATGAAATTAACCCTGCTCGTATGTGGAAATTGCTTGTAATTTTTCTTTTTTGGAAGGAAATTAGGTTTTTTATTGCTTGGAACTGGAAATTAGATATAGAGATTCGTTGTTTATCATTTATGTACAAATTGATCGACTTTGTTTTTTTAAAAAGAATTGGGATATGTTTTTTGTGGTGTCATTATGTAGTTCTAATTAGGTCAAAAAATGTCACATTTGTGTCTTATGAGTCGTATAGGCTAAAGTTAGTTTTTGTACTATGGTTTCTGTTATGTTTCAATTTATAAGAAAATGAAAGCACCAAGTTTAATTGTGGGCAATGAATCATGTGAAGCTACTTAGAGATTATTTGGGATTAAATTGGGATGATATTAGATGTGAGGGTTGTATATGATTTACTTTGAGTTTAGATTGGAAGTGAAATTATATGAATTTTTGTGTCTGTTGGTTCAATATTGGGATGTGAATATGAGAGAGGTGGCCTTTTTGTAGATTTAAGTAATACGGTCTAGTAATGCCATTTTGTCTTTTATGAGTTATAAGAAATGACCTTTTAATGGCAGACTAGTAATGGGTGTATCATCTCTACTTTCAGTGCTTTATAATTTTCATTGATTATTTCTTTCTTCTAGTTTTTGCACTGGCTTTCTTTTGTATTTTAGGGGGGTTAATTTTGAATTCCTAATATTTGAGTTTCATTTCATAGGCTTGATTGATTTCTGTTTGTTTTTTTTATATATATATATATACTTCGAAAATAGGTGTTCATTTCATTACATTTTGAACTGAATGTATGTCAGATAGCCAATCATTCCAGATACAGGTTTCTTATTAATCATGCTTGGTACTCTTGTGTTATCTGTCTTTTAGGTCAGACAAGACAGAAAAGGTGAGGAAAAGAGGCGGTTTTGCTAAGTTAAGTAGCTTATCTCCGCAACTTCAAGCAGTTGTTGGAGTGCCTGAATTGGCCAGAACTGAGGTATGCCAATCACCAACAAGATGATTCATTTCTGGAGGTTGGTCCAGGTGGTAGTTCCTGGATCGGGATCTCACTTTTGTTCTCCTTACTTTTGTTATTCCAGGTTGTGAAGAAACTTTGGGCCTATATCCGCGAAAACAATTTGCAGGATCCAAAGAATAGGAAAAAAATAAAATGTGATGAGGCATTGCGCGCTGTCTTTCATGTAAATTCAATTGATATGTTTCAAATGAATAAAGCCCTGTCCAAGCATATCTGGCCATTAACCGGAGAAAATGGTACTTTCCTGAATAAGATGTTCTCTTTTGTTTCTTTCTTTGGGGGACAATGGGTGGTCAGTTGTTATTGGTTGTTAGTAGCATCTTCATGCTTTCAATATGTAAGGTTGCTTAGGATTTGTATGTATACTTGTTTTCTGTTAGTTTTGGAAACCTGGATTATTTTGCTTTGGCAATTAAATTTAGCAGCGTAAGTTTTATATACCCAGAAAAAAGGAAAAAAAAAAAAAACTGTTACGGGAGAGTTCTTATAATCTGACTGATTTGACAATTTTCTTCTTCAGCTATCTTGAATATGATTTTTTTTTTCTTTCCCTTTCCTGGGTTGATATTACCATCCTCCTCCCCTTTTCTTTGGCTGTGGTGCTACACTTTATTATTCCAGGGAAACTAATCTTTTTCCCCAGTATTTGGACTACATTAGGATGTTTATATTTTCTGCACTTTCAACTTCAACTACTACAAACAGGCTTCCTATTGAACTTCCACTTTATTTCCTTACGGTACATTATAATCTTCTTAATTATTTACCTTTAGAGATCTCTTCTTAATGTGTCATCAGATGATTGTTGGCTGATATATTAACCAATGATATCATTGAACTATCAGAAAGTGTAAAGCAAAAAGAAAAAAGCAAAGACATTAACGATTCTGGGTCTGAAGGAAACAATGGAGGGGAACAAGAGGATGACGAGGAAGAGGTAAAGAAAGAGAGTAATGAAAGAAGCAAGAAAGGACGGTGGGTTTCTTGTATCCTTTTTTATTCTTTCATTTTTTTTTTCCATGAGTGAATTGCTATTCTTGTTTGCCATTATTTTGAGGTTCCTAATGCTCCTCTGTTTGAAAGAGTGGAAATTACTCATGCTCGCTTTAACTTATGATATGGATACTTTAGGAGTTGAGTTTTTTTTATGACTAAAAGCAACTTCATCCTTAAAATATCACCTCTGAAAGTGATGCGGTGGTTAGCTCTTCATAGCCAAGTTCCTGCCATTCATGCCCTGAAGAAATTTTGGTTGAGGTGCTGAAAAGCATTAGTTTTCATAACCTTTCTGCATGTTTGTATGGTTACTGAATGGATGATATGGGGCTTTCTGTGACTGGCAGTCCTAGGCAGATATTAGGAAACATTAGGATTAGCATAGCATTCTCATTCCATTACATAGAATATTTGTGGTTGTTCTATGGACTGAATGATCTTATCTTATCCAGTAGGTCGGCTAAGGTGGATGAGGATGTTAAGAAAAGAGGAGGTGGTTTTACTAAATTGTGCAGTCTTTCTCCTCAACTTCAAGAATTTGTCGGAGTTCCAGAACTGGCCAGAACTGGGGTATTTTAACAGATGTCTGGATACTTGACTGACTTGCAGAATGATCATTTAGGAGTCATTTTGTAAATTATATTTCCTACTTGCTTTTTTCCCTTTCCATTTTGTTTTGCTAGGTTGTGAAGAAGCTTTGGGCCTATATCCGGGAGAAGAACTTGCAAGATCCAAAGAATAAGCGAAACATAATATGTGATGAATCATTGCGTTCTATTTTCGATGTTGATTCTATTGACATGTTTCAAATGAATAAAGCGTTGACTAAACACATATGGGCTGTCCGTGAGGAAGATGGTATGTGTGTGCTTAATGAGCTTTTCTTTTCAATTTATAGTACACTAAGGAAGCCTTTGTCAGTGCCATTGTCCAGAAACCTCAGCTCCTTCATCTTCACCATAATTAAATGCTTTCTTGATTTAAACCAAAGGTGGTCATTTACTTAAGTTTTAAATCAATTTTAGCTTTTAGTCTCCATATTGAAAGACATACTTCTAATTGACGTGTCAAATCTGGAACACGGGATCTCAGCAAATCATGCATTATTTAATTTTTTTAACATCTCAAAATTGCTTGTTTGAAGCAATAAATGACAGAATGAACTTTTTTTATATGTGATGTATGCACAATCTCCTTTCAGTTCATGAACATAAGGATAGGGGTTGTGGTTCTCCTTCTTTAAAGTGACTAACTTTCTGTCCAAGGAAAAAAGGAACTTGGCTGGTGTATTCTGTGGACTGGTTTTTTTTTTTTTTTTGAACATGGAGATAATTGTTGTTACGTGCATCTGGGGCTTGAATATCTGATTGCTACTACTTAAAGATGAAGAGGCAACTATATTACTGGGGAGCGAGGCAAAAAACATGATAAAATGTGTAATATAGTTGTGTCAAACATATATCTCATACCCATGCGTGTGCTCTCATTCAGTGCAGTTCTCAACTTCCAGGCAGTGTGGCCTTTATTGTCTTAGAAGTTGATCCTAACTACTGACACTATACATCTCAGTGAGAGTAAGCTAGTTTATCCTCCAGCTAGGTTTCATAACTTTTAAAGGTTCTATTAAACTCACATTTTAAAATTGGTGGTCTCCTCGTGAAGTTCATACAAACTACAGATGGTGAATTTCTTGAGGAGAGTGACCTTAATTTAATATTTGGCATTTTATAATTAAAATTTTGAGTTTTTGTTCCATTCTCGAAGAGGATCTCTTTTATCAATGGGTTATTGGAAACCTTCATGATGTTTAATTTTCAGCTTTTGAACTGATTAGTGGCTCACATATTTTAGATGAATGATTAAAACATTTTAGGGATATCCCCCTTTGCACATCTTGCATGGTTTTGATTCAATCAATGTACATTTTCTCATTTTCCAAACTGCTTTTCTTCTTTTTGCTTTATCTGGAAGATTTTGTGAACCTTAATTAATGGCAATAAACATAATTGATAAGGTTTTCAAGTTATCATTAGAAAGAATTGATGGATCAGCTATGAGGAAGAAGTTTTAAAGCATGTTTGGAATAACTTTAAATGAGCCAGGAACTTCTGTATGTTCATATTAGTTGCTGACAATGTCAAATACTTCTTTTCTCTTACCTCTGGCTGACTCTAATTTAAATGTAGATGACCCCAACTAGTTTGCTCTTAAGGTTAGTGGAGTTGAGTATCATAGATAGCTTAATGAATTTAGGTGTTTTATGCACTGAATAGGGCCTTTTCTCATTAAATTGTTGATTTTATCGAATTGCAGTTGTAAAAAATATAGTGCAAATTTCTTTTGTTATGTTAACACTAAATCACAACCCAAGTATTCTCTTTTCTTTCATAACAAAATGGATTTCTCTATTAACTGAGAATGTGAGAATGTTTTAGTTTAAATAAAATGTTTTGTCCTGATCTCGTAGCTCCAAGCAACTCTTCACCAAAGAAAAAGGGGACTAAACAAGGAAGAGAAGAAGGTGAGACTAGTAGCTATACCAACACTTTTATTCTCCCAGTAGTTGCACAACCTACTCGCATAAGAAAATTGAGCATGAATCCTGGCACTCTAATAGTAACGATTTGTTATTTCTCACTGTCCAGGTCCTGATGAACCTAAACAGAAAGAAAAGCGGCAGAAGAAAGGTACTTTTATTCTCCCAGTAGTTGCACAATCTACTCGCATAAGAAAATTGAGCATTAATCCTGTACCTCTAATAATGACGATATCTTATTTCTCACTGTGCAGTTCCTCATGAACCTAAAAAGAAAGAAAAGCAGCAGAAGAAAGGTATTTCTGATCTCCTTGCTCCCCTTCAAATTCCTGATCAAGATTTTGTTCTGACCTTTCAAGAATTTTGATGTTCATATGTAACTGCCATGAATGTACATAAATTCCATTAGCAACTGAACCTTCATGCAGTGAACAAGTTGGGTAGGACACTGTTTTGCCAACTTCAGTTAATTGATCTGCTGCCAAGCATGTTGGTAAAGCTTGCACAATATCGTGCTCAGGAAATAAGCTTGTGACTATAGGCATAAAGCAAATATAGATACACTACAAAGAATAAAGTGGAGGACTGAAGGTCACAATTAATAATAAGAGAGTGAGAGCTGACTAATAATAAATATTATGAGCAGGCTTTTGGATTGGTGACATTCATACCAGCCAAGCTTGTGTTGAGTTTGAGCTTGACCCAAGGCTTAAATTTTGTGCATGCCATGTCTTGTTTACATGTTGAATGTATATATAATCAAGTGTGTGTATGTGCATGGATGTGTGTGCATGTGTTTTAGAATCTTCTCTTCATCCTACGATCTTTATTTAAGTTTATCTAAGTTTTCAAGAAAGCTTTTTGAGTGGAGGGTATCATCAGTTACATGGTTTATCTATTTTCTTGTAGAAATCTAGCCCTGATTTGGTCTCCACCAAGATAAGGAAAGACCAACTTTGCTACGAATTGTGAAATGCACCCTTACAACAATCAGAGTGCCGGTAACTTGGAGATCTTCAGGATCTGAATTGCAAGGCATGAATACATACAAGTGCAATGCACCTCCTTTTCAAAAAGAGAAAACAATGATCTTTCGGTGCCAATTTTTTTATTTATCCACAATCATATGGTGTGTTAATGAATAGTGAGGAAAAGATAGCTGAAGCTAATTTATAAATGCAAATCACATCTTAAGAGGTTGAATTTCAATGTTTTTTATCTGAAGTTGGTCCGCCGAGATGGTACTGATGAATTTAAACTTCTTGGCCGAAGACACTTCCAGTCATAACTGGGCCTGCCTCCCTTCTGCTACTAGCAAACATAACACGTCCTTCTGAAGTATGGTTATGTTTAATTTTCATGGCCCTGCTAAGCCCTGGACCTTTTTTTCGGGTTTTTCCTTATGATAATCTCTGGCTGTATCATATTGATGCATTTGGTAAATGATCAGCTTTACTCTTTCTTTTTTGTTTTAGACTTCTGTCAAATTCAGGCACCTGCACCTTTATCTTACTGAGAGTTTTATGATTGTTTCTTAAGGATCCAGCTGACAAGAGGAGAATTGTTTGCGACAAGAAGCTAAAAGAAATATCTGAGGTTGACTCCTTCAATGGCTTCACAGCCTCAAAGCTCCTGTCATTGCATTTTTTCAAGACAGAGCAGTGAGTGGCTTATATGTACTTAACTTGAGCCCATTAGAAGTGGGAATTTTGCTTGAGATGAATTTTACTCCTTTACATTTTGCTCTGGCAGCCTGTGTGCTCCTTGTTGAAGAAATGGAAATAGTTTTGCAAAATACAAGGTCTTTCTACTAATTTTCATCACAGGATTTCTAATTTGCATTTCCACCCGGTTTCCTCTTGTGTTTGAGTAGGTTTTCTTTCAACCTTTTTTTTTTGTTTTTCTGCTCTTTAGATTCTCTTGACTTTGTTGTGGACGTGGGTGGTAACTGGGGGCCAGTTAGTTTACCTCCTATACTTGATTTGCTTTTTATACGCGGTTTTTTTCTTAGAATTGCACAAAGTAGAAGTGGAATTATAAGTTGTGGCCACATGGAAAAATAAGTTTGTCATGCAATGTGGCCTTATTAGGACCATAAGGTCGAGGAAACTTTCACATAATGTTTGATCTCTTGCAACATGATTTGTTTATCAAACATGTGGTATGTTCCTTTGTCCTCCGTGCCATCAAACTGGCGGGGTGTAAGACGCTAGCCAGAATGTTGGATAGCTCATGAGTTGTAATAGTCTGGCATGACATATCAATCCTCTTATTGTGACCTTGTGTGATGGAACTTGAATGCTATTAATTGTTTTTAATGCCAAAAAAGAAATGCTGAGTTCATCAGATGAAGTGTTGCTGCCATGGTGCAAATATTCGAAGGTTTCCTGCAGGAAATTTTACATGGAAGAATGTTGAAAAGTTTTTAGATTAAAAATGTCTTCTGCTGAATCAAGCTTGACGATCTCCTTGTCAATAAACACCTCATCACTAATCTCTGCATAAATGTTTTGATATTTGCCTTAAAATAGTCGCATTCTCTGATTGGCAGTTATTTCTTATGGGTCTTTTGAGTTTAGAGGCTTATCATCTGTCTGATGTACACAAAAAACCGCGATAGCGTTAAATGACATGTTTCTTTTACGTTGGACCCATCATCGCTTAAAGGTATCATTTTGCATGACTGACTTGGAATTTTCTTCCTCGAAAACGTGTTTGATAGCCAAGGAATAAAGCATAAACAAAACTCATTGATTAAAGGTCGTCACCTTGAGGACTGGTTACACTAAAGATATCAACCTGTGACCTCGAATCTTTTTTTCTTCTGTGAAGCACTGTATCTGGAAAGAGTTAAAATGCAAAGTCTGCACTGCATCTTTCAATTCAAGAATACAGGATCAGGAATGTTTGCTCCGTGGAGAACCTGCGAAAAGGGTTCCCACTAGTGGATGGTGTGAAAAGAAAGCATTTGTCACGTCTTCAAGTCACTTGTGCATCATTGTGAGAACTTTTGCCAATGAGAAAATGCTGTTGTTCACGTGAAATCATGTGAGCCCCAGGGTCTTGTCTTGACTGATTATCCATTTGAAAGTGGAATCCTGTGGTCTCTCTTGTGCTTCTGCTTGGGGGGGTGTAAATGGCTAAATGCTGTCTTGATTTCTATATTACTACAATTGTATTGTTTTCTGGAATGGTGGGCATGGACCGATTTCTCAATTGCCATTTTCCTCTTTGGACCAATACTTTGACAACATGTTTTCACGCTAATTATATTTCTTGTTTCCTTGGTTCTTCTGATGATATGGCAGCAAACTTACATCACTCGCGTGTCACGCATGTTAGTGGAAGCTGAGATTCACCATTCACCACCTCCCATAGCATCCACTCTTTTGGCAAAGACATGGAAACAAATTCGATGTGATCAAAATCATAAAATATAACAGTTAGTAATAATTTTTTGTGTATTGATAGGATTCTGTTGGCGTTAGTGCACAGGGAAATAAAAGGCCGAGAATGACAGAGAGGATTCCGCGTTCCTTGTGAAAAGCTAGGTTCCAAATTGTAAATTTGATAAAGAGGCAGAAATGGACGTGGAAGGGAAGAGGGGAGAGGGGGTTTTTTGACGAATAAGCTCAAAATAGAAGGGCAAAGGGACAGAAGTTTATTACAAACATGTTGTGTTAAGAGTATATTATTTTAAAAAAAAATAATTAATAAAAAAAGACAGTGGAGATAAAAACAAAAGAGAGAATCTATCAGGATGGACCCGCTAATATTCGATTCGTTCAAAGCACCGCCGTTCTTATGTGGCGAGCCGATTCCCTTCTCCTCTCTCCACCTCATAACACGTATCTATCTACCCACTACGCGCTTGCCCTCGACAGTGTCCCCCGTTCTTGCCACCCGCTTTGCTTTTTTTCTTCTTTCCCCTACTATCTCTCTCTCTCTCTACCCACCAATTTTGTCAACTTCTACTCTCTCTTTTCTCTCTCTCTCCCATTCTCCCATTTACGGCCAACTAGCAAGTAGGGTTTTCATGGAATTCGTTTAGATCATCATCATCACCAGTTCCTCTTTTGAACAATATCATAACTAGTTCTTCGTTGTTTGGAGGACAAGCCTGCACCTGATTTGACTTTAGGCTCAATTGGAGTCCAGGAGTGCTCCAAGAGGCTGTTATCACAATAGAGATAACTGGTTTCGCAACTATTTCTATTTGAATTAAGAACCTGAGCGCAGTTTGGCATCTAGCCTGGCGCGGTCTAGTGGTTTTATTTTTATTTTTTGAATCTTTCTAAAGTAATTTCACACTAGTTGGTGTACTATGGATGTATCATAATTAAGATAGTTTTTTTAAAAAATAAATAACAACTCAAGAATACTTGACTAATCACACAATTTGAGATGTGATGCTTTAGAGAAACAACGCCATTAATTCGAGTGTTGTGGGGTGGTTTCTCATATCATTTCAAAACTCTAATTGAATGCAGTTGTAAAGCAATTGAAACGATTGTGACCGTGCTGCCTCCTCTCTTATCTCTATCGATGTTGACGTCATGATTTAGTTTGGGAATCGGCAAGTGGCTCTTTTTCTTTCTTCTCTCCGGTCCTCTCATGGACGTGATTGTAACTCTAGGCATAGGACTTGATCATTACACTGTGCAAGATGCGCATGGATTGAGTATGGGAGGGGACTGTGGCATTCAACTCATTGTTCATCTTTCTTCTTTTCTAATAAATGTGACAGATCAGTATTTTCTCTTTGGATCGAGTAACACGACCAAATAAATATCTTGACAGATTAGTATAATTAAATAAATATATAGCACGGTACTTAATGTGTTAATATAATCCATATATTGTGTTAGTAATTAATTCAATGAGTAACATTTTTCTCAATAGCTAGCGCAACCAATTAAATACATGTAAAAAAACCATTGACTGATATGTTTTCTCTTAGCTAACTTTTCGATCCATTAATTAATTATATTTTCTTAATTAACTTTTCAATCGTGTTGGTCTACCATTCTTTTGCTTCATGGTTGCTTAATTTAAAAAACTTCAAATCCAGGCACATGCCAGAGAAGAATCGATCAACAAACCTTCTCCAAGTAAAATCATCCTCGTCAATATTGGACATCATTCAATTGGACTCCAAGCTAATCTCGTATGGTGGATGGTAAGAACAGTTTCAGCTGGCTGGGGAACCAACCAATAACCAGACTTTGTTTGTTATCCAAATAATGATAAACCTTGGGAAAATTGCAAAGGGGCATTCTCAAAGAGTTTAAATATTAGGGTAAGATGTCAAAAAAAGGGATGGGTAAAAATGATGGTGTTAGGGCATGGGGCCAGGAAGAAGTGGAGTTCTTTCAAGGACCGAGCATGAACAAACAATAATGCTACTCAACTCCTGAGAGCAGACAAGGACACCAAAACCCTAAATGACGAGAAGAGCCTCCCAAAAGAAATAACAAAAAGATGTTAAAACTGTACACCTCCATTATTTAAAAAGATTCCGTCTTGACAAGGGCAACGAGAGAATAACAAGAAAGAAGATACCCTAATAACTTAGAAAAGAAGGGGTCACAAAAATGCCATGAACACGAGCAATTAATTGTCATCACGTGAAAGATGCTTTTTGAGGGCGATAAGGATATCGTGTGTGTCCTGTTCGAAAGCCCCTTATATAAGGTATCTTGATTCGCTGTTTCTCTGGATTCAATGCAATTTGGTTCGTGACTTTCTTGAAAACGAAAGGGAATTGCCCCATTCACTGAATCTCGCCCACGACTAATTAAGCTCCTTGCTGTAACATTCATGGTTGTTTCTCTAGCTAGATCACGCCATCAAATATTGCATGCATGATATATATTTACACAGTTTAATCTGCAACGCTAGCTGTCTATTTTTTTCACCTGGTAATTAGAAAACTACGGATGCCCTTCTGGTCAGGAAGTTAAACCCAAAATGTAACAACTGTCAACTGGGAATAAGAAATATAGATCTGGACAGATTTAATCGTGCTCCGAGTGTGGATTTCGTGCATGGTAATTAAAGGAACTTTTACAGTCAATTTTGGTCCTTCTTTTACTTTTGCGTCGACTTGCATCATCATCGAAATGATGATTCCTCTTTTTAAGAGTTGTCTCGCTGCAAATTAATTCGGTAATTGCAGTGTTTTACTCATGTCATTTATTGAATAAATACTAGTTTTTTCCCTCGAAGATCAACCAACTTATAATATATTCAATAGTATTTGATTAACCACAAATCAATATTAATGTCTGCGTTTAGTATCTTGATTAAGCCTCATGATCTGCTCCGGATTCAATAACAAGCTGCCCCAATCATTTTTTGAGCTGAAAATTTTACCATTATGATGCTCTGGTGAAAATGATTGAACATTTTCTTCGCATGCAAACACCATACTTAATTGCCTCGACAGAAAACATTAAGCGCCCCATAATACTCCTCACCAAACCTGCTTCTCTCATCAACATCTCTGGTCTCATCTGACCCAGAACTCGAATTAAAGATGTATTTGTTTTTGTTTTATGACTTTCATGGGCATATATATAATCTATGAGAATGGGCCGGGTGCGGAGTCCTCGGTTGTATTTATATTCCTTTTTTAAATTCGAGGCAGAGAAGGTGGGTGGGTGTTTCAATTTTATTTTTATTTTTATTTTTATTTTTCCTTCTGATCTTTATTATGGTGGTAGATAAGTATGAACACTTTTGAAAGTTACAGATACCATTTCTTGGATTCCTGAGGGGATCCTCTAGAATAAGATGATGCCTTGGCCTGGCCTGCCTGGCCATCGAATATATTAAAAATTGCTAGGCAGCTCACATGGTCAAGCTACCTCATCTCCTTCTCATTCCTCCCTTTCTCAATAGTAAATTCCACACTTCCACTTTTGTTAAGCCATCTTTTCTTGAAATGACCAAACTTTTTTTTTCTTCTTTTCTTTTCTTGGGGTTCAAAGACTCTGGATCCCTTGTGACCTGGCTCTTCAATGCAATGCCATCATTACCTTTCATTAGAGGCAGAATTAAGAGAACCTTGTTCCCTTTGACCTCTATTGGAGAACAATATTAAACCCTACCGCACAATAGACGAGAGGCACGTTTCATTAATTTGACTATAATGGCCTTGCTGCTGTTTTCAAGATGAACTCATGAATGTTTGTTTCTTCTTCCATCTTGTTTTTTAAAATAATTTTTAAATTTATTTTTTATATAATTTTGATGAAGTAATATTGAGAAAATTATTTCGATCAATTTTCAATTTAAAAACATTTTTAAACAATACTATTCAACGCAATATGGGTAAATTTAATGGATTTTTTTTATTATAAATTATCAGTCAATATAAATTTTTTAATGGCCACAATATCTTGCACTTAATTGGCTTCTTCCATGCATCAAAAGTCCTTCTGCCCGTTGAATTTTTATTGATCAGTCATTTATAAGTAGATTCGTACGTCCATTGTTTGAAAAATCACTTGCAGATTTTTCTCTTTGAAAGACAAGAAAATTCATTTACCACGTACTTGAGCTATGTCTTAAAGATCGATCTAGCTAATTTATTGTATTTCTCGTGCTTCGATTTGGTTTTCTTTTTACTGTATCAGAGACCACTCCGTTTCCATGCATATAGAGATGAAAATTGACACTTGCAATAATAAAGTCTTTAATTAATTACATAAAAAAAAGTTTGTTGCTCATTAGGTTGAATATCTCTCACGAGTCACGATAACCACTTCGAATCCGATTACTCCCTAACTTTTAGATTTGTTTTTATTTTTTTAATTTACTATTTAATTTTCTTAATTTTGAATGAAACTTCAAAAGAGGGTTTCATCCATTGACAAAATAAATCTTGGACGTTATAGAAGTATGATCTACGTACTCTTGTTTCCTTGCCATCTACGAGATTACTGTTTATAATATAATCGACTATATATTATATAAAAAGAGAGAGAGAGAGAGAGAGAGAGAGAGAGAGTATGATCTGCTTTTTAAAAGACAAGTGTATCATGATTCTACAGATCTAAGAGTGAGATTTCTTTATCTACCGGAAGCCTTAATGGAAGGATTAATGCACAGCAAGGAAAAAATTAAATTGAATTTTACGAGGGATCAAAATTAGAGATTTTTAAAGTT
>Ga0325410_1000644_pt1 | contig 36601 bp, 23 predicted proteins | sample PopdelMetagenome_16_FD_206182 | JGI IMG/M metagenome (GOLD analysis project Ga0325410, IMG submission 206182) | Populus deltoides microbial communities from Bellville, Georgia, United States - Xylem-PdIQD-R3 | ecosystem: Host-associated > Plants > Phyllosphere > Stem > Wood/Secondary xylem...
CCTTCAAAGATGCTCAACTGGTCATGCGTTCACTTGGCTGTTTATCTTTCCACTCAAGTTTTACTGGGTATTACTTCCATCTAAACTAATTCATGAATATCCCAAATCTAAAAGGTTTGGTTCTTTTCGGAAGCATCTCTACAATTTTGACCCCAAAACTCATCGTTGAAGTGTTAACGAATGCTTCCTTTATACTAAACAAGTTCCAACTTTGTTATTTGCAGGGAACTTTACCCTGACTTGATGGTTTTGCTGATGGTTATAAGCGCTTAAATTTTTCTCAAGATTTTGTGCATGCTGAGTAGCATATGTGCAAGGCTGGGCATTCCAAATTTACCTTAGCCATCCTTCATTGCAGATTTCAGTGAAGTTTTCTTTTCGTAGAGAGATCAAGAGTACACGATTATATATTCAGGTTGCAACCCAGGTGCGTTCAAGGCCATCTAATCTGTTGTCCATGAAAACTGTGAATATTTAGCCCCTACAACGATGCATTATGTAAAATCTTCAAATACATAGTACAGTGATTTTATTTGGTAAATGGCGGCATAGTATTCTTGTATCAATTTGAGCTGTTTGTACTCGCCATTCAGCATACAAGAAATTTTTGTAAGCTTTTCTGTATCTCGACATGCCTTATTTCGAATGAAAATTATGCATAAATAGGTAATGTACTTCATGATATTTCTTTTCTGGATCAACTACTCGACAATACAAACTAGAAAGACTCTTTCTTGAATATAAAGGAAGAGATTACACGCTCATGGTTGGTGAAGATTATTATCTATCCCTCGTGTTTAGCTATTGCAGGATGTCTTATTGTGCTTGTACAAGTCAAATAGAACAATTATAGGAGTTGAAGAGAAGAGACTACTTAACAACAATGCTGAAAATAAATAAAATTGTTTAGTCTACTGATGATTTAACATGTAAAGTAGAAAATCGAAAGAGGGTATTGCTTGGTGTTGACATATTTGAAGCAGAGTGCTGCACCAGCGACAGTCACCGACGGAAATGCTCTTGAATATTTCAGGGTTAAGGGTTAACAAGGATCTCAGAGCTGAATTCACCACAGCTGAGATGGACACTTGTACATTTGTGCTTGTGATTTCCACCAAAAATGTTGTTTATTAGACCGTCTGGTGAGTCATTAACTCGAGACTTTTTTTGGGTTGAATTTTAGATTAAATTAGGTAAGAATTGGCTTCATCAAACTTAGTTATTTTAATTAAAATATTATATGTTTTTTAATTAGATTAATTTAATAATGAGTCATACCAAGTATAATAACCTTGCTATATAAAGCAACTGATTCATTTAAACCAAAACCTCCAAAGAGGAAATCATTATTGAAATTCTATCCTTTACTTTTGAGTTGCATCAAAATACATTCTTCATGTCCCAAAATGAACTTCACCCAAAACTTTTATGGGCAAACTTTAAAAGTACCACCTTTTATGTTAATATCAATTTTACTCCAAATAAATTTTTATATCAATTTTATCCTCAAAAGATTTTAATTCCTTAATTAGAACCTTTTATGAGAATTCCTTAATAAAAAATGTTATTTCTAAAAAGATTACATCATTTTTTTAAAATAATAATAATAATTAAGATGCAAACTATAATCAAATATAGAAACAAATACTTAATTGAAAATCTTTGAAACTTGAAGGAGAAAATTGATATAAAAAATATTTGGGAAAAGGAAACATTATTTTGACAAACCTAAAAAATTGGATGAGGGCGATTTGGTAATTTAAGTCATTGTCCTTGCCATGTCAAGCAGAACCATTCCAAGATCCTCCATGTAGCAAAACAGTAGCCATTGATCACCTGCCTGCACACACACACTCTCTACCATGCCCAGAAGAATCCTCCAAGACTACAATGACCACATCCTCCACCTCTCTATCACCTCTAAAATGGCCCAGCTGGACCAAAATTTCTACACAAAAACAAAATATATTCTTAAGGTAAAAAATGGAAGCAAAGAATTGTCATCCAATCACACCTCTCGAATTCTGTCTCCAAAACATCCAAAATGAAAAAAAGATTGTATCTTTTTCCATAAATGCCCTTTCTTGAACCCCATTTTCATAGCTCATGTTTAAGAGTTTCTTCTTTCCTACATGGGCTTTTTTGGTTTCTCATATATAGGAGTTTCCCACAAGTAGAACTCAATTTACATGACTGGCTGGCTGTCTCCTTGTTGGAGTGATTTTCTTTGTTCTTTTTATATTGTTTTTGCTTCTCTCTAAATCTTTGCCCTTTATATGTTTCTCTCTCTAGGATGCGAAAACGTTGGTTTTCTTGTTTAAGTTGAATTGGGGTTTTGTTTTCTTTGCTTAATCACCAAGTTTTAGTGATTTTGAAGGAGAAGATGGAAAGGTTTTTTATAGGTTTTCATCAAGTTTGTGTCTTTATATTTTTTTCTTTATAAAAAGAGAATTTTTAAAAATAATATCCTTATTTCAACCGGATTTATTTCTTGTTTTGCTTTATTAAAGAGTGTTTATTGAATTTTGGGTTAAGAAATCTAAAGGGTTTCATTAGTTCTCACCAAATTTTGCTTTTCTATACCTTGTCAAATTTTTTTGGCTTAACTGCAAGAATTATAGTGGAGATACACAATGTCGAAGAATAATAAGAAAAGGGTTGCTGTGAATTCTCATCAATCTCAATTTGTTGATGAGGGAGCAATAAATAGAGTGAAATATCAAAACCTACTGGAGGATTTCTTGGAATTGCAAAAGGTCAGATTTTTTCTCTTTTAATTGAATTATTTATGTGTTATATTTTAATTTGAGAATCTTGTTTTTCAATTTTCATGTATTTATGGATACGTGCCTTTGTTAATGTTCTTGATGGTTTTGTTGAGGATTTTTATTTAGAAAACCATGCTTTGATTCGATATTTGATGAGGAAAAACAATGGAGTTTGAATAATTTGTTCTATGTTTTGGTTCTCAAGTTTGAGGCAAAAACTCCACCCGGCAAAAGCAAACATAGTTGTTTAACCCTTCAACTGACAGTTGGCTGCGTAGTTCTGGGGTCTTGTAATAAAAAGAATTGAAAAATTGAAATTGCTTAAGATGATGCATAATAGGTCATTCTGTTGATAGTTTTGTGCTGATTTTTGTTTAGGATTTTGTTTCAAAGAAGAGAAAATTGCGAACAGTTGAGCAGAAAAGAGAGATTCTTTCGGCTGAAGTTAGGTATGTTCTATGTATTCTTGAATTGTTTGGATCACCATAGCTTCATAAAATGCTAGAATGGTATAATTCATTCCTGGATTGATCTTTTTCGTTCTTGATTTTTAGATTTTTAAGACAGCGGCATGAATTTTTTATGAAGATGCAATCGAGTAACCTGGTGCAAAGTCTTGTTCCAGAGAAAGATCCATGCATGGAAGATCTTGTTCCTAAGATATCTTCACCTGTAGAAGATCTAGTTCCTGGGAAATATTCATCTATGCCATATCAAGGGAAGTTTGTTGGGAAGCCATTGAGTGAATAACACCTAAGAACAGCTTAATCAAAGGCAAAAGCGTAGGGAAGAAGAAAATTTTATTGCAAGATCAGGTGACTTTGAACGTCAAACGTCTTTTAGCTATTGACTGGCTAGAGAATTATTTGTATATTCATCAGGATAGTCTTTTGATTTATCTTTTTGATTTTTGATATTGCAAAGTGCGAAGAGCAGTTTTGATGCATCTTGTACATCATTATAGTAAAGTTTACTATGGCTGATTATACTTCTTTGTTTTCAAGTTTCACAATATTTGTGCTTGTGGTGGTTCTTTCCTTCCTACAAGCCTTGAATGTGGACTCAGTAGATGATAATTTCTTCACTCGCTAAATTATCAGTCCCATAAGTTTGTGTTTCCATAACATCCCAGAATAATGTTTTTCTCGTAGTTACTCCCTTTGTTGCACATTTTAATGGCAGATAGTCGGTTGAGTAGTTTCACTGCCTCCTTCACATTCTCACCTTGTGTTTCTCTTCCTCTGCCTGCACTGTCATCTCTGACTACTGCCTGTGTTGCCATGTCTTGGTTGCATTAACCTAATAGCACTACTAGATATAGAATTTCATTATAGACTCATCCCTTGACACCACCAACAATTATTCACGTACACTCATTCCTTGACACCATCAACAATTATGAAACTCAAAAATGTATGTATCTGCCAACTTGTTTTCTTTGCTATATCCATAGTAGTGTCTGGTGTTGGTATTATTGCTGCAAGTCTGGAGTTTCATTATTTTAAGGATATAACCAGTACCTACGTTATTCAGCATCGCAGCAAGAAAAGCACGGTAGTAAGGATGCTGCTAAATAAGAATGAGCAACTGCTTGTGTTTCTGTACATCAATCGGAAAATCTTTCCTATGGGACTTCTAATTTACGCTCCTTTTCTTTTTAACCCGAAGGTTCTAGTGTTCAACAGGGGACTTAGATTACTTAATGGACGTATCCCTCCCCCGTATTTCAATTTTAACCACCAGGACTTCCTCTTGGAACGAAGACCTGATTGATTTTAAGAGAAAACTACCACATGACACAATCTCAACATGTAGATGACGACGACGACGGCTTGGGGACTAATGGCAATACAACCGAGGCTAGTAATGAAGCAATGTTGCCATCTTGTGTGTCAAAAACCGATAACAATGGCAATCCATTATCATCAGTTTCTGACACATCAAGAAACTAAAATGTCTACATATGCTTCAACATTTAATGGTGTTAACTGAAAGAGGGTATTTGAAACTGTTAGCATATGTGAAGGATAGGGTTAAGCCAGGAGCGAGTGGTTTGCCCCCGTTGACGAGAGAGTCATTGACAGCAATGCTCTTGAATACATCAGGTCTGATGTCGATTGCAGAGCTGAATTGCTCACAATAGAAATGGATGTTAGAAACTTGCACCTTTGTATTTGTATAGGTAATTTCCACCAAGAAAGTTGGAAAACCACTTGGTTGGGATTGAACCTGGGCTTGTGCAATCACAATATCTCTATGTGAGCATTTGGACTGCCTAGCCCTTCCTGTCCCTACAAATATAGACAATTTTGAGATTAGGGCTTGCTTCTACCTTGGAGAAAATATAAAAAATGCAATTTTTTTGCTTCATTACCATTGTTGAGAAGTCCTGAGGGTGTTTCCTGCACTAAATTGTGTTCATCTTGTGTGCCTGCACCAAAATCACTTTAATAAAATGAGTGATTAAAAAAAATGTTTTTTTATTTTTTTTTAAAGTTAGAACTCGATATAATAAAAAAAATGTTAATGGCATCAATAAATCAAGGGATCAAGGTCCCTTCACTATAGCAAATTATCAATAATTAGAGAGTCAAGAGAAATTTGTGTGTTATAATCTCTCTTATGATTTAAACCATAGATGATAACAAAGAGAAAATCCCTTAATCACCTGATTAAACCTTTAAAATCATAAAGAACAAAGTGGATTACTTGTCAACCTACATAGATTTTAGACTTGAACATACCTTCATGAGAAGAAACCAAGACCAAAAGAATTCCCAATGAGACCACAGACAAAACAGAAGTTGGCATCTTCATGTCCTCAGCACAGACAACTTAGGCAATAACTAAGACTAGACTTTGAATTTATATTTAGATGTTTTCAGAAAATGGAAAATATAGATTCTAAAATCATAACCATATTTTATTACATCTTGCAGATTATATTAAATAAATATAGCTAAGATTATCTTTAATATACCTTTTTAGATAGTTTCTTGCAATAGGAATTTCTTGCCGTAATAAATTCTAAATTAAGTTTGTAATTGTAGCTATAACTTTAGAGGCGTGGTTTTTGGTGCAGAATCAGAGTACGGCAAGGAGATGGTTCCGGGCATTAGCAGTCACCGGAATAAACGTAGAATAGCAGACTTGTTGCTATCTGTACATAGAAATTTCTTTTTTTATATATATATTTCGACAATAAAAGGTATATATATCTTTTCTCGAGATGACAATAAAACCTATAATGAAAACCTGAATAACTTGAAGTCTGTTAAAAAATAAAATAGAAGGAAAAAACCTAGTTGATATTGTCAAAACTCGCTCTCATCTATATATATATATATATATAAACATTGTTCTTATCCTTCTAAAAAATTATAAAGGTCAATCCGACCTGGATCTTATCCCAACCCCAGCATTGGATTTTACATCTATACTTAAAACTTAAGAACACGTTGGTTTTATAAGCACGCATAAGAACATCAAACGTTTGTTCTTAATGTTTCATCCATCCATGTTAAACCACCTACAAATATGAATCCAAGGACCTGGCTTCTCGAGAAAAAGCAGGACCCTCGTAATGTTTTTCCATCCGGAGGCTGGAAAGTAGCATTTGAGACATTGTAAGGAGGTTATGTATCGTACTTCAGTTAACTTTCCACTGGTTTAGATTCAGCAACAGCAGGTTCAGATTGTGAGGATTGCTCATCTGCGGAGGCAGTGGACCCGATAGGTTTCTTGAACTGTACCACGATCATGGTCATATTGTCACATCCCTCGCCACCTATTATTGATGGCGCCAAACACCTATCAAGGACTCTCTCACACACTGCAGAGAGCTTGTTTTCCTGCATTATTGAAGTTTCCGTCAGGCTTTTGACACGTATAACTTAGCAAATGTAGATCGAAGAACATAATTCAGAGAGTAAAATTGACTAGAATCAACAAGATCTTCTTCTTTTTTTTTCATTTTTCCCTCCAAGTGAATGGTAGATTGATACTGATCTTATATCACATAAGCTCTCTACCCAAATAGTTCTGCGAGGTCTAACTTCAGAATGACATAAATGGGAAGATGAATAAAACAGTTAAAACCGAATATGTCAAAACCATGCTCGTGAAACGTAACAAGATGTCCAAAACCACATACCACTTGAAGTTGTTCATGAATAAAATCTACTAGTTGCTGGCTAGACATGCAATCCCTGAAACAAGAAAAGTGACCAATTATCCGCTTGAAATTAATTATTCATGAAGTTGCTACCAATAGTTCTACAAAATGAATAAAATTTGATTATCAGCAGAGTTCCCAGGCCTATCCATGTGATCTACGGATTCATGTAAAGTGAACAAAAGATTCAAATGCAGTCTTTGACAATTTTTGAAACTTCAGGGTTGTTAAAGAAGTGTTATCTTCCAAGTCATGGAAGCACAATGAACAAGCGCCAATCATCCACACACCACAATCAATGATTTTATGTCACTAAACATTGCAGACTGATTTGTACCCTAATTCAAATAGAACAGTGTTCACCAATTTGCAAGTTCTTCTCAGGTATATATGTGGCCAACAGCTATGGCTAAACCTCACTTTATATGTTCCATTGAGTTTCCTTCAATTAAACTACCAAAGCCTGCCCTCATGGTTTTTTTAGGTATTGCATTTTCATTACTAAGATCCATGCATGTTTTATTTCTTTTGGAAAGAGAATCAGCACATCATGAAACAACCTTCTAAGGTACTAACTACAAAAGGTAACATTAGACGCATACCATATCCCGTCACATGCCAGCACAAGAAAATCATCATCATCACAGAGCTCGACCTGATGCAGGAATAGAATAAGGTCCAAAGAGGGAGGAAAAAAATAAAACCATACTTCAAAAAGAATGATAAGCAAGGTTTATCTAGAAGAGCAAATTGTTTGAATGAAAACATTGCAGAAAGAAGAATAGGCATACAATGTTTATATCTGGATTGGCTGTCACAATTTGCTTTTCAACAGGCAAAAACTTATTCTGCTTGAATTCCACATCACCTGCATTACAAAAGAAAAAATGAAAATTGAAAGAAGATACCTCTCTCGCATATAAATGCAAGCAAGAGGGCGGGCACACTCATTAAGATGCATACCATGTTATATGCGTGCATCAACAAATACTAGCATGGACATGAATACAAAGATACAGGTGTCAGTGGGAGTGGTAGTGAGTGCGCACATGGATGGGTGGGTGCAAACATGCTTTTGTAAGTGCAATGCATACTCCTTGCTTTTCAATATGGAAAACAAAAAAGTTTTAGCCTTGTGTTCGGCACCTAATCACTTCTCATGAGGAAATCCAGACGCTGCAAGCCCAGAGATTGAGTATAAAAGCCACACTCAGAATAAGGGACTGAGATCAGGAGTTCACAGGAATGTTAAGTACCTATAGCCCTTGCAAGATTTAAACTGCCATTGACCCGTCCTGCATGTATGAAACCACCAGCTTTTAAAATCCTTTCTTTCTCAGCCTCAAGATCAGGTTTGTGATCTCTAGACAAATTGTATGCCTGCATCAAAAAGAGCAATGTTTATCAAAATATTTATACAAGGTTTTGTCCATATCAACAATATACCTTTATGTCCATTTATCAGAATACTATCCCCATCACATTAATACTTGAGAGAAAAGGTGAATTGATGATTAGCTGAGGCAGAAGTAAAGTCGCAAGATTTTTTAACAATTCCAAAAAACCCTCCCCTACAAACAACCTTTAGTCTTCAGGGAAAAAATCAAACCATCATTTCTAGTTAAATGAAAAATACCTGGCCCTTTCTAGATATCACACATCGAGAATCACCAGCATTCGCAACAATGAGTTGATTGTTTCTAATAATCCCAACACAGGCTGTGCAACCAGAAGTTGGTCCAGAGAAGTTAGAGTGAGGACCCTAATCACCATGTTAAGAATAAAATGAGTTCTTAATCATTATTATTGAATGATACAGAGAAATACAGAAAGATTCATTGTTGCAGTATGCATGGTTAATGGCCAATGTGTTTAAAACATGATATTGGCTAGGCAAATTTTTAATCAATATTATGACCTTTGGACTCCAACTAAGTCTGAGCAAGCAACCTAAGATCCCGATCAGAATAAATGTTAAAATTTTAACGTTGTAGAACATGATAGTAAAGACAAAATCACATTTTTTTTCCCTGAAAACAGAAAACCCCAGATAGCTAAATAACATAAGAATAATTTAATGGTCTAATAAATTGCATATCATCAACAAAATATTTGGATGAAGACCTCATGTGGTAATTATCTACTCATTCATAAGTAATAATGATCCAACCATTTTCTCAAATTCATCTTGGCTGACAAACCAAATGCATATGGACATCAAAGGGAAATAAACGACAATGTGTATTATACAGTCTCGAAGCAAGCTGTACCAAATGAATTCAAAAGGGTGTACGCGTGCACACACAGTATGTGTTGTGATAATAACTGGGAAAAATGAGTGCAACACTACTGCATTTAAAAATGAAAATACAGCTAAGTCGGGGAATCCTGATCCCTGTGTTCAAGAACTTTGATGCTGACAGCTGTAACCACTCACATATCAGGTCTTTAACCATCATTTTCTAAGGAATGACTAATGGTAATTGGTTTCTTAATGAATTATCATTAACCTTTGGTTTAAAAAGAACTAAGAATGTTCAAAAAACTTTACTAATTCTGTCAACTGATTCCAATCTGAATATGAACTCTTAAGCACAAATAGAAGGATAAACTACAACGCATGAGTAACACTTGAGTTTGAACTTCCAGATTTCACAGGAACAACCACTACTTGGGTGGTTGACTCTATAATCCAAAGAACCAAACCTAGAAGCATAACTTAAATTAACATAGTTGGAGACTATTATACGAAGGCAATAGCTGCAGTGTATTCCATTTGTGTATAAAATACCTCTTCAAAGGCCCAATCATCAAGTTGTTCATTGCTATCACCACATCTTGGAGACCATATCAACCCTTCTATCATGCCAGTAAACTTGTTTATTTTATCACCCAAAGATGCCAATTCCCTCCAACCTCTCTGGCCACACATCATCTCGTCCATTCTGCATGAGATGCATAAAATGAAATCATGAGCAAGCACCTATGATTATTTGCAATATCCTTTTAAATAAAAAGAGGGCATTTACATAACTATAAATCCTAAAATAACCAAACGTCCATGCAAAGGGACAAATTTTCCAAGTACAAAAAAATATAAAGCAATAGAGAGAAGAAACTAACATTAAGAAAATTGTATCAAAATACTAATATGATATATTATTGATATGACTAGTTTATAATTACTAAGGCTCAAAACTCATGCATAGACGGTGGAGAATAACATCAGATCATAATAAACCACTGTGCCAACATTATTACGTCCGCACCTTACTGTGCACTTCAAATTAGTCTTCAAGAGGGAGAAAGAAAAAACTCCTAGTAATTAAATCAAGTAACCTGAAAAATGCTTTCTGGACAGAAGTTCCTATATCTCCTGCTGCATATGCTTCATTCTTGAGAACCTGCTGATGGAGAAACTTGGCACAGAATTTCGCAACTACTTTACCTGTAAGTTACTGGATTAATATGAGTGACAATGAACTAAACGTCAATTATACTAACACACTGACCTAGGTACAAGCAGAGCATACAATGACGCATTTAGAATTGAAAAACCACCCATATGAGATAAGCATCATTGACAATAAAAAGGGAATTTTTTGGCAGATAATTTTATTGCATAACCCCCACAGCCATAGTCTACTGGATGCACATTTCCATCACAAATAACCAGACTCCACTAAGTCTCATGTCTGAACAAGTTGAGTTTGGATACATGGATTCTTTTCCCACAATCATCATTAGCAGATTGCAAACTTAAAATGAGTAATAAACAAAAACTTAAGTCTGAAAAAAGAATAGGCAAAATAATATTAAGATTTTAAAATGTTCAGAGACTAATATTCTGTTCACTGGAATTGAACATTGCTAATACAACTTTGATTTTGTTCATTTAAGGGCATAACCAGAAATCAACCCAAAAAACAATGAAATCGGACTTGGTGAAGATTCAGGAAAAGCACATTTTAGTTAAGCAATGATCACGTACCATATTCACATGTACCTGAAACTTGCAGTTCTTACCTCCATGGCCATCATAAACACCAAAGAATGAAGTGGTAGCATCCAAATCGGTTATTGCAGCATGCTAAAACACAAATAATAATAACCACGTAACTGACATCATATCCATGATGTAAACAATAAACTCAACTATACAGCACATGTAATAATATATGCTATGAAGTTGGCTAGCATGCAAGAGAAGAGCACTATGACAATATTTTGGAATACAAACAGACAATAATGACACCTTAAAAATGAGATGATATGCCAATACTAAACGAGTTTTTGTGGCAATGATCAAATGTCTGTGGAATCGGTGCCAAGAAAAATAGAAAAGGTAGAGGAGGAGAATATAGTCTATGACTAGAGAAGAGAGGAGTTTGTTTTGCAGAAGATGCCTTTGGAATTGAGGAGCAAGTACTGTTTCACAAAACTTTCTCTAGATACATTTCCAAGAACATTAAAGAAATTCCATTTTTTTATGATCATATTTTTTCCCCACTTCTACAGGGAAAAAGGTAGGAAAATTTATATGGATTCTAGATAATTTGGCACCAAAGAACTTATAACACAATAATTTTTTTAAGAACTGTAATTAGTTACTTCCTCAAACTTTGAAAAAATACATCACATATTGTATTTGCATTCCAGTAGGATGAATTCCTGCCTAACCAAATTTATCATTAGCACTATCCTGTAACAAAATCTTTAAGACATCCCCACATAATGTCATCAGTATATTCATATGTTGTATTAATCAATGGGCAATTAAAGGATCAAGGTTGTTGGTAACAAGATTTAAAAACCTAGCATATTCACATAGATCAAACGCTGGACTCACCGCATCTTCCATGGTTGCACGCCAACCTTGCATAGATGATAAACCGTATCTAAGCCTACCATTCTGGCCATCCTCTGAGAATTTCTCCGTCTTCGGAGAACTGAGGTATATCCCCATCACTATCCAAAATCAAAGAGCAAGTATTTACGAGTAAGTAAAAGCACAAGAAAAAATTGGGCACAACTCCAGCCAACAAAAAAAGCAAACTACAACGTTATATGCACTTCATTCTAGCCTTAATGCTTTCTTCAGTTACCAAGAATCTGAAAATTTAGCTTGTGACGCTTAAAACTAGCAAAACCCTCCGAAAAAATCAAGCCATTTTCAAAAAAATCTTTCAGATTAAGATAATTGTCAAACTTGTTTCTATTCCTAATTCATCACAGTGCACCAGATCAAAGATTAAGTCATTAACTGATCAAAACAAATTCAAACCATTAACAAACAAGCAGCATGAAAAGCAATTAGGTTTCACTCAAAAAATGTCCAATCTTTAAAAAGAATTAAAGCCATAATTAATGTCTATGTAAAAACAACTACTAGTAAAGATCCTAGATCAGCTCAAGTAAGCCAAGTACAAAAATCCAACAGTAAATTTGAAATGCAGTAACTGAATAAAAAAAGATTCAGATCAATGAATATAACAGAACAGAACAGAACAGAACAAAATATACATTGAAAATAGCAACATTAGAGATAGCTAAAATAAAGAAAGATACAGCATGCCCGGATAGTAATTTGGACCACAGCAGTTAAAAAACATGAACTTTCCATAAAAAGAAGCCTAATTTAAAAAATATCAAACAACCAGACTCCTCTTTTCTTGGGGTCAATCACATTAAAAGATATCAGCAACACAACATAGCAGAAAGGCCCGGATACCAATTTCAGATATCACAACACGGCAGCAAAAAAATTTACATGGGAAATCAAGAAAGTTCAAAACTTTAAACTGCTATGTACCTGGTTGTGAGAGAAAGAGATCAGAAGCAAAGAAACAGACCAAGAGAAAAAGGGAAACAGAACTGGAAACCAAAATATCTATAAATGAACTCCCTTTTCTAAACTAGGAAAGAACCATCAGAAGTTTCAAAGAATCTCAGAGAAAAAACACAAGAATTTAAGTGACACCAATAGGAATTCAAGAATGAAAGAGACAGACAAGGAATTGATAAGAAGGAGAGAAAAAGGTGAAGCCTTTGTCGAGGAAGATGTTTTTTTCTGAGTTCTTGAGTGAAAATGGAAAAAGAAGATAACCGCTGATGGGGTATGCTTTTGTTTTTCTATCTAGTCACCCTTTTTCCTCTCCCTGTTGACTTCTCTCTCTGTATACTTCAATGCAAAGATCAAATTTTTGGAATTGTGTCTTCCATTAAATTTGAAAATTAGTTGTAGGAGATGGATGGTTTTAACGTGTTAATATTGAAGATATTATTAAAAAAATATCACAAATATCTCAGATTGTTTAACTGTTTACAGTTTGTACTGTTGAGTTTTATAAGTCTTGGCTTCATGTGATACGGTATCTAATTATATATACTTTAATTAATCTAACAATTAAAGGGATTTTATTTTGTAATTTAATTCAAAGATTCTTGAATCATTGAGCCAGCATTATACCTTAATCATTTCAACAATCAAGATCACGGGAGGTCTGGAATTATTATTTACCATTTATTATTCAAACTCAATCTCCATTATCATGTGGGGAAGATCTTGCAAGGTATGCATGTTCTCCTACAAATTTACTCCATCCGTGACAATTCTAAATTAATTTGTCTCCCGACATGAAGCATGAATTTACCAAGTTGCATGTTCGATAGAATCCTGTAATATTATTTTCTATTTAGCAACACGATGACATTTTGCTAGAAAAAATATTAAAAATGATATTTTTATTGCGGTGCAACCTCCATACATGGTTTTATAGTGAGTTTAAGAACCAAACTTTTACATCTATATAGTATATTTAAAAAGAAAATCAAATACCTACAACCAATCAAATTAAATTTTCTACGTGAACCCAAGCAAAGATGCTTTCAGTGATTGAATTGGACATAGGAAAATAGAAGGAAGGTGCCTCTCGTCAAGGTGGGAAAGCAATTCCAGCTTGAACTGTCCATTTTATGTAGCTCGTGAGAGACAAAAATGTCCATGACAAAAGAGACAGCACTGGGCTGCCGTTTCGTGGGGGTTTGAATTACGGCACGAAAATTGCCAATAATTTGGCTCTTATGATGAAGAAGAAGTCCATGATTTCGGCCAGCCAATCATGGTGGTGTGAATTTTTGTGACTTTTCTTTGTTTTTTTTTTTTTTGTAAAATTTCAGCAAATTTTACTACTTTTTTTCTCGATGATCAGCTGATTTTCCAATCCACTTTCTCATTTTTCTCTATTGCCCCATCGAAGAATATTCTCACCTGTTAATGGGCCAACTTTCTTCTCTCATGATTGAGTGAGTTCATGGTGATTTTTGCACCCCTCAAATTATTTTCAACATTTTTGTCAAATCTTTGTACCATTTTAACAGATTGATTTGTTTTCTCGGTAAGTAGTTGATCTGGGAACTAGTCCAAGCAAGATTTAGCATTAAACTGTTTAGGGAGCTCACTTCGTCAAATTTAAATAATTCAACAAATCAACTCGTTCTCAAGAAACTCAAATAATAATTTTTATTAAAATAATATCATTTTAAATTTTTTTAACAAAAATTAAAAAAAAAACTATGATAAACCCACCTGTTCAAAGATTGATATACCTAATATATTATTGAAGTTATAAATTAAACCAAGTTTAGAATTACAGTTGCATATAACTAGTTGGAAATGAAAAGTAGAAACAAAAAAAAAAAAAAAAGAAGTGAAAATAAGAGAGTAAAGAAAAGATAAAGTGGTAAGTAAGCTATGGGGGGAAGCTGAAGCAGAAAGGTAGTGATAAAGTAATCAACAAATAAAAAGAAAAGTCTACTGGCTAGATTGCTGCCCTTAGAAGGCACTAGTGTCCCTTCCATTGCAAGTTCTCTCCATTTTTATTTTATTTTTATTTTTTTAATTTTGGTATTGTATCCATGAGTATTTTTTTAAAATATTTTTTATTTAAAAATATATTCAAATATTTTTTAAGGATTTTTTTATTTTTGATATTAATACATTAAAACCTTTAAAAAAAATACTAAAAAATAATTATTACTTTTCTCAAGAAGATTGTTAAAGGTTTCAATTACTAAACTTAATTTATGTCAAGTTCCATTTTAATTTAGTTTAGAACTTGACTCGTTGACTTATCAAACCTGGAGAGACCTGAATGTAACTCTAAGCTTTTTTTTTTTTTAATCTAAAACAGCAGACGTGGTTTTAGTTTTTTTTTTAATTGTTCATAACAACTTTTTTAATGGTTTAATTGTGTTTTAAAAATTGGTAAATTCTTAAAAATTTCAGATTAATATTTTTTAGTGTTTTTAAATTATTTTGATGTACAAATATTAAAAATAAATTTTTTAAAAATAAAAAATATGCTTTTAAATGAAAAATACTCTAAAAAAAAAAATTGTTTTGAAAAAATAAATAGGCTAGCTACCTGTTTGTTTCTATGCCAGACTTTTCAAAACGCTCAGAAACAGCGCCATGTTACTTCGAACCCAGGCATTTGAGGTCTGTGACCTTGAACTCTTCCCATGTTAATGATTCCTGTCTCTTTTATCGCAATCAGTGCTGATCAAGTCGTCATAAATGGCTGGCTAGACTGTGTCCTACACCTCTCCCACTGGCCCCTTATCCTTAATTAGCTCCTGCCGACTGCAATTAATAATAGCCCCCTTGAAGGATTTCTTCTGTAGCTTCAACAGTATACGCATTATTTTCTGCAGTATACAAAACCCTATTAGCATACAAACTGTTCATCATTTCAAACCATTTACGAAAAAATCATGGTTGAAGTTGTGCTCTTCGATATTACGGAGGAAATAATAAACAGGCTATGTTCCCTAACTGCTCAGGAGGTCGCACCATGGTGTGGGGCTCAAGGATCAATTACGGAAGCTCAATGATACTGTTACCAGGATTAAGGCTGTGATTCAAGATGCCGAGGTGAATGTCAGTTTAGTATGCTCTTTCTCGTGGTTATTATTATATTTATATAAATATAATAATCTTATTAATAAATATTTAATTTATTTTTAATATTTATATAATATAAATTTAATGGATCTAAAATAAAAAAAAAAGTTAATGAGACAAAAATATTTATATTCTATCAAAGTATTATTCTTAAAATGTTTTTGATGCTCTTTTAAATACTACACGGTCATTAGAGCAGTAATCATTGTGGTTTTTTCTTCATGAAAGGAATCAATTATTCTTATAAGTTGAGATATAATTTAATACCTAAAACTAATATGGAGGTATTTCTTATAAAACATGTACACTGAATTGACCTGCATGAGAATTTCATATGAAAAAATCACTTATGTTTATGGAAACGCTCACACGACGGTTATGTAAGTTATTATTAGACTTGAAATCATTAAATTACCTTATATAAAGAATGTTATACTTTAATTCTTTTATATGTAATTTTAATTGAGGTAACAGTAACAAAATATAAATTAATTACTAAGTTGTCTATGTAATTGTTTTTAAGATTTTTCAATCTTATAAAATAAATTGTTTGATTTAGACTTGAGTTGTTTAACTGCAATCAACTCGTGCGTGTGAAAAATAATATCTCTAAGATTGATGTGATTTAAGGTTCTTGATTTATTAAACGCAATAATGCTTGGTATCAAGAATATCCTTTTCTAGTCGTTAACTTCAGAATCCGTAAAATTAATCGAGATGCGAAAAAAAAATACCCTCTCTGTAGATTTTCTTGTTCTTACTTAAGGTTTGCTTTCAGTATTGATTGTCGATATTTACTAGGTTTGTTGTAACCTTACAAACATGTTTGTTTGTTTGGCTTTTTTTGCTTCTCCATCGATATCCACACCTTGATATTTTCTCTTTGAAATTTGTTGTCACTTGAAAGAAGTTTCTCCAAAACTAGTTAGCAGGACTTGGCTTGGGAAGTACTTGTGTGAAACTTATTTGAGATATCCTAGCTATCGAAAAAACTTGTTTGAGAAAAAAGGTCTGTACTTCTCCAATATAAAATATATATTTCGGTGATCAAAATCACTTTCTTTTCTGATCCTACACGTCATATTTTGGATTGTCTTGTTTTGTTTTATGGAAATTAATATTCATGTACAAGTTTAAAACATGTTGAAGGGTTTCTTTACATGTTTCCCTGGAGAATATCAATGCATTTGCTTTTTTGGACTACTGCCTTTTCCAGTTCCTCGGCGGTAGATATTAGTTCACTGCATAAGAAGAAAAGCTTCTTGTGATTTGCTGTATAAACATCGAGAAGAAAAACATAGCAATGGATGCTTATTTCTTTATTTTGTTGCAGGAGACTGCCGATTACGCGGGAATAATAGAAACTTCAGAGGGAGCAAAAGCCAGGGCTCTCTGCCTAATGCTAATGTGCGTTCAGAAATTAAGGATCTTGAACAAGTTCGGAAGAAGAGGCAGAAGAAGGCAGACAGAATTTCTTATACGAAGAACAGAGGTTCAAAGAAAGTTTGGTAAAAATGGAAAAAAAGGGGGCAAAGCTAAGAAGTAAAAGCTGTCAGATTTGATCACATCTTGAGGCACGTCATCTTTAAGAACAAGGATGCAGGAACTATGAAGAGGTTCAAATTCGGATTGCCTCATGATTCTTCTCATGAGGGCGTTTGAGAAGAAAATTCGAAAGGGGCATTGCAAAAATTAATTTTGATCTCAACAAAAGTCCGTAAGCTATTTATATGGAGAACATAGTTTGTAAGCACACTGTTTTCAGACCAAACGCCACATTTAGATTCTCCATCCGTTCAGTAGTTGAGTTTTCCGATGGGTGCCAGGCCTACGAGCCCAATGGCAGGAGAAGCTCCCCCTAAAGAGCAACATGTAAAATCTGTGGCAGCGGTAGACTCTTTGGTATTTTGAGCTGAAAATTTTGCACATACGTTGGGAAAAATCCAACTCAGCTCTAGAAAAGTCCAAATTTTGATCTTGCAAATGCTAAATTGTTGCAGAAAGTTAAAAGTAATCCCAGATGTGGACTTGTATAAACCAATGGAAACTTTGAAGTGGGAAATTAGATAGCTTGTTAGCTACCTGTTTGTTTCTGTGCTATAGTTTTCAGTACTCTCTCCTCATTGTATTGCTTTTGTAGTAGGGTGAGCACCCACTTTGTGCCTTTTGATAATGGAACTTTGATTTAGGTGCTTGCTCCATGGTTTTATTAGTCTCATTTTGTATTTGACAAAGATGTGGAACATGACATCATCTTCTGCATAGTGATAGGTCATAGGAGTTCTGCTTTTGCATTTCCTGTTCCTCGCCGAGGAAAAACCAGTGTTATAAAACCTGGTCTTGCCTAGTAGGTTAACATGATGATTCGTTGATTTAGAACTTCACCGAGCTGAGTTTTTTTTCAAGTTGGGTAGAGTTAACCTAACATGTTAATTCATGATCTAATCAAAACTTAGGTGAGATCCGGTTTGATTTTTTTAAGGAATTGCAGAATCACATCATTTCAAAACTTTTTTTAAAGAATTCGTGCAAGTCATGGCTCTGAGTCTTGGACCAGGTTATGGGTTAGGCTTAGATTTCTTGTAGCTGATGGGGAAAGAATAAGCTAAGACCAGATCATAATAAGAAAATTGTCAGTGTTATTAGAAAAATTGGGACAAAATAACATAGTCATGAGATCGCTGAGTATCAATGATAGGACTGCACCTAACTATTTGGGCCAGTGGTAGGCACACCTCCAACTAGCAGAAGGCAAGTTTTTCCTTGACACAAGGCCAAGATCAATTAGGCACAGTTTATCAACGCAGCGCACCGCAACAAAAACATTATTTTTTATGTTTTTGTTGGCGAAATGCAGTTTGCACCGCTGTGTACTGTGTTGCTAAAGGGGCACGTAGTAAAGAAACTGTCTCTCAGAATTGGTACCACCACTCACATTTTAGCCGATTTTTACCCAGCCAGGAACTTGTGAAACTTTCCATCAACTTCAACCACACTGAATCCAGCAGTTTTTACAATGCCTGTGTCATTCATCATCTCTCTCCATTTGTTCGCTTCTTCCCATTGACCACATGATGCATACAAGTTAGAGAACATCATGAGCTCTCCATCGCTAAGGTAGTTACCCCTAGAAGAGACAAGCTTTACAACTCTCTCACCAACCTCAAGATCCTGATGAACTATACAGGCACTAAGCAAAGCACCCAAGATGGCTTCTCCTGGCTTGAATGGCATAGTTTTGATTAGTTGTAACGCGCAATCAAGATGCCTTGCTCTACTAAGAAGATCAACCATGCATCCGTAATGCTCTATTTTGGGAGATATTCCAAATTCCCTTTGCATGCTATAAAACAATTGGCTACCTTCTTGCACTAAACCTGAATGGCTACAAGCACTAAGCAAGCCTATGAAGGTAATATCGTCAGGCCTTGTATGGTTCTTTCTCATCTTGTTGAATATATTGAGAGCAGCATAGCCATGGCCGTGAAGTGCAAGCCCGGAAATCAATGCATTCCAACAGTAAATATCCTTAACTTGCGACTTGTAGAAAACCTGTAAACCTTGCTGTATGCTTCCACATTTGGCATACATATCGATCAAAGCTGTTGTTACATGGGGACTTGATGCAAGTCCGTTATCAATGGCATATATGTGTACTTCGGTTCCTTTTTTCAGCGATCCCGAATGGGCACATGCGGATAAAACACCAGTTACTGTAAGATAATCAGGCAAGCAATTTGTAGTCTTCATTTCATCAAACAAATCAAGAACCTCACCATAAAGTTGATTTTGTAGAAACCCTTTTACCATTGTATTCCATGTGATGATGTTCTTCGCTGGCATTTCCCTAAACAAATCACAAGCTCTTTCCATATCTTCACCTTGGACATATGCTGATATCATTGAGTTCCAAGAGACAATATCTTTCTCTGCCATGTTATCAAAGATACTTCTCGCAGACAGTGTCTTTCCGATGCTTGAGTACCCAGAAATCATGATATTGAAAGATGAGAGGTCCTTTAAAGGCATGGAATTGAACACTTTGAGTGCATCATCCATCTGATCAGTAGAAGCATAGGCATCTAAAATGGAATTCCAAGCAACCACATCTTTGACACGCATCTTCTCAAACACTTTACAAGCATCAGCAACGCAACGATGAGACCTGTACATGTTCAGCAGAGCAGTTTGGACAAAAACATGGCTGGAGAAACCTGCTTTTATTGTCTGGCCATGGAGGGCTAGCCCAATACAAGGACGAGACCAACTCCGGGCTGCTTTGAGTAAAATAGGGAAAGTGAAGTTATCAGCATGAAAACCAATTTCTTGCACATTGACATACGTTACCATAGCTTGAACTGCATCACCATTGAGCACGTGTTTCTTGATAATCTCATTCCATTGTCGCATTTCAGGGGACGGCAAGACGCAATTGTAGGCCAAGCCTGCCATTTCTAATTGACAAAACAATCTACCGCGGTTCCAAGGTTTTGCTTCACCAGTCTCCTATAACCTGTTCACTGCTCCTTTCAATCTAACTGATAGATTTTGCAAGGAGAAAAGCCAGACAGGCAACTTGTGTGGCAAAAAATTGTGGACCAAAAGATTCTCAAAGGATAAGGTGAACATTCATTTAAGCTACAAGACAGGAAAAAAAACATCATTTATGAAGAAAATTGGGCCCCTTAAATGGGCAAGTATCAAAATTTTCAACTGTGGTACATGACTTGAAATCTAATGTAAGAAACTGGAAAATGTGAAAGTCTTTTTTTGATCTCGAATGTCCCGGGGGAGACTTATTGGGCACTCGAGAAATACAAACGTTTTATGCTTCTAACATAACAAGCAAATATCATGAGAAAACCATGGAAAATGTACAACTCAATTAAATTATCTGTTGTTCTTCCTGGTCTGCTTCTGATATGCGGTAATCTTTAATATCGGGAAAGTTTCAGTGAATTTTGGAAAGCAAACGGGCAGAATGGTTTGGTTTCGTAGGTTCCACAAAGCTGCACAGCTTCCCATTTAAAGCTAACGAGCACCTTGCCCTAATTAAGAGAACAAACTCTCACACGCCTGAATATTAGAACCCTGTGTTGCCAACACTTCTTGCCCTGAAGGGTTTGAATTGATGCTCTTCATGGCACAGTCAAAGATGGCTTTCCTGAACCTGTTATCTTCCACCTTCTCCAGAAGTTCCTTCATGACCTCAAAGTCCAGACCCTGGACCACGACCAAGTTCCCAAGAATCTCGCCAAAGTTATTTGGTGCTTTGGGTAAATCAATGCCAATATCATCCAACAAGGATCCATAAAGAAGGCAACCAGTTCCAATATCTCTAGCTGTTATGACATTTTTAGTGAGCAAGAATTCAAGAAGCTTTATGACAGGTCCCACACATGGTGGGCTCTTCTCCAGTGCAAGGGCAATAGCTTCTTTAGCAACCTCAGGGTGAAAAGTTGGATCTTTCAACTCCTCCACACATTGCAGTGCTTCATCTAGAATTCGAACACTGAAATATTCTTCCAGCAGAGAAATGGTTTTTCTGCGAAGATCGTCAGGATTTGACCTTGTAGTAGGAGCTAGTGGCTTCAGAGGAGAAGGAATTGTTGGCACAGTTGGAGCAACAGGCTGAGGAGTTTGACCTACAAGTTCAGTTCTTGTATCAAAACCAGGTCGGGAAGGAGTGCCACCACCCTGCAATAAGGAGCTTGTATTCCCATCTATGACACCACCACTTCCCTGAGGTAAAAGTCTTGCATTAATCGATGGTGATTTGTTGATCAAGGAAGTGGGGATACGCCCAGTGGACTGGGTTGAGCCAAAATTATTTCCCCTTGGCATTGTTCGAGTTCGAGGAACTTCCCAGTTGTCAGAATCAAGCCCGGGCATTCCAGGCATTTTCATCATCCCAGGCATTCCAGGCATCATACCCCCTGCACCAGGCCTGCCAATGGGGAAACCACCAGGACCCACACCCCCAAATGCAGTAGCATTACGACCATTTCTCATGACTGCAGTTGCACCTGGACGCAATCCAAGATTCTTCTCTGCTTCTGAATGGATTTCAGAGATGGTCTTTGCTTTAACCTATAACAACAAGGATCGGCACAAAAGCCTTCAGTTTTTCAAGCATGTTAGAATTTAACACGTCATTTAATGTTTCAGTTTTAACAGTTTACAGAATTTCAGCAGATCTCGTATTCATGGAAGAATGAGAACAATTTCAAAATGGGAGACTACAAAACATCCAGGGGTTCTGTTAATTTTCAACCTAAACTACAACTTTATAAAATACCCTCCCTTTGATTTTATACCATTGCCTTTCTCCATTAAACTATCAGCATTACCTTCATATTCTGAGCTAGGTTTTACAATATAAATAATTGAGGGTCTTAAAATGATGTTTTAACTTTTGCAATATCCCCTGAGTTTTAAAATATTTTCAATCACCCACTAAATGGTGAAGTATCTTAACAGAGATAGAACAAGCCTAAAATTAAGTCTTCGTAGTTTACCCTACTCAAAATATTACCATCCTCTACATGAGTAGATATGCTGAAAAATCACAACCCCCTGTGCCCCCACCCCAAAACAAAAGGGCAAAGAAGAAAAGTAGGGAGCACATGGAAAATTAACCTCTTCACGCCTAGGAACCCAGCTGCTGGCCCGGAGTTCAAGAACATCACGAACCATGAACCTAAACCGTGGTGCAAGTTGTGGATTTGTTGTCAGCTCCTTCAGCCTGCTGAAATATACATCATTAACTTGCCGAGCTTTTGGATTTTTATCTAGTTGCTTGCCTATGGTGTTAAAAAATTGGCAAATTGCCTCGACATTCTCTTCAGCTGGGCATGTCTTATTGTCATCCCCCAATAGTTCCTGCATTGCACAAGATACACACACTTAGTCACTTGGCAATCTAATCATGGCAAAAAAAGAGTGAGGAAAAATTTTGATTCCAAGAATGACCTGAACAATATGATGGACAATCTTTTCAGGCACCATCTTCTGCTTCAAAAGTTCCCCAATAAGGCGCATGTTCCCAAGAGTTCGCAGCCTAACCAATCGTTCCTTATCCCTGCGTTCCATTTCTTGTTCAGGAGCAGTCAGCTTGCTAATATCTGCCCTCAGATTGTCATCACCTTCAAATGCCTCCTGGCAATTGTTCAAAAGAATCCGCTTAAAAGTGATTTCTTTCCCACCAGGCTCATCAGATGGGAATGGAAGGAGCTTCTCGTTAAGGTCAGAGCATAAAAGAGCATACATGGGACAGAATGTTGGCTCCAGGACTGCCTTGTCAAATATTAGTGAGATAACACCCTGAAAGACAAACAGCTCCAGTTATATTATTGACTATAAAATTAAAAATCACTGAAAATCTGAATGACTGAAGATATGTATAATGGGAACCTTTAAAATATCAGGTGTTGTGATTCCAGAATCAATCAGTTGCCCCTTGAGAACATCAAACTTCTCTGGTGTCAATTTGTTTAATATACTGCACAGAAAATAGAGCACTAGTCACAACATAAAGCACTAAAAGAAACTTCTCCACTGAACACATTCAAAAATTGTTTCCAAGGTCAAAGCCTCTAAAAATCTGGGTCCTTTTCTTTTAGGAATGTTAGAGTTAGCAGATCAACTAAATGACTAATTACCCTTTCACTGTCTTCAAGACACGTTCCTCCTCAGAGAGAGTCCCTCTTCGAGCTGACCATGGCACTTCAGCCTTGATCAGAGCAGGAGCAGGCCCTACCTGGTTTGAACAAGATGTTAATACCCTTTTTTCAAAAAGATATTGAAATCAGGCTACACATGCATTAAAAATGGCAACCAAAATCATTTCCAAAGGGCATCAATTATTCTTTCTTTCGTAACAACCAAAATCTCATTCTCCTGTCACGGCTATCTATGAGAGAGAGAACCTCCATCTTGTATCAATATCAACAAAAAATTTATACTAAAACACAGACAGTATTAATACATTTTGCATTATTAATAACTATGAATTTCTGAGTGAACTAGAAATGTTACCCCTTTATTAGCAGTGATTTGAGCCCTCGCGAACTGGGAGTTTAGCTGGTCTTGCCGATTGGAGAACTCCTTATTTCCTCGAATTGCTTCCAAAGATTTTTCCTCTCCAAAAGCTCCTGACCTATCACGCCAATCACGCTTGTCTGGCTCAGAATAACGACTTTGAGATTGAGGCTACACAAAGCAGAAAAAAATAGATTAAACTTGTAATTGTTGGTAGCTATAAAAATAAACATAAGAAAAGACTTGTCATAAGAAATTTTGTCCAGTCTACACACAGGCACAGGCACCGAAATGAAAGCAAAAAAGAAAACGGAAAAAGATAGAAAATTACAAAAATCACATCTTGACAGCAACACCTAATTTTGACATGTAAAATAACAGTATAAAGACAGCATGAAGAAAAGATATATTCTGAAAACTTACGCTGCCATCTGCACGGCTCCAAATTTGATCGTCACCAACAAACTCGGACTCAATTTCTTGTCTGATCTTCAGAATATCCTCTGGAACATTTTCAATCTAGAAAAAAAGAGCAACCACGTGATGTTAAGATGTAACCAGATTGCTTTTATTAAATAGGAAGCATTAAAGCAGTTAGTCCATATTATATACCTCAGCAAATTAAAACAAAAGGGAAAAAAAAAACTACCCACAGTTTAGCCTTAAACTACAAAATAATTCTTCCAACTAGCACTCAATAATTAACATGACAGAAAAAAAAATAGGAGAGCTGATTGTAACACTTACCTCTTTAAACTGCAGCAGCTGGTTTCGCGTGTAGCGAATGCGCTCATGGTCTTCAAACCGCAAGTCACCAGTCTATTCCACAATAGCGATCAATCAGAAGAATCAAAACACATATCATACGACATGCTGCTGCATCTCTAATTTTCTCTAAAGGGGTGTTTTCATGTAATGTAGGTTCTTTATGGGCATCACTAAACTCCATGAAAACCCACCTAAATCCCACATACAATCATTACTTTTTGTCCATATTTACAGAAGGTAGCACAAAAACTTAAGTGCCCCGCCAAGAATTAGGACAATTCTAATCATATTCTCACTTACAATTTTCACACCATTCCGAAGATTGCTTCTTTTAAACAAATTAACAATATTGGCAGTAAAAACTTGTAAAAAAATAAGCTTTTAACGCAATTACACAATACAAACCACAAATAACTGACAAAAACAATGAAAAGATTGAATCTTCTAAAAAACCCAGATCTAAGAACATGAAAATTGAATTAAAGATTGAATCTTTTCGGGTACCTGGAAAGAGGAAAAGGATTGAGAAGCATCAGAAAGAGAAGCAGAGTCAAGGCGAGGGGTGAAGAATCTGGTGCCACGGGTAGCACTACTGCCACCTCCTCCTCCTGGTCTCAAGCTTATCACCGTCTGATCTGCCTGCATAACTCAAACTTCAATTGCAGGGTTTTAAAATTTAAGATTATTTTTTAATAATTTGGGATAAAAAGAAGGAGAGGGGTTTTGGTTTTTCCCTCTCTGTCTGCAAGAGAGAAAGAGGAAGCTGAGGCTATGAGAAAAAACCCTTTTTATGGTGCTCCTGTACTAGCTGTTTCTTCTTCTTCTTTTTTTTCTTTTTTTTTATTTATTTATTTTACAGTATTGGAAAACTATCTAAAAAAATAAAAATCTATATATATTATGGGTTGTCTTTTATATATTTAGTGATCACTTGGAATTGTGGTTAAATTTATTTTTATTTAAAATTTATTTTTTAATCATTTTAATATATTAATATCAAAAATATATTTTTAAAAATATAAATTATTTTAATATATTTTTAAAAAAAATTAAAAAATAATATGTATTATACTTCCAAATATACTTTTAAAAAACTTTTTTAATTGAGATGGATGAAATTTATAGCAAATAAAATTATAGTAAATTTTTTAATCTATTTTTTATTTGAATAAAAAATAATCATTTAGTTTGATCATGACATTGTTATATGGTATTAAAATTTAACCTTTAATTATTCTAATCACATGAATATATCAATTTAAGTTAATTATAATTAATTTAAAATTATATCATTTAAAAAAATAAAAACTTTGTTTTGAAAAAAAATAAGTGGAATTTACTAACCCCTGTTATTATAAATAAAATTAATATTTAATAAGAAATCCATGAGATAGTTTTTTTGTGTATGCACTACTAATATTTTTTTAAAAAAATTCTTTTTGTGTACTCCAATAATGCTCACAGGGATTTACAAAGTAGATGTTTTGGGCTTTATTAAGCTCAGTTCCTTAAGAGAGTGCCTGGCCCATCACACCCATGTGGGCTTGTGGCAAGGTGAGAGAGGCAGAAACAGTCACTGCCCATGTACTGAGTTGTTAGGTTAATTTAGAGGGGGTTAACTTAAATAATTTTTTTTTTGAAAAAAATAACATATTTTATTTCCTTCACCAAAAAAAAAATTAAGTATTGATTTGGTCAGATTTAAATCAAATTTATTTTAATAAATTAATTTTTTTAAGTCAATCTTACTTGAATTAGTTAACCAAACCGAGTTAGATTTAATAATTATGATTTTTTTTTAGCATTTCTAGTATTTATGTTTGCAAGATTTTGAATAAGATTGGTTTATTATATAGTATAATTTGTTTTAAATCATGGTTGAAATAATAATAATAAAATATTATTTTTTATTATTTTTTCATTCTAATTATAGTTTGAAATATGACATACCATATAAATAAATAGGATTAAGATAGTATTTAATAGTATGATAATGATTATTTTTTTATTTTTAAAAAATTATTTTTATATTAATATATCAAAATAATTTGAAAAAACATAAAAAAAAATTAATTTAAAATCAAAACAGCCGGGGACTTTTGTTCTAAAAATTGAGGGTTGAGATATGGGTGAACAATGACAAAATACATGGATAATGGATATAATAGTGGATAGCTACTAAGGCAGGGTCTGGTATTATTGAATAGAGTCAAGATACATGGATATATCAGTGGACACGTGGACCAATGTTTCTTGATCTGGGTCGATTTACTATCCAAGATAGAATCTATGACGAGTATATTAATTCTGGTGTGGATGACATTTTTTTTTTTTTTTTGGCTAGGACATTATTTTTTGGAATAATAATTTATATAAAATTATTTTACTAGATTTTTCCATAGAATTTAATTTAATGTTTTATAAGGATATTTGTTTTTTTTTCATGGGTTCAAATACTAGAACCAATACTTAAAAATAAAAATTGCTAAAATCATCATATTGCAGCAAATCGATATAAAAAATACATTATTATGGAATAAAAAAAATCTAAAACTCATTGTCTAGAATGATTTTAATATTTTTTTATTTAATGAAAAATAATATTTTTGAATTAGTTTGCATCTATCATATCAAAGAGAAAATTAATAATATTTCTCCAAATCATTAATTTAACTCCACAAAATCAAGCATGTGATTTTTTTAGTGAATATTTAATATTGTAATAATTTTTACAATTAAATCTTAAAAAATATTTTTTTAAAAAAATACATATATCTAATTAAAACTACTGCGAAATGGATACGTAAATGGTTTTTCTAACCTTCACCAAAAGAAAAAAAAACATTAAAACTTGCAATCTGATGTGATACATATCAAGATTTTTCAATGCAGCAATGTTTTATTGGATATGGGGATTAATCTTTCAAATCCAGGGTCAACTTTCAGACAATAGACTCATCCATGTAAGAAAATCAAGCAAGCAGACAAAAGGCAGACTCGTGGAACATTCACCTCCACCACAGACTTCACCTCAGAAACCCCAACATCGAGTTCCAACTTCTAGCTCCAGTTCACATGCTATTAGGCCACAAACATAAGCTTCCATCTCCCTAGAAACTCTCACCAACTCCCAGAATCCGCTGATCAAACAGTAGTACCACATGGCTTCCTTACCTTTCTCCTGTTCATCCGTACCGGGTTTGAAAATCCATCCAAACCGTACAACAATGGCTTCCTTTGTCACTTCAATCAAGTCCTCACTTGGGCCTTCCAAATCTGCTTTTTTGCAACGTGGGTTTTCTTTACAGTCTCCAAATCTTCCTGGGTTTGCCTCTAAAGCCCGGTCCTTTGGTGTTTTTGCTAGAGCTGCTACAGAGAAATCTGTTCATGACTTCACTGTTAAGGTAGTAGCTCTTTTGATAAAGCTTTTTGTTTTTTTACAGTACTGGTTCAACTGTTCTGTTTATCACCTTTTTGAGTCATGGAAGCTGGGATTTGTTTTGATTTCTCTTGCTTGATTTAGGAGTTTGGAATTGATTGTTCATGAGGTTGTTAGGTTTCAACTTAGTAGATGTAAAGATAAATCTTTGCTGTTTGAATTGGTAAAAGTTTTGAACTTGAAATGTTTTTGCACTTCTTGGACTGGTAGAGTGCATAAGAATCAAGAGCAATGCACTCTGGAATATAGTTTTTGTGGCTGTAAGATTTGAAGATCCTAGATATTGATTCATAATTAGCCCTGAAAATATGAAGATGTAAAGTGAGGAATAACCTTTTTTCCATTTACTTGATGCAGGATATTGATGGGAAGGATGTTGCTCTTAGCAAATTTAAGGGGAAAGCTCTCTTGATTGTTAATGTCGCTTCGAAATGGTACTCCCTCCTTTGAGAATGCTTTATTATGTGATCTGTTTTGTTCTCTCATAGTTGCTTGATTAGCTTAGTTTGTTACGTGTCTTGTATATGAAGAACATATATTTCGAAGTTGTACCAAATTTTTATTTATCTACTTTTTTCACGACACTTGAGATCTTATTGGAAGTTTTTGTTCTGACTCCAGTGGTTTGACATCATCAAATTATTCGGAACTCACACACATATACGAGAAGTACAAAACTCAAGGTAAGCTAAATTTTTGTGAGGAAAGCATTTTGATTTTTGGCTTTTCAGTGCCTGCAACCTGATTGTTTTGGAAAGAAGTTCTGCTTTTATAAGCTTAATACCCTTACGATGAGGCTGTCGATGGAATTGCTGTGATCTTTCGCTCTATTTGATATCTTCTTGCTTTCTTTTGGCACCCAAAGCCTTCACACATCTAAAATAGGTGGCTCAATTTGTATGTGGGAGTGATAGGGGAGTGGTATTTGAACTACTATTTGAATAGGGAGTTTGTGCCCGTCTCATGCATGTTATATAGATTTTAATTTCTGCTAGCCCTAGTTAATGAGCAATCTAATGTTTTGTCATGCACCTGAAGCTCTTCTGACATTGTATTCGTGTGGTGTCCTGCAACTAGTGGACATTGAAAATCTCCAGGATCATAGCAGGCTTCTATCTTTGTTAAGATTGTAAGAGTAACAATATTGTCAGATCAATAAATTTATGGACACCATATCAATATAATGAAGAGAACATCCCTGGGGATATTTCGATATCCACACCATTAAGTAGCCTATTTGCATCATCTCTTTACTTGATTTGAGAAATTTAAAGCAATAGTGAAAAGATCTCTTTCATTAAATTGATGAAGCTAATCTCTATTATGTAACTTTCATTGCAGGCTTCGAAATTCTGGCTTTTCCTTGCAATCAGTTTGGTGGGCAAGAACCTGGATCAAACCCTGAGATTAAACAATTTGCTTGTACCAGGTACAAAGCAGAATTTCCAATATTTGATAAGGTAAGCGGAATTATTCTCTCCTATTTTTGTAAAATGTCTCTTGGAAAAAGAACAATTTAATTACTCAAGGTGTTGCATGACAGGTTGATGTGAATGGACCAAGTACAGCTCCAGTCTATCAGTTTCTGAAATCAAGTGCTGGAGGATTTTTAGGTGATTTGATCAAGTGGAACTTTGAGAAGTTCTTGGTGGACAAGAATGGCAAGGTTGTGGAGAGATATCAACCAACAACATCACCTTTCCAAATCGAGGTACACTTTTCTTCTCTTTTCAAGCATTTGGATGTTCTTTGAATTCTTCTATGTGTCATGACTGATAGGAAGTGGCAACATCTGCTCTTATAAACCATGCCATCTGCATACCAATCCTGTCTCCACATTTCAAGTATCAACCAGCTTTCTTAAATTTTTTCTTCTCTTTTCCTGTTACAGAAGGACATTCAGAAGCTCCTCGCGGCATGAATGATCGCTGGCAGCAGTGACATGTATGAGATGTATCATCAGTACTAATAGAAGAAACACAAATCAATACATGTAAATTTGTGCTCCAGTCATAACAGTTTGTTTATATACAAATGTTTTCTGTAATAGGAATCTAATATAATATTGATTCAATTGCCAGAAATTTTTGAAGTTTCTTTTGTTCGTTTTGTCGTCGTGTTCTACTTCTTTTTTGAGACCGGCTGTGAAGTGTTGATTGATTTTCATTAACCTATAATCGGTATTTACGAAGTCTACTTCTTTACCGCCTCAGATTATAAATTTCAGTAGGAGATTTTTAGAGTGTGTTTTTGCTTGGATGTATATTAAAATAATATATTTTTTATTTTAAAAAAATTATTTTTTATATTAAAATATTAAAAAATATTAAAAAAATATTATTTTGAAGCAAAGAAAAAAGTAAAATAAAATTTAAATTTTTTTAAAAGAATTTTTAAAATAAGATCGAGGTTTTTGTATTTTAAAAATATTCTTAAAAAAAATATAAATTATTTTCTTAACCGTATTCGAAGAGATCCCTCGAATGCTTTAAAAAAACAGAGAATATCAACCGAGGAATCCAATTCCATCTGTCGAATGGGGAAAAAATATCATTTAATCGACAGGGTTATGCACGGAGATTCCCGAAGATCCATTGAAATAAGACTTCCTTAGATAATTTGGGCAAGCTTAAAGCCTGTCCTGTCTTCCTGTTTTGTAGGGTTCCCTTGTGTTGACATCTTTGGTAACTTTCCAGAGAGGCAGATTTAATTGGTCAAATACTCATGGCGAGTTGTAATTTTATATCCAAGCCAGGGGGTACCCCCACGGTTTCTCTTTTTTAATTAATTAAGCAATAATCACACATGGGGGATCATGGAGTCCCAAACCTCGTTCTCAAGTTTTTGAAGTCAACACCCCATTGCTTCTCAGGTTCTCATTAACGTTTTAATTCTCAACAACCATAGCATTTTCAATTGCATACATTCCTCCGAGCCTTCAACATGGATCCTCTTGAAACCCGAGAGCTAGTGGAGAAATCTCCAACAGATTCCTCAAGAAAAGATGATTGTCAGTCATCAGAAACATGTTCAAGAACAAGTCCTCTCTACATCCTCATGGAGCCATTTCAATGGCTACAAATGCTGTCTTCTCAGCTAAACCCCACATTCATTTTTGGTGTAGCTGTGGTGTATGGTTTTAGCCAGGACTTATCTGGATCTTTCTTTAAAGTTGTTACAGACTACTACTGGAAAGATGTTCAAAAGGTTCAACCATCAGCAGTGCAGTTGTACATGGGCTTATATTATATCCCATGGGTCATGAAACCAATTTGGGGTCTCTTTACTGATGTTTTTCCTGTCAGAGGATATAAGAGAAGGCCATACTTTATAGTGGCGGGTGTTCTTGGTTGTGTCTCAGCGTTGATGATAGCTCTTCTTGGTAAGGTGCCTATTGCTGTGGCATTGAGTTGCTTGATAGGTATAACTGCTGGGGTTGCAATAGCAGATGTGACTATTGATGCCTGTATTGCTAAAAACAGTATTGAGATCAGGGCATTGGCACCAGACATGCAGTCTCTATGTGGGTTTTGTTCTTCACTTGGGGCTTTGATTGGTTACTCTTCCAGTGGTTTTTTTGTTCACCATCTTGGACCTCAGGCAGGTTTATATGCTTCATTAAATTAGTCTTTCCTTTCTTCTTGTTCTTTGCTTGATAGGGAAGTTCATGCTTTTGCAGGTATCATTGGTTCTTTTGGCAGTCCCACCAGCTTTATTGATAGTGTTAGGATTTGTGATCTATGAAGTGAGATCTACAAGTCTCCAATCTGAGAAGAAGAAGGTAAAAATTCACCTTATTTTCATTGTTCTTTTGATTCTGCAAATTAATGAACTGGAACAACCTTCTCTCCTATCAAAAACTGCACAAGTGCCTGACTTACCTATGTCAGGGACAACTTGACAGTTTGTGTATCATGGAGTGCACTGTTCATATAGCATTTTCCATTTCAATTGTTCTTGCATTCAAGATATGCTTATGGCCTTTGTTTAAGTTGAATTTTCTTTGCCAATTTAAGCCTCTATATACTGTTTGCAGATTAGCACTCGAGTAATTCTTGATTTCTTGCTTTACCTTTTCCTCGTGCTCGGAGCTTAAAAAACCCAGCATGCAATAAAAGCAAGCCAATCACCTTCTTAAGAAGAAAGATCTTCTTGGAAAACGGGTCATTAGATATCTAATTTGTTGATTTACCTTGTGAGTAATTTCGGTAAAGGTCAAACTGGTTGGAACCTCACATTAGAAAAGCTATCCTTTTGTCATCAAATATATTAAACTAGGCACTAGATGCCAAGCCATAACATCAGAGTAACCGTGTGTATGCCATTGTAATGCAATGACAGAGAGCTTAGCTTTCAGATACTACGGAACTATGCTGCCCTGTTATTGTTCTTTCAAGTCTAGAAAGAAAAATGGTCTTGTATGCATGTTAGTAAATTGTATTAGTTGCTGCCTACATGAGTGTCACTTGCAGTTCTAACTGATTCTTTTTCCTTCCCCAGCTATCAAATAGAGATTAAGAAAATTATAAGTGATTTGATCTCTCTCTCGCGTCGAACCTGCTTCCTTGAAACCTCCTTACATTATTCACTCACATTCAAGTTTTTGTCTTGGTTCCTGGTTGACTGGAGGGCTGAAACTTCTTCCTGATGTAACCAACTAGAAAATGGTTTACTTATATTATTTACCGACAGTTAGCAGTTCTCAATTTGAAACACTTTAGGCCAGTTCATCGTCGATTCTGTGTTCTTATTATTGACTTTTGTTATTAAGGCACCGACATCTCCTCACTCGAAAAACAGTCACTCGTTGTCTCCTTTATTTTATTCTGATGATAATTGCAAAGTAAGAGACCATGACTTCAGAAATAATATGTTTGCAGGCAGTGGAGGGCTTACAAATAGCATTAAGGGGCATGTCGAAAACTATTAAGCTGCCGCAAGTGTGGAAGCCATCACTGTACATGTATCTATCTTTAGCTCTCAGTATAAGTACTCATGAAGGGCACTTTTATTGGTATACAGATCCTAAAGCTGGTCCTGCATTCTCGCAGGTTCATGCTACTTTCTATAAACTACTCATCTCGAATCCTTTGACATGTCTTGGCATTGTACATCACCTTAATCATAGTTAGCAATTCTCAATCCAAGGTTTTGTTTTTCCTGTCAACAGGAGTTTGTCGGGATAATTTACGCAGTTGGTGCATTGGCTTCTATTGCTGGGGTTCTGATATATCAGAAGGCTCTGAAGAACTGTCCGTTTAGAAGCCTAATCCTTTATGCACAACTCCTATATTGCATGTCCGGAATGCTTGATCTCACCTTCGTCCTTCGATGGAACTTGGCCCTTGGAGTTCCTGATTACTTCTTTGTTATAGCGGAAGAATGTGTCACTCGAATCATATCCAGAATCAGGTGGATGCCAATGATTGTGTTAAGCACCCGGCTATGCCCTCTGGGCATCGAAGGGACATTTTTTGCACTATTAATGTGCATTGATAGCCTTGGCTCCCTCTCTTCCAAATGGGGAGGAGGAGTTCTTCTTCATCTATTTCATGTCACAAGGACTGATTTCACAAACTTGTGGCTGGTCATTCTCATAAGAAATTTTCTGAGGTTTGCAACACTAGGTTTGATTTTTCTTGTTCCCAGGGGTGATCAAGCAGATAGCTTGATCCCGTCGGATATCTTGACAGCAAATTCTGCTGCAAGTCTAGATGATGATGGCTTGGAACTTGTTCCTGTTAAGGAGACAAGTGAAGAAGTCCAGTTGCTTATTGACGAAAAATGATGTACAAAATTTTTGAATTGAGGGTCTGATATAAATACTTTTGATTCTTTAAAGGACCATTCGAGCATTTGATTAATTCTAGCATCAAGGTCTCTACGGAGGTTTTTGACACGGCTTCTGTTTCTATTTTTAGATGATTTTAGCCCAAAAATACATTAAATAGATGTTTTTTTAGTGTTGTATGATGATTTTAATGTGTTTTAAAAAAAATCTGAAAAAAATAAATTATTTTAATATATTTTTAAACAAAAAAATTATTTTTAAAGCATATAACATACTATTATATATCTTGGATTGTTCTATGCGATGGTTACATATTAGAACTTGAAGCAGTGCTGTAACATTGAGTTAGTGAAAAAAAAAATTTATTTAAAAAAAAAAACCTAAAACGATGTCTCATGAGAAAGTTTATATAAAATAAATGACATATCATTTAACACAACATGATAATTGATATATATAAAAAAAACAATATAATAATATAATCTATAAAATGAATAATTTTATATTTAAACAAATTTGTTTCTTGGCAAAAAAATGTATAAATTTATTTTAAAAAATTAATCTTCATGTTACATTTTTTTTCATAAAGATTTGATGATTTTCATTTTGTATGGAGTCATGTAAAATAATAAATTAAATTTAAAATATTTATGAAATTACTATAAAGAAGTAAGGTGTGTGTGTGTGTGTATATATATATATATATATGTCACGATATTAAATTCTACTTTCTTATTACTTGAAAAGTAAGGTTCATTAGATTAAACTTAGGAATCGCTTTTTGAAAGTGCGATTCCCATGAAAGTTTACACCCTTGAGTTTGTGCCCCCCCTCCCTGAATTTTTTATCATAACAAAAAGACTATATACATAAATATTCTCTATAGAAAAGGTCCAAGTGCAAAGTATTTTGTGATCCAAAATATTATTTTATAATAAACTCATATTTAAGATCCAGGTCCAACCTAAGCACGGGTCAGCACGTATATAAATTTAAATATAAAGCTTGTTTTGCTTAAGACTTCTCTTTTCTAAAAGATTGGATACCTTTTGAATTTTTAACTTCTTAACTTTTTACTTTATAAACACTAAGAAAATTTTATATCTTTTCTATATAAGATAGAGTTATTTTAGAGAGCCAATCAAGAATTATTTGAAATTAATTTTTTATTCACCTATAATTTGTTTAAATTGTGTTAATGTTTTATGTTAAAAAGCTTGTGTTAGAGATTAAATTCCAACAAAATTTTAACACAAAAAATGAGTTAATCCCACTTTTAATTTGATTTCAAATGTGCTCATTAACCATGTTATTAAACAAATTTTCCAACATCAAACACCATTTTGCTCTTTTTAGCATTATTATGCCATAAATATTTTGAGATTCTACTTAACTTTATTAGTAAATGCTTAAGTTAGTTTTTGAGTTTGGTTGCTCAAGTGATAAAGTACGTAAAAAAATAAAAAGATGAAAACAATGTTATATAAAGCTACCCTATTTTTTATATATATTATCACCCCCTTGATCTTTGTAAATATATATGTTTAAAAGACTTTTAAATAACCAAAGTGGATGAAAAATACTTACAGTGTAAGAGTTTATCTATGTCTTTGCATAAAGATATTGCTTTTATATGATTACCTTTGAATATTTGTCTTTTTTTGAATTCATGAGAGGTTTTTTTTAGACAATTTATCACGATACTTAAAGACAAGTGCTCACAATAACCTATAGATGGTTGGTCATGGGGACTTAGAGACAAGTAGTCACGAGAATCTGGAGATAGATAGTCATGGGGACCTGGAGACATAATAGAGATTCAATGAAGATTTCACCATGAAAATTTCTTTGAGACATTTCATGTTTGGATATATATTGTCATTTTAAAAGATGATGGAGATACAATTTCTAAAATTTATCGTATTTGAGGTAGTACATCACGATGACTTTTTTTTTTTGTTCATATTGTATCTCTTCCTCCATAAATTATTGAAGGTGCCCTTTAAAGATCAATTTTTTATGAGTGCATGACACTCTTTTATTTCGTGTCCATGACCACGGTGAAAAAAACAAAACTTGTTGAGGTTTCTTGTGTTTGAGCCACTTTTTATTAGAGGTGGATATTGTAAAAAGTCTTTTCCTTTTGTGACAGCCAACACCTTAGCATGTCTCATTGTAAGAGGTATGGTCATGAACTTGAGGGATGATAAGTGATCATATATGTGTTTCTTTGTGATTTTTTAGATGCTTTTGTTAGAGATCGATAGCTTGGTAGATACTCTTCTTATGTATGGAAGCTTTGGTGACCATATTTGGTCACACTAGCTTCTTCCACCCTGATGCAGTTTTTCATCACATGTTGAATGCTAATGAGATTTTCTTTTTAGATAATGTGTATAACTTTACCTATAAGGAATAGTTTTACACTTCGTTGATCAGAGCTTTGGTGATGATGAGTTCAAGCAAATTTTTCACGCTTGGCATTTTCTTAGTTAAGTCTTTAGAGATATGCCTTTGTGATGAAAAAGAGCTTTGTGGTGCTGTTTTTGGTAGGAATGCTGGTGCTGAAATGAGAGATGAGTTTCAAGCAAAGATCATGAAGACCTAAAATAAAGCCAGGTTTAAGACTATAATATCACATCCTAGCAAATCGATG
>Ga0325410_1000648_pt1 | contig 36515 bp, 35 predicted proteins | sample PopdelMetagenome_16_FD_206182 | JGI IMG/M metagenome (GOLD analysis project Ga0325410, IMG submission 206182) | Populus deltoides microbial communities from Bellville, Georgia, United States - Xylem-PdIQD-R3 | ecosystem: Host-associated > Plants > Phyllosphere > Stem > Wood/Secondary xylem...
TTAAAGATATATTATATTATTAGACTTGTTATTATAAAACATGCTTTAGTTAGGGAATTTAACGATACTTTAGTGCAATACGATGATATAAAGCCTTAATGAGAATACACTTTTAAGTACTAATCAAAAGGCAATGTACAAATGTCAATGCAAGCTTTAAGGATAGGAATATCCAATTTTGATGATAAATAAAAAAAATGATTTCATCAAAAATATGAATAAACCTTGTGTTCACAAAAGGTTAGTAGGAGTGCTGTTATTTTTCTAGTATTATATACAAATCACATATTATTGTTAAGAAACGACATATGTTTTGAAGGCACTTTTGGATGAAAGATGTAAAAAGAAGTAAATTGGAGGTAATTGGCAGATTTGACCTTCAGTTGATGTTTTGTACAGAGCATGAGCTCTAGAGGTCAAAATGAAGTGATTCCAGTGGCATTAAATGCTAACATCCATACCTTTCTAGACATCGAAGGCAATAAAATAAAATAAGAAAGAGCATGGAAATCGCAGCCTTCAAAGTCAAATCTCGCAATTTGTCAGTGTTGACCTTCGGCCATTCCGACTTGAATATCTTGAGCTACAAAAGTCCATTTGATGCAAACTCAATGTTTTTGGATTTCTGACTCAAAGCCCTATCAACGCTCAAAATTTCAACCATAAAAGATGTCATATGAGAGGGAGATATGATTCTTCAAAGATGACAACTGAATTCTGCTATCAAACATGTTTCGTAAAGAAACGGGTCCAAATTACGTTCTGAAGCATCTAAACTGATATCCAAGTTTTTATTTCAGCAATTTAGCTCCTCTAAGTCAAAGCTTAAAGATTTCATGCAAGGTTATTTCTCTTTTTTAGGAAAATAGTTATTAAAGTATTTAAATGTAAACTATCTACTTAAGGGAGAACTATTTTATAAAATAGAGACTAGGGTTTCATATGATATAAAAAGAATTAGAGAAGACAAGGGAGAGCAGCTAGCCAAGAAGAGAAAAACGCCCCCTTCCTCTAAGAAACCCGAAATCATGTTTTTTTCTTTCTTTTGTATTAATTGTTCAACAAATATGCAAGGCTAAATCTTTTTCTTAGTTGCAAGGACACTGAAACCTCCAAAATTCAAGAACTGTGAGATTTATTTTACCTTTTTTTTCATTTTATATGATGAACATGTTTGTTCTCCTATGCTTATTTTTCCTGTGATTGTTTATTTTAATTGATAAAGCGGACTCTAAGTTATTAATTGTCAACAATTTATTGCTAAGTTTGATATCAAAACTGGAGTTGTGGTATATGAACTTGTGAAGCAACTAAGTTTAATAATTGTGGCAGATCTATGTTATTAATCCTAAGGAGAACATTCAATCAAATCAAATATAGATTGCGGACAATTATGTTTCCTTGATTAATCAACTTATCTAGTTCTTAAAGCTGCCATTGAATTAAATTATTAGTGCGGACACTGTGGTTGTTTGATGGTTATGGTTAGTTATATGGCGCATTCGTTAAATAACTATTGTTAAGAAGAGATAAATATTTAGAATATAAATTAATGTTTCAGTTCCATGATCAGTTCTGATTTTCGTAAGTGGATGTGTGCTTGCGACCAAGGTTTGTTCTATTGATAATTTTCTGATTTTATTTAATTTTTCTTGATAGTTTTTTATTTTCTTTTGCTTTAGCCTATATAACGTCCAACCCCCCCAAAAAAAAAATTGCATATCATCTAGCATAAAAATCAGACTTGAACCTTCCTCGTGTGATCGGCCCCTTGCTTGCTTTATACTATTTTGTGTGTTGTGTTTTAAGCTAGGGTCATTAATTTGTGCAACCACGACATCGCAACATAAGGTTGGAAAAATAATGAATATCAATCAATATATGTTTTATTCTAAATAATAGTGCTTTAAGTTGGAAGATTTTCAAACAACAGAGCACAACTAATTCTACAATTAAATAAGAGTACATTTCTACGTTTGAGAAAATAAAGAGGTTATTTTGATTAAAAAGTTCATCAATGAACTATGTTAGTTCATAGTATTATTGATCTAGTTGCCCTTTATTGTTGTTGCTACCCAACTTTTGACTCATGTTTTTTATAGATTTTTAGAAAAAATAAAAAATAGCAAAAAAACAATGAAAACCCCAAAAAATATATTTTTGATATATTTGCATCGTTTTTAGTATTTTCAACGTCATCTCAGAAGAATTTAAATTTTTAAAGGTATTTTGAACGTGTTCAAATTTTAACGTGTAAATTTTACAACCACTAATTTTTCTTATTGAGTCGATGTTGGTATTGTTTGTTTTTAAAATAAATTCAAAATACAAAAAAAAAGTTGAGGAACCAATGTTGATTATGGCCAAGCTACACTTCTCCTATAAATATCATGCTATAGTAAAACATCGAGGGGGGGAGAAAAATTTACAAGCATGGGGGTGGAGAAAATTTAATGGGAGGAGGGGAGGAAAATTAACATGAAAAACCCTAAACCCCAAAGAACCCCACAAAAAATGGGTCTTCTTTGCAAGCCGCCGCCCCCCTCCCTTTATTAAAAAACCAGAGCCCCCATTTTCTCCAGGGGACGGTCCGCTCGCTCACTTCCCCTCTTCCAAAAAAGAGCCATCACCGTTCCCCCCATTTCCTCTCAGGTCCCAACCAGAGCCTTCCCCTCTTTCCCTGTTGATGCCGGTCGGCCCCCCTCCCTTCCAAAAACTAGAGAAACTGACGCTTACTTCCCCTCTATCAAAAACAAAGGTCGGCCACCCCACCCATCTCCTGTTGGTTTCTCCATCTTCTTAGAAGAGGAAAGAACCAACCAGAGCGCCCCCTCTGTACACAGACCTTCCCCTTCCTTTAGATGGTTCTCTCTCAAACAGCCGCTCACCTAAACCAAAACCGGTTCTCCCTCTCACAGCCATCACTACCTCTTCCCTCAGGAGAACTTTCCCTTCATCTCCCCGTAGATTGGCCTCCACATAAGCCAACCACCACCTCCAGCAGCAGCCAACTCGCGGCGGCGCCCACAGACCCGTAGCTGTTCCCTGCGCCCAAGAAACACTTCCTTCTCCCTCACAGCGAGACCTTCAAGCATTGGCAGATAGCAGGATGAAAGCAAGCCGAGAAGAAGAAAGAAGATAGAGGTTCACAAATCTAAAAACAGAAAAATCCGAGAGCAGATCTGGACTAAAACAGACCTGCTTGTTGCGTTTTTTAGTGTTTTGTAGGTCAACGCCGGCGAGGAAAGTGAAGAGGGGAGGAAGCCGTTTTAGATCTCCCCTGCCGCCGGTCTTTTTGCGGCGGCACGTGGACACGCTCCACCACTGCTCCGCAGTTCCTGGACTTTTTAGGGACCTTTTTTTGTAATTTTTACATGATTGAATATGTATTTAAATTTCTGTTAAATGTTTTTTAGTTTATGTTATGTTGTAAACATTGTAACAGAAAAACATAGTAAAAAGTAAAAAGTGATGTGTAAAGGTGTGTTTGTATTTTTATTTATTTATGTTATTAAATTATAAAATCAAAAAGACAAAAAGAATTAAGTGTTTAATTTGAATATGATTAAATATCTCAATGTTGTATTTTCCATGAAAATGTAAGAACGTGTTTCTACATATATTCTGTGATTTAATAACTGATTTATTAAAGTCTTAAAATTTGATTAATATTTCAAATTTTCAAATCACATCAAACCATAAAGCAGTTTACCTTAAGTAGGGTGCGCTAGGGGTGCTAATACCTTCCCTAGCTACAACCAACCCCTTACCCTCGAATCTCTGACAACGACCAGTAAATCTGGGTTTCCTAGTAACCCTCAATCAAATACTAAGTGGTGACTTTTAAGAACCAATCAAGCAAACATAACAAAAAATCACCACAAACGCCGCGCTGGGGACGTGCGACAGAATGACGACTCCACTAGGGAAGGTACTGTTTTCGACATTATCGAACTAAGCTTTGTGTTTTGATGTGTTCAAGTTTTGTTTTGTGTGTTTTGTTTTGTTTTGTGTTTTATTCATGCATTGTATAGATTCTCTCATGCATCACATGTTTTAATTTTTGAAAGCATACACAAGCTTCAAGTTAGGTGGAAGACTAGCAGCTTACCTTATGACTTTTAGTCAAGGTTGAAATTTGTGTAAACCCCAACTGTTCGTTGAGTGTTTAGACTGGTAATGGTTGGTACGTGTACCTTCTCAATGCCTGTTGAGCCCCCATATCGCCTTTACGAGGGTGATCACTGGGACAACAGGAGACCCTTTTAGAGACCAAGTAGTAAACATATCCTTTGTCTCACTTAAAAAGATTAGAACCTTCCTTTAGGATGTATGCTTCGTTTTGCATCTAAGTTAAGCCCTTCTTGAAGCATCTTGAATTCAGGACTTATGGAGGGATATAATGGTTATTATTCAAGAAATTTCTATTGTAGAGTTTGAGCAAGAATAAAAATTCTTGTTTCATCATGCAAGAGTTATGACCATATGTCCCCCTTGAAGGGTCAGTTCATCATATAGATTACATGTCATACATTTATCATGCATGTACCGGGATGAAAAATAGGTTCCCCCATCTGAGGTTTACTATGCTGGACTGAAAAGGATGGATGATAAAGAAAGGTGTCAGAGAGAGGCTCATTGTCAAAAGGAAGTTGAGAGCATCAAGGTGAAGTAGATAGACTCAGATCTGCTTGAACAAGTGTTGAGCATCAAATGGAAAGGGAATGTCTGCACAGTCTTATGGGGAACACTGTTTGTCCACGTCCAATTAAAGCCACATCTCTCCTTTTTTCAGTCATGAACAACAACAGCAATGCCTTCAGTCATCAACTAATGACAACCTTTGTTATTGTTCAATTGCACTGTTAATTTTTAGCCTCCACATCTTCCAATGGCACCAAATAATTGCTAGTCTTTTGTGCATGGTGCATTGGATTTCTTTGAAATCACCCCCACTGTTAGCTCAATTCCAGTTCAGCAGCACAAGATGTTGTGAAGATCGCCGAAAGCATTGAACAAGTAATGGATATGGGAAAGATTAAAGGTTCTACCATGAATTCCTGAATAAAGAAGAGAGTTGAATCAGAAGATGACTCTGAAGGTGGGAAACCTTAGTTGTGTGGTCTAGTTAGGTCTTGCTATGCTTATGCTACTCAAATGTCTTTGCCAAGATTGACATCTCTCTGCCACTCGAGTTTGTCGACTAGCATCTATTAGATTCCAGACTTGTTGCCCCGACTTCGACAAATTGCATGCAACCACCGCGGTATAATTCAGATGAGATGTGAATATTATGGTGGGTTCCTGAACCATTTTAGTTGAACAGATGCAAGAGTTTCAAGAATCGAGCTGAGTTTGTAAAATATGATGTCATCGATCATTTTGTCACCAGAACATCCTCAGAATGACAGGTGATCAGAATTGATTGGCAAAACACATATATTGCCAGAGAAGTTGATCTAAGAAAGGGTTAAACTGTTAATCATTTTGTTATGGAGTTTTGTCATTCTGCGTTTTGTTTTGGGGTCACATTTTATCCTTAAATGAAACATGTCTTCTCTTTGTCTTCTTGTTGTTTTGAAATCAAGATATGCCTCTTTCAAAGGGTATTTTGATAAAATATTTTTTTTTATCAAACTCCAACATGCAAAATTAAAAAGCATTTTGATTACAGAAAGGATTCGATGTTTGTTAAAATTGCATGAGGTGACCAAACAATTTTGAACTCATATAGCTAAGTTTTAGCAGTATGCATAATGACATGTAGTGGATTCGATAGTTATGGACTCGTGAATCATGATTCTTACAAGTCTAAATCATTACACGAGATGAGGTCAAAATTTATCGGTTCTAACCGACATGGCTTGAAATGAGAAAAGGTCATTTTTGTTATCCCATCACTTTCTAAAGATTATATCCCTTGTGCTCCCCATTTGAGCCTAATAGAATATTTTTTTTCAAAAGAAACCCTGACTAGGATCACACCCCACACTAGGGGCAAATAAGAGATATTTTAAAGACACTAATAGCATCAATGGATAAAAGAAAGGTTTAGAACAAAAGTCTAATGATTGAGAAAGGGCTAGAAGAACAAAATCCATAGATTGAGGGCCATCCAAGAAAACTTTGAGGAAGGCTATGTAAAAGCAAAAAAAAAAAAAAGAGTGGAATGGAAGGAGAATGCCTATCAATTCTAAGAGGGGCAAAAGAGGTTTCAATTGAAGAAAGACATAGTAAATGCCAAAAGTAAAACAAAAAATCAAGCTTCATATCTTTTGGTGTGTCTAGGATAAAGCTTCTAATGTCTTTAAAAAAAATTCAGATTGCATTATGAGCTATGTTAAGAGAATTCTGATCTTTGAGATTAACAAGGTTATATGTCACTTTCTCTATAATGACAACAAGAGAAAGAGAGTTGATGAATAGTTAATATTGATCCTAGGTCTTTGAAACCCTCAAACACCTTTTGAGCTTTTGAAATTCCTTTCTTTCATAGTTATGAACCATAGCCTGCATTATGTGCTTTTAAAAGCTCTTTTTGATCAAGTAAGCAATTTGAACCGATAAATGGCGCTCTCAAAACTTGAAGAGCTTTTCCATAAGAGTTGTGGCTTCATGGATTAAGCTACTGGTTATTATGCATGCTAATAAAATAAGCGCTAAAAAAGAAAACAATCTTTCTTGATGAATCCTCAAGTTTGGACTTGAGCCTTTTATTTTCCTTGAAATTCACAGAAGGTCACCTTATTCATAGACCATCAAATGATATACCCAAAATTAAAGATTAAAACCGACAAAAAGAACCATGAAAAAAGTCATTTCAATCTTATAACGGGTCATTTCTGTTTTCAAAATACAAGACAATCAAAGGACTGCATTGAATAGCGTGTGTTGGATCTTTGATCGAAGAAGCTTGAATTTCAAAAATATTTTTAAACTAACATCTCTCTGATTTCATTTCAACAATTAGACTTGAATAGACATGATCTTTGAAATATGAGATTTGATTTCAGAATAAGAAAGATTGTTAAATAAGAACAATATCGATCAAATTTGCAAAATCCTTGACAAAAATGACATCAACATTTCTCGACACTCCTTGAAAAGTTGATCACTTGGGGGCAATACAGTGGACCCTGAGAAGAAAAACAAATAGTATTCAGATTAGTTGAGGGCAAAGAAAGATGATCAAATGATGAATCAATGAACGAGCACATTCAGATCATATTGGGGTAATGTTGTTCAAAGACAGTTCATGATTTAGTGAACTTCAGCAGCAATTAATGAGCAACGCTACACTTGAAGGATATTTTCATATCTTTATCTTGGTTTGTCATCTCCAACATTGCTATGACTTTTGAATGATGTTATCACATAGTTGCATTTGAATGAATGTTGGAAGGATGCACCTACCAAGATTGATTATGGTACCATTTGTTTTGAAACCCAAAGGTGCACTTTACCGCATGAATATGGGTGATGAACATCATTGATAATGCCAAATCATTTCTTTGCATAAGATGTTTTGACAAGTTAAGAAGAACTTATTAAGAAAGAACATTGAGCATACAACGATAAGCCTTTTACTGCAAAGTATGAGATCCATGTCTGGATGACTTGGCAGTTTCCAAGAAGGTTGATGATAACATATACTTGAAAAGTATTGTTTCAACTGGAGGCAACTTTATGACTGGTTGACAATCTTAATGGGTGTCGGCATGATGCACACAATCAATTAGAGGATAATTCTCAAAAGAATTCAAAAGAGAAAATCCTTCATCATGAATCAAGCAACACCACATTTGGGGGAATTGTCAAGCTTGATAAACAACGAGAGCAGTAACTGTCGAAGATTGCCTAAGATAGGCACTGTATTTACAACTGAGTGATGGCTAGCACATGAATGAGCCAATACATCGAAAGAACAAAGAAGGCTTTGGAATGCAAACAAAGGCACCCTATGACGATGGAGCATCAAAGAGTAGGGACCTATATTTCAAATCAGGTAAGGATGCATGCATGCCATCTAACCTTAAAGCATTGCACATACTTGTGATTTGTTACAGAAAGATCCTCAATGAAGTCCAGCAAGATTGTGCACAAAGAAAGAATCATTAAGTTGATGATAATAAAGAATCGGTTTAGATCCTGGAACGAGAAGAGAATGAGATGAACCCTGTCAGTAGGAGAATCTTAAAGAAACGAGGAGATTAACCTTGTCATCAAGAGGAGTCTTCAAGTCAACCTTGCAATCAGGAAGCGCCAAGTTTGTCAACCTTATCTTGTCAGAACTTTTCCAGCCAAGTCTTTTTGCCAGGTAAGTCACATTCTATCATTTGGGTAGATCACCCATTATAATGAGATCGCCTTTTGTTTTCCATATAGGTAGGTCACCCATAACAATGAGACCACCTTTCACCTTGCATCTGGGTAGGTCAACCATAACAATGAGACCACTTTCCACTTTTTATCTGGGTAGGTCACCCATCATAATGAGACCATCATCTTTCATTTGGGTAGGTCACCCATCATAACGAGACCATCATCTTTCATATGGGTAGGTCACCCATCATAATGAGACCATAATTTTTTCTAGGTAGGTCACCCATCATAGTAAGACCATCTTGCATCTGGGTAGGTCACCCGTCATAATGAGACCATCATTTTCAATCTGGGTAGGTCACCCATCATAATGAGACCATCTTTTTTGGGTAGGTCACCCATCATAATGAGACCACACTAATGAGACCATCTTTTTTGGGTAGGTCACCCATCATAATAAGACTACACACACATCTTTGTATTGGTTCTGGTTAAAAAAGATTGCTAGATGGGATTTCAGGTTAACCTAACCACACACAGAGTTTAACTTTGGTTAAAGGGAATCGCCAGATGGGATTTCAGGTTGACCGAGCTACACACCAATTTTGGTTTCAGTTAAAGGAGATCGCCAGATGGGATCTCAGGTTAACCCGATCAAAAGGGCAGGTTGCTCGTGAAAATAGACCAGCGTGAGTATGTGTGGGCAGGTTGCCCGTGAAAGTAGACCAACGTGAGTATGTGTTGGCAGGTTGCCCGTGAAAGTAGACCAGCGTGAGTATGTGTGGGCAGGTCGCCCGTGAAAGTAGACCACGTGAGTATGTGTTGGCAGGTTGCCCGTGAAAGTAGACCAGCGTGAGTATGTGTGGGCAGGTCGCCCGTGAAAGTAGACCAACGTGAATGTGTGTTGGTAGGTCGCCCGTGAAAGTAGACCAGCGTGAGTATGTGTGGGCAGGTCACCCATGAAAGTAGACCAGTATAAGTGTGTGGGCAAGTCGCCCTTGAAAGTAGACCACAATGAGTATGTGTGGGCAGGTCGCCCGTTAAAATAGACTAGTGTGAGTATGCGTGGGCTGGTCGCCCCTGAAAATAGACCACAATGAGTATATGTGGGCAGGTTGCCCTTGAAAATAGACTAGTGTAAGTATGTGTGGGCAGCTCGCCCCTGAATTTAGACCAGTATGAGTGTGTGGACAGGTCGCCCTTGATAATAGACCACATTTCTTCAAAAAGCGCGGGTCTCCCAAGATAATGAGACAATTTTCTTTTAAAAAGTGAAGTTCTTGGCTGAGTGGATCACTCAGTAAGCCAGGAAGACCTTTTGTTTTCTTTACAAGCTTACTATACAAAACATTGAAGAATTTTTGCTTCGTAAGCATTATAAAGAGGGGGCATCTGTTGCTATCCAACTTTTGACCCATGTTTTTGATAAATTTTCAGAAAAAATAAAACAAATAGCAAAAAAACAATGAAAACCCTAAAAAATATATTTTTGATATATTTGCATCGTTTTCAGCATTTTCAACGTTATCTCAAAAGAATTTAAATTTTCAAAGATATTTTGAACGCGTTCAATTTTTAACGTGTAAATTTTACAACCATTGATTTTTCTTATGGAGTCAGCGTTCAATTTTTAACGTGTAAATTTTACAACCATTGATTTTTCTTATAGAGTCAACGTTGGTATGGGGGGATTTACAAGCATGGGGGCATAGAAAATTTAATGGGAAGAGGGGAGGAAAATTAACATGAAGAGCCCTAAAACCCAAAGAACGCCATAAAAAATCAGTCTTCTTTGCAAGCCGCCGCCACCCTCCCTTTATCAAAAAACCAGAGCCCCCATTTTCTCCAGGGGACAGGCCATTCTCTTCCCTTCTACCAAAAATAAGCCATCACCGTTCCCCCTATTTCCTCTCAAGTCCCAGCTAGAGCTTTCCTCTATTTCCCTGTTGAGGCCGGTCGGCCCCCCCTCCCTTTCAAAAACCAGAGAAGCCGCCGCTCACTTCCCCTCTGTCAAAAACAGAGGTCAGCCACCCCACCCATCTCCTGTTGGTTTCTCCATCTTCTTGGGAGAGGAAAGAACCAACCAGACCGGCCCCCTCTGCACACAGACCGCCCCCTTCCCTTAGATGGTTCTCTCTCAAACAGCCACTCACCTAAACCAAACTGGTTCTCCCTCTCACAGCCGTCACTACCTCTTCGCTCAGGAGAACTTTCCCTTCATCTCCCCGTAGATTGGCCTCCACAGAAGCCAACCACCGCCTCCAGCAGCAGCCAACACGTGGCGGCACCCACAGACCCACAGTTGTTCCCCGCGCTCAGGAAACACTTCCTTCTCCCCCACGGCGAGACCTTCAAGCATTGGCAGATTCGTCTACTGCCACGGCCATAACCACGGCCAGATCTGCCACTAGTAGGAAGAAAGCAAGCTGAGAAGAAGAAAGAAGACAAAGGTTCACAAATTTAAAAAGGGAGAAATACGAGAGCAGATCTGGACTAGAACAGACCTGCTTGTTGCGTTTTTGAGTGTTTTGCAGGTCAACGCCAATGAGGAAAGTGAAGAGGGGAGGAAGCTGTTTTGGATCTCCTCTACTGCCGATCTTTTTGCAGCGGCCCATGAATCCATGCGCCGTAAGTGGCAGCTGCGCGTGGAGGTGACGCTCCGCCACTGCTCCACAGCTCCTAGACTTTTTAGGGACTTGTTTTTTGTAATTTTTACATGTTTGAATATGTATTTAAATTTTTGTTAAATGTTTTTTAGTTTATGTTATGTTGTAAACATTGTAACAGAAAAACATAGTAAAAAGTGATGTGTAAGTGTGTGTTTGTATTTTTATTTATTTATGTGATTAAATTATAAAATAAAAAAGACAAAAAGAATTAAGTGTTTAATTTAAATATGATTAAATATTTCAAGGATAAATAAAATCATGTATTTTTCATGAAAATATGAGAATATGTTTTTATATATATTCTAGGATTTAATAACTGATTTATTAAAGTCTTAGAATTTGATTAATATTTTAAATTTTCAAATCACATCAAATTGTAAAGCAGCTTATCCTGTAGGGTGTGTTAGGGTGTTAATACCTTCCCTAGCCACAATCAGTCCTTTACCCTCGAATCTCTAACAACGACCAGTAAATCTGAATTTTCTAGTAACCCTTAATCAAATACTAGGTGGCAACTCTCAAGAACCAATCACGCAAATATAACAAAAAATCGCCATAGACGTCGCACGGGGGACGTGCGATAATTGTGATAACAATGAAGCCATTGCAAAAGCAAATGAATCAAGGTCTCATCAATGATCCAAATAAGTACTTAGAAAATTCTATTTGATTTAATAAATCAATGAACTGAAAGATGTAAAGATAGAGTGAGTACCCATTATAGACAATGTAGAAGATCCTCTTACTAAATCAATATCCAAAGCATTAATGCTATATGGAGCAATATGATATTAGATACATAAGTAATTGTCTTTGGTGCAGGTGAGAGATTGCTAGTTTAATATGCCCTACCAATCGGTTGGTTACATATGACATAATTATATTCATGTAAAAACATATTTATTATTAATAAAAGTTTAATTTATCTTTAATATTTATATAATATTAGATTAATGAATCTATTTAATTTATAAATCTAGAGTAAAAATAAAGTCCATGGAACAAAAATATTTTGCAAACGAAATTATAAAGTTGTTATAATTATGAGATCTCTATTGCATCAAAGCATTGTTCGTAAAATGTTCCTAGTCGATGCTCTCTTAAATACTGGACATTTATTAGAGTCATAAAAACTAATATAATTGTATTCTTTCCTTGATGAAAGGAAGTTGTTGTTCTTATAAGTTGAGGTATATGAGATACCTAGAACTAATATGTAGATGTTTGTCATAAGACATAAACACTAAATTGACCCGCATGAGAATTTTATATGAAGAGATCACCTATATCTATGGAAAGGCTCACATAGTGGTTGTGTAAGTGATCATTAAACTTGAGATCATTAAGTTATCTTATATAGAGAATGTTATACTTTGATCCTGTTACATATTATCTTAATCGAGGTAACGAAGGGAAAGACATTAAGTATATCATGAACTATATAAAGATACTTAAGTGATTAAGATATGATTTATCACTTTAGGTAAATTGGGGGAAAATGTTTTATATATGCTATCAAATAGTATTGACTAAGAAATCCTTGGCCAATGTGGAATGAGATTTAAAAAGAGTTTTAAATATTATTCAAACGATCAATAACTATTATGTAGAGAACAAATATGATTTAACATGGTAGACATACTTCATGCTTTAATGTTAAATCAAAATATTATTAATGAAAGGATATCAATTACACTCAGAAGCCGGTCACTGAAAGCTTAAATCAAACCACTAATAACTTTTCTAATATTTGGGGGATGACACGTTGCTAGACGATGTACCTAATTTTCAAATATAAATTAATCAATTTTTGAATTAATAATAAATTAAAAATTTTAATTTATTTAATTCTATTTAATTAGAATTATAATTTATATTTAGACCAACATATTAGGAACCTAATGTGTTACACATATTAAGAACCATTAGTCATAAATCAAATTATGATGACTTAATTAAGTATGACTTAATTAAAATATATTTTATAAATTAAGGATTGTAATATAATTAATACATGGATTGTATTTCTAAACCTAGAAAAAAAAAGATCTTGATTGAGTTAATTTCTAAAATTGTCTTGAATTAATATATGGATATTATTCTAGGGGCAAATTGATATTTTGTCAATTTATAGGGTTTTCCATATTTTCCAATAAATAGCAAGCTATGCCTCTTATTTTTAAAGGTTGTTGTTTATTAGAAACAGAAACTACGTAAGTCACAAAATAGAGAGCTAGCTTTAAGTATAACAATCTCTCTCTCTTAAATAGGGATTTAGGAGATTTCTCACTGATGGTTCGTGTGGATTACCATTGGAGGCCAGATAATTGGATGACTTGTGGTTTGCGATAACCCAGCCTTTAAAGAATTATTTAAAGATAGAGAAGATCGAATCTTCAGGTAATAAATCCTTAAACAACTCTAGATTTATCTAACAGGATCGTAGGCACTCCCGAATAGTTTTTTTTTTCCACTCGTGTATGATATTTGAGAACCCATCACCAAGTCGACTAAATAACCAACAATTTAGCTAATCATTTTGAATTCCTCTTGTTTTCACCTCATTTCATTGTAAACCAAAGAATCTTTTATAAAAAAAACACTCCACCACCCATCAAATGTAAAAGGTGAATCAACTCACCTTAGTTTTATAAAAAAGCAATCTCTAATTCAATTTTTTAACACTCAAAACACAGCTTCTAAGACAAAACAAAACCAAAGAAAATGTTGATTTCAACAACTAAGCCAACAACATCAGCTCTTAGATAACATGATGTAAATTTCATTAATGAAAGGGAATTTTAATAACAACAACAACTATCAAGAAAAAACTAGCTTTATATCTCTAACCCATCAATGTTCCATAAATTTAACAAAAACTTAGATAAAGAAAACAACCAAAGAATTTTAGAGATCTATAAAATCTCGCAAAACTTAATTTTAGTAATCTACTCAATAGCAACAACATATGTATAATCAACAGCCTATAAAATTTTGCAAGGAAAATGAAAGGTCAAAGGTAATGTTAGAGAAGTTAGAAATCTCTCAGGTTGAGTTGGCGAGTGCTCCAATACGTAACCAGGAGGTTGATTTTTTGTTTATTTAAAAGGTCGATGGTTTTTTAAAAAACAAATTAATGCATAGAACACATCATCTGTTGTGGGAATGATGCATTGTTCGCGAGGACAAACAACGCATTGTTTGCTATGATAAAAGACATATTATCCACCTCTTCAAACATTTCGGTTATCACAATTATTGTTTTTTGCATAGAAAATTCATTTTTTCACCCATTTTGATATAAAAAGTACCTAATGAACACTCTTAGAACAAAAACAATCAGTTTAACAACCCAAAAAATCTCAAGAAGATCCAAAAATATAAAATCAAACCAAGAAAAATATTTCTCTCTCCATCTCAATCTATTTTTCTAGGTAGATGGAGGTTCAAAACAACCACCATCAAACTTCCGTCATCGAATAGAACTCGTTGACACCAACAACAAAGAGTTTTGTTGTCTAAAAGTGAATAAAATGATTATTTTCTCTCTCATTGCTGGAATCCGATGACTTTCTCTTATCTCTCTCAAATCCAGAGACTAAAAAATAAATTTTTGTACCAAAATTTAAATTGAAAAACTATAGGGATATTGAAGGAAGACAATAAAAAGTAATAGGATGAAAAGTAACTTTTTCCTCAAATTTTAGATCGGCAATGAGATTTATCCATGCATTATACTTTGGTCCTTTTTCATTCAATTTTTTTCCCGCTAACAATTTTTTTAAAAAAATTAGATATAGAAGGACACAATTAAAAAAAATTGAAGATGAAAAAAAGATTGTGATAAAATGATAATCCTAGGCATTTTAGTATATGTTACTAGACGGGTTCCTGTACTACGCTATGAGTGTGCATTATTTTTCTAGTAAAATATATAGGTGTCGTAAGCATGTTTTAAAAAAGAAGAGAAATTTAATAACTCGGGTTATAGTCCTAACTAACTAAATAAGTTCAATTTATTTGAATCATACGAAGAAAAAAAAAGCGACGCAACAATAGCAAACGAGAAAATATAAATATGAAAAAGCAATCATGATAAAAAAATGGTTACTTTCTCTCTCATCGCTGGAATCCGATGACTTTCTCTTATCTCTCTCAAATCTAGAGATTGAAAAATAAACTTTTGTACCAAAATTCAAATTGAAAAACTATAGGGGTATTGAAGGAAGACAATGAAAAGTAATAGGATGAAAAGTAACTTTTTCCCCAAATTTTAGATCGATAATGAGATTTATCCATGCTTTATACTTTGGTCCTCTTTCATTCAATTTTTTTCTCGCTAATAATTTTTTTTCAAAAATTAGTTATAGAAGACACAATTAAAAAAAATTAAGATGAAAAAAGAATGTGCTAAAATGATAATCCCAGGCATTTTAGTATATATTACTAGACAGGTGTCTGTGCTACGCTGCGGTGTGCATTATTTTTCTAATAAAATATTTAGGTGTCGTAAGCATGTTTTAAAAAAAAAAATAGAAATTCAATAACTCGGGTTATACTCTCTACTAACTAAATAAGTTGGATTTATTTGAATCATATGAAGAAAAAAAGAGACGCAACGATAGCAAACGAGAAAATATATATATGAAAAGGCAATCATGATATAAAATGATTACTTTCTCTCTCATCGCTGAAATTCGATGACTTTCTCATATCTCTCTTAAATCCAGAGACTGAAAAATAAACTATTGCACCAAAATTCAAATTGAAAAACTATAGGGATATTGAAGGAAGACAATGAAAAGTAAATTTTTCCCTAAATTTTAAATTGGCAATGAGATTTATTCATGCTTTATACTTTGGTCCTCTTTCATTCAAATTTTTTCTTGCTAACAATTGTTTTTCAAAAATTAGATATAGAAGACGCAATTAAAAAAAATTAAGATGAAAAAAGAATGTGCTAAAATTATAATGCTAGGCATTTTAGTATATGTTACTAGACAAGTGCCTATGTTATGCTACGAGTCTGCATTATTTTTATAGTGAAATATTTAGGTGTTGTAAGCATGTTTTTTTTAAAAAGAAAAGATTCAATAACTCGGGTTATAGTTCCCAACTAACTAAATAAGTTAGATTTATTTAAATCATAGGAAATAAAAGACCTAACGATAGCAAACTAGAAAATTTATATATGAAACAGATTGAATAAAGTAAAAGGAAAAAAAATACTATGCAAGACAACACATATTATATATATAATTACAAATAAATCATAATAACCTCTTAAAAAATTAAACACACCCACTATAATTAAAAAATATATGTTATTTAAAAAAGGATAAATAAACCGAAAAATCACATAGAAAAGGAATTAATTAAAACATAAATTTAAAAATTATTTTAAAAAATATATCATAAAAATTGAAAATTAGAAAAAAAACACAAAAAGAAAAAGGCTAGGCGTTATGGGACGTGTAAACCAAGCCAGGTGATTGGCCTACTAAGAAAAGGCTCGCACGCGGGCTTGCAAGTTTAGGCCCCCACACAAGGGACTATTTTTTTTTTTTAAGTTAATAGGTCATCCACTCAATTCTTTGACAAAAAAAAAAAAAGAGATGAGGCGTTGTCTATTTTGGTAGATGACACATTGTTTATAATTCTCCAGTTTTTGACCACTTTGGTTTACTCAAAACATCTAGGAAATACCCTTAAAACTTTATTAAACCAACCCATGACCTCTAAAAACATAAAAACATCCACCTCAAAACCCATAATTAACTCAAAACAAAAACTTTTCCCAATCTCAAATTGTTTTTAAACACTTTTAAGGTAAAAAAAACACCTACTCTTAACTTTTTTCATCATACGAAACTATTAGACACAAAAATCGACTATTTTAATAGTCGAAATCATCTCCAACATAAACTCTCTCTGTACACCAGAATTCAGCAACTCCATCTCTCTCTTACACAAAAAAACTAAAAAAATAAGAAAATAAAGGTTGATATCAATATTAAAATTTTAAAAATAAGAGGATCGATTATCTAATAGCTAAAAAAAAAATAATGGATTAAAATGTATTTTTCAAACAAATTCCAAAGCCGCCATCTATTTTACCTGTCTTTTTCACTTCAGTTCTTTATCTTTTAATTCAACTCTCTTTCTTAAAAAATATGTAATTAGGTGCTAATTTAAGTTTAAAAGGGCTCAATTATACAAATAAAAGTTTAAGAATCAAATTAAATTTTTTTAAAAAATTCACTATTGAAATTCATGAAAATATGTTAAATGATGAATAGTAAATAGCTATATAAAATCTTATATCTCTTTTAGTTTAAATCATAATTATAAGAATTTTTTGGTTCACTTTTCTTCTTCATAATAAATTTTTATAAAAGTTAGATATAGAATGATATAAATGAGAAAAAAAATTAGATTTTAAAAAAAGAACTATATTTTTTTAAAAAGGGTAAACTTTTTCATAATAAAAAATATGTTGGGATTAGTTGTTTCCTATAATTTTAATAATATAATATAATAAAGATGAAGATAGAATAAGATAGTGATGATGCGATGAAACCCTAGCTTCTCTCTCCTCCTCTAAACCCTCCCGTTCCCTGTTGCCACAATTTTGGCGTCTGGATCCGGTGCACTCAGCAAGAGAGAGAGAGAGAAAGGTAATTGAAGAAAATGACGACAACGGCCCTGGACATGTCTCTAGACGACATAATAGAAAACAACAGGAAGTCGTCGAATTCTCGAGGCAGACCTCGTTCTTCTGGCGGCCCTGGTCCTTCCCGTCGGTTCTCCAATCGCGCGGGAAACATAACAACGCCCTATTCCAAGGTTACCATCTCACGCATTCTTTGGATTGATTGATTGAACTAATCATAAAAAAAAATATGCACATGCTTAACTATTTTGATTCGAAACTGCTACAGCCCCAGGTCCAAGCTCCAGAGACGTCATGGCAGCACGACATGTTCACGGATAATCCTGTTTCTGCTTCTGCATATCCTGCTCGTGCTTCTTCCATTGAGACTGGGACTAAACTCTATATTTCCAACTTAGATTTCGGTGTTTCTACTGAAGACATCAAGGTCAGTCCTTTTTCTTTTTATTTTGTTTCTTAATTTGCAAATGTATTCGACCCATGAAAAGTAATCGAGTTACTTTAATTTTGTACTGATTTCTGTACAGGAGCTTTTCTCGGAGATTGGTGACCTTAAACGATATTCAGTCCATTATGATAGGAGTGGAAGATCAGAGGTAATCAATCAGTTCATCTACTTTCATAATCTGGAAATTATTTGTGTCCCTCGTGATTACGAAAAAGAAAGGTAATTTCTCGCAGGGAACGGCGGAGATAGTCTTTGCACGGCGGGAAGATGCTGTCTCTGCTGTCAAGAGATACAATAATGTTCAACTGGATGGAAAGCCAATGAAGATTGAGATTGTGGGAACAAATATTGCCACTCGGCCTGCTGTCTCTCCATCCACTAATGGCATGTATAGGAATCAAAATATTGCTGCTCCTAGAAGGTTAGCATTTTAAGTTGTTCCATGACTTACATGCTGTACAATTTCTCTAGTTTAGCCTTTGTGATGGGGTGGTGCTGGTCCGTGGTTTGGTCCGTTTTCTGTTATGCATGATTGGAGTTTCTCATCACTTTCGTCATACCTTTGCTGTATTGATTGCATTAATTTGTTCTGAACTTTGCATGTGTTTGTAATATCAGTTTCCAGCAATGGTCATTTATGTTTGTCTGTGTGTGAGTCTGTGTCCCAATTGGCAAACCCTGTGCTCCTTTTGTTTTGAACTACTGAATTGTGTTTGTGAGTGCTTGTGTATTATCATATTTCATTTTATTTTTTGCATTTGAATTATGTTTGATTTTCTATAATGCAGTAGTAGCCAAGGAAGGGGTGGTACCACGGGACGGCCTCGTGGTGGTGGCCATGGAGTTAGAAGGGGTGGTCGTGGAAGGGGTAGAGGTCGTGGTGAAAAGATATCTGCAGAAGATCTAGATGCTGATTTAGAAAAGTACCATTCAGAAGCTATGCAAGAAAACTGATGGCATTGCCAAGTTCTTGCTCATTTTGCTCGTTTAAGTTTTTTCCTGGAATAGCACCTTGCATTATGATGCTTCGAATTAAAGTACATGTACTTTACCAGTATGCTTCTGTTTTATAGAAGGAAACACAGTCCCAAGTGAGTGCTTGAATTTACTTTTGAAGACATGGGCTTCTTCGACTGTTTGTTGGTTCCTGAATTTCAACTTTGTACTTGGGTTAATGGGCAGCTATTTGATGTACTATATTATTCCCTTCTTTCTTCTATCTAAATACTCCCATTCTCATTGATAGTATCTCTCTGTTCTTTGAAGACCTGAAATGGGTACTGTTATGAGTTGAAGAAAGAGTATGCCGGCTGCAGTTGATTGATGTAGATTTTCTCCATGATCGTCAATCAGTTCACCATGGGCCTGCTTCTGCTCATGGAGCTGGTGAGTCCACATAATTTCAAACCTAGCACTCGGGATTTTTGGTACCTACATCTTTATATGATTGATTAAGTCATAGACGGTCATGTAGTTAGATGAAATCTGTCTGTCTTGCTCATCCTTGGGAATGCTAGCTTGCTAATTATGCCTTGACCACTTGACATTTGTTGTGGATTTATGCTGACTCGCTTGCGTTATTATCTGTTCACAGCATTTGATGTGATTCCTTTTAAGATATGTTAATATTAGATTTAATAGTTTGAAACTTGATTAAATAAAAACTTGTTAAATTAAAGTAATACATAATGATTATTTTCACTTTACGCCTATAAATATAAATAGACACGAACATGTATACAAGATCATAGTAAAATTAGATTAATTCTTTGAAGAGTTTCCAAGTTTAATCAAGAATTTAATAAAAGAATCGCCAAATCATGAAAGATAATAAAAATGTTGAATTTTTTTTTAAAAAATCTATTTTTAAAAAGGTCTCTACAAGAGTTTTTATATTATAAAAAATCCTAAATTTAATAAGATGTCTAATTAATATGGATAAACCTAATATATAATAATAATAATCCAATGAATTTAAATTTAAATAAAAAATTTAATATCTCTAAAAAATCTAATAATAATTAAAAAAAATAAATAAAATAATAGCTCAATTAATATAAATAAGACTAAAGTTGTTTTGTTAATCTGTTAATAGAATCGAAGCTTAGCTTCAAACACATGGTTCTTTATTGTCTTAATGAATTAGAAAATGTGTCATATATTGCTGGAAAGTTATGGCTGTCTACTTTTCAATGTAACTAAAATCATATTAAAATTCTTTTTGTAGTTCCAATTATGACCAAAATAATAGCGAAAGGTCAAAATTTACATATTTGATTTTTTTTTTCAATCTTTTTATAATGTTTGAATACTCACCTACAAGCTCTTCTTGAATATGAAAATATGAATTAAATTAATCGAGGCTTGTACTTTATTATTTAATATTTTCTTAAAATCTATCTTAGCCTATTTGTCTTGAAGAAGTCTATTTAAAACTTTTTGAATCTCTTAGCTCTAAGTCTTGTCATTAAACCAATTAGAACTTCTAATGAATCTGTTGGTGTTGCTTGAATTGTATCATTCCTTCTTTCATTGAGTGGATTCATCCTTGAATTATCTTCTCCACAAAATAAAGAGATCAAAAAAAAATATTGAATGTAACATTGATACCATACTTACCTGGTAGATTCACTTTATAAGTATTGTCATTAATCTTCTTTATGATCTGAAAAAGTCCTTCTCCTCGTGTCATCAATTTTGATCTCTTTTGTTCAAGAAACTTTTCTTTTCTCGTATGTACCCAAACCTAATTTCCTGGTTCAAACCTTACTAATTTGTGTTTTCTATTAGCGTTGAATGTATATTGCTCTTTTTTTCCCTATTTTTTTATCGTGTCTTTTTTTATTACTATCAAGATTAATCCTTTCATCAACAAGTAAAGGAATCAAATTTAATGGTGTTAAAGGATTAAAACCATAAATAATCTCAAATGGTTAATAATTAGTAGTAGAATGCATATTACGATTGCATCCATAAACAAATGACAAATAATTTTTTCAATTTTTAATATTCTTTTGAATGACTACTCTTAATAATTAAGTTAAAGTCTTGTTTACTACTTCGGTTTAACCATTTGTTTATGGATGACAAATAGTAGAAAACAAAAATTTAATTCCTAACTTACCTCACAAAATCTTTCAAAAATAGTTCGAATATTTAACATCTCGATTAGACACAATGCTCATTGGAACGACCGAACTACCTCCTTCAAGAATAGATATACTATATTCATTACATCATCAGTTTTATAGTAAGATATAAAATGTCTCATCTTAGAAAATCTATCTACAACAACAAATATGAAGTCTCTTCCTTTTCTTAACCTAGTTAAACCTAAAATAAAGTTTATAGAAATATCAACACAAGATTCCTTAGGAACATGTAAAGGTCTATATAACCCATGAGGCATCAATTTAGACTTAGCTTGTTTACATGTTATGCACCTATCACAAATTTTTTGTACATCTCTTTTCATGTTAGGCCAATAAAAATATTCATGTAAATCTTTAAAATCTTAGTAATCTTAAAGTGTCCCATTAATCCACCACTATAAGCTTTCCTTACAAGCAATTCATGCATTGAATAATTAATGATGCAACCATATAATTCAATAGTTTTACCCATATTTACCTAATATTTTGCCTATGTTTTATATATAAAATGCCTTGATGTTCTTTGTTTTATGTTTTGAAGGCACTTTTGGATGAAAAATTAAAAAAATATAGAGATAATTGGTAGATTTGACCTCCAGTCGAGGTTTTGTGCAGAGCTTGGGCTCTAAAGGTTGAAATGAAGTGATTCCAGTGGCTTAGAAAGCTAACATCCATACATTTCTATACATATATGGCAAGAAAAATAAAAAAGAGAAAGAGCATGGAAATCGTAGCCTTGAAAGACAAATCTCGCATTTTTCAAGTGTTGACCTTCAGCCATTTCGACTTGAATATCTTGAGCTACAAAAGTTCATTAGCTACAAACTCAATTTTTTTGAATTCTTGACTCGAAGATCTATCAGCCTACCAAATGTCAGTAGAAAAGGAGCTTATATGAGAGATATATGATTTTTCTAAATGACACATGAATTATGTCAGCAAGCAGGTTTTGTGAAGAAACAAGTCCAAAGTACTTCTCAAAGCATCCAAACCAACATCCAAGTCTTTATTTTGGCAATTTAGCTTCTCTAAGTCAAAAGTCATAGCTTGAAAATTTTATGTAAGGCTATTTTTTCTTTTTTAAGAAAATAGTTATTGAAATATTTAAATGTAAATTGTCTACTTAGAAAAGAACTATTTTGTAGAAAAGGGATTAGGGTTTCCTATAAAATAAAAAGAAAGAGAGAAAGGAATGAGGGAGGCCAGAAAAGAGAAGAAATACACACCTTTTCCTCCAAAAACCCGAAATCATACGTCCTTCTTTCTTTTTTATTAGTTTTTCAATAAACATGCAAGGCTAAGGTCTTTTTCTTGGTTGCAAGGACACAGAAACCTTCGGATTTCAAGAACTGTGATACTATTTTACCTTTTCTTTTTAGTTTATATGATGAATATGTTTGTTTTCCTACGCTGATTTCCTATGATTGTTTTTCTATACTGATTTCCTATGATTGTTTATTTTGATTGCTAGAGCGGACTCTAAGTTATTATTGTAAATAATCTATTGCTAAGTTTACTATCCAAATCGGAGTTGTGATATATAAACTTGTGAAGCAACTGAGCTTAATAATCGTGGCGGATCCATGTTATTAATTTTAAGAAAAACATTCGATCAAATCAAACATGGACTGCGGACAGTTATGTTGTATAGATTAATTAACTTATCTCGTTCTTAAGGCTGCCATTGAATTAAGGAAAGGAGATTATCCCACCAACACACAACAAGTGCAACAAAAAAAGTTTATTGATCCGAAAATTGCACCCTTATATGTTTGGTTATGCATTTATTTATATTGACTATAGACTGAAACAAACCCTAATAAACCCCTTATGTGGACTTATATGAGGCCCATTTACAATTAAACTCAAATAATATAAATAAAACCTTAAACCAAGAAGAAAATAATAATAACAATAATAAATATGAATTTAATATCCTAATATGATAGGATTAGATTTGTCACCCAGAAAATCCGATCTGAAGGTAGAATTAATTCTGAAGTCTTCTTTCCTTGTTGTAGCTAGGATGAATAAGGAATCCTTGTAAGAAAAGGATTCTAAAACATTTATGAATCCTTACCATGTTTGAAAACTATGTTGCAGCCCATTAAAGATCCTTGTAGAGCTAGAAGATTCCCAAAACAAGCTGTCACACCCTTGTATCATTAGGAAAAACAAGCCTAATAAGGCTGTTATGGGGCTGGACACATCAGTCCCTTGTTCCACATGAATTGGGTTCTTCTTGGACTTTAATTAAATTAATTAGAGGTTGTCTTTCATGCTCATTAGACCTAGGTCCATCTTGCTCCATATATTCTGTACAAGCCCATTTAATGCTTCTTTAAGCTTCTTTGCCTTAGCTCTTGTAATTGGCCCAATTAGCACCTTTAATCAGTCGTTGACATGATTACGCTTGGTGTTAGGCTGATCCTCATCATTACCCTCCCAAGCATTGAATCCAAAAGAGAATGTTAGTGTGATCACGCTGTGAAGTGGGAAAGAACATTATAGAGCAAAGGTCGAAACAAATTGAGATGGAGGAAGAAAAGGAGATAGAAACTGAATTGAGTATAAAGAAGAAACACCGTACTTCTTCATAAACTGAAACAATGACCAATACTCCAAGGTAAGTCCTAACTCAATGAATTCCAGTTTTAAGAAAATTCCCCCTTTTCCATTGAGTTCTTCTAGTTCGATGAAAGAGGACAAAGAAAAAGAGATTTTAGAGGTTTTTAAGATAGTGAAGCTCAACATTCCTTTGATTAATGTTATCAAGCAAATTCCCAAGTATGCCAAATTCTTGAAGGAGTTGTGTACTACCAAGAGAGCTTACAAGCTGAAAGGCTACGAAACAGTAAGTATGAGTGAAGTTATATATGCTTTTATTCAAAAGAATTTACCTTTGAAGCAAAAAGACCCATGTGCGTTTACTATCCCATGTGTTGTTGGTAATATAGTTTTAAAAGGGCATTATGCGATTTAGGTGCATCCATAAGTGTTATGCCTAAACATGTTTATGATTCTCTTAATCTTGAGCCTTTGATTAAAACTAGTATTGTAATACAACTTGTGGATCATAGTTTTGTTTCTCCACTTGGTGTGATAGAAGATTGATAGTTTAGTTATTCCATGTGACTTTTTATATTCTTGATATGGAACGTGAGTCTTGTGATTCTTCCTCGAACAACAACACTCCTATATTGTTGGAAGACCATTCTTGAAAACTGCTAATACGAAAATTGATTGCGGTAAGGATACTTTATTTATGGAAGTAGGAGATGAAAAAATTGAATTTAATTTTCATGATACAATGAAATATCCTTTCAATAATGTTTATTCTATCACATGTTATGACCAAATTGATAAGTATGTGCAGCAAGTTTTTGATTTTGATTGCGAGGATGGATTAAGCATGGCTTTGAGCTATGGTAATTATTTTACCGAGATAGAAGAGATGGAGAAGCACATATATGTTCCCTAAAACGTTCAAGAATCAGCCTTGGCTTTGCAAACCATCCCCCATGGTAATGTCTTTGTTGATTTAGTACTTTCACATAAAAAGCTTTTGTCATCTATTTTATAGGCACCCAAGATAGAATTGAAACATTTCCCTGATAATTTAAAGTATGTATTCATTGGTGACAACAATACACTTCATGTTATCATAGCACAAGGTTTGACAAGTGCGCAAGAGGAAAAACTTGTGAAGTTGTTGTGCGATCACAAAACGACAACTGGATGGACTTTAGCCGACATCAAGGGCATTAGTCCCTCAAGGTGTATGCATCACATATTATTGGAGGACAATGCGAAACCAACAAGGGAAATGCAAAGGTGGTTGAACCCGTCTATGATGGAGGTAGTGAAAGTTGAAATTTTGAAATTATTAGATGCAGGAGTCATTTACTCCATCACAAACAGTAAATGGATGGCGCCAATCCATGTGGAGCTCAAAAAGACTGGAATCACATTGGTAAAGAACAAAAAAGATGAACTCATTTCTACTCGCATCTCGAGTGGTTGGAGAATGTGTGTTGATTATAGAAAGCTTAATCTTTCTATACGCAAAAATCATTTCCCATTACCGAATGCTTGAGCGTTGACACGACCAAAAGATTGATGTCTTCTCCCAAGTGTAGGAGTGTCGAAGTAATAAATAACCCGGCAAGACTAGGGTCGAACCACATGGGGGTTAACTATATAATAATAATAATAATAATAAGTTGAAGAGAGCTTTGAGATGTGATATTGATATAAGGATTAAACAATGATAAAAACAATTGTCAAGGTTAGAGGATCCATTAATGGTATTTTAAACAAGTATAGTATAAACTCTTATTACTCAACTGGAAACCACACACAAAGGAGGTTCCAATTGGATTATAAATTGTTAACATGATTACCTTAGTTATCTTATTCGAATAATTCTAATACTTGTAAATGTTGTAGGTATTCATGATTATAACTTATGTTAATAACAAATCAAGTTCCTTTCATAGCACGTGTCGGTTATACCATACCGTTTAGGCTATGAAAGTGCCAAGTATTTGTTGTACCAATGTTATACAACATAAATCTAGATTAACTATTTAACAAGCAAAGTATTAAGAGTGAATAAGATAACAAATATAAAACATGTTAGTATCAAACATTAAAGTCCATGTTGAGTTTATATTATACTTATTCTTACACCATTAGTGTAACCTTTTCACCTTCACATAATAAACTTAGCTAAACATAATAAAAAAGAGAAATATAAATAAGATATAAGGAAATGAAAAGCATAAACAAGAGATTAATATAAACAAAACTTAAGCATTATAAAAATATAAAGAAAGAGCAAGAACATGATCTTGATCTGAAAACCAAGATGCCTAAATACATGGCAAATGCCTCCTTTTATAGGCTAAAATTTGAAACTATTGATTTGATGACTAATTGTTGAGTGGGTGGCCACATCTTAACTTGGTGACAATCCTTATCTTCTTGTCTGAACAAAACATCATTGCTAACGTCAGAATTTGAACATATTGTCCTATGAAAGTTCTAGGAAATTGTCTCAGCTTTTCAAAAAAAAAAAAAGAATCAATGCATTTGGACTTCTAGAACTCAAGATATGGGTTGAACACTGAACAGTTTCTGGGCTGCAAGACAGATTCCAACTTCTCTGTTGTTGCTAAGATTTGGACTTCCAAACAACAGAATTGAGTCTTTCACTCCCCCATGAATGTTTTAGGCCTATGTTTTAGCTTTGTAGTCATATAAACCAAATTGAAATCCAAGTTCTACAACTTCAGATATGACCCAATGACTAAACAGTGTTCCAGTTTGGACTAAACCAGCATCTCTTTTCTAAGCTTAACCCTCTCTTTGTCTTCTTAATTTCAGTAGTTAAACTCATCAATCAATCCCTTGATTTATGTGATAGACCTGCATTTAAGATGAACATTTACCTTAAATTAAAGGTATCTTATAGTATTAGACTTGTTATTATAAAACATGCTTTAGTTAAGGAGTTATTGATGCTTTAAGTGCAAAATAATGATATAAATCCTTGATAAAAATGCACTTTTAAGTACTAATCACACCCCCCCAACCAGCTTATTACTAGTCCCTAGTAATCAAAACGTTAAAATAGAAAAACAACTTGCAAGTTCCACAAAGTAAGACATTCATCATTCAACTTCCATTAATCTATCCAAGTAAACAAACTCTCATTAAATTTATATATCTGCTTCATACTTCTTAAACAAGATATTAATTAACCTTCCTTTTGTGCTCAATATATGAACACATAGTTATGAGGTTTTACTTGGAAGAAAACAAAATTTTTGTTCTAATGTTTAAGGTTAACTTCCTTAGGTTGGGATCATTATCTTTTTTTTTCTTTCCTTTTCTTTTTCTTAAAACACAATGCATCTTTAACCTATGTAACTAACTTTCGGCTAATGACTCTCAGACCAGTTAGTCTTAGGGCATTAGGTGTTGAGACACCCCTACGACCTTAGTAACTCAGGTTGCAGATACTAATATGTAGATAGTGGAATGTTTGATTCCCTTAAGCTTTTCTCCTTAACCCATGTAACAAACGTTGGGCCAATAGCTCCCAAGTCAGTTGACTTTAGGGTATTAGGTGTTAAAACACCCCTTCAGGCTTAATTGCTTAGGTTAGGGAGGCTACGAAACCAAACTTATGTACGTTTTTATTATCATTAATTTTTTTTTAATTTTTTGTTTTGCAAATTATATACTATCCATTTCCCTTAGTTGTTACCTTTAACAAAAGAACATAAATAATGTAATAATCTAATGTGGAACCCACAATCATATGTTAAAGTGTGTGTGTGAAAATGAAGGTTTAAAAATACTTGTTAAATGAGTATATGAGTAGAATCAAGTAATAACAATGCAAGAGTTTGTAAACCTGAATATTTCAAGAAGTATTCTGATAGACCTTGATAAGAGTATTTACTAAGATGCGTCTCAAGAGTCAATAAAATTTCTCCTTACTCTGACATCCTAATAACAGTTTCATCAAATGGTTTTAATAATAGCAAAAACAGTTAGTAAGTAGGTTTTTTTTTTAATGTCAACTATTACCCTCCCCCCAACCAGAACGAGACATTGTCCTCAATGTCATAAGGTAGAAAAATAGAATATAGAAGACATCACCTGAAACAACGAACACTGACAAACCTGAAACACACTTAAACAAATATAAGAAATAATAAAACCAAAAGACACAAGGATTCACAAACGAAGGCTCAAATCCAATCTAAGCTTTTTACGGCTTTCCTTAGTTGACCAATTTATGCGACTCATGGAGGGATCAATTACAGGGATGAAAGATTGTAGTTGGTCAATCAATTGTTCAGCAGTAGCAGCAGAGATTATGATTTGTCGTGCCGAAGATGTTAGAAATTCTTGTTCCACAGCTTGGTCAAGAAAAGACAACAAATTATCATAAAAAACCATTAACATTTAACAGACCTATGGGTTTATGGTGAATGTGCAGTTGGGCCCAAGAGGAAATATGAAAGATCTCTTCCAATATGCCCAGACCACTTGGTAAAGCAATGAAGGCATCAGCATGGTTAAACATTGCATTCAGTTGATCAGACATTGTGGGGACCTATAGTTCCTCTCCAATTGTTTTGCCAATGATGTCCCCTTTTGCTAAAGCTTTGGGGACGACCCCCAAAACTTGACTACCTTCTAAAAATGTAGCTATTGACACCCCCCCATTAACCCAAAGCTGCCTTCCCCCATATACTGAATGAATCTTTCTCTCAACTAGTACTTGACCAAGATGATTTGCTGATTCTAAAAACTCTTTTTCTTTCTCAGGACTGGATCCACCAAAAACACAAATATTTCTTATCTGATGACTCCATTTCTACACACTTCTATATCTGTTGAATGTATGGGTTGAGTAGAAATGAAGGGAAGGAAGAGAAGATTTTATATATGAGAAATTGAAAATGCAAGCCGGCTGGAGTCTCTCTCTCTCTCTCTCTCTCTATTTATTTTGAAAAAGCATGTGTATGTACATGCAGTTATGATTGTGGCTCACATCTTCCTTTGTTTTTACGTCCAAGAACGGCTTAAACGCCCTCTATGGGTTGAGGTTAGGCTTCCAATCAGTTTTCTTAAAAATTGGCAAATAGGGTTTTTTTAGTCAGATTCCCAAGACTAAGTTGAGCATGTTCTTTATGGAATTGTGGCCATATCATGAATTGCATGATACACATCTCTAATATGATGCATCTCAAGAGTCAATAGAAGATTATCTAAAGACCCCTTACTCAAGTCATCCTTAATGAATTGTATTTTATCTTCACGGTTTACAGACACCATTCCTAAAGAATGACATGTTGCATTACAAGTCCATCTGGCACATCTGTGACAGACTTTCAATCGTTTTGCACGACGTTTCTTTGAAAAAGTGCTTTTACCTGTCCCATGCATGTATGAAATGAAAGAATTAGAGGACTCACCTGATAATCAGACCTTTGCTTCAATTAGCCAGCGAATATCTTCAGGAATTCCATGATTCATTAACAACTTCAATCTTGCACACCTAGCACGGTAAATTTTTGCAATCGCATTTAGAGGCAAAGCAGGAAAATACTTTTTCGATTTTTCAAGAGTGGTGTCCATTTTCAAATGAGAATTGGAGAAGAGATTCAAATAAGGGAAAAAGATCAAAGAATTGCACAAATATATATATATATATATATATATATATATATATATATATATATATATATTAGTTATTATGGGAAACTGAAAGAACCAACTTAAGTCACGAAGTACCGTTATCCGTCATTTGACCAGGGTGAGAGAGACTAGCAAAACAAAAGTTGCACCAAAATGAAACACAAAACAATGTGAGAAAAAGAATCAATTTTTATATACAGGATCACTCAATTCAATAGTCATTTTCAACTGAAAAATTGTCAAAGTAAACTTTCAAACGATGTCCATTTACCTTGAAAACATTACCATTTTTTGCATTCTCAATATCACAGGCCCATATGGATACACATGTTTCACAATAAAAGAACCGCTCCATCTTGATCTTAGTTTTCCAGGAAATAAATGGAGTCGAGGATTATAAAACAAAACTTTTTGACCAACATTGAATGTTTTTCTCAGTAATTTCTTGTCATGAAACTATTTGATTCTTGCTTTATGAATTCTTGAATTTTCATATGCATCATTTCTTATTTCTTTAATCTCATTTATTTGTAATTTTTGCAGCTGACTAACATCATCAAGGTTAGAATTGAAAGCTTTAATAGCCCAATAAGCTTTATGTTCAAGTTCCACAGGCAAGTGACAAGGTTTTCCATAGACTAGTCTATAAGGTGACATACCTAATGATGATTTATAAGCAGTTCGATAAGCCCAAAGTGCATCATTAAGGCTTAAAGACCAGTCTTTTCTATTAGGGTTCATTGTTTTCTCCAAGATCTGTTTGATCTCCCTATTAGCAAGCTCTACTTGTCCACTTGTCTGAGGGTGATAAGGTGTGGCAACTTTGTGTGTGATTCTATATTTCTTCATTAAAAACTCAAATGACTTTGTTATAGAAATGTGTTCCACCATCACTTAACATGGCTTGAGGGATTCCAAATCGACTCAAAATATTTTCTTTCAAAAACTTTATCACTGTTTTGTGGTCATTATTTCGACTTGGAATTGCCTCTATCCATTTTGAATCATAATCTACTGCGACTAATATGTACAAGAAACCAAATGATGGAGGAAATGGACCTATGAAATCTATACCCCAATAGTCAAAGATCTCAATGACAAGAATAGGATTTAAAGGTATCATATGATGTTTTGAAATAGATCCCAAATTTTGACAAATTTCACAAGTCTTGCAGAATGCATGTGAGTCATTGAACATGGTAGGCTAGTAAAATCCACTTTGTAAGATTTCTGCAGTGGTCTTTCTTGATGAGAAATGGCCCCCAAATGCCTCAGAATGACAAAAATTAATGACATTACTTACATCATTGTCAGGAATGCATCTTCGAAATATTTGAATAAATAAGGGTCATTCTAATAAAAGTTCTTCACTTTGTTCAAGAACTTTTTTTTGTCTTGGGTACTCCAATGAGCTGGCAATTGTCCTGAAACAAGAAAATTAACAATATTAGCAAACCAAGGCATTGTAGAGATAGAAATAAAGATTCATCAGGAAAGTAGTCATCGATAGGTGTGATGTCAGATCTCGAATCTATTGTCAATCTTGACAAATGATCTGTGACAACATTTTCGGTGCCTTTCTTGTCTTTGATTGTGATATCAAATTCTTAAAGTATCAAAATACACCGCACCAATCTAGCTTAGAATCTTTCTTAGAAAAAAGATATTTGAATGCTGCATGATCACTAAAAACAACAACAGGTGAGCCAACAAGATAAAACTTGAATTTTTCACATGTAAATACTACTGCAAGTAATTTTTTTTAATGGTGGTGTAATTCATTTGAGCACTATTTAAAGTTTTACTTGCATAGTAAATTACATAAGGTTTCTTATCTTTTCTTTGTCCCAAGACAGCACCCACGGCATAATCACTAGTATCACACATTATTTCAAAAAGGTAATGACCAACCAAGAGGTTGAATGACAGGAGTAGAAGTAAGCAAGTTTTTAAGTTTAACAAAGACTTCTTCACAATGTTCAGTCCATTCAAAAATATTATCCTTTGTTAAAAGTTTACTCAATGGCTTAGATATTACACTAAAATCTTTGATAAACCTTCTATAAAAACCAGCATGTCCTAAGAATGATCTAACATCTTTAATAGATTTTGGTGTTGGCAAGTTAGCAATTAACTCGATTTTAGATTTGTCAACCTCAATTCCTTTCGATGAAATAATGTGACCAAGTACAATACTATTTGTTACCATTAAGTGACATTTTTCCCAATTCAGTACAAGATTCTTCTCTTCACACCTACTCAAAACCTTTTCTAAGTTAGTCAAACAATCATTAAATGAATCACCAAAAACAGAAAAATCATCCATAAAAATCTCGAGAAAACGTTTAACCATATCACTGAATATGCTAAGCATGTATCTTTGAAATGTGACTGGTGCATTACATAATCCGAAAGGCATTCTTCGATACGCAAAAGTATCAAATGGACATGTGAAAGTAGTCTTCTCTTGATCTTCCAATGTAATTTCAATTTGGTTGTAACCTGAATAGCTATCTAGAAAACAATAAAATTCATGACCTGCAACTTTTCTAGGATTTGATCCATGAAAGTTGAAGGAAAATGATCTTTTCTAGTCATTGAATTAAGTTTCCTATAGTCAATGCATATGCGCCAACCAGTAATAATCCTAATTGGAATTAACTCATTTTTCTCATTGTTATCATAGTGACTCCAGACTTCTTGGGTAGGACTTACCCATTTGCTGTCAGAAACAGGATAAATGATTCCATTATCTTGAAGCTTAGTGACTTCATTTTTCACTACTTTTTTCATATTAGGATTAAGCATTCGTTGCATTTCTTTAGAGGGTTTAGCATTTTCCTCCAAATAAATCCTGTGTGTGCAAATCAAAGGACTAATTCCTTTTATGTCAGCTATGATCCATCCTAATGCATTTTTGTGCATTTTCAGAGTTTGTAATAACTTACCTGATTTGATCACTTGGTTACACAACTCACACGCAAAGACACCAATTCCCTGAAAAGCCAAGTAAATCAGGTTTGATAGGAGTGTGACACAAAGATAACTTATACCTAGGCACCACCACTATTGGAAATGGAAAACCCCCACCCAATGAATATTGATTCGCGAACGAGAAGTATAAGGATGACGCCATAAAGATAGTTGTTTTTCAGTTCTTTAGAGAACCATGGAAGGGAGATTATCTCACCAACACACACACACACACAAAGTGCGGCAAACAAGAAGTTTTATTAATCTGAATTGTCTAACTTACATGTCTTGCTATGCCTTTATTTATACTAACTCTAGACTTGAATAAACCCTAATAGACCCCCCCTTAGGTGGACTTATATGAAGCCCACTTACAATTGACCCAAGTAAGTAATAATAACCCAAAGACTAAAAAGAAAATAATAAAAAACAATAAAAATCCAAAAATTACCATCCTAAATATGCTAGAATCAGATTTATCACCCTTAAGAAATCCCAAATAAACTAGGGAATCTGATTTGAAGTTAGAATTAATTCTGAAGTCTTTTTTTCTTATTGTAGCTAGGATGAATAAGGAATCCTGGTAAGAAAAGGATTTTGAAACATTAATAAATCCCTGCCACACTTGGAAAACTATATTGCAGCACATTAAATATCCTTGTAGAATTAGGATATTCCCAAAACAAGCTGCCACATCCTTTTAGGAAAAGAATCCTAGCCAAATAGAAAGTCCACAAGTCAAAATGAAGTAAATAACAAAATTCATACAGCCTCTGTTGACTAGTATTGTGATGCCTTCCAAAACTCCGATTGACTTAAAATTGTAACCCAATGTAGGCCAACATGTCAGGAGACTCCACGTAAAATTTCGGCCCGATCCAACGATCGGATTGAGAATAATGATTGTTTCTGTAAAACTGGATAGTTGCACATTTCACGTCAAAATCCGAATTTGACCTTGCCTGAATCGTATCATTACCTTCTTGATGTGTATTAAGTTTGGAAAAGATTATTACCAGAAAAGTTTCATTTTGTCCCAAAAATGAATTTGAGATTGAATGGTAATGGCTTCAAATCAAGTTTTGGTGGTTGAACACTTGAATGTATGGACTCAATTCATCATGGTGGGAATTCCTCAATTTTTGGTCTCCAACTATTTGCCTTTGATTCTTCATAAAAATAAACCATTTGCAAATCGTCAGATTCATCAATCTCAGTTTCATTGGAAGTGGTTTGAAATTGATCATGAACTAATTTTTCATTAAAGTTCACTTCTTGTAAATCATTATCATCTTCAGGTTGCTTGTAAATGTTGAAAATATTCATCTCCAATGTCATATTTCCAAATGATAGTTTCATCAATCCATTCCTACAATTAATCAATGCATTAGAAGTTACAAGAAACGGACGTCCTAAAATAACAAAAAATGAATTACATGCTTTAACAAGTTATGTATCCAAGACAATAAAATCCACAGGGTAAATGAATTTATCAACATGTACTAACACATCCTTAACTATTTCTCTAGACACTTTTACAGATCTATCAGCAAGTAAGAGAGTTACAGAAGTTGGTTTTAACTCACCTAAATTGAGACTCTGAAAAACTGAATATAGAAGTAAATTCACACTAGCTCCAAGATCAAGTAAAATTCTTTCAATTTTATGTTCTCCAATAAAGCAAGAAATTGTAGGACAACCCTTCTTTATATTTCAAAGCATTATTGTTCTGAAGAATGGCACTTACTGGTTCGGCTAAAAAGACTTTCTTTTTCACATTTAGTTTTTTCTTCACAGTGCACAGATCTTTCAAAAATTTAGCATAAAAAGGTGCCTGTTAAAAAGCGTCCAATAAAGATATATTGATCCTTACCTGCTTGAAAGTTTCAAAGATTTCAGAGTTGTGATTGACTTTTCTTTGTTTGGTCATGGCATGAGGAAATGGAAGTGCTGGTGGGAAATTAATCTTTTCTTTGTATTGTTCAAATTCAATCCCTTCCTTAACCTCAGAGATTAACTCATCGTCTTTCTCATAAGGTTCAAGAATGAGTTTTTCAATAACCTTACCACTGCGAAGAGTGATGACTGATTTGGCTTGATCCATGTGTAGGCTTTCGGAACTACTTGCATTTACATTGTATTGCCCCTTTGGATTTTGCTATGGTTGAGATGGAAACTTACCTTTCTCTTAAAAACTAAGAGCAGATGTAAATTTACAAGAGTATCTTTAAAATCTGTCATGTTTTGAGCAAGTTGAGTGTTGATTGTCCCTTGCTTTTCAATGAATGCATGCAATATTTCCTCAAGATTTCTTCTAGGAGGTGGAGCATAAGGAGATGCATATCCATGAGAATTTTGGAAATTATAATGTGCTTGAAACGGTGGCTTTGAAGTTTATGCTCACTTTTCCAACTAAAATTTAGGTAATTTCTCCAACCAGGGTTATACGTTTGTGAGTATGGGTTATGATTGGGCCTTCGAAAACTGTTTAAATCATGGGCTTGTTCATGGAGACATTCCTTAAAAGAAGGCAAGTTGGACAAGCATTGGTTGAGTGTTCATTGGTTTCACAGATTTGACACACAATGTCTTGAACATATTTTAATTGACCACTCTTTTTCAATTCTAGTGCTTCGACTTTTCTAGTTAAAGATGCAAACTTGGCTTGGAGGTCATGATCTCCCCTAAGGTTGTGCTTTCTTCCACTAGATATATGAGGTTGAGTTTTACTTGGTGCCTTATAAGTCTGTAGTGTTCCAATTTTGAGCATTTTCAGCTAGCAAGTCTAGGTACTCCATTGCTTCATTAGGGTCTTTATCTTTAAAAGTTTCACTGCACATCAATTCAACCATTTGCCTATCTCTAGGTGTTAACCCTTCATAAGAATGTGAAACCAATCTCCATGTTTCAAAACCATGATGAGGGCAAGTATTTTATCAAGTCTCAATGCCTATCCTAATATTGGTAAAATGTTTCTCCTGGTTTTTGAGTGAAAGTGATGATTTGTCTTTTGAAAGAGTTTTTTTTTTGTGAGATGGAAAAAACTTCTTTAAAAATTGTTGTTGCATTTCATCCCAAGCATGAATGGATCCTGGTCTCAAATTTTATAGCCATGAAGCTTTATCTTTTAATAAAAAAAGAAAAAATTTTAATATGATGGTGTTCATGCTATAATTTGAGTCATTATAGGTGTTAGAGACCTCCTCAAACTCCTTTAAATGCAAGTATGGATTTTCTAAATCTAAGCCATGAAAAGAAGGTAAAAGTTGAATAATGTCTAGCTTAAAATTAAAATGAGATGCATCAAGAGGAAAAACTATACATGAGGGTGCACTTGTTCTTGTGGGATTCATGTGGCCTCTAAGTGTTCTAACTCGGTTATTCTCATTATTCTCATTATGAAGCGACTGGTTATCTTCTTCAGCCATATTTTCTGAAAATGATGAGGATAACCTACAAAGTCTACCACTTAATGTACGTGACCAAACTCTCATGCATGTGTAGGAAGAGAATAAAATGAAGAAAAGAAAAGATAAAGAAACAAAACAAAAGAAATAAAAGTTAGATAAAATGAAAAGTGAAAAGAGAAAATACAATAAATATTATAATTTATACAAGAATTTACTTCCACGGCAACGGCGCCAAAAACTTGACATGATCAAAAGATTGATGTCTTCTCCCAAGTGTTAAAGTGTTGAAGTAATAAATAACCCAGCAAGACCGGGGTCGAACCACAGGGAGGTTAACTTTGAGATGTGATATTGATATAAGGATTATGAAATCCTTTCTTTGGTCAGGTTCAGATATGAGAACTACTGGGGCTAAAGTGGCTTGGGATCAGGTATGTCTTCCAAAAAAAGAGGGGGGGCTAGGAATAAAAAGGATAACAGAATGGAACAAGATTGCTTTGTTGAAACACATTTGGAACCTGTGCAATGACTCAGATGGCTCAATATGGTCTACTTGGATCAGATCCAATCTGTTGCGAGGTAGGAATTTCTGGACAATCAAGACGCCACAGAATTGCTCTTGGGCTTGGGGAAAGATTCTAAAGCTCA